>Ga0302324_100002167_pt1 | contig 46349 bp, 43 predicted proteins | sample Palsa_T0_1_FD_201949 | JGI IMG/M metagenome (GOLD analysis project Ga0302324, IMG submission 201949) | Peat permafrost microbial communities from Stordalen Mire near Abisko, Sweden - Palsa_T0_1 | ecosystem: Environmental > Terrestrial > Soil > Palsa > Peat permafrost | place: Sweden: Abisko... | reverse complement strand
AATGGAAACCCCGATCACGCCACTTGAAACGCGATTGCTGCCCTTCTACAATCTGCCCACCGCTCCCCCTTCAGAAGGGTCAAACTTAGACCGTCCAATTCCGTTCTCACGCAGACTCTAAAGCCCGGGAACTCCTACTGAATTACGGCACGACTGAAGCCGTGCCCTTCCAGGACCGAGTTCTCACCCACGCTCTTTAGCCCCTGCCTCTCTTTCCCGCTCTCGAATTTCTCCGCCCTGATGTTTGCTCCTCGAGTTCTCACACACCCTCTTTAGCCCACCCAAGCTGATGAAAAACGGCTCTGGTTCAGCAACTACTCTCCCCGGAAGCGCCTTCTCTCTCCTTTGTCATCTCGACCGGAGCGTAGCGCAGTGGAGAGATCTGCGGTTTAGCGGTCCTTCCTGGAAATGCTTTTTTGTTCTAAGGCTTGGGACCGGGTAGGGGGCTGCTCAACTGCAGGCGCCATATGCCGTTGCGGCGAATAAGAAGATGCAGGACATTTTCGCTGTAAGCTGCCTGGCTCCCGGGTTTGGTATAGACCTTGGTGTAGGTCACAGCCGCGGTATCGCCAAACAGGTGCTCCCGCATATTGGTAGCGGTGATCAGGTAAGGCTGTCGACGGCGTTCATGCAGACCCAAACGGTTCAAAACGTCGGACTTGGTAGAAGTGGACCCATCCGGCTTGAGCCCTACGTAGTCGTCGGCCAGAATCGTACCTGCAATCGCCGTATCATCTTCGATCTCAGCCCGCAAATACTCTTCTTCCAAACGCCGCATCACCTCGAGGTCTCTTTGCGGGGAGTTCGCCGCGGGCGCCTGCGCCGTCAAAACCCCGCCGGGAGGCAAAAACATCAGGCCGCAGAGCACGGCGGCCATGCTCCAGCAACCCCTCTTGCGCCTACTTTTCGACTTCAACTCCGCGCCAAAAGGCTACATGATTCTTGACATTGCGGGCTGCAGGCTTGGGATCCGGATAGTACCAGGCCGCGTCCTGATTCTCTTGTCCGTCCACCAGAAGACTGTAGTAGCGCGCTTGTCCCTTCCAGGGACAGGTCGATATCGTTGAGCTGGGGCGGAAGTATTCTCGTTTGAGGGAACTCTCCGGAAAGTAGATATTCCCCTCAACCATCTCTGTGGTGTCGCTCTCTGCTATTACTTTGCCGTTCCAGGTTGCCTTTGCCATAACTGGGGTTAAATCCTGCATTCCTTCCCACCCTCTCCCACCTTAGCAGACAACGACTATGCCTGCATCTGTCGCCTAACTCGATGCGCCACAAAGGCGTACGCCCGCCAACAGGGTTCGGTAAGCCGAAATCACTGCCGCGGGCGCACGCGATAAAACGGATTTTTAGTGCATTTCCGAGGTGCTGCCCGGTGTTCCCTGGTCCTTGAGCATCGAGACCTTGGAGATGTGGATGGTCTTGGCGGACTCGTCGACCTTGCCCACCACTGCGACGTGGTGGCCATCGTGACCCTTCACCGAATCGGGATCGTCGATGGTGTAGACCTCTTTTTTGGCGTCATCCACAAAAACCGGCTTTGCGCCGCCGTCAATGCATTTCTTAACGCAGGCCGCATCCGGGGCGCTGCTGTTGTGTTTGGCTCCGCAATTAGAGTCGCTGATATATCCGGAGACCTTGCTCATATCCGCAGCCAACGCCGGGACGGTCGACAGGGCTAACAACACCACCAACAATTTCATATTTGCTCCATGCGATCGAATAAGCTGAAACAACCGCCTCTGGAGTTGTACGCCCCGGTCCGCGTCCATGGCAAGGCCCCCAGAGGGTCCGCTTTGATCAGTTTAAGCGACTGGAAGTGCTTCTGCTTTGGTCTGGTAGCGCATGGCCTCGACCGATTCCATCTGCGGCTCGGCAATTTTCCTCGAGTATCCGCAAACCACCTGGTCCGCAGTTTCGACTGCGGCACCCTTCTTCGCCTTCTTTTTCGGCGCCTCGTCCTCCGCGGAAGACTTGCGGTTGTTAGGACAGACCAGATACGTCCCAGCGGCGCGCACCTTCTCCAGCAGGTACGGGCTGTCGCATTCCGGACATTTCTCGGGTACCGGCTTGGCATTCGAAGTGAAGTCGCACTTGGGATAATTGGTGCAGCCGTAGAACAGGTTGCCCCGCCGGGCCTTCCGTTCCGCGATGTCTCCATCGCCGCACGTGGGGCACTTCATCCCTTCAATAATGTTCTGCTTGATGTATTTGCATTTTGGATAGCCGCTGCAGGAGACGAACTCTCCATACTGGCCATTGCGCAGGACCAGTTGAAGTCCGCACTTGGGGCAGTGCTCATCCAATGGTACGGGCGCCTTCTGCTGCTGTTTCTGGGTCAGTTTGCGCGTCGTCTTGCAGGGCGGATCTTCGCTGTAACCAGGACACGCCATGAACGCGCCGAAGCGTCCCCGCTTCAACACCATCACCCGGCCGCACGCTTCGCAGTATTCTTCCGCTTGATCCTCACCCTCCTGGGCATTCATCTCCGGCTTGGCGGCAAAGTTCTCTTTGGTGAAGGTGCAACTGGCCGGATCTTTCTTGTTGTAGGTACTGCAAGCGAAGAAGCTGCCAAACTTGCCCCACTTCAACACCAGCGGCGACCCACAGACGTCGCACTTCTCGTCGGTCGGTTTTTCCATCCGCTTGATGTTTTCCATGTGCTCGCTGGCATGCTCCAGCTCTTTTTCAAAGTGCCCGTAGAAGGCGCCCAGCAAGGTGGTCCACACTTCCTTGCCATCTTCGATGTCGTCCAGCTCTTCTTCCAGCCTGGCGGTGTATTGCGGGTCGAAGATATAGGGGAAGTTGGCCACCAGCAGATCCGTGACCACAAAGCCTATCTCGGTGGGGACGAACTTTGCCCCTCGGCCGGTGCCCACCTTCTGCACGTACTCGCGTTCCTGAATCGTATTAATGATGGTGGCGTAGGTAGAAGGACGCCCAATTCCGCGTTCTTCCAGCTCTTTCACCAGCGAAGCTTCGTTGAAGCGAGGCCGGGGCTCGGTAAAATGTTCTTCCGGCAGCAGCGCGTGGAACGCCAGGGCTTGTCCGTTCTCAAGCGCCGGGAGGCGGTTCTTGAGCTCCTCGTCCTCATCGTCCTTTTTCTCTTTGGCTTCCTCGTAGACTTTCAGGAAACCATCGAATTTCATCACCGAACCAGTGACGCGGAAGTTATAGCTGCGGTCCGCTTTCGCAACGATATCGACAGTGGTCTGGTCGAAGAGGGCAGGCACCATCTGCGAGGCGACAAAACGCTGCCATATGAGCCGGTACAAGCGATACTGTTCGTCACTAAGATATTGCTTGATTGCGTCCGGATGCTGGGTGACGCTGGTGGGACGGATGGCCTCGTGGGCATCCTGTGCGTCTTTCTTGCTCTTGAACGCATTGGGTGCCGCGGGAAGATAGTCTTTGCCGTGCGTCTGTTCGATCCACTGGCGCACTTCCTGGATGGCATCGGGCGACACCCGGGTGGAATCGGTACGCATGTAAGTGATGAGGCCGACCGCACCCTCGCTGCCCAGCTCAATCCCTTCGTACAATCGTTGCGCGACACCCATGGTGCGGCGGACGCTGAAGCCTAGCTGGCGCGAGGCATCCTGCTGCAGCTTGCTGGTGGTGAAGGGAGCCGTGGGGTTGCGCCTGCGCTCCTTCTTTTCTACGTTTTGTACCGACCAGCTGGCTTTTTCAAGCGCAGCCACTACCGCATCCATGCGCTGTTTGTTGGGCAAGGAAGGAGCATCGACGGTCTCGACAACGGCTTTTTCTCCGTCGATGCCGGTGAAGCGTGCGGTGAACTCAGTCTTTTCGTTTTGCGGAGTGAGCTGTGCGTCCAGGGTCCAATACTCCACCGGCACAAACGCCTTGATCTCACGCTCCCGCTCGACAATCAGGCGCAGAGCCACGGTCTGCACCCGGCCGGCGGAAAGTCCGCGCCGCACCTTATCCCACAGCAAAGGAGAAATCTGGTAGCCCACTATTCGATCCAGGACGCGCCGGGTCTGCTGCGCATCCACCAGGTTGCGGTCCACATCCCGGGTGTGTTCAAACGCGTCGTGCACCGCCTTGGCCGTGATTTCGTTGAAGGTGACGCGGCGAATCGAGTTTCCTTTGGACAGCCCGCGCAGCTCATCTTCCAGGTGAGCTGCGATTGCTTCTCCTTCGCGGTCCGGGTCAGGCGCCAGATAAATGGTCGTTGCTGCCCTGGCCAGCTTCTTCAGCCGGTCGACCACCTTTTCTTTTCCCGGGATCACAATCAGTTCGGGCGTAAAACTGCCGTCGCTAAGATCCACCCCGATCTTGTTCTTGGGCAGATCTTTAATGTGGCCGACGGAAGCTTCGACGGTGAAGTCTTTCCCGAGATATTTGCTGATCGTCTTGGCCTTGGCAGGCGACTCAACGATCACTAGTGATTTACTCATTTCGTTCCTTAAACCCGATGACCACCAGGGACAACATGGAAAACTCGCTTCCGATGGGACTGACTGTACCACCTGCAAGGTTCAGGGTTATTTACTTATCGTGATCCGCATCGCGGCTGGAGCTTGCCGCAGCACAGCCTTGAGCGTGCTTTCTCCTGCCCTGTGTGTAACTTCCGCGTCTGCAACTAATGGTGCAGGGGTTGCGGAAGGTTACATTCGTCTGACGTAGTTCTTGCCCGGAAGTTGCTTGATCCGGCTGGCCAGCTCGAGCTCGAACAAGGCGGTGAAGATCTCGGACGAGGTGAGTTTGGATTCGAGCATTTCCATCAGCTCATCCAGCTGCACGGCTTCGTCGTGACGCAGCACGTTCAGCACAACCTTCTCCGGTTCCTGCAGCGGAAGTTCCTCCACAATCGATGCAGATTGCCCCGGCGACGATGCAAAACCTAGTTCGCTCTCCAGTTGCAGGCGTATTTGGGAGGGCAGTTCCTGCCATACATCCTCCCAGGTCGCAACCAGCTTAGCGCCCTGTTTAATCAATGTGTTGGGACCCCAGGCATTCCTGGTGGTCACGTTGCCCGGGACGGCGTAGACGTCGCGATCCTGCTCCAGCGCGCACCGCGCGGTGACGCGCGTGCCGCTATTCTCCCCCGCTTCCACCACCAGCACGCCGACGCTCATCCCACTCAAGATGCGATTGCGTTTAGGAAAGTTCTGCGGCGCGGGAAAAGTTCCCAACCGGTATTCGGAAACAATGGCTCCTCCGGATACGAGAATGTTTTCGGCCAGAGATTTGTTTTCTTTAGGATAGATCACGTCGATCCCGGTACCCCAGACGGCAATGGTGCTGCCCTGTGCTGCCAGCGCACCCTTGTGGGCTGCGGTGTCGACGCCTCGCGCCATTCCGCTCAAGATCACCATCTTGTGGTTGGCCAGGTCGCGGGCCAGAATTTCCGCCATGCCCGTGCCATAGGGCGTCGGGTGACGGGTGCCCACGATGGCGATCGATGGACGCGCCAAAAGCTTGACGTTACCCAGCACCCACAGCACTGGCGGAGGATCGAAGATTTCCCGCAGCCGTTCAGGGTACTCCTCATCCCCGTAGGTGAGAATCACGCCTTTCTGTTCGCCCATGCGTACCAGTTCCCGCTCCGCCTCGGTGCGCGCTTTGCCGGTAAACAAAAACTGGGCTGCAGGTGCGGGGAAGTTGAGCGACTCGAGCTCTGTCAGGGATAGGCGAAAGAGGGACGCTAAATCGGGGAGAGTCTGTGCGGCTTTGAGGATTCGCTTCGGTCCCAGGCCGGGGGTGAGCGTTAGCGCAACCCAGGCGAGCCGGTTTTGATCAGAGCCAATCATTGCTGGGTGCCAAGGTACACTAATTGGTGACCCGCTACATTAAGCGCCGCATCAGAATGGCGGCTATCCACTTCCTCAATCCTGCTCCTTTAATGTGGGACTTCGAGCACGAGCCGGAGCGTAGCGAGCGGCGCTTGCGCTACCAGATCGGGTACACCACCCCTTCCGCCTGCGCGGAAGAATTGGCCGCAGGCGAAGCGGACATCGGCCTGGTTCCGGTCGCGGCCCATGCCACCACGCCTGCGCTGTTGATTGTGCCCGGGTGCACCATAGCGTCGCTCGATCGCGTGCGCTCGATTATTTTGGTGGTCCGTGCACAGCAGGGTATCAGCGGGGTGCGAACGGTCGCGGCAGACACTGCTTCACGCACTTCTTACGCTTATACCCGCATTCTGTTCGAAATCTTTTGGAAGGTTTCGGTGGAGTTTATTCCCCGCGCTCCCGATCTTGAATCCATGCTCCAGGTTGCCGACGCGGCGTTGCTGATCGGGGACCCGGCCCTGTTGGCGCTCGAACAGAAGGATGCGCGTCTGGAGCGGACGGGCGAGCAGTTGCTCTACCTTGATCTGGCCCACGAGTGGCACAAATTCACTGATCTGCCGTGGGTTTCCGCGTTCTGGGCTGTGCGCGCTGGCGCCCTGGAAGAGACCGGCGCCTGTGCCTCCGAGTTGGTACGGGATTTGCAGTCCTCGCGGGACCATGGGCTAGAGCATCTGGAAGATCTGGCTGAGGAGTGGTCCACGCGCATCGAGGTGCCGCGCGACACCATCCGCTTTTATCTGACCAACAACATTCACTACATATTGGATGACGCTTGCTTGCGCGGACTCGACGCCTTCTACCGTCTAGCCGCCGACTGTGGCGCTCTGCCGCAGGCGGCGCCTTTGACCATGCTTTAATGAGAACGCGTCGCCACGAACGCTTTTAGCGTCCAACGAACAGTGATTCAGACAGCCACAAAGCACGCGGCCCCGAGTACCCACCGTGCGCACGGACTGCACTGGCTCATGAGTTTTGGCACCGTCGGGCTTTTTGCGGTTTCCGTGATCGATTCCTCGATCATTCCCTTGCCAGTACCGGGAAGCACGGATCTGCTGCTGATCCTGCTGGTGGCCCATCGGGCTAATCCTTTTCTGGCTGCCATAGCGGCCACGGTAGGTTCGATTTTAGGTGGATATTTGACCTGGGGCACTGGTTCCAAAGGCGGAGAAGCAGCGCTCCATCGTTACATGCCGAAACGATTTGCCCGCCGGTTGACCGGCTGGGTGGAAAGCAAAGGGACGCTCGCTGTCACCATTTCGGCGTTGCTGCCGCCCCCTTTCCCTTTGATGCCCCTTCTGCTTGCCGCCGGCGCCCTGGGGGTCTCACGGCGGAGGTTTTTGGTTTCCTTCAGTTTGGCAAGGACATTTCGTTATGCGTTGGTGGCCTGGCTGGCCGCCACCTACGGCCGGGCGATGGTTCGCGCATTTCGCCATTATCTCGCTGGCTGGAGCACCCCGATTATGTGGACTTATCTGGGCTTGGTGGCGGCCGGCATTCTGTACGGGGTGTGGAAATTTCGCCGCGATAGGCGCCAGACATCCGCGCCGCGGGCCGCTACCGTCAGCGCCAATTGAATCGACGGCAACATCCTGCAGCGCTCAGACTTGACTCCGTCCATCCAAGTCGCCACCTTTCCGAAAAGTCACCGCTCTACCCTTGTCCCCTCAGGAATCCGCTTGCACGCCAAGGTGCCAAGCTTCCGGCCCGCATTCCGGGCCTCACTGAATGTGTCGACTGGGTATGCTGTCATCCGGGTTCCGGGCCGGGCTGACGCTTGGCGGTCGGCCCTCCGGGCCTTGCATCCATGGCGAGCCGGCATCGCTCCTTACACGCGTCGCACCGGTCCCGGGTACTGTGCTACTAACGGATCCATGGTGAGCAGAATAATGCCTTCGACCAGCGCCTGTGCGATGAGGATGCGGTCAAAGGGATCCTTATGAAGGAGAGGCAGTCCGTCGATCGCGACTGCGTGCTCACTGCCGAGTGGCAGTTCGTTATAACCGTTATCCAGCAATCCGCGCCGAAACAATCGGGGATCCACCTGGAAATCGTCTCGGCCAAGCCCTCTTTTGATCACAATTTCCCACAGGCTGGCTGCGCTGAATATGAGTTCGTTGCCCGCATCCTTCATCAGCCTCCGAGCATCTGCCGACAGCCGGCCAGGTTTTCCGGCAGCCCAAAGAAGAAGATGCGTATCGAGAAGCAGCTTCATGCGCCGCCTGCAAAAAGCCGCTCGATCTCGGAACTACCCATGGTGTCGAAATCGTCTGGAATGGCCATCTGCCCGGCCATGAAACCGAATCGACGCATCTTCGCGGGGGGCGGAACGTCGAGCGCGGTGACTTTGACAAGAGGCTTGCCCGCCTTGGCGATAATAAATGGATCCCCCTTGACGGCCTGATCCACCAGCTTTGACAGCTGTGTCTTGGCTTCATGAATGTTGACGGTCTGCACGGTTTTCTTCATGGACTAAGTCTGCTTAGTTTAGTTTATCTCAATCCAGGAGGCAAATATCACTTCTCAGGTGGGGGCCCTGCTTTTTACATCTCCCAGCGGAGCAGGCAGGCGCCTACGGTAAACCCAGCCCCCACGGAGGCCAAAAGCACCAGGCTCCCGCGCTCCAGCTTCTGCTCGTCGACCGCCGTCTGCATGGCTAGAGGAATAGTGGCAGCGGTGGTGTTGCCGAAGCGATCAATATTGATGATCACCCGTTCCAGCGGCAATTCCAGGCGCTCGGCAGTCGAAAGAATGATGCGCTTGTTCGCCTGATGGGGAATAAAGCAACCCAGGTCACTGGCGCTGATGTTATTTGTCTTCAGCAGCTTGGCCGTTGTCTCGACCATCTTGCGGACGGCGTATTTGTAAACTGCCTGCCCATCCTGGTGGACATAGTGCAGCCTGGCCGCGATGGTCTCGGGCGACGTGGGACAATGACTACCTCCAGCCGGCATATTGAGCGCCGGCGCACCGGAACCATCAATTTCGTGACAATAATCGATCAACCCGACTTCGCCCTCTTCGGTGGGTTCGACCAGCACTGCGCCGGCCCCATCCCCGAAAATGACGCAGGTGGCGCGGTCGGTGTAATCGATGATGGATGACATGGTGTCCGCTCCGATCACCAGCACTTTGGACTGAGCGCCGGACTCAACCAGCTTGGCTCCCACCTGCAATGCATAAAGGAAGCCAGAGCAGGCGGCCGAAAGGTCAAAGCCCCACGCACCATGGGCGCCGAGTTTGTCCTGCACCAGGCAGGCAGTGGCGGGGAAAAACATATCCGGCGTGACGGTAGCAACAATCACTACTTCCACTTCGCTAGCCTGGATTCCCCGCTGGGCGAGGCAGCGGCGAGCGGCCTCCACGGCCATATCGCTGGTGGCCATCCCAGGCTCGACCAGGTGGCGTTCGCGGATGCCGAGGCGTTGCATAATCCAGTCGTCAGAAGTGTCGACCATTTTCGCCAGGTCGGCGTTGGTCAGGATCCGCGGCGGCACATAGGTTCCGAGAGCGCTGATTTTGGCGCGCCGTGCTGCACGCGGACGCAGTTCTATGCTCAAATTTTGTTCTCCGTAATGAAACTGCGGGGTGTGGAGGGAACTGGAAGGGTCACGGGCGGTTGTATGGACCGGGCAACCTACTGCGCACGCACTGACCCGTTACCGTTGCTTCCTTCCGGACCTGGCGGGGTTGGCGGGGTTGCGTCGCGTAGGACCCGGCACTCACTGATAATATCACCGTCATTGGTGAGCTAATACCCGTTGGCGATCAGGTACTCCACGCTGAGATCGAAAGCAGTTTGCTTCTCCATAAAAGACCGCTGCTCCATAAATTTGATCAACACATCGGCCTCGATATTCAATGCCTGCCCAACCTTGAGCGAGTGCAGATTAGTCCGCGCGTAGGTGTGGGGAATAATCGCCACGCTGACTACATCGCCCTCCGGCGTACCTGGCTGCCAGCGGGCAATGGTGAGGCTGATGCCTTCGATCGCGATCGAGCCCTTCTCGACCATGTAGCGGCTTGTCTGCGCGGGAACCGCTACCCGAAGCCACCAATCGGCGATTCCGGGCTCTGCCTGCGCATCCACTGGTTCCAGGCTTAACAGCGTGCCCGTGCCGTCGACATGACCCTGCACCACGTGGCCGCCTAGCGGAGCCCCCGCCGGTGTCGGCAGTTCCAGATTCACCGTTGCGCCCGGCGCGAGCAGCGAAAGGGAAGTGCGAGCGACCGTTTCCGCGGCCAGGTCGGCATGAAATTGGCTGGGCTCGAGATCCACTGCAGTCAGGCAAACCCCGCTCACTGCAATGCTGTCCCCGGTGCCGAGCGAGATGCCGGGCGCGGCGATCGCAATCCGCCTCGACCCCTCGCGCTGTTCAACCGAGATAACGGTTCCTGTGGTTTCAATCAGTCCGGTAAACATGTCAGCTTAAATTCAACCATGGATTGCGTAGATAAGCTTCCAACGCGAAATCCTGGCCAAACCTCGTTAAGGAAAAATCGTCGATCGCCGGTACGCCCTCGACTGAGCCCAACATCGGCATCGCCTTTTCACCCAGAAACCGGGGCGCGTAAAACAGCATGAGTTTGTCCACCAGGCCTTGATTGAGTGCGCTGGTGTGCACCTCGGCTCCGCCTTCGAGGAGCAGGCTGGTGATCTGCATTTCTGCCAGACGCGCCATGACGTCTCTCAGGTCGACGTGGGAGCCGTCGCCTGCAATTTGAATCAGGCGAACGCCGCGGCTGGCGAGATCCTTTTGCGCTGTCTGGCTGGCATCGCTAAAAAAAATGAGCACGTCCTGGTCAGCGGTTTTGACCAACTGAGAGTCCAGCGGGGTACGCAGCTTCGAATCCAAGACAATCCTCATCAGCGGACGGCGCCGCGGCAGCCGGCTGCGATCGGTCAGCAGAGGATCATCGGCGAGAATCGTCCCCACCCCGGCTATCAGGGCATCCGCGGCGTGGCGCATGCGATGCACTTCGGCGCGAGCTTGTTCCCCGGTTATCCAATAAGGAGCTGAGCGTTGGGCCGGCGCTATGCGCCCGTCGAGCGTAGCCGCAACCTTCATGGTGACGAATGGCAGCCCAGTGGTGATGAACTTGGCAAAGCCATCGTTGAGCCTGCGCGCTCGATCCTCACCCACCCCGCTCGTGACCTCGACCCCCGCCGCGCGAAGCCGGGCTATGCCCTTGCCTCGTACCAAAGGATTGGGGTCAGCGGTCGCTACCACCACCCGCGTGATCCCCGCGGCCAGCAACGCATCCGCGCAGGGGCCGGTTCGTCCATGATGGATGCAGGGTTCAAGCGTCACGTACGCGGTAGCGGCCCGGGCCAGCGGGCCGGTCTGTTTGAGAGCAACGATTTCCGCGTGGTCGCGCTGGTCATACTCATGGAAGCCTTCGCCCACCAGCCGATCGTCGCGGACCAGCACGCAGCCGACGGCGGGATTAGGAGAAGCCAGACCGACGGACTGCTCAGCCTGGTTGAGCGCGCGTTCCATCCACTGCTGGTCGATTTCCGGCATCGTGGCTAATTGCCGAGCATGGAATCGACAAACGCTTTGCTGTCGAACGGCAAAAGATCTTCCAGCTTCTCTCCCACCCCAACATAGCGAACGGGAACTTTGAGGTCGCGAGCAATGGACACGGCAATGCCGCCTTTAGCCGTACCGTCGAGTTTTGTGAGCACGATGCCGGTGACCCCGGCCGACTCCGTAAACAGCCGTGCCTGCTGCAATCCGTTCTGTCCCGTGGTTGCATCCATCACCAGCAGGACCTCATGCGGAGCGCTGGGAATGATCCGTTCTGCCGTTCTCCGCATTTTGCTCAGTTCAGCCATCAGGTTGTCTTTGGTATGCAGTCTGCCCGCGGTGTCCACAATCAGGACGTCGATGCCCCTTGCCTGAGCCGCGCGCATGGCATCGAACAGAACTGCGGAGGGATCTCCACCCTGCTTGGTTTTGATCATTTCCACCCCGCTGCGTTGCCCCCAGACCTCCAGCTGTTCGATAGCCGCAGCGCGGAAAGTATCCGCCGCAGCCAATAAAACCGTTTTGCCCTGGGCGCGGTAATAAGACGCCAATTTTCCCGTCGTTGTCGTCTTACCGGTGCCGTTGACCCCCACCATCATGATCACCAGCGGCGGCGTGGTATATCGAGGTTTGAAGAAGTTCTGCTCTTCCCGCGCATCCAGGAGCGACTGGATTTCGGCCTTCAACAGCTGCTTCAATTCAGCGCCGTTGTGGATCTCGTGCCGCTTCACCCGCGCGCGCAGGGCATCGATAATCTGTGTGGTTGTGCCCAACCCAAGGTCCGAGGCCAGCAGACTTTGCTCCAGCTCTTCCAGCGCCGCTTCGTCGACTTCGTGGGTCAGGGCGACGACGCTTTCAATCCGCTCCGCCAGGGTCTCGCGGGTGCGCGAGACAGCCTCCTTCATGCGCCCGAATATGCTCTTTTTCTCGGGTTCTTCCAGACTGCCAAAAAGGGTCTGAATCATCAACGCGGCGCTCGATACTGCATGACCTGAGTGTACTAGCCCCGCAACAAATGCCCGGATAAAGTCCAAGAGTACGCGGGGAAAGAACCGCAGGTCCCTCCACTACGCTCCCCCGGATTTCCTGTCGAGAATCGTGGCGTTGATGAAGTTCCTGCGGCTCTCTCTGCCGAGAGCCGCACACGTGGTCGTTGCTAGCAGCGCGAAGTAGGAAATCCGGGTCCGCTCCGGTCGGGATGACAATTCTGTCGTGGGGCAAGTGTTTCTCGCTGCAGCTTTTGCGGCCATAACAGAATTGTCATCCCGACCGAAGCGAAGCGTAGTGGAGGGACCTGCGGTTCTTTCCCCGCCCGCTCATGTTTGACGGTTGCAGCTTTGCGACAGAGCGGGCATTCGGTTAAAAGTTATTCTTCGCGGCCCGGCCTGGCCATCAGCTCGCGGATCGCATCCTGGGGCGACTTGCCGTGCTCGAGGATCGCAGCCATCTGCTCGGTGATAGGCATTTCTACGCCGTGCGCCCGGGCGAGTCCGAGTGCCGCCGAGGTGGTTCTTACCCCTTCCGCGACCTTGCCGTGCAACTCTGCCAGGACGGCGGGGAGCTTATGTCCCCGTCCGAGTTCGATGCCCACCGATCGGTTGCGCGAAAGGGGACCGGTGCAAGTGAGCACCAGGTCACCCAGACCGGAAAGACCGGCCAGCGTTTCCCTTCGCCCTCCACCGGCCACCGCCAGGCGGGTGATCTCCGCGACTCCGCGGGTGATGATCGCGGCCACGCTGTTGTGCCCCAAACCCAAACCAGAGGCAATTCCGGCGGCAATCGCGATGACGTTCTTGAGCGCACCACCCAGTTCCACGCCGGTCACATCATCGTTGGTGTAAAGCCGCAGGCCGGGTGCGCTGAGCTCCTCCTGCAGCTGATTGGCGATCGTGGCTTCGGAGAACGCAACCGTGATCGCTGTGGGAGCGCCGGCAGCGACTTCCTGCGCGAACGAAGGGCCGCTCAGAGCGGCCGCGCGGGCGCCGCACACCTGTTCGATGACCTGCGTCATGCGCAGGAAGCTGTGGTCCTCGATTCCCTTGGTGGCGCTGACGATGATTTGCCCCGGCTCGAGAAAGGGCGTCATCTTCTCATAAATCGCGCGCACATGCTGCGACGGCACCGCGCTGATAACCACCTCTGCGCCCCGCAGTGCCGAGGCCAGATCGGTCACTGGCTTCACCTGAGGCGGAATGGAAAAGCCGGGAAGGTAGGTTCCCACCGCCGCCGAGTGAGACCACAGGACTACGGAGTGATCCCCACGCCGAGCCAGGCTCAGGGCCAGCGCAGTTCCCCAGGAACCGCTGCCCACGATGGCAATACGGCTCATGCTCCGGTTTTCCTCGAGGCCCCGAACCGGTGTTCCGTGCCCCGCATCAGGCGCACGATATTCGCCCGGTGCTTCACAATCACAATCCAACAGCAAGCAAACATCGCTGTTCCGGATACGTAACCATACCTGCCCGGCGATAGCCACAGGGTAAGGAACGGAAGCACGACCGCCGCCAGAATGGAAGCCAGGGAAACATACCGGGTCAGGGCCACGACCGCACCCCAGAGTGCCAGCGCGGAGAGCGCCGCCGGCCAGCAAAACGCCACGAAGACGCCAAAGGCAGTGGCCACGCCTTTGCCACCCTTGAAGTGCAGCCACACGGGAAACATATGGCCCAGGATGACGAATAATCCAGCCGTGATTGCGAGATGGCGGAGACTTGTGGGGTCCTTACCACGGGCCAGCCATTCTGCCACCATCACTGCGGCATAACCTTTGGCACCGTCGAGGATAAAGGTCAGCACACCCAGTTTCTTTGCCCCGGAGCGCAGCACGTTCGTGGCGCCGATGTTGCCGCTGCCCGTGGTGCGTATATCCTCCTTGCGCACCAGCCACACCAGCAGAAACCCAAAGGGGATAGAGCCCAACAGATACGACCCGCTTACAACGATCAGATACAGAAGCATGGTTGCGATCCGGTTTTGAGTGTAGCAGCGGTGCCAACCTTTTCCTCTACCTCTGGTAGATTGGGGCCGGAGGATTTCATGAGTCTCAGGCCTCTCTTCAGCTACGCCGCAGTCAGCTTCACCGCATTGGTGCTTGGCCTGCCGGCGCACGCCGGCAATCCCCTGGTTGTCAAAACCGACACTGGGAAGGTCCAGGGCAAGATGAGCGCAGACGGGCAGGCGCGCGACTTCCTCGGCATCCCATTTGCTGCGCCTCCGGTAGGTCCTCTGCGCTGGAAACCGCCGCAACCTGCAGTCAAGTGGCACGGCGTGCGTCAGGCTGCCAGCTTCGGCTCTCGCTGCATGCAACAGGAGCATTATGCTGACATGGTGTTTCGCGATCCAGGGGAGAGCGAAGATTGCCTCACTCTCAATGTCTGGGCTCCGGCACAGAAATCCAGGACGAAATTGCCGGTCATGGTGTGGATATTCGGCGGCGGATTCGCCGGTGGCGGCACTTCAGAGCCGCGTCAGGACGGCGAACATCTCACCCGCAAAGGCGTGCTGGTCGTCTCCATGAATTACCGCCTCGGCATTTTTGGCTTTTTTGCCACCAAAGAGCTGGCCGCGGAGGATCCACACCACGCAGCCGGCAACTACGGGTTAATGGACCAGTGGGCCTGCCTGCAATGGGTGCGCCGCAATATCAAGGCCTTTGGCGGCGACCCGGACAATGTGACTATTTTCGGAGAGTCGGCCGGTTCCTTTGCCGTCAGCGCCCAGATGGCCTCCCCTCTCAGCAAAGGTCTGTTCGCCCACGCCATTGGTGAAAGCGGAGGTGCTTTTCCCGGCTCGAGACTGACGTTTCCGCCGCTCGAGCAGGCCCAGAAACGAGATCAGGATTACTTCTCCTCGGTACGCAGCGACAGCAGCCTGGCAGCCCTGCGCGCAGCCGGCAGCACTGAGATCCTCGAGTTGGCAACGCGCAAAATTCCGGGCAAGCCGCGTTTCGGGCCGGACATCGACGGTTATTTCCTGCCCCGTAGCATTCCCGAGATTTATGCCGCCGGTGAGCAGGCCCACGTACCGCTGATCGCCGGTTGGAACCGGGACGAGCAACATGCCAAAGAAGATCTCGAGACCACCGCGGCCAGGCAATTCGGGCCGCGGGCCGAGGAGTTCCTCAAGCTGTACCGGGCCACAGGTGAAGAGGACGAGCACCGGGTGGCCAACGATTTTGCCGGCGACAGCTTCCTGGTGTATTCCACCTGGGCTTGGTTAGAGGCGCAGGTGAAGACGGGCGGTTCCTCGGTATACCGGTATTTCTTCGACCTTCCCTCACCGGGAGATCCTTTCCACCCTGTCTCTGCCGGAGCGTTCCACTCCGATGAGATTGAGTACGTCTTCGGCAACCTCGATCTGCGCAAGGGAGCAACCTTCCGTCCCCAGGACTACAAGCTTTCCGAGCTGATGCAGACCTTGTGGACGAACTTCGCCAAGAGCGGCGACCCGAATGGTGCTGGTGCGCCGAATTGGCCGGCGTATAACGCCGCCGGTAACTGGCAGGTGATGCGGTTGAGCCCGGATCCGGGAGCTGCGGCGGACCAGCATCGCGACCGCTATCTCTTTCTTCAACAGGTGTGGGGCAGTGCGAGCAAAGGAGAAGAATGATCGCCGCCCGTGTCCCGCGGGCGCGAAACTGCTCTAGACTGTTGATCCGTAGATGACATATGCCCAATCGCCCCAGCGGCCGCGACCTGGTTGAGGAAACGTTGCCCGCGGTCTGTTTGATCACGGCCGATGAAGATTTCCAGGGAGAAATCGAGTCAGAGCTGGCGCCGTGGTACCGCGTATGCCGCCGCAACCACTACGTGGATACCGCCCTCTGGGTTCGCGAACAAAAGGCGCAAGCCGTGCTGGTCGACATTGATACCCAGGGCGAGGAGGCCCATGCCGGCGTCCGGGTTCTGCGCGAGCTGCGCATTCTGGAGCGGGGCCTGGTCCTGATATCGCTCAGCCGGTCACGCGCTCGCGGGGTCGAAAAACAGGCGACGGAAGCCGGCAGCGATGCTCACTTCCATAGTCCGGTCGACCTTTCTGAGCTGCGCCTGGTTCTCAAAACCACTCTGGAAGCTCGCGCCGAAGAGATGGAACGCGCGCGCATGCAGCAGCAGGTCTTGGAGCGCAGCAAGTTCCAGGATCTGGTGGGCGCGAGCGAAGCCATGCGCCGCGTGTATGACGCCATCTCTCAGGTGGCCGACAGCAGGATTAACGTCATTGTTCGCGGCGAGAGCGGAACCGGCAAAGAATTGGTCGCGCGCGCGATCGTGGCTTTAAGCAGCCGGCGAAACAAACCTTTCATCAGCCTGAACTGTGCCGCGTTGCCTGAGAACCTGATCGAGTCGGAACTCTTTGGCCACGAAAGGGGGGCCTTCACCGGTGCCAACGAGGCGAAACCGGGCCAGTTTGAGTTGGCCGATGGCGGCACGCTCTTTCTCGACGAGATCGCGACCTTAACCCTACCCCTGCAGACCAAGTTGCTGCGGGTGCTGGAAGACCGGCAGGTGCAGCGGCTGGGTGGACGCCAGGCGCGCAAGATAGATTTCCGTTTAGTCTGTGCCACCAACGAGCCGCTGGAAGAGATGGCGCGCAACGGCAAATTTCGCGAAGACCTCTACTACCGCATTCATGTGGTGCCGATTCAGCTCCCGCCGTTGCGCGAGCGGGCGGGGGATATTGCCTTACTTGCCGATTACTTTTTGCGGGTACACCTGACGGCCAATGGCTTGGCGCAAAAGCGCCTGACGCCGGACGCTCTGGCAGCACTCGAAGAGCATTCCTGGCCGGGCAATGTGAGAGAACTTGAGAACCTGATTCAGCGTTTGGTGATCATGGTGCCGGGCCCCACGATTGGTCTTGAGCACCTGCCCCAGCAGCTGTTGGCACAGAGCGTGACCGCCCACGAAGCGATTCTGCTTCCCCCGGGAGGAGTCCGCTTCGATGACGAGATCCGGGAATTGGAGGTGGCGCTGCTGGAAGCTGCCCTGCGCCGGTCGGAGGGAAGCAAAGCTGCCGCAGCACGGCTCTTGCACCTCGACTCGCAGCGAATGAAGTATCTCTGCCGGAAATATTCGCTCTAGCAGGCTACGGAAAAACTCCGTTCTGTATCAGGGCACGACTGCCCGTTCGCACACGATTGAGAATACGTCGGGCTTTTGAGCGTGTGTGAGACCTCGGTTCTGGAAGGGCACGGCTTCAGCCGTGCCGCAAATAACATGGCCCTACCCGGCTTTACAGGCTGCGGAAAAACCCAAGTTTTTGAAGGGTACGGCCTTTAGGCCGTACGTATCCGATCTAGTATCAGTACGGCTTTAGCCGCTGAGGGCTGGGATTTCACGCGAAACAGAGTTTTTCCGCAGCCTGTTTAGCCGCTGAGGTACGTTTTTTCTATCCTCTAAATTCTTTTGTGCGCTGATAAAAAGATGCCCTCAGGGGCTAAAGAGTCTGCGTGAGAACTCGATTTTGTCTCGGAAAACAGCTTTAAGGGTGCGGAAAATACTCTGTTTTGTATCAGGGCACGACTTTAGTCGGGCCGTAAACGATGAAAATATTTTGGGCTTTAGCCCCTGCCTCTCTTGCCCGCTCTCGAATTTCTCCCACCTGATATCTGTTTTTCGAGTTCTCACACACGCTTAAAAGCCCTGAGGTACGTCTTTCCTGCCCCGTCCCGAGTTTTTCCGCGACGTGCTAGAGGACCAGAAAATCCATGGGGGTTAATTTTTTAACCCCCATGGGTAAAAAATCAACCCATTCCTTGGGAGGACCGAACACCAGCACGATACGGGAATTGCCTCCTATTCCTGTATATCCGTAGACTGGAGAGGGAAACGGGGTGCTGCGGAGTTTGGCCATGTGATTGCTTTAGGTGTATGCGTAAAGCAGTTAAATCAAACCTGGAGAACTAACATGGCCATGGAAAAGAAATCGCTCACCGGCAAGAAGACCGCGACCGCAACCAAAGGCAAGTCAACCAAAGGGAAGGTCGACACTAAAAAGCCTGCGGCTAGCAAAGTGGTCGCTCCCCTGTATGTGAGGCCCTAGTACGGATGCAGCTCGCTTGGTTAATCCAGGTGGTTGCCGCCCGGCAGTTCAAAATGGGCCATGATTGTTCTCAATCGGTGAACCAAAATGTCTATTCAAAAGAAATCGCTCACCGGGGTCTGTAGTCCTAAGACTAAGCAGGGCGACAGCGGTCGAAAAGTGGCCAGCAAGCCGCCGGCCAAGTCCGCCGTGACCAGCAAGTTGAAGGTGGCCAAGCTGGCGACGGCAAAGCTTTCTACTGCAAAGCTAGTGACGCTCAAGAAACTAAGCTAAAGGGGCCAATCTGCATAAAGCGGCGACACCGGTTCATAACCGATGTCGCCGTCGGTTTTTGGTTTTCCCGTCTACCAGAAGTGGGAGCGCAAAACGTTGCCCAGAATGGTTGCGATCCTCTGGGCCAGACTCCGCCGTTTGCCGAAGATCTTCGCCTCACCACACATGCCGGGCTGGATACCGTCGCCCATCCCTCCAGGGGCCAAACGGGTAGTGTAGAAGACCGGTAGCACCATGCCCTTATATTCGAGGTCAGGCAACAGGCCGGGCGGCAAGGGCAGCGCCGAATCCTCCAAAATTCCCAACCTCCCATAAATCTTATGGAACTGAGAGGGGATCTGAATGGAGACCTCATCTCCAAGGCGAATCCGGTCCATTGCAGATACCGGAACGTACAACCTCGCCACCAGGTGCGCACGATCGACGACCCGCAGCAGCGTTTCGCCCCTGGTCACATCGCGATGCAGCAGATTTTCTGGATCGTCGGTGGCGACGACTCCGTCCTCAGGCGCCACCACCGCAAGCTGCGCGCTCTCGTCGTGCGCGGTGGCGCTGCTCCTTCGGGCAGCGCGCTGCGTTGCGAGCGCCTCTCCTAATGGGGAATGCTGCAGTTCGGCGGCGAAGAGATCCGCCTGCGAGGAGAACAGTTGCTCCTTTGCCTGCTCACGATCGCCGGCTTCCTTCAAACTCTGCAGTATGGCCATCACTTGCCCCGCCCGTACCGTTTCACCCTGCTTCACATAGATTGCGCTGACTCTTCCTGGAATGCCGGCATGCAGCTGGTGGACTTCGGTGGACTCGATGACGAAGTACGCATTCTCACGGTCACGCAGTATCGGCGCAAAAAGAATGATCAGCAAAGCGATCCCCAGTCCGCCGCGGAGAGGCGTCAGGCGCAGAGGCCCGGCCTTGGTGTCATAGACGCTTCGCGCGAAGCTCTTGAGAGCGCGCAAGCGTGAGCGGAAGATGATGAAGGCCAGTAAGGCAGCAGGAAGCAGTGCCAGTTCGGCGAACCAATGATGCAAGACGTTGTAGCCGAAACGGATGAACACTATCAGAAGGAGGTAGCTGTAAATGCCAGAAGCCAGGGCATAGAGCACGAACAATGGAACCCTCCGGCGCGCAACGACGGGTACTTCCACCGGCAGCCGAAACAGGCGAGCTTGCACCCAACCGGTGAGGAAGGCCGTGGAGCGCTCCTTAAGATCAGGAATACCGATCCACTCTGTGAAGAAGTAGTAGCCATCCAGCTTGATGAGCGGATTCAAATTAACCACCAGCAGGGCAAGCCCGCTAAGGAGAATGAACTTGTAAGAGAAATCATGAACCCATTCACCCGCTTGCGTGTTCACCCATACGATCATCGCCAGGCCACACAGGATCATTTCGGACCATAAACCGGCGATGATGGTGGCCATCCGCTGCCACCGGCCGGCCGAAATCCAGGACTCAGTGACGTCGACATAAAATGCCGGCGTCAGGTAGAGAAACATCAGACCCATGCTGTGAACTTCGCCCCCGTAGTGCTTGCAGGTGAGTCCATGGGAGCTCTCGTGAACGAAACCGATCACCAACAGAAGAAGCCAAAACTCCACCAGATCGGAAAAGGTCTTTTTAGCGAAATTGAAGTAAAGAGGGATGTCCGGGGCGATGACATTCCACTTCGCGATGAAGACCATGGCCTGGAACAGGAAGAGCACGACCGCAAAGAGAGTGAACCAACCATTGAAAACATATTTTCCAAATTTTTGGTCGAGCCGAGTGAGGTACCGGTCGGGGTCCCAGGCGGAGAACTGTATGTGCGCGACGTTGATGCTTGCATGGCCGAGCGCGCGGCGGCTACGCTGAGCGGCTAGCTTTTCATTCATAGCAATATTTTTTTCCTGCGGATTCTGGTACCAGAACCCGCCTTCGCCCATGTTTTCCGCGAAGGTCCGGACTTCTTCCGGGGAAAGCGGGATCTCCGTTTCCGCCTCGAACGTGTGCGCAATGTCTTTGTAAGTGCGCACTCCGTCGAACAGCTGGGCAAGTTGCCACTGGGTCGGCTTCAGCCGTAAAAGGTTGGCCGTACTTCGTTGGTACACCGCGACCACGGGTTCGCCGTCGCTTACATCTTCGCGAACGATCAACTCGGGATCCAGACGGGGCGGATTCTGGCGCGAAAGCCGGGCCCGTGGAATCTCGGGCAGGGCCGCGTCCAGTGCCTCGCTCAGGTTCATCGCGGGCTCAACTTTACCTGCATCGACATGCCCGGCTTTAACCCAGGCGAGGGCTTGTCCAGGCTGCCGATTACCTCGATACTGCCGCTGGCGGGGTCGACCACCGGGCTGACGCGGAAGACCCTGGCCGCTTGCTTCAAATGCGGATAATCCGTGGTGCTTAGCTCCAGCTTTGCTCCGCGGGGAAAGTAAGCCATGGCCGACTCAGGCACGGTAAAAATGATGCGCAGAGGCGCCTGCGCCGTGATCCAGAACAGGGTATCGCCCTTCCTGACCCCCTGCGCCTCGTGCACTGAGCGGCGGCCCACGAATCCGTCAAAGGGGGCCGCAATGCGCGATTGGCTCAACTCCACATCCGCTGCACGCAAGTCCGCCTCGGCGGCAGCTACCTCGGCCTTGTACCGGCTCACCTGAGCTACCGTTTCCTGGAGCTTGTATCGCACATGCTCCCAATTCTCTTCGTCGAGTATTTGCTCTGCCCGCATGGCATCGGCCCGGCGCAGGTCGGCCTGGTTGCCTTGTTGCTCCGCTTCCCAGGTCTGTACCTGGGCGCGGAGGGAATCAATCCTGGCCGCCTTCTCCGCCCGGGCCGCCTGCAGCGCGCGATCATCCAGCAGGGCAAGTACCTCTCCGCGGCGGACATGATCGCCAATCTCCACCTTGACCGCAGTCACGCGCCCGTCGCGTTCGGCAACTACGTCGGCTTGTTGTTCCACCACCAGCGGTCCGCTGGTGGTGAAGTTGCGCTCATCAGCGATGGCCGTCCCTGGGACTGGGTTAGCAAGAGACGGGTCTGGTTCCGCGGGCGGAGGCGAAGAGGCCAGAACCCGCGCAGCAGCCGGCGGGCTGTCATTGCAGCCGGCGAGACAAGTCACCCCGGCAATCGCGATGACCAGGAAAGCAATTTGCTTGCGCGCCATGATGGCTACCAGCCGATCCAATCCCAGAGTTTTTGCCACAGCCATAAGGCGGGTCCCCGCAGCAGAACATAACCCGCCGGCCGCAAGCCGGTAAAGATTTTAGCCCGGCCATCCATTCCGGTGCGCAGTTCCGCGCTTCCATTCGGCAGTAGCACATGGGCAAAGAAAACCCGGCCATCGCCGTTGGGCTGCGCTTCCGGGCTGACGCTGAGTACCCGGCCGTGCAGCGTCTGGGCAGGAAAGCTATCGAGCTTAATGGACGCGCTCTGTCCCGCTTTTACTAAGTTGATATCCTGCTGGTCCACAGCGATGTTGATCCGCGCGTTGGCCAGGTTCAATACCTGGGCGAAGCTTGCACCCGCGTCCAGATGTTCGCCCACGGAATTTTGCAGATTGGGCGTCGTCACCACTCCATCGATCGGCGAGCGCAGCTGTGCATTGGCGATACGTAAACGTGTCCGTTCCATTTCCGCGCGCAGATAGTCGGTCTGCGTCCGTTCTTCCCCCGCCTGCGGGGAATGCCGGGCAAGATCACCCTGCATGGCCAGCATAGCCGCTTCGTACCTTGCTTGAGCCGCAGTCAGCTGATTGCGCCATGACCAGTCGTCCATCGTTCCCAGAACTTCGCCGCGGCTTACATGCTGCCCTTCGCGGGCATACACGTTGGCGATGGTTCCCTCCACCGGCGCCGCCAGCGTGACCATCGATTGAGGAGCCACTTGAGCGTTGCCGCTCACTCGCATCGGCAGGGGACAGAAGATGAGTAATAGGATTCCCGCGGCAATGCCGCCCAATATCACCCCTTGCCGCTTTCTTTCGCTTCGCAGGAAGGCTTGTTTGCGCTGCACCAGCGGTTCCAGCAGGCTGATCAGAGGCACTTCCCGGTACAACAGGGCATTGCGAATCGCCACCGTAGTCTGCCCCGCCAGGACCTTGATCATCTCGATATGCGGCTGCTCCAGGAAATCAGGATCGCTGCTTTCATAGAGCAGCAGCCCGACTCGCCCCTGGTCATCTGCCAACGGGAGCGCGTAAAGAGCGCGATAGCCGCTGGCTTCGAAGTGCTTGGTAATGGCGCGCTGCACCTGGGGCTCATCCGTTTCCGGCTCCTCGCCATGTTGCCGGATCAATAGCTGCCGGTCGTAGGTAGAAAGCCATTGCAGCAGTTCGCGCAGCCGCTCCACCTGGAATTCGCCCACCGGGATGTTGGCCATTCCGGAAACCGCTTTCAAATGCAGCCGGCCACGATTGTCGAGCGCAATCGAGCAGCGCTCGAAAGGCAGCACGGACTGGGGACTGTTGACAATGATCTGCAACAGCCGCTCGAGGCGCAGCGTGGAGGTGATTTCGGAGCTGACCTGAACCAGCGCTTGCAGAATCTCCAGCTTGCGCTCGGCATGCATCAGGCTGGCATTCTTGAGAGCGCTTGAGACCGTCTCCGACATACTGTTCAAGAAGAACAGGTCGTCGTCATTGAAGGGAATGCCACCCGCCCGGTTGACCGCCTCGAGGACGCCCAGTTCGCTTTCCCCGCCATCCTGTTCGTGTTCGATCAGAGGCGACAGCAGCGCATTGGTAATCGGTTGGCCTTCGCCGGCGCGCTCATTGCGGGCGGCCAGCCTTGAGTCTGCTGGATCGTCGATCAACAGCGGGACTCCGTCCTCCGCCATATCTCCCACATAGCCTTCGCCGGCCTCTTCCGTTGTGCCTATTTCGACGCTTGCGTCCTCTCCCCAGGCAGAGACCAGGCGCAGCTTACCGCCATCGAACATCCACAGATGAATGGCCTGGCAAGGGAGCATGGCGGCGACCTTGACCGGGATCAGTTCCAGCAGAGGTTCGAAGTCAAGGGTCGCGTTGAGCGATTTTTCCAGATCATAAAGCTGGGTCAAGCGGTGGATGGAATCGAGCAGATTCTGCCGCTGCTCCTCGTACTGCTCGGCCGATTCCAGGGCAATCACCGCCAGGTCCGCGAATCCTTCCAGAGAAAGAAGAAGGTCGTCGGTAAGGGGTTCGCTGAAGCTGACGATTTCAAACGCACCCACCAGCTGCCTCTTCCGCAGCAGGGGCAGGTATCCGATGGACCGGATTGTCCGCACCACATGGATATGGGCGTAGTCTTCGCGGGACAATTCGGCGGCAGGGTAGACGACCGAGCCAGGCGACTGGAGCAGGGGAGCGAACAATGTGGCGTCGGCGCCTACCACTGCCTTGACCACCGAAATCTCGTCAGACACTCCGATGGGAACCCAGGAGTCGTCACCCAGGCTGTAGAGAGCGCAAGCCCCCTCGCCCAGCGCCTTGCGCATGGCGTCGGCCAGCAATGTGGCCCGGGCCGCGACCTCCGGCGAAGCCAGCAGAGACCGGGTTAACTCCGAGAAGTGTTGACTGTTCAGCCGGATACCGGTTTGAATGTTCATGCTGATCTGCTTGACGTATGGGGAGGATAGGTTGATTGTTAATCTGGTCGGAGACTACAGCATTTTTCACTTCTGGTGTGGAGAAAGTAGCGGTTCTTGACGCGGCTTTTCCTCGAGAAAAGCCGCACATCGCTAGACTTGCCTGTGCAGCGGAGAAGTGAGAATTTTTAGGTGTAAAGCAAATTCTTGGCCGGGAGAGCACGACGTGGATCTCGATATTCGACAGAGCGGAAACATTTGTTGCTTGAAACTGAAGGGTCCGCTCAAGTACGGAGAAGGTGTCAAGCAGCTTGACGAGGCGGTTGAGGGCGCACTCACCAGCGGACACATTCATCTGCTGCTGGATCTTTCCGCGATGCCCTACATCGATTCGAGCGGGATCGGTGCCATTGTTGACGCCCTCCGCCAAGCCAAAAAATTGGGTGGGGACGCCAAGCTGGTTAGCCCTTCTCCCTTTGCCGCGAAGACCTTCAAGATGGTAGGTATCCTGACCCTTTTCAAGGTCTACGACAGTGAAGCTGCCGCCATGGAAGCCTGTCCCGCCTGAATCGTGTACGGGCTTTAGAGTCTATTGTTCCCGGAAGGGCACGGCTTCAGCCGTGCCGTAATTCATTGAGAGCTCCCGGGCTTTACAGGCTGCGGAAAAACCCAAGCTTTTGAAGGGTACGGCCTTCAGGCCGTTTTTTGAAGGGTACGGCCTTCAGGCCGTTTTTTGAAGGGTACGGCCTTCAGGCCGTACGTAACCAATCTAGAATCATTACGGCTTTAGCCGCTGAGGGCATCTTTTTGTCAGCGCATAAGAGAATTTAAAGGGCGAAAAAAAACGTACCTCAGCGGCTAAAGCCGGGTATAGCTGTGTCATTTATGGCACGGCTGAAGCCGTGCCCTTCCAGGAACAAATTCTCACGCAGCCTCTTTAGGAGGACTTCGTCACAATCTCGGAGTTTTCCCGTAGCCGGTCCGGCTATCCCGTAACTACTTCAACCGGCGGCGAACCAGATCCAGTGCCTGCTGACTGGTCCAGGCGCGAATATGTTCCCGGTCGCCGCCGAACCGCCGTTCCACCACTTCGGTCTGTTTGCCATCAGTCACGGCGACGTAAACCAAACCGACCGGCTTCTCCTCCGAGCCCCCGCCCGGACCGGCAATGCCGGTGACGCCCAAGCCAAAGGTCGCCGAGGTATTGCGGCGGATCCCTTCGGCCAGCGCCCCCGCCACCTCCTTGCTCACCGAGCCATGAGCCTCAATCACCGACGGAGGAACACCCGCAAACAAAGTCTTCAGCTGATCGCTGTAAACCACCGCCCCACCCAGAAACGAGCGTGAGCTTCCGCTGATGCTGGTCAGCCGCTGCGCTACCAACCCTCCGGTGCAACTCTCCGCCACCGCCAGGGTCGCCGCGTGCATGCCGAGATAATAGAGAACAATCTGCTCCAGCGGCTCCGCCTGCGCCGAGTAGATGAATTCTTCCAGCTCTTCTTCGATTTTTCCCGCCAGCTCATCCACTCTCGCTTGTGCGGTTTCCTGGTCACCCTTGGAGCAGACCAGGTTCAACGTGATGTCGCCCGTGTGCGCCAGGATGGTCGTCTCCACATCCTTGTACTTGGTGTAAATCGGTGCGATGCGCGCATCGGCCTGCGATTCACCGATCATGGCCAGTTTCAGCGTACGCACCGCGATGCTTCGCCGGGGCACCACCGCCCGCAGCCGTTCCATGCATTGCGCGTCGAACATCGCCTTGACTTCGTTCGGCGGCCCAGGCAACAAAATAACCAGCTTGCGATGCTCGCCGTAAACCGTATCCAGCCACTGCCCGGGCGCGGTTCCCCGCGGATTTGCGAGAATCACAGAGCCGTCCAGCACATCCGCCTGGCGGGCGTTATTGTCGGTCATCTGTATCCGGCGGGCAGCAAAGCGAGCATAGAGGGCGCCCACGATCTCCGGATTCCGGCGCAAGCGAATGCCCAGCGCTTCGGCCACCGCCTGGCGCGTCAGATCATCTTCCGTGGGCCCCAATCCGCCCATGGTGATCACGATGTCGGCTCGCCCCAGCGCAATGCGGACCGCGCTGGCCAGATGCGGCAGCTTGTCCCCAACGATGGTTTTGAAACTGACATTCACGCCCAGCTTGATCAGCCGGTCGGTTAAGAAGAGGGAGTTTGTGTCTTGCCGGTACGGCGTTAACAGTTCAGAACCAACAGCAATAATTTCACAATTCATCCAGACTTCAATCCTCTAGAACAAGCGCACACCTTCGATGCCCAACGGTACATCATAGACCGCGCCGTTGGCGGCCAGGATGGCGTTGCCGCCTGGAACCAAAGCAAGACCAACAATCCCTGAGCCGGCAAGAACCACGGAGGCCTCTCCCGCAGGCGTGACGCAGACAATCCCACGGGTGCCATGGAAGGAAGCAGACACATATACGTTGCCGGCGACATCGAAGGCCAGTCCCTGCGGGCGGCCGAGTCCCCGGTAGTAAACCCGTACCACCCCGGCTTGATCGATGGCATAGATGGAGTCGAAGCTGGAGGTGCTCGGAGCGGTTACGAAAAGCGTTCCATCCAACCCAAAGGCGAGATGGTAAGCGGCGATACTGGGCTCCAGGGTGGCAAAGACAAAAATTTGCCGGTCCTGGGCAATTTTGAAAATGGTTCCACTGCGATCGCCCACATACAGATTGCCGGTCGAATCAAAGGCAATGCCGGTCGCGATCCCCATTCCCTCGGCGTACACCGAAGATGCGCCCTGGGGCGATACCCGATGCACGGTGCCATCCAGGCGCGAAGACACATAGAGGTATCCGTGGGCGTCTAACGCCAACCCGGTGGCATTGGTAATCCCGCTCACCAGCGGCTGCATTTCTCCCGACGGAGAGATGCGATAGACCGACACCGGAGTCTTTTGCCCCCGCGAACCGGAATCGGTGGAATAGATGTTGCCCTCGCTATCCACCGCCGGATTGCCGACCGGATGCAGGTTTCCGGTGATCAGGCGGGCGATCTTAAGCCGGACCGTATTACTCGATTGTCCGTTTTGCCGGACTTCGAGTCTCCCGCTTTGCACGTCGTCGGGAATACGGACGATCAGCCTATTCGAGCGGCTAAGCAGCACCGGAGCCACGATCCCGTCCAGCATCGCCACCGGCAGGCGCGAGCGCACCGCGCCCAGCTGCGTTCCGCGGATCTCGATTTCCCCCCCCGGCAATGCTGCATCGGGCAAAGTGGCCTCGATCCTGGGTGAGTTCGGAATAGGTGGCTCCTTGGAGAATCGCATCCGCTGGTCCTGTGTCTTTATCTGTTCGATGCAAGCCGAGTGAAACTTACAGGCTGCGGAAAAACTCTGTTTTGTATCAGGGCACGACTTTAGTCGGGCCGCAAAAGATTGACAATACGTCGGGCTTTAGCCCCTGAGGTACGCCTTTCCTGCCCGTTCCCGACTTTTTCCGCAGCCTGTTCAGCCAATCCAGTGATTCAGTGCCAGCATCAAGAGCAAAGCATACACGCCCGCAGCGACATCATCGAGCACGATTCCCCAGCCTTCGGGCAAGTGTTCGAGTTGCCGTGCAGGCCGTGGTTTAACTATGTCAAATAAACGAAAGAGCAGGAAACCGGCCAGCAGATGACTTAAGTTTACGCGGGAAAAGAGCAGGGCGGTCCACTGCCCGGCGACCTCATCAATGACCACATGTCCCGGATCTGGACGTTCGCTTTCCCGTTCGACAATCGTAGCCGCCGGGATGCCGATCGCGACGGCGCAAAGAGCGGCCCCCAGCGTCAGCCATCCCATAGGCGCGGGAGCAAGATGCAGAATCCTGTCTGCGCCCAGCCAAAGCAAGCCGGCTGCGGCAGACCCCCAGCTTCCGGGTCCGGGTCGAAGCAAACCGGCGCCGAAAAAAGTTCCTACTACCCAGGCCCAGGCCGTCTTCTTTCCCCGAGGCGGCGGTTCACTCATCGCCGGCCGAGCGCGGCCGCATCTCTTCAATCTCTTCCAGCAGATCGGGATCGAGCACGGGCGAGGAGATGCGGTAGACACCGCTGGCCCACTTGCCCAGGTCGATGGTCTTGCAATGTTCGCTGCAGAACGGGAAATCCGCATCTTTGGCGGTGACAATCTTGCTGCATGTAGGGCAGCGAAGGCTTTTTAGCTTTTTCGCCATAACAGGGTTCCTTTACGACACTATCCGGCCTACCAGGTCATAATCCTGTGACTCGGTGATCTCACACCAATAAAACTGCCCTGGGGTGAGCTGTTCGAATGGTCCGAAATCATTGATATAGACCTTGCCGTCGATTTCCGGGGCCTGATGCTCGGTGCGGCCTTCCCACAGCAGCGGAGTTTCCTCGGAAGGTCCTTCCACCAGCAGATCGAAGCGCCGGCCCACCTGGCGAGCTCGGGATTTTCGGCTGATCGCCTGTTGTTGGCGCATCAGCGAGCGGCGCCGTGCCTCGATGGTGCGGGCAGGCACTTTCTCGCTCAGGTCAAAGGCCCCGGAACCTTCTTCGTCGGAATAACTGAACGCCCCCAGCCAGTCGAGCTGGGCAGCGCGGACAAAGTCGCTCAGCACGGCAAAGTCAGCCTCGGTTTCGCCGGGAAAGCCGGTAATGAAGGTGCTTCGAATCGCTACCCCGGGAACGGTCGAGCGGACGCGTTCAATCGTCTTCAGGAAGATGTCGGCACTGCCACCGCGGCGCATGCGCTTCAACACCGCCCCGGAAGCGTGCTGCAGAGGCATGTCGAGGTACTTGCAAATGTTGTCGTGCCGGGCAATCGTATCCAGCAGACGCCCGGTGACCTTGTTGGGATAGGCGTAGAGGAAGCGCAGCCACTTGAGATCGGGAATCCTGGCCAGGCTATCAAGCAGCTGTGCCAGCCCGTCCTTCATTCCCAGGTCCTCGCCGTAACACGTTGTGTCCTGACCAATTAACGTGAGTTCACGCACACCCTGGGCGACCAGCTGTTCGGCCTCGGCGATTACCGAGGCAAAGCGACGGGAGCGAAACTTGCCGCGTAAATTGGGAATCACGCAGAAGCTGCAGGGATGATCGCATCCTTCCGCAATCTTGATATAGGCGGAAGACTTCCCCGTCGCCCGCAGGCGCGGCGTGGTGTGGTCGTAAAGATACTGGGGCAGCTTGGCCTGCGCTCCTTCCCACTGCTCGCGAGCAAAGCGGCCCTGGGATTCCCGCAGGTCACCCTCGGGGCGGGAAGTGCCGCTGGGGAGGATAGAGAACAACTGCGGTTCCGGCGGTGCGCAGGTAGGAGCCAGGCCGGCAGCGGCCAAAATGGCCTCCAACTCACCGGTTCCCACCACCGCATCCACTTCCGGCATATTCTTGCGGATTTCGTCTCGATAGCGTTCCACCAGGCAGCCGGCCACAATCAGTTTCTGCGCCCTGCCGGACACTTTGTGCTGCGCCATCTGAAGGATGGTGTCAATCGACTCCTGCTTGGCTTTGTCGATGAAAGAGCAGGTATTTACCACCAGAATGTCTGCCATCTCCGGGTGGTTGGTGATCTCTGCGCCCGCCCGATCCAGCAAGCCCATCATCACTTCGCTGTCCACCAGATTCTTGGGGCAGCCCAGGCTCACGAAACCGATCCGTGGCCGTTGTTCCAGCACCGCGCTTGTGACCCCTCCCGTGCCTGTTTCTGTCAGCTCTTGCTTCACCTTTCTATTCTAGAGCAATCAAGGGAGTTACCGCTGACTCCGTTACTTCCACGGAACCCTCATTTCTAGCGTCTACAACCTCCCATGGGTTCGAAACGTCTATTCAAGTGACACGAAAGGAGGGCGCCCAGTGCAAGTTCCAATGATCGCAAGTGTCAAGCACGCCAATATGGGCGAGCCCATCAAATGTGCCTTGGTGGCTAAGCCAAGTGAAGCACGAAGACATAAGAACGAAATGCTGCGCTACGCGGTGGTGGTGGTCGCGTTTCTGGCTGTTCTGCTCTTGATCGCCATCGCCTTCTATTACACCCAAGGCAACTCCGTTACCGTGAAGCATGTCAGTTCGCTCTCAACTTACCTTTCCTTGCGCGGCTGACTCCCCAAACATCCGTCCAGTACGCTCTCCCACTCGACACGACTCTTCACGGGTGCCCCACGTTCGCCCCAGCGTACGTGGGACGAAAAAGATGGAGCGAAGCCCCCAACCATTGCGGTTGAGCCGGCGGAAAGCAATCGAAGAAACCCGTTTTCGTCCCACCTACGCTGGGGCGAACCTGGGGCACCCGTGAAGAGTCGTGTCGACCGGGAGAGGTTGATCCTTTAAAGCGGAGTGATAATCCCTCCCACGGGATACCTCGCCGGCAGCCCCACTCCGCGATGATCCTTTTCAACGCCCGTCGCAGCCGAACGCGATTCCAACTGCATCGCAGCTGCGATCACGTCCGCGTACTTGAGTCCCGCTCCGGTATTAAAAATCACGACTTTTCCCTGGCGAGAAAGCCATCCGCTGGCGATCAGATGATCGTAGGCCGCAGTGGCAGCCGCCCCTTCGGGGGAGAGGAGCAGACCCTCGTGACGCGCCCAATCCAGCAGCGAGGCCAGGATTTGTCCATCCGCGAAGTCCAGGGCAAGCCCGCCCGATTGGCGGACGATGTCAAGAATCAGCGTGTCCCCGTAAGGCTTCGGAACCCGCAAGCCGGAGGCGAAGGTAGCCGCGTCGGGCCACATCTCAGAGGCACTCTCTCCCCGGCGGAACGCCTGAGCTATGGGTGCACAACCGGAAGACTGAACCGCGATCATTTTCGGTCTTTTTCCACTGACCCAGCCCAAAGCTTCCATTTCCTCAAAAGCTTTCCACATCCCAATCAGCCCCACACCGCCTCCGGTGGGATAGAAAACGGCGTCGGGATACCGCCATCCCGACTGCTCTACCAACTCATACCCCATGGTCTTCTTGCCTTCGACGCGGAACGGTTCCTTGAGGCTGGAGACGTCAAACCAGCCCTCGGCATCCTTCCGTTCGGCGACTATCCGGGCACAGTCGGAGATCAGGCCGTCGACCAGGGTGACATTGGCGCCATAAGCCACAGCCTCGAGGTAATTGGCTTGAGGAACGTCGCGCGGCATAAAGATGTAGGCCTCGATTTTGGCGGCAGCGGCATAAGCGGCCAGCGCCCCGGCCGCGTTCCCGGCCGACGGCACGGCGAGCTTCTTCAGCCCATAATGCCTGGCCATGGAGACTGCCATCGAAAGCCCGCGTGCTTTGAAGGTGCCGGTGGGATTGGCTGCCTCTTCTTTCAGGAACAGGCCAGGATAGCGGCGGCTACGCAGCATGGGGGTGAAGCCTTCGCCCAGGGTGACCGGTTCCACCGCAGGTAATACGTCGGCGTAGCGCCACATGCCCAAAGACGTGTTGGCGGCGTCGGTCCTTTTGAGGATGTTTTCCCGCTTCGCGGATAAACCAAGTGCGGCCATATCATAACGTACAAAAAGCACTCCACCGCATTGAGGACAAAGGCTTTGCGGGCTAACAGGCGATATCTGGGCCGAGCAGCGGGTGCATTCCAGGTAGGCAATCGAAGGCATAAACCCATGATAGGACAGGGTTTCCCATTTCGATGCATGTTCGGGTAGACGGCCCGCGAAAAGGTAAAATGAAAGAGTGAGTATCCAGTTAATTGCTATCGATATCGACGGCACGCTTATGCCGTCGACCGGCCCCCGCATCAGTTCCCGCAATGGTGCGGCCTTGCGCGCGGCCGAAGCGGCCGGCATCGAAATTGTCATTGCCACCGGCCGCCGGCAGGCTTACGCCATGCCTCTGATCGCCCAGGTGGGACTTGATGAAAATTCCGTGATGATCTCCTCCAACGGCGCGGTGGTGCGCGGCTTTGATGGGCAGCTCTTGGATCGCCGCTTTCTTTCTGTGGAGACCGCCCGCCAGCTCTGTGTCGCGCTGCGCGGCTACGGCACCATGGTTTTTACCTTTGACCGCGAAGGAGCGGGCGCCCTGGTGATTGAAAACCTGAAACAGCTGCATGCTCGGATTGACCGCTGGGTGGAGGCAAACAAGCCTTATCTGGTCGAAGTGCAACCCATTGAGCGAGCCTTCGATGCCGGCGAAGAACCTATCCAGGGCATGCTCTGCGGCACGGTTGAGGAAATGGTGGCAGCGGAAAAAGCGTTATTGTTGAGCGATGTAGCGGGGCAGATCGCCATGCACCGGACAGAATACGCGTCGCGAAACCTGAGCATTCTTGACCTCTTGCCGCCTGGTTGCTCCAAGGGCGCCGCCCTCGATTGCCTGGCGCGCATACGCGGCCTGGAGCGCGAGCACATTATGGCCATCGGCGACAATTTGAACGACCTCGAAATGCTGGACTATTCCGGGTACGGGGTGGTAATGGGCAACGCCAGCGCCGAGATTCGGTCAGTCGCCGAGCGCCGTGGTTGGCAAGTGACGGCCTCCAATGATGAGGACGGCGTAGCCGTGGCCATCGAAGAGCTTCTGCGCCGGCAAGATACCCAAGGTAACGGGGAAGAGGCAATCACCGGTAGCCACGTGGTACAGTTTGCCCAATGACGAAAATGTGCTTGTTTGCGGGCTGGCTCGTGGTCCTCGCTGGGTTGGGGACTGTGCCTGCATTACAGGCCGCGGAACAGGTCACCCTCAAAAACGGCTATAACCTGCTCTGCGATCATCGCGAGCAGGACGGTGACCGGGTACGGCTGTTTACCAGCAAGGGCAGCGGCAACTTCGTGGAAGTGGATGCGGCGGAGATCGTATCGGTGGACGCAGTTCCCGATCCGCCGGTTGTGCCTACCCGAACCGCAGAACCCAAGCTGACCAACGCCGATGTGCACGAACTGATCGCGCAGGCCGGCGCTGACCACAACCTGGACGTAGATTTGCTGGCCAGCGTAGTGCGGGCAGAGAGCGGTGGCAACATCCATGCAGTCAGTCGAACCGGGGCTCAGGGGCTGATGCAGTTAATGCCTGGAACTGCCGCCGAACTAGGCGTAACTGACAGCTTCCGTGCAGACCAGAACATCAATGGCGGAACCGCTTACCTGGATGCTCTCCTGCTGAGGTATCACGATCATCTCGCGTTGGCGCTGGCGGCTTATAACGCTGGTCCGGCTGCGGTTGACAAGTACCACGGCGTGCCCCCGTATCGCGAAACCCGTGTTTACGTAGCCCGGGTGATCCGCGAGTTCAACCGCAGAAAGCAATGGGAGAAGCTGCATCCGTCCGCGACTGCCGCTCTCTCCTCTATGCCAGCCAACCGCTAAGAGTGGTTCGGAGTCGCAGGTGAAAAAGCAATCCTGGATCATGTACCTGCTGGGAGCGATCCTGCTGGGGGCGTTGGTGTGGCTGGTTCACACCCGGGTTCATTTTCAGTGGAGCGTGTTTCGCGACCAGTTGCAGCATGTGGATTGGCGCCGCATCATGTTCGCCGTGCTCTTGATTGTGTTTTGTTACTGGCTGCGGGCCGTTCGCTGGGCCGTGCTGATCAGGCCACAGAAGGAGGTCACTGGGTTTTCTTTGCTGGGTTCGCAGGTCATTGGCTTTGCTGCGGTGGCTCTCTTTGGCCGTCTTGCAGACTTGGTGCGCCCTTACCTGGTCGCGAAACGAACCAGGCTGGCGGTGAGCTCGCAGATCGCGGTCTACACCGTGGAGCGTATGTTCGATCTGGGAGCAATGGCGCTGATCTTTTCCAGTGCCCTCTTGCTGGCTCCGGACCGCGCGACGCTGCCCCATCATGAAGCCCTGCAGCAGACCGCGTTGGGCGGCCTGGTGGTTGCGGTTGCGCTTGCCGTTTTTGCGGTAGCCGTGCGTGCTTCGGGAAAAGCCCTTGCCGATCTCGCGGAAAGAACCCTGGGTGGTCTTTCGCCTGCGCTAGGCCAGTCGGTGGCGGCAAAGATTCGCGCCTTTCGCGACGGTCTCGATTCCATTACCTCTTTTGGCGAGTTCTTCCTGGCGCTCGGTCTGTCCCTGCTCATGTGGGGCTTTATCACCGCAGCTTATCTCGAAACCACGCGGGCCTTCGTGCTCTCCCCTGAGCTCTCTTCGATGACTCTAGCCCGCTGCCTGGTGTTGATGGCTGCGAGCATGGTGGGATCAGTGGTCCAATTGCCGGTGATTGGGTGGTTTACCCAGATTGGCGTGACCACGGGCGTGATGCAGAAGATCTTCAACGTGCAGTTCGAGCCCGCATTGGCCTGCGGAACGATGCTACTGATCGTGACCTTTATGTCCGTTATACCGTTGGGCCTGATTTGGGCGCGCTTGGAGCATGTTTCGATCAAAAAGATATCCGAGGAATCAGAGCATTTCGAACAGGAAGAAGCGGAGCAGACCCCGGTCATCAGCGAAGCGTAGTGGAGGGATCTGCGGTTTCTTCCCCTCCCGCAACCACTTCGACCTGAGCCACCGCCCTCCCCTTGTCATCCCGACCGGAGCGTAGCGAAGTGGAGGGACCTGCGGTTTCTTCCCTCCTGCAACCACTCCAACCTGAGCCACCCCTCTCCCCTTGTCATCCCGACCGGAGCGTAGCGTAGTGGAGGGACCTGCGGTTCTTTCCCGAATACTCACACAGCCTCGGAAGCCCCACGACAGTCCGGACAGACCCTCCATGGACGAGATTGAGTTAAGCGCCTATGACCCCCGGTGGCCGGCCGAGTTTGCCGCGGAAGAAGCTCGCCTCCGGGCCGTACTTCCACCTTCATTGGTTATCGCCATAGAGCATTTCGGCAGCACTGCCATTCCGGGCCTGGCCGCCAAGCCTATCATCGACATCCTGATTGCTGTCACCTCGTTAGCCGAGGCGCGCGAGCACGCTATACCACCGTTGGAATTGATGGGCTACTCCTACTGGCGAGAAAACCCAGAGACAGACCGCTTATTCCTGGTGAAAGGTTTGCCACCGCAAGCAGAGCGGCGCACGCACCACATCCACATAACCCAGACCAAGGGTGAGTTGTGGCAACGATTGCTCTTTCGCGATTATCTGCGCCTGCACCCCGAGGAAGCGCGAACCTATGAACAGCTTAAGCGGACCCTGGCAGCCAACTACCACCAGGATCGGGAAGCCTACACCGCCGGCAAAACAGACTACATCCAAGAAGTCATGAAAAAGGCAGTTGCAAAATAACGTAACTGCGCGAGTCCCGAAGGGGGCGGCTGAAAATCAGAGCTGGCGAAATTTCGCTTTTTTCGAGGAGGAGGGACCTGCTGTTCCCGGATTTCCTACTTCGCGCTGCTAGTGACGACCACGTGTGCGGCTCTCCGTAGAGAGAGCCGCATCTGAGTTTCTACATTTCAGATAAGGTGGATCGATCCAGAATCAGAGGAATGCGCGAATTTTCCGGTCCTCACCGCGGTAATGCTTTGTATCCGGGCACGACTTAAGTCGGGCCGTTGAAGCCCAACGCAGATCTGGGCTTTTAGCCCCTGGGTACTCACACACCCTCTAAAGCCCGGGCATGGTCGACGGCTCGGACCCCATGTTCCCAACTGACGATCTTTGCTCGTCGGTCGCTCGTCCTTCCCGCGATGGCGCCAATTTAACGAAAACCCCGACTTCGCAGGCACTTGTCCGAGCAGCCGGTTATACGGCCAAGACCATCACATCCAGACGAAGGTGATCTGGGAAACTGCTAGCGGTATACTGACAGAGATCCGGCGACAGGATACCTAATTCCCACGTACGCAGCTTCAGCTATCCAGATGGCCAGAGCGGGCAGCAAGTCCCGCTCCAAAGCGCCAGAGTATCCCTGAGGGAATTGCGGGGGAAAACACGGGCAGGGGCTGTGCCCCAGCAGCTGCAGGTGATTGGAAAACGGAAAAGAATCACAAATCCTCATTCACTTTCCGGACGGACTTTCTCCGATCACCGCGCTCACGTGCCTTCACTCCATCCCGAAGTGCCCGTGCAGGTCAGTCACAAACGCCGTCGGGGTTGGCTCGTTGGATCCTTGCGCCTCTTTCAGGAACCACTTTTCCGCCGCAATTTCTGCGCACGTGAGAACCACTCCGGTGGCCCCGAAGGCGACGGCTCCGACCGGGCCGAAAAACAGACCAGCAAAAGCGAGCCCAGGCCCTCCGATTCGAAACGCGTAAACGGGTCGTCTGCTTCATTGGCATCTTCTTAGCAGCAGATTTCTGCGCCTCTAAGAGGTCACGCATATCTTTGACGGCTTTCTCGATCGATTCCCGGTCGGTCACTCCTCCTTGAGATATTTCTGCTGCCAATCCCAAAAGGCCGTGCGGTGGACACGAAAATCTTTGTCTTGGGTAACGAATGCGACAGCTTCCCCCAACAGTTCGTCATCCGATAGCTTTGGATCGTCCGGCACAAGGATTTCCCATCCGAGCACTGCGCTCAAAGCGCTCGCCGAAAGCTTCTTCGGTGTCTCGGCTGGGCTAACGCCCAGTTCTTTCTCGAGTTGCTCAACGCTTCGATAGGTCGGGCCCATCGCGTTGACCCCTGTGACGTAAGCAGGCAGATCGCGGGTGAGAACGGTTTTGGTCGCTTCAAACGCGTATCCTGGGAGGTGCTTCCCTGCTTCATTCGTCACTTCTTTTCGCCATTCATCCTGAAGCGGGGCGTCCCACGGCACCTTTCGAACCACAGGCTCGAGCAGCTTCAGGAGGGATTCCTGGGCTTCTGGGTCCCACTTCGCTTTTTCCCACCACTTCCATTCAACCGGATTTCGAGACCAGGAGACTGGTCCGTGCTGTGTAGGATCCGCCTTGTCATATTGGAGGTCGGGTGTCTGGGGCACAGGGAACACAAGACGGTCATAAAGCATCATATCGACGGCGAGTGAGCGGCGATCAAAGTGATCTCTGACGGAGTAAGTGGCCCATACCTCTCGGCTCATACTGTGCTCCTTTTCAACAAGAGAGATCTGGGCTGCATCGAAGTGGCACGGTATTTGATCACATTACAGGGAACGACCGTCGGTCGAGGGCAAGAGAGTTTCCTTGCGCGTCGTCGAGCCAGCCGGGTTTTGAATTGCAGCTCGAAAGGAGTGCTAAGGCGGCGCACCTTTGTGTGATGCAGTCTGCTTACCGCGCTAATCCGACCCCCGGGCTCCTAACACTTCACCTAACCTGCGTGCCTGTCTCCCTCCGACTCGCCTGCCGTAGCTCCGCAGCCCTCGTCTTGGCTTATCCATTTAACGGGGATTTCCATTTTGACACCCTGCGCGGCAAACAATATACACCTGAATAGCCTCCGCTTCTTCGCTTTTCTTTATCCAGGAGATTCGTGACAGGAGATTCGTGACAGGGAGATTCGTGACAGGGAGATTCGTGACAGACGAAGCAACCCCGGTCCTCAACGCGGTGGTTACTTCGTCCAGACGGAGTAACCCCTAAACCGAAGTTCCAGTCGCAAAGCCTCAAAAAGAAGCTGACAGACGGAAAGACGGAACGTAACCGACACAGCGCGCGTTGGCGTAGAGTTGCTAGGGCGGCTCTGGCTTGGTGAATGTTGTGGATACCGAAGTCACGCCTCAGGAACTGTCGGAATGCCGTCTGAGCAGGCCGTCAAGCAATGTGTCCGGGCTGCGAAAGTTCGTTTCGCGCAGGCGTTCGATGGCCAACGCAAGATCGGTCAAGCCGTTCAGTGCAGCGAGTTCGAGGATGCCGAGCGTGCCAGTCACGCGCAGGCCTTTGCTGCGGGCGAGGATCACGCCCTTGCGGTCATCCATGAGCAGCAGATCGGCCTTGAGCGCCATGGCGAGGCTGATGGCTGCCAGCTCGCCGGCGTGAATGCCCTTAAGCGCAGGATCGAGTTCGTGCTCGGCCGGGGCCTCGCGCACCTCGATCCAGGCTGGCAGGGCAGCGATCCACTTGCACACGGGTTGGGGGGCGTTCGGCGCTGACAATTCAGCTTGCACAGGTTCGGGCAAGATCACTTTCTCAAAGAGGACAGGCAGCAGATCGATGCAGCCGATCAGGATGAGGTAATTGATCGGGCCGGTGTCAGCGATGACCAGCCGCGCCAATCTTTAAAGTCCCAGGCTTTTGAGATCCGCGAGATCGCGCTCGATATCGGCCATGGTGACGTCCTCATAAAAGCCATGAGTCTTGAGAAAGCCGTCGAGCTCGTAGCGTGTCTGAAAGCCAAGCAACCGAAGCAGGTCGGGATCCGAAATATGACCATTGCGGTATTCTTCGAGCGCCAGTCCTTCAAGTGCACGGCGCGACAGATCGACTCCGGCCACGTTCATGCGGCTGACGAGATCGTCCGGAATGTGCACCGTCACTTCCATGGATGTTCTCGCTATCCTCCTCAAGTTTAAGCTATTTAAGGGAACCTGTCACGAATTCCAGGGCGACGCTGGCAAGCTCCTGGAATTTGTGCGTCGAATTTGTGCGTCGGATTTGTGCGTCATGCGTCGGAATTTGTGCGTCAGACGAGATTGGCACTTTTAGGAAACAGTTCTGAAAGTACCAGTCCCGTCTGACGCATAAATTGACGCATAAATTCTGACGCATAAATTCGACGCATAAATTCGTGACGCTAAATTCGTGACGCATAAATTCGAACCAAGAGTCTCCTACGGCCAGTAGATAACCTGCAGTCTGCGTGCTAGCAGAGACGGAAGTGGAAGCCACGGCTCCCGGAAGGGGCGCCTGGGAGAGTTCAGTCTTGATGGAGATAGGCTGCGAGTGGGCCTTAATAGCCGCCGCGCGGAGTGCACGGCTTGCTCGACGGCGCGCAAGAATCTCTTCGGCGTGCTGGTCCGCGGCCTGCTGAACTGAAGCCGGATCGCTGTTTTCAGGAGAAGATGGCATTCGAACTCCCCCCTCATTTGCTCGCCCGGAGACCCTCTACGCTACCTTGCGCTCAATCTGCTGTCCATTTATCTTGAACGGGCGCAGGCTTCTTTGGGAGCTTCAAGGTTCTGGCCAGCGATGCGGGTCGTAGCGTGTTTCCGTCTCCCATTGGGGCCAATTCCAGTCCGTCCCGAGTCATCGGCCAGGAGGAATTCCTATGGCAACCAGTCCGCTCCTTTCCATCAACAACATCGTAGTGCTGATGCTTGAGAACCGGTCGTTCGACCACATGCTGGGATTTCTTTACGCCGCGAACGGAAATGTGTCGCCCACAGGCGCGCCTTTCGATGGATTGACGGGGAATGAGAGCAACCCAGACAGCAGTGGCAACGCAGTTCCCGTAACCCAAATTCAGGCCACCGGCCAGACAGCGTACTATATGCCGGGCGCGGATCCTGGAGAAGGATACGCGGCCGCAAACTCGCAGTTGTTTGGTACCACGACCGCTCCCACGCCAGCCAACGCGACCAACCAGGGATTTGTGACCGACTACTCTTACACCCTGGGATGGCAGGCACAAAAACACTGGTCGATATTGCCGGGCACGACCGCGAACGACATTATGAATATGTTCACACCGGCCATGCTTCCCGTGCTTTCGGGTCTGGCGACAGGCTTTGCGGTCTGCGATCAATGGTTCTGCTCAGTTCCCACCGAGACCCTGCCCAATCGCGCATTTGTCTGCGCGGCGACGTCACAGGGCTACATGAGCGACACGACGAAGAAGTACACCGCTCCGACGATCTTCGGCGCGCTTTCGAATGCCAACGTAAGCTGGTCAATCTACGGCTACAGCGAGCCGCCGCTAACCCGCCAGGATTTTCCAGATACGTTGAATGCCGATGACAGTCACTTTGGCCTGTTCACCGACTTTCAGGCTGCAGCGGCAAATGGCACGTTGGCGTCCTACGTTTTTCTGGAACCGAGCTGGGATGCAACAGGAAATAGCCAGCATCCGAACTACAACGTGGCACTAGGCGAACAGCTTATTCATGACGTCTATTACGCGCTGCGCAATGGTCCAAACTGGAACCAGACGCTTTTCATCATTACTTACGACGAGCACGGCGGCTGCTATGACCATGTTCCACCGCCGCTCGGGGCAACGCCACCGGATGACTCAGTGGGCGAGGACAGCTTCGACTTCACACGGTTCGGTCCGCGGGTGCCGACGGTGCTTGTTTCCCCTCTGATCGTCGCGGGGACGGTATTCCGAGTAGCTGCTGGAACGACGCCGTTCGATCACACGTCCATCCTGAAGACGGTGGAGAATCGATGGGGATTGCCTAACCTGACCGCGCGCGATGCCGCTGCCCAGGACGTGAGCGCAGTGCTGACCCTCGCGGTCCCGCGAGCCGACGATCCACTTGCCGGCGTGACCGTTCCGGTTGCAGCCCCGGCTGCTGCCGTAGGGCTTGACACCAGTGTGCCGTCACACTTGCAGCAGGTGCATGCCGAACTGGTTTCGGAATTACCGGTGCCCGACGAGAGGGGCGGCGTGCATCACACTCTGCCCGCGCTGAAGACGAGCCAGGACTACAGCGAGTACATCCGGTCGCGCACCGCGGCGTGGAAAGCGGCGAAGCATGCGAATGCCGGGTCGGCGAAGGTGCGCTAAGCGAACCGTGGGCCACCCACTCAAAGTTTGGAGGTTGCAGCTTGTTTTTCTTGCAGAGGAATCATGGGCCTTTGGCCCACCCAAGGTGATGAAAAACGGCTCTTGTTCAGCAACTACTCTCCCTGGAAGCACCGCACACGCGGATCGGCGACGCGGAAACAATCGACCCGCGCTCGGGGAAGCACCCGGGCTGCCGGGGGCAGATAGGGTTCGCGTGCCACGGTCAAAACGAATTGAGTCTGTCTTTCTCAACATTCCCTACGATGACCCATTTGAAAACCTATATCTTGCCGGTAGCCGCTCAGGGTCGGACTGACAAAGAAATAGTCGAACCGGGCAAGGTATCGAGGAGGAAGCAGTACTAGTCATGGTTACCAAATAATTCTTCTTAGCCTCAGTCTTTTCCAATTGAAGAATGAGCCTGAAGGTGGGGGGAATAGGCAGTTGAGGAAGGCTCCTTTTGGGGTTTGAAAATTGGATAGAGATTATCAGCCGCAGAGCGGAGGGAATGTGGGAATCGCGGAGCGATTTCCAAGGTGCCCCGGCCGCGATTCTGCCGACTGCTAGAATTTAGTTACTGATGAAATGCCCATATTGTGGCTTTGCGCAGGATCGAGTGGTGGATTCGCGCGAAAGCAAAGAAGCAGACTCGATTCGCCGCCGTCGCGAATGCGAGGGTTGCAACAAGCGCTTCACTACCTATGAGCGCATCGACGAAATCCCCTACATGGTGGTGAAGAAAGACGGCCGCCGGGAAAAATTCGAACGCCAGAAGGTGTTGAGCGGCCTCTTGCGCGCCTGCGAAAAGCGCCCCGTCTCCGCCGCCAAACTGGAGGCCATCGTGGACGAAACCGAGGCGTTCCTGATGGATTCCGCCGAGCGCGAACGAACCACCAACCAAATCGGTGAGCTGATCATGAATCATCTGCGCACCATCGATAAGGTCGCCTACATCCGCTTTGCCAGTGTTTACCGGGACTTCAAAGACGTGCGGGAGTTCAAGGAAGAGCTGGAACAGCTGCTCAACACCAGGGAAGCAACCAAAACCGGCAAACGATAAGCGCAGAGGAGAGGGAATGGCAGCAGGCTCACAGGAAAGAATCCACACCGTTACACTGCTCGCGGGAGACGGCATAGGCCCGGAAGTAACGGACGCAGTCGTGCGGATCCTCGAAGCGGCGATCGAGGGGACCGGCGCCAGGTTTGTCTGGGAGCCGTTCCTGGTGGGCGCGAACGCCTACGAGAAGTTTGGCGAGTACATTCCCCAGGCAGTGTATGACTCCATCGATCGAAACCACCTGGCCCTCAAGGGACCGGTGACCACGCCCATTGCCGGCGGCTTTTCCTCCATCAACGTCCACCTGCGCAAGAAGTACGAACTATTCGCCAACTTCCGGCCCATCAAGAACCTTCCTGGAATGGACACACGCTACCCCGGCGTGGACCTGATCATCGTGCGCGAGAACACGGAAGGCGAGTACGTAGGGCTGGAGCATGAAGTGGTTCCGGGGGTGGTGGAGTCGCTGAAGATCGTCACCGAAAAGGCTTCCACCCGCATCTCCAAATTCGCCTTTGAGTACGCGCGCAAGTTCAAGCGGCACAAGATCCACGCCATCCATAAAGCCAACATTATGAAGATGTCCGACGGGCTGTTCTTGCGCTGTGCGCGGGAGGTGGCCAAGAGCTATCCCGAGATCACCTATGGAGAACACATTGTAGACAACACCTGCATGCAACTGGTCATGAACCCGTATCAATATGACGTGCTGCTGACCGAAAACCTCTATGGCGACATCGTGAGCGACCTGTGCGCTGCGTTCGTCGGCGGCCTGGGACTGGTGCCGGGTGCCAACCTGGGCACTGGCTGTGCCATCTTTGAAGCGGTCCATGGTTCGGCGCCAGACATTGCCGGGAAGGACATCGCAAACCCTACCGCGCTGCTCCAGTCAGCCATCCTGATGCTGCGCTATATCGACGAGGCCGAAACCGCCGATCGGGTACAGGCGGCCCTGGAGAAGGTGTACATCGAAAAGAAGACGCTGACCCGCGACGTGGGCGGCACGAGTGGCACCAAAGCATTTACCGCAGCAGTTCTGGCCGCCCTCTAAGCCGAGACCGGCCCCGCAGTTTCCGTTCCTTTGACCGCTATTCCGGGCCATAACGACCCTCCCCTTTGTCATCCCGACCGGAGCGAAGCCGGATTTCCTACTTCGCAATAGCTAGCAACGACCACGTGTGCGGCTCTCCGTAGAGAGAGCCGCATGCAATTGATCAACGCCACCCGACTCGACAGGAAATCCGGGGGAGCGTAGTGGAGGGACCTGCGGTTTCTTCCCCCGGGATTCAAGTCACCCGTTACTCTTTGGCCTAACCGCGCCGGAGCGCGATGGTCTAGAATAGACAGAATCTTTTCACCACCATACGTCTATGCAGACACCACACAAGATCGGCATTCTTGGCGCCACCGGCGTGATCGGCCAGCGCTTCATCCAACTGCTCCAAGAGCACCCGTGGTTTGAAATCGCCTGGTTGGCCGCCAGCGACAAATCCAGCGGGAAAACCTACGGGGAAGCCGCGCGCTGGAAGCTGGACACGCCGCTCCCCAGCCGCATCGCCGCCATGACGGTTTCGCCCGCGGCGCCAGAAGGCGCGCCCGGCATCATCTTTGCCGCGCTCGACACCGACACTGCCCGCGAACTGGAGCCCCGCTTTGCCGCCGCCGGTTGCGCCGTCATATCCAATTCCCCCGCATTTCGCATGCAGGCGGATGTTCCGCTGGTGATCCCGGAAGTCAATCCGGCCCACCTGGATCTGCTCGAAACCCAAAGCTGGCGCAAACAGTCCGGCGGCTACATCGTGACCAACCCCAACTGCAGTGCCATCGGTCTGGTCCTCGCGCTCAAACCGCTGGCCGACCGGTTTGGCCTGGAGAGCGTGTTTGTCAGCACTATGCAGGCTGTCAGCGGGGCCGGCTACCCGGGTGTTCCATCGCTCGATATCCTGGGCAACGTCGTTCCCTACATCAAGGGCGAAGAAGAAAAGTTGGAAGCGGAAACGTTGAAACTGCTGGGCAAGCTGAACGGCGCCGGCATCGAACCCCTGAACGCCAGGGTGACCGCGCATTGCAATCGGGTAGCGGTGGAGGACGGCCACACGGAAAGCGTCAGCATCAAGCTGTCAGCCAAGGCAACGCGCGAAGACATCCTCGCCGCCTGGAGCGAATTCGCACCCCTCGCCGGTTATGGGTTGCCCACCGCGCCCAGCCAGCCGATCGAGTGGAGTGCCGCCGAAGACCGCCCCCAGCCGCGGCTGGATCGTATGCGCGGCAAAGGGATGGCCGCCACCGTCGGCCGCCTGCGTCCCTGCTCGCTGCTTGACTGGAAGTTCACCGTGCTTTCCCACAACACGATTCGCGGCGGAGCCGGCGCCGCGGTATTGAACGGCGAATTCCTGGCTGCGCTGGGCAAGCTTGTGCCCGCTGCCACCCGCGATCACCTGGCTGTCACCGCATGAAGCCGGTGGTGATGAAGTTCGGCGGCACTTCGGTCGAAGATGCTCCGGCAATCCTCAACGTGGCCAAAATTGTGCAGAGCCGGATCTCCCGTGGCCAGCGCCCGGTGGTCGTGGTCAGTGCCCTGGCCAAAGTGACCGATCAGCTCTTAGCCGCAGGCAAAGCCGCCGGCCGGGGAGATCGCAACGGCGCCCTGGCCATCAGCTCCCGTCTTCGCAACCGCCATTGTGACACTTCCGCCCTGCTGCTCCCGGACCATCGCCGGAGCCCGCTGCAGACTTGGATTCAGCAGGAATTCGAATCTCTGGACGAGATTCTTCGCGGCCTTTCCGCTGTCGGCGAACTGACTGCCAGGACCAATGACCTGGTGGTAAGTTTCGGAGAGCGTATCTCCAGCCGCCTGGTAGCCGAGGCCTTTGCCGATCAGGGCATGCCCGCCGTTCACATTGATGCCCGCACCTGCATCGTGACCGACGCCCAGCACGGCAAAGGGACACCCGACATCACCCTGATTGAAGCCCGCTGCGCACAGCACCTGCAGCCTATGGTCGATGCCGGGCAAGTACCAGTGATGGGCGGCTTTATCGCTTCCACGCTCGAGGGCGCCACCACCACCCTGGGGCGCGGCGGATCGGACTATACCGCCGCTCTGGTCGGGGGTGCGATGGACGCCGAGGCCATCGAGATCTGGACCGACGTGAACGGCATCATGACCGCCGATCCCAGGGTCTGTCCTGATGCGCTGCGGGTCAAGACCATCAGCTTCGAGGAAGCAGCGGAGCTGGCATATTTCGGAGCCAAGGTACTGCATCCGGCAACCATTCTTCCCGCGGTGCAGAAAAACATTCCCGTGCTGGTGCTGAACTCACGCAATCCGGAAAACGAAGGCACCCGTATCACCGCCCTCGCCACCCACTGCCGCAGCCCTTTCAAGTCCATCGCGGCCAAAAAACGGCTCACCATCGTCGATCTGGTTGCCAGCCGCATGCTGTTATCCCATGGTTACCTGCACGCCGTTTTTGAAGTTTTCGATCGGCACAAGTGCGCCGTGGATATGGTTTCTACGTCGGAGGTAAGCATCTCCCTCACCGTCGATTCGAACGATCATCTGCCGGAGTTGGCAGCAGAACTGAGCAAGCTGGCCGACGTGACCTACGAGGGACGAAAAGCGCTGATTTGCATGGTCGGCGGGAATATCCGTGGGCAGAACGGCATTGCAGCCCAGGTTTTTCACGCCGTCCGCCACATCAATGTGCGTATGATTTCCCAGGGAGCCTCGGAAATCAACATGAGCTTCATGATCGACGAGGATGATGTGGATGAGGCGGTGCGATCCCTGCACGCGGCCTTTTTTGTCGATCCGGATCCCGACATCTTCGACGTCACCTCAAGGAAAGCAATAGAAAGCGTGCATTTGTAACCATGATCTTCTTAGTGCTGGGACGGGGTAAGACTGGAAGTGTGGTGGCGGATGTGGCCAGCGAGCGCGGACACAGCGTCCGGGTGATCGGCGAAGAAGAGAATGTGAATGCTTCTGCACTCACTGCTCCGATGCTGGCTCAGTTCGACGTGGTCATCGACTTCACCACCCCGGAAGCGGTCATTCCCAATATGCGCGCCTGCCTGGCCAATGGGGCTCGGATGGTCGTGGGCACGACCGGATGGTATGACAAGCTAAGCGACATCCGCGCCATCTGCGAACGCCGCAATGGCGCCCTTCTGTATGGCGCCAGCTTTTCCGTCGGTGTTCAGGCTTTGTATCGCCTGGCCGAGGTCTTGTTGCCCCTGGTACCGGGGTATGAGATCAGCATCACCGAGACCCACCACCTGAGCAAGAAGGACATGCCTTCGGGGACTGCACTCACCCTCAAGCAGTCTTTGCTGCTAGGGGATCCTTCGCGGGCGATCGAGATCATGTCGCACCGTGAGGGCGAGGCGGTGGGCTCGCACATCATCAGCGCCAGGTCGGGCGACGATGTGATCCAGATCCGGCACGAATCGTTCTCTCGCCATAGCTTCGCCGAGGGGGCGATTCGGGCAGCGGAGTGGCTCTGCGGCAAAACAGGCTGCTTCGACTTCAAGGAGATTTATCCTCAGCTACGGTAGTAGACTCCATTTGTTATGACCCTAAGTGGCTGCGGCACAGCACTGGTGACCCCCTTTCACAGCGATGGCAGCCTCGACGAGGAAGCGCTCTCG
>Ga0302324_100002166_pt1 | contig 46360 bp, 44 predicted proteins | sample Palsa_T0_1_FD_201949 | JGI IMG/M metagenome (GOLD analysis project Ga0302324, IMG submission 201949) | Peat permafrost microbial communities from Stordalen Mire near Abisko, Sweden - Palsa_T0_1 | ecosystem: Environmental > Terrestrial > Soil > Palsa > Peat permafrost | place: Sweden: Abisko... | reverse complement strand
GTGACAACTTCGTAGTCGTGGATATTACCGGCGAGCCCGCCATCATCGCCGAGGTGGCTTTCACGGCGGCGCTCACCACGCTGCACGAAAAAGCCATCTATCTGCACGAAGCCCGCCAGTATCATGTCGAGCGCTTCGATTATAAGGAGCGCAAAGCGTACGTGCGCCGCGTCGAGTCCGACTATTACACCGACGCCATCGATTACACGCAGGTGAAAACGTTGCAGGAATTCGAGAGCGAGCCGTTCGGCGGCGCACAGAAGGCCCATGGCGACGTACGCGTGAATCGCCAGATCGTAGGCTTCAAGAAAATCAAGTTCTACACCAACGAAAACGTGGGCGCGGGCAATTTGTCGATGCCCGAACAGGAGATGCATACCACCGCATTCTGGCTGCACTTCCCCGCCGATTTCATGGCCCGCTTCCCGGACCTGACGGCGGACGAAAAGCGCAGCGGCCTGGCGGGATTGGGCAACGCGCTGCAAACGGTGGCCGCGCTGTTGCTGATGTGCGATCCGCGCGATCTGGGTGTGGCCTTCAGCGAAGAGCCGAATTTGTATCTGTACGATGGCTATCCCGGCGGTGTGGGCCAAAGCGCGCCTTTATTCCGCATGGCGGACCGGCTGGTGCGGCTGACTTCGGAGTTGCTGGCCGCCTGCGAATGCGAGGCGGGGTGCCCGTCGTGTGTCGGTGCGCCGGGCGAGGTGGGGGCGCGGGGGAAGGATGCCGCTATGCGCATCGCGCGGGAGCTATGTTCCATTGGGGGGCGGGCTTAAGCCCGCGCGGGGCTTTAGCCCCGCTCCAAGTGTCCGAACCCGTATTTCCTGGCAGCCATAATGGAGCAACAAAACGGGACCGCGCAAGGGCTGTACGCGTAGGGGGGCGAGCCACCGTCCCGAAACGCGTCGTTTATTGAACACGCCGGGCTCCAGCCGAGCTTACGGTCGGAGTTGGGGGCGCGGCGGAACGCAGGAGCGGAACAATCCCAGGTATCGAACGAGGCGCCAGGCGTGGCGCCGCGCGGTGCCACTAATCCTGATTCACCGTTTGTGACAGCGAGGCCGAACTGCCAGTAAAGTCGGTGCTGCCGTTGTACGTCGCCGTGATGCTGTGCGTGCCCGAGGCCAGCGTCGAGGTCGTGTACTTCGCCGCGCCTCCGCTCACGGACACGGTTTCCAGTGTCGTCGTGCCATCGTAGAAAGTCACTGTCCCGGTGATCCTCCCGCTATACTGCGGCGCGACGCTTGCCGTGAACGTCACAGGTTTTCCCAACTTCGAGGGATTCCTCGACGAGGCCAGAGCGGTGGTAGTCGTCGTTGCGTCTACCACCTGACTCACCGCCTTCGACGAGCTGGCCGCAAATATCGAGTCGCCGCCGTATGCAGCCCTAATCTCGTCGGTACCCACCCAGCGTTAAGCTAGCCAATCCGCCGCTCAACGTCCCCGTGCCGAGCACCGTTGTGCCTTCCGTAAACGTCACGGTTTCCCCATCGGGCGGCGCGCCGGCGCCGGAAGTGACGACTGCGGCAAAAGTCACCGCCTGCCGATAGGCGGACGGATTCGGTAAAGACGAGATCGCAGTCGTGGCAGCCGTCAGGAGCGTCAGCTTGAAAACTATTCCGGCGTTGGAGACGCCGCCCTCAAACGTGGTGCCATACAGATTGCCTTCTGGGTCTAGCACCGGGGGCGGAAAGGGGAATGCACCGTCCCCGTTGGTCCCGGTGAAGCTGTAGAGCACGGTCTCTTTGCCAGCCGTATCCACCTTGAACACCGTTCCAGGGCCGTCATAGGCGCCGCCTCCTCCGGTAGTGCCATACAGGTTGCCCTGCGCGTCCCGCACTAAACCAGCCTGCGGACCGGCGCCGTCGGGGTACCCAGTGAAGCTGTAGAGCACCGTCTCGTTGCCGGCGGTATCTACTTTGAACACCGTTCCGTAACCAAGGCCGCCGCCGAGAGTAGTGCCGTACAGGTTGCCCTGCGGGTCCCGCACCAAAGTGCATGCGTAGGGCCCTGTACCGTCCCCCTCAGTCCCGCCGAAGCTATAGAGGACGGTTTCGTTGCCGCTCGCGCCCACCTTGAATACCGTGCCAGAGCCGTAAGCGCCGCCCCCGAGAGTAGTGCCATACAGGTTCCCCTGTGCGTTCCGCACTAAACCGCCGGACGGGTGCTATGCCGTCCCCGTTAGTCCAGGTGAAGCTGTAGAGCACGGTCTCTTTGCCGGCCGAATTCACCTTGAACACCGTTCCGCAGCCGCCCGCACCCGCGCATCCAAGGGCAACATCTCCGCCGGCGGAAGTGGTGCCGTAAAGATTGCCCTGTGCGTCCCGCACTAGACCTCCGAAGGGAGCTGCGCCGTCCCCGTTAGCCCCAGTGAAGCTGTAGAGCACGGTCTCGTTGCCGGCCGTATCCACCTTGAACACCGTTCCCACGCCGTAAACGCCGCCATTTGCGGTAGTGCCATACAGATCGCCCTGCGTGTCCTGCACTAAGGCCGCCAGGGGAAAGGCGCCGTCCGGGGTGCTCGTGAAGGCGTGAAGCACGGTCTCGTTGCCGGTCGTATCGAGCTTGAAAACCACCCCGCACCCTGGAGAACCGCCGCTGTTGCACGTAAGCTCGCCGCCGAAATCCGTAGTGCCGTACAGGTTGCCCTGTGCGTCCCGCAATAAGGGGCCTGCGTAGGGATTTGAGCCGTCCGTCGAGCCCCCAAATAAATGCAGCACGCTCTCAGCATAGGTCTGCGCTTGTGCGGCCGGCTCCGCCCTTGGAATTGTACAGCACGCTTCACTCGCCGCCCTCTCCTGCGCCATTGCCATCCCCGTGGCGGCCAACGCGCACACGAGCCAAAGCATGCAGAAACGTCGTGGCAAACTTCTCGGGCGACCCTCACGGTTATGCTGGCGAACAGCTTGAGTAGACAAGCAAGCTATGGCACTCATTTCGGCTCCAGTTTGGAATTGTAGCACCCAGCCGCAGCGAAAGGCCCACCAGCCTGCCTTTCTTGAGGTAGCAACCGGCGGGTACCGTGCCTCAATGCTCACTGTCTGTGAGACGATGGACATCAACCTGAGACTCAATCGGACTCGGGACACCATTATCGAACAGGATCTTCGTCAGCGAGGGTGGGCGCCTTCGCCAAACTCTCGCCGGCAGAGTGCAAAACGGCCTTCACTTTCTTCGGCGTCACGTCGAAAACTTCGGTGATCTCTTCGACCGACATACCGGCCTCGAGGTTCTCGAACACCGTCTGCACCGGCATCCGCGTTCCGCGGAAAACCCACGCGCCGCTAACCTTGCCGGGGATGCTCTCCACGGCGGGACATTGCGACCAATCGAGACTCGCCATTTTGTTCAAGCTCCTGGTCTTATGGTACATGCGTGAACGCGAAAAGCGAAGCGGCTTGCTTCGTTAGCACATCCGTGCTAACATGCAAGCAGGAGGAATGCATGGCAGCATCGATACAAGCGGAAACGCGCAAAACCCCTGCCTATCGGGGGCGGCAGGCGAAGACGGGCAACTCTCTGGGGCTGCGCTTCGACAAAGCCCTCTTCCAAAGTCATCCCGAGTTCTCCGGCGAGGTGCGCGCACATGTGATCGCGCCCGGACGGATGCTGGTGGTCGCCGATACCGCGAAGAAATCTCGGCACCGGGACAGCGACCCGGTGGTCGAAGCGTTCTTGAGCTTTCTGGCGGCGGACATGGCCCGATTTCCGGAACAGATCAAGCCCCTCGACGAGGCCCTATTCGCGCGTATTGATGCGCTTGTTGGTCACTTGCCTTTCAACCCGCACGAAGACCTGGGCGACGAGCCACAATTCTGATGGGGTTCCGAGCCGTACCACGCTGGCGCCTCTTCGTTCACCCGCTGCTGCGAGCGCAATTGGAAAAGCTGGCGGCGCGCGTCGAGAAACTGAAGTCCAAGGACCCGCTGGGGTACTCGTCACACCCCGCAACCAAGAGTCTGGCCACGGTCAAGCACTATATGCGCGAGGTAATTCCGCGCGACCCTAACAGCCCCGAATTCCGGCAAGGGAACACCCTGGGTCCGGACAACCGCCATTGGTTCCGCGCCAAGTTTCACGGAAGGTACCGGCTTTTCTACCGCTTCTCAACCCAACAGCGGTTCATCATCTACGCCTGGGTCAACGACGAGCAGAGCCTGCGCAAGGCTGGGTCAAAAACCGATCCCTATGCCGTCTTCAGAGCGATGCTCGAAAGCGGCGATCCCCCCAACTCCTTTGCGGAGATCTTGCGGACATCCAAAGAGCTGAAGTGATCCTCTCTATCTGCCGCTCGCCGGACCGCCGCCCTCCACCAAACGACGACGAAAGCCGGCAGCGTGCCGATGTTGACCATCGTCCAATATCGTCGATGGGCGCTACATCGTGGTCGATGAGCTGCATTACTATCGCGGCGTTTACGGCAGCCACCTGGCGAACCTGCTGCGGCGGCTGAAGCGCGTCTGCGAATTTTACGGATCGAAGCCGGTCTTCATCTGTTGCTCGGCAACCATCGCCAATCCGCGCGAACTGGCCGAGGCGCTCACCGGATTGCCCTTCCACATCGTGGATTCCAATGGCGCGCCCCGCGGCGAAAAATTCTTCGTCTTCTACAATCCTCCGGTGGTGAACCGCCAACTGGGGATTCGCCGCAGTTACATCGCCGAGTCGCGCCGCATTGCGCTGGAATTCATCGAGCACCATCTGCAAACGCTGGTGTTCGCCAACAACCGCCTGGCCACGGAGCTACTGGTGACTTATCTGAAGGACGCTCTGGAGCGCGGCCCGCTCCCCGCGGACGCCGTGCGCGGCTATCGCGGCGGATACCTGCCCCGCGAACGCCGCGAAATCGAGCGCAAGCTGCGCGATGGCGAAATCCGCGCCGTGGTCGCCACCAATGCGCTGGAGCTGGGCATCGACATCGGCTCGCTGGACGCCGTGGTGATGGCGGGCTATCCGGGCACCATCGCCTCCACCTGGCAGCGCGCCGGGCGCGCCGGACGCCGCCAAAGCGCTTCGGCCGCCGTGCTGGTGGCCTCCAGCGCGCCGCTCGACCAGTACATCGTCGAGCATCCCGATTACTTCTTCGGCCGCTCGCCCGAGCACGCCTACATCAACCCGGATAATCTGGAGATCCTGCTGGCGCACTTGAAATGCGCGGCATTCGAGCTGCCCATTCAGGACGGCGAAAAATTCGGCGCGCACGATTCCACCGAGCCGTGCCGCTTCCTGGAAGAAGCCGGCTTCCTGCACCACTCCGCGGGCGCTTGGCACTGGACCTCGGATTCCTATCCCGCCGATGCCACCAGCCTGCGATCTATTTCGAGTGACAACTTCGTAGTCGTGGATATTACCGGCGAGCCCGCCATCATCGCCGAGGTGGCTTTCACGGCGGCGCTCACCACGCTGCACGAAAAAGCCATCTATCTGCACGAAGCCCGCCAGTATCATGTGGAGCGCTTCGATTACAAGGAGCGCAAAGCCTACGTGCGCCGCGTCGAGTCCGACTATTACACCGACGCCATCGATTACACGCAAGTGAAGACGCTACAGGAATTCGAGAGCGAAGCATTCGGCGGCGCACAGAAGGTCCACGGCGACGTGCGTGTGAATCGCCAGATCGTGGGTTTCAAGAAGATCAAGTTCTACACTAACGAGAACGTGGGCGCGGGCAATTTGTCGATGCCCGAACAGGAGATGCACACCACCGCGTTCTGGCTGCACTTCCCGGCAGAGTTCATGGCCCGCTTCCCGGACCTGACGCCGGATGAAAAGCGCAGCGGCCTCGCAGGATTGGGCAACGCGCTGCAGACGGTGGCCGCGCTGCTGCTGATGTGCGATCCGCGCGATCTGGGCGTGGCGTTCAGCGAAGAGCCGAATTTGTATCTCTACGATGGCTATCCCGGCGGTGTGGGCCAAAGCGCGCCTTTATTTCGGATGGCGGACCGGCTGGTGAGGCTGACTTCGGAGTTGCTGGCCGCCTGCGAATGCGAGGCGGGGTGCCCGTCGTGCGTAGGCGCGCCGGGGGAGGTGGGTGAGCGGGGCAAAGAGGCCGCTATGCGAATCGCGCGGGAACTGTGCTCCATTGGGGGGGCGGGCTTGAGCCCGCGCGGGGCTTTAGCCCCGCTCCGAGTGCCGAACCCGTAATTCGAGGGTCCGGCCTCTCGGCTCATTGGTTTGTCCTAGAGTTTGGCACGATGCCGACCCGTGCGGCCATTGTAGACATATTCGATCAGTAGGCGGCCCCTCGTCCCCTGGGGAAGTGTGTCTTGCGGTGGGAGTATAGACAGCGGCACGTAGCTCGCGATCTCACCTTTCGGAGGGATGATAACCGACATGTCCTTCCACTGCTCCCCGAACTTCACCTCGTACGCATTCCGGTACTTCTGTGACCGGAGCGCATTGATGTACACCGGTAGGCGGTTCGTATTCTCGTACACACAGCGGACGATAAACAGTGCCCCCGAACCGTGGTTCTGAAGCCGCAGCCAAAGGCATGCATCGTAAGTATCGCCAGGGCCTTCCGCATGGAACGGTTCGAAGGATGAACCGATACCGAGGTCATCCAGATTGCGAGGCAGAAACTCACCAATCCCTCTCGCAACCCCGACCGCCCCAGCAGCCAGGAGACTTCCCAGCGCCCCTATTCCGATTTCAATGTAGGTGTCTGGCTTCATGGACCGCAGGGTATCACGGCGCGATTTCCGGCCCGAATGGCCCGCGAGCATAATCACCTTTATGTGATACGTGCCAGAGCAGGGAAGAGCTTGAGAACCTTGACGGAGCCTAGCGCCCCAAGAAACGCGGCGACGCGGTTACCTCAGTGGGATATCCACTTCCGCGTAGCTGCCCGGTGTGGCGGCGTTCACCGCGGCGGCAATTCTGTCGAGATGCAGCCGCACGACCGGCCATTGCGAATTGCCCAGAACGACCAATGCAATCTTCCGGCCCGAGAGGTTCTGTTGGTATCGGATATTCTTGTCGGTGCTGAGAAGCACGTCGTAGCCGGCTTCCTCGGCGCGCTGAATCAGCTCGCCGTTTTCCAACTCGTGCCAGCCAATCCGCCGGGCATATGTGACCTCGTGTCCGGCCAGATGATCTGCAATCGGATTCGGGGTGCCGTTATCAAACAGGATCTTCATCAGCCGAAGGTGGGCGCTTTCGCCAAGCTCTCGCTGGCAAAGTGCAAAACGGCCTTCACTTCCTCGGGCGTCACGTCGAAAACTTCGGTGATCTCTTCGACCGACATACCGGCCTCGAGATTCTCGAACACCGTCTGAACCGGCATCCGCGTTCCGCGGAAAACCCACGCGCCACTAACCTTGCCGGGGACGCTCTCCACGGCTGTACATTGCGACCAATCGAGACTCGGCATTTGTTCGAACTCCTTCAAATTTCTTCCGCTTCGGACCGGATGCGATCGACATAAGCTGCGCCGCCTTCAGCCAGTTCAGGGTGATCCGCCGGCTTCCAGCACCCGGAGGGCCTCGCGCTGTTTGTTTAGCTGGACGTCCCGCCAGACTTCGGCTCCGGACAGACGGTCGAGATCCTGGGCAAGCTCTTCCGGCATCTTCATGACGCTTGGCATGGTTTCTGGCGCCTCACTTAAATCTTACCGCTGTCGGAGCGCCGATCCCAGCCGCAATCGCGGGCACACCCGCGCTGACGTGAGGGAGGAGCAGCAGGTGGCAAGATCGAAACAGGCCCGCCGATTTCATGGTGCGCTTCCCGGACCTGACGCCGGATGAAAAGCGCAGCGGCCTAGCGGGATTGGGTAACGCGTTGCAAACGGTGGCCGCGCCGCTGCTGATGTGCGATCCGCGCGATCTCGGCGTGGCGTTTAGGGAGGAGCCGAATTTGTATCTGTACGATGGCTATCCCGGCGGAGTCGGCCTATTTCCTTCATTCAACCTGGCTGCCAGGACTTCATCGCGCGAAGCCGTGCCCGTCCCTTTCTTCATGATCGTAATGGAGGCCACCAGGTTGCCGAAACGCGCCGCATCCGCAGGCGAGCCTGTCACGCGTAAGGCCAGCGATGCGCCCGCGGAAAAACTGTCGCCCGCGCCGCAGATGTCCACGGGGTCGGAAGGGAGCGGATGCTGGAGAATCCGCACCGGACTGGAGTCCTGCCCCACAACTAACACTCCTTCGGGGCCTAGCGTTACGAACATCAGGGGCGCCTGCGTGTGGCGGAGCAGGGCGGGGAAGTCCACCTGGCCGAACAGCTCCCGGCAGGCGCTCTGGGCCTCCTGCCGGTTCGGCTTCAGGATCACGTTGCGGAACCGGTGGATGCGGGCGCGCGAATCGGCTAGGAAGACGCGCCCGGGGTATTGCGGCGCAACCTCGGCGAGCAGATCGCGCACTGCGGGCGTGATCACGCCTCCCTGGCTGGTTTCGGCTTGATCGGCAATCAGGATGACATCGAACGACTCGGCAGCCATCTGCAGATTGTCGAGGATCCGGCGTTCCACCGCGAGCGGCAGCGGCGTGGCGTTGATGAAATCCAGTCGCGGCTGGTCTTCGATGCCGGTGCGCACATTGATGACCTTGGTGTAGGTGAACGTCTGCATGCCGGGCGTACGCACGCACAACTCCGTGGAGATGCCGCGCGCGCCCAAGGCTTCCGCAAGCTCCATACCGAAGCCATCCTGGCCGATTGCGCCCAACACCGCGACCCTGCCGGCGCCGAGCGCGGCGAGATTATTGGCAACCGTGCCGCCGGCTCCCGGCGTGACCTCCGTGCGCACCACGCCGATGCGCGGGATGCCGGTCTCGCGCGAGGGTTCGGACGCGTCGGGATCGTAGGTACACCAGCGGTCGAGGCAGATGTCGCCCACAACCAGCGCGGAAAGCTTCGGGAATTCGGCGAGGATCTCGGCGGTGGTCATCGCTTATCGAGGTTGTGCGAGACATGGTTGTTCGAGAATCGCCCGGCGCAGCGCGGGGAAGGTCGCGCGATGATCGCCGCGGAAGTAGAAGCTCCTGCCGCCATCGGCCACCGTGCGCACCAGCAGAGTCTTATGCGGCCGGAAATAGTATCCGGGGTCGGTCTTGGGAAGCTCCTGCTTAATAGCCCCGATGTCGCCCTCGATCGGCGCCAGATCGAAGACGGCGGTGGCGAAGCGGCGGATGGCGCGCCCTTCCTGGTGCGCCACGTTGCGCGCCATGGCCAGCGCTTTCAAGTAGACTTCGGGCGCCATGATGGCGGAGCCGAAGCTCAGCAGCACCCCGCCTTCCAGACGCTCGACGGTGTGCGCAAACATCAGGAAGTCGCGGTAGCTGGCCGCGCCGAAGGATGCGCCATCGCAGTTGGGATGCTCGTGCAGGATGTCGTAGCCGATGCCGACGTGTACGGTCACCGGCACGGTCGATCGCCACGCCGCTGCCAGCACGCTCAGATCGCGGTGCGGGTAATCGCTCTCCGCGATGCGGCGGCCGGCGTTTTCGCCGAGGCCCAAGCCGGTGTCGGCGGCTTCGCGCACCCAATCGTTAAGCTCGCCGGTCTCGCGCCAGAGGCCGAATTCGCCGGTGCGGATGTAGCGCGCCACGCTTTCGGTGGTCGCGCCGATGCGCGCCAGTTCGTAATCGTGGATCACGCCCGCGCCGTTCATGGCGATGTGATCCAGGAAGCGGCGCTCAATCAGGTCGATAATCTGGCGGTTCACGCCCGCGCGCAGCACATGCGCGCCCATCATGAGGATGCGGGCCGCGCCACCGGTGCGGGCGGCGGCAATGCGGGCCGCGACTTCGGTAAGGCCGGGGTGGGAATACGGCGCGGCGATTTCATCGAGTTGCAGCCAGTGCGCGGCGGCGAGATCGCTGACGCGCTCGGCGAGCGGCTTGACTTGCAGCCGCGAACGATCGAAGAGCGGGTATTTACTGGCCATTGGGGAATAGCGCGGCGAACAATTCGCCGCGGCACAAAAAGTTGGGGATGATGAAGTCGGCGCCCACGCCCGCGAGGCGCTGGCGCTTCCACTCGTCTACCGTTTCGCACGCGGGTTCGGCGGTCGCTACGCCGACCGCCACACCGCCCACCTCTTTGATGTTTTCGATTTCGACATAGCCATCGCCGAAGCCCAGGAACTCCGCGCCTGCGAAATCGGACGCGGCGATTAGGCGTTCGATCAGGATCTTCTTCGAGAAGCTGCGATAATCGTCGAGCGCGCCATAGACGCGGCCTTCGAAGTAGCGCGCAATGTCGAGCAGATCGGCTTCTTCGCGCATGTAGGGCTGGTCGGTGCCGCTGGCGAGATACAGGCGCAGGCCGCGCTCGCGTAGCGCCTCGATCGCCGCGCGCGCGCCGGGCACCAGATACTTGTCGGGCGAAACTTCGCGGCGGCGCAACTCTTCCAGGCGATGGCGGATGCGCGCGTGCAGCCGCTCCAGATACATGTTCTTGTACTCAAGCGGATCTCTGGGCGTGCCGCCGCGCTTCGAGATTTCATCGGCGAAGGCCATCGCCTGGTAGATGGTTTGCTTGCCCGTAAGCCGCCAGACGAAGTCTTCGACCACCGCGCGCAGCTCGGTTTCGGATTCGCCGGTGTGCAGACCGAGCAGAATTTCGACCATCATGGGGACCATTACGTCCATCCAGCCGGAACGGATGAGCGAGATGGTGCCGTCGAAATCGAAGAGACAGACGCGGGCGTTTTGGGCGGAGACGCCGGGGCGAAGCTGTTCGATCATGCTTGATAAGCTATCAGCTTTCAGCGGTCGGCGATCGGCCAGCGAAGCGGGGGACAGTTCTATTAAGAAATAGTGCTATACTTTTTCTTAATGCCAAGGCCACTCCTCGCCGCGCAAACCTCCAAACGCAGGATACTTACACGCATCGGCCGATTTGGCCCGGGAAAAACCTTCGCGGCCAAGGACTTTCTGGATATCGCCAGCCGTAGCATGGTGGATGTGACCCTGGCAAGCATCGCGCGGAGTGGAAAAATTCGCCGCATCCGGCGCGGCCTATACGATGTTCCCAAGCGGAACGAGGCGTTGGGAGGCCTGCTCAGCCCGAACATCGACGAGGCCGCGCGCACGTTGGCGCGCCGGTATCGATGGAAGGTCGTGCCGGAGGGCGCTTGGGCGGCAAACCTGCTGGGGATCTCCACGCAGGTGCCCGCCCGCATCGTCTACCTCTCGGATGGGCCGTCCACCAAGATCCGGATCGGGAAGCGGACCATCGCCTTCAAACATGCGCGGCCGCAAGCCTTGGCGGGCAGCGCGGGAACGCCCGGCCTGGTGGTGCAGGCGCTGCGATATCTGGGCAAGGACGCCGTCAACCGCGGACTGGTCTTGCGCCTGCGCCGCATGCTGCCCGAAGCCCAACGGCGAAAACTGGTGCGGGCCACCCGCTACGGCGTGGACTGGATCTATGACACCGCCCGGAAAATCGCGGGGGAAACCAAGTGAACGGGGTTGCCCGCATGGCCGCAAACCAGCGGGCGGACCTGTTTCGCGAAACAGCCGAGCGCCGCGGCCTCCCCGAGGCCATGGTCGAGAAGGACTTCTGGGTTTGCTGGGTTCTGAAACAACTCTTCTCCATCGAAGCGTTCTCGGGCAGGCTCCTGTTCAAGGGCGGAACGTCGCTCTCGAAGATTTTTCACGCGATCAACCGGTTTTCGGAAGATATCGATCTGGCGGTGGACTACGCCGCGCTTGGCTTCACCGGCCCGCGCGATCCCCGTGGCCCGGGCCTGTCGCGCACCAAACAGACCAAACTGCTGGCCGAAATGCTCGGCGACTGCCAGCGCTACATCGGCGGCGGATTCATCCGCGAATTCCGGAACCGCTGCGAAGAGGCGCTAGGCACAGAGGGAAACTGGAGCGCCGCCATCGACGATCGAGATCCCAATATCGTCCGCTTCCACTACCCGGCGGCATTTACCACGCGCCTGGCATACATCGCGCCGCAGGTGGTGCTCGAACTGGGTACGCACGCGGAGTTTATTCCGCGGGACGAGTTCCCAATCCGGCCATTCGCCGCGGAGGAGTTTCCCAAGCTATTCGCGGAACCGGAGGTGCGGGTCACCGCGCTGCTGGCGAAACGTACCTTCTGGGAAAAGGCGACAATCTTGCATGCCGAGTATCACCGGGCGCCCGCGAAACCCATCCCGGCACGATATTCCCGCCACTACTATGACGTGGCGATGCTCTCGGAAGCGCCGATTAAAGGTGAGGCATTGGCCGACATGCAACTCCTGCGGGACGTGGTGAGGCGCAAAGAGACTTTCTATCCGGCCGCATGGGCGCGCTACGATCTGGCGGTACCAGCGACGTTCAAACTGGCGCCCGCGGCGGCCCGCGTGGCCGCTCTTAAGCAAGACTATCGCGAGATGGCGAAGATGATCTTCGGCGATCCGCCCCATTTCGAAAACATCGTGGAAAAGCTCGCCGCGCTAGAGGGCGAAGTGCGGATGCTACAGTAGCGGATAACCCGTATGACCCGCTGCATATCCTGCGCTTCGGAGATTCCCGATACCAGCCGGTTCTGTCTGGCGTGCGGCAAGCCGGTGGCGGACAATTCCGAAACGGCGGTGATGCCGACGATGTCCACGCCGGTCTCGGGTAGCGGCGAGTCCCGCGCCGCGTCGGTTCCGGCGCGCGTGTCTTCGAGCGATGGCCGCTTCGCCGCGGGAGTGCTGTTAACCGGGCGCTATCGGATCATCGGACTGTTGGGCAAAGGGGGCATGGGCGAGGTTTATCGCGCCAACGATCTCACGCTCGATCAACCTGTGGCGCTCAAGTTCCTGCCGGAAGCCATGGCGCGGGACGCCGGCATGCTGGCGCGTTTTCACAATGAAGTGCGCATCGCGCGGCAGGTTTCGCATCCCAACGTCTGCCGGGTGTACGATCTGGGCGAAATCGACGGCCAACCATATCTTTCGATGGAGTACATTGACGGCGAAGATTTGGGATCGCTGTTGCGGCGTATCGGCCGTCTGCCCGCCGACAAGGCCATCGAGTTCGCGCGCCGTATCTGCGCGGGACTGGCCGCCGCGCACGACAAAGGCGTGCTGCATCGCGACCTGAAGCCATCCAACATCATGGTCGACAGCCAAGGCCAGGTCTTCATCACCGACTTCGGACTGGCGGCGGTCACCGGCGAGTTGCGCGAGGCACAGGCGCGCGAGGGCACGCCGGCCTACATGGCGCCGGAGCAACTGGCGGGCACGGAAGTGACGGCGCGCAGCGATATCTATTCGCTGGGGCTGGTGCTGTACGAGATGTTCGCAGGCAAACGGCCGTTCGAGGCCGGCACGCTGGCCGAGATGATCCGTCTGCAGCAATCGGCGCCGGCCAGCCTGCGGACCGTGGCGAAAGATGTGGACCCCGCGGTGGAGCGCGTAATCGAACGTTGCCTGGCGGCGGACCCGGGCCAGCGGCCGGCTACCGCGCTGGCCGTCGCGGCGGCGCTCCCGGGCGGAGATCCTTTGGCGGCGGCGCTGGCCGCGGGCGAGACTCCGTCGCCGGATCTGGTAGCCGCGGCGGGCCAGCAGGTGGGCATCCGGCCGATACTGGGCATGGTTTGCTTGGCGGCCACCGTCGCCGGCTTGGTCGCCGCCATGCTGATCGGACCGCGCGTGCAATTGATCTCCAAAGTGGCCATGGAACATCCACCGGACGTGCTGGTGGAGAAGAGCCGCGATCTGGCTCGCGCGCTGGGATATACGGCGAAGCCCGCGGGAGTCGCATATGGATTTGGCTACGATCCCGATTACTTGCAGTATGTCGATCGTACCGACAAGTCGCCCGGCCGCTGGCAGCACCGGTTGGGCAACATGCAGCCGTCGGCGATTCTGTTTTGGTATCGGGAGAGTCCGCGCATGATGGTGCCGGAGGCATTCCCGTTGGGCACCGTGGATCCCGGCGATCCGCCGCCGATTGTCTCGGGAATGGTCTCGGTGACGCTCGATCCGCAAGGCCGGCTCGTCGCGTTCGATGCGGTGCCCCCGCAGGTGGACACGGCTTCCGGTGAGGTCCCGCCGCCCGATTGGCAGCGCCTGTTCGACGCTGCGGGCCTGGACATGTCGCGGTTCTCCGCAGCCACGCCGCAGTGGACGCCGTTGGGCATCTGCGACGCACGCGCCGCCTGGACCGGAGTGTTGTCCAGCGGGCCATCGAGCCCGGTGCGCGTGGAGGCCGCCGCGTGGCGCGGCAAGCCCATCTTTTTCCAGATCGTCGGGCCATGGACTCGCGCGGAACGAATGCATAGTTTTATGCTCACCGCGAGTATAAAGGCCGTCGCAATTACAGTCCTGGCGCTGACCGGCTTGCTGCTAGTGGCGGCCGCGCTGCTGGCGCGCCACAATATCCGCCGCGAACGAGGCGACCGGCGCGGCGCACTGCGATTGGCCGGCTTTACGGCCTGCGTGTTCATGTTGATGTGGGTCTTCGGCGGCTCGCATGTAGCCAGTCTTGGAGAACTCCCGCTCTTCTTCGGCGCCCTGAGTTGCGCACTTCTTCTGGCTGCCGGCGTGTGGATCTTGTATATGGCTATCGAGCCTCTCGCGCGGCGCCGATGGCCGCATAGCATGATAGGTTGGAACCGGCTACTGGCGGGTGGCGTCCGCGATCCGCTGGTCGGCGGCGACGTGCTTGTGGGGCTGACTCTCGGAACGGCCGCGGCGCTGGTGTCGAAGCTGCATCAACTCGTGCTCCTGGGCTTTGGCTCAATGCCCAGCGTCACGGTGTATCCCGGATGTCTGCTGGGTGTTGTGGGGACCGTAGCGGCGTTCCTGACGTTGATTCCGAATTGCGTCATTCAGGCGCTGATTTGGTTCGTGCTGATTTTCATTCTGCGCATGGTTCTGCGCCGCGACTGGCTGGCCGCCGGAGCCTTCGTCGCGATCTACGTGCTTTTGGGCGCGTTGGCCAGCACGGGATCGCCGGCGCTGGCGGCCCTGTTTACAGCGGTCTCAACGGGTTTGCTGGTTTTCGCCATGCTGCGCTTCGGCCTGGTGGCGTTGATCGCATCGTTCTTCGTCATGGTGCTGTTGCAGATGTTTCCCATTACCGCGGATTTCTCGGCATGGTACGCCGGCGCCTCGCTGTTTGCGCTGCTCAGCGTGGCGGCGCTGGCGGCGCTGGCATTCCGCGCGTCGCTGGCGGGGCGGCGGTTGTTAGGCGACGCGGAATTATAAAGCGGCGACGGCGATCGCCACCAGATGCGCTTCCCGGTGAACGAGTACGAATATGCGCGTGAGCACGCGCGCACACCGGCGCATATCAAACTGAATACATCGGATGCCTCGGGAATCCGTAAATCTCCGCTCCACACCGAAGGGCCAAAAGAAAGGCCGGTCAAGGCAAAATCCCGCGCGGGCCGTGCTACGCGCAATTCAGCGGTAATCTTTGAGTATGGATCGCCTGGGAGAAGAGTTGCGGACGTTTGCCCTGGATCGGCTTCGGCCGCTGCGCAGGCGCATCAAACAAGATCGCGTTGTGCAGGTCGTGTCCGCCGCCGCGATCCTAGCGCAAAGAGGGGTGGCGCGGTATCGACAGTCTCGCTTGACCAACTTGCCGCGAAAAGAGGTTACAGATACCGGCCCTCGCGGCGGCCTTTCGGTCGAGATCGAGGACGCAGGCGGAGGCATCGATTTGCGGGACCCTCCCATTCCAAATGCGCGATTCTCCCCACAAAGGCGGGACTCCCAAGTCCATCGATGGATCCACGATCGCGACCGCCGGCAATTCCATGTCGATGGCTATATGGTGATACGAAATGTAGTCCCTCCGAACCTCGTTGGCAACGCAGTAGGTGAGATTGCGGCCTTCGTGGGGGCCGACCTTGCAGACAGTACGACTTGGTACCGTGGCCGGCAGGAACTGGACGGCATTGTCCCGATGCACCATGCCCAATCGGTGTGGGACATCCGGCAGTCCCCGAATCTCTACCAGGTTTTCAGCGAATTCTTTGGAACTCCACGACTAATGGTGGACATCAACCGGTGCATTTTTCGCCCTCCTGTCCATCGTCGATTCCCGAAAATCAGCCGAGGAATTATTCACTGGGACACCGACCCAAGGGGGCCGCTGCCGGCTTCGGTGCAGGCCGTCGTATTATTATCCGACGTTGGCCGCAATGCGGGAGGCTTCCAGTGCCTGCCTGATGTTTATCGAAACCTGGACGCCTGGCTCAAGCGGTACGCGCGCCGAGGCGATTTTGATTTCTTCTATCCAGGGCTGAATTATTGGAAGACGACCCAAGTCGAGGGTCAAGCGGGCGATGTCGTTTTGTGGTCGACGAAACTGCCGCATGGGAGTGCGGCCAATTTGTCCAACCGGCCAAGGGTTGCGGCTTTCGTTTCGATGCAGCCATATGACGATAACGCACGACTTCGAGAGTCGATGAAGAATTGGTGGCTGACCAAACGAGCCCCCGATTACTGGCGCGGTCTGCCCGGACAACTTGATCCTGAGCCGGGATCGCCCGCGGCGCTTTCGGATCTCGGCCTGAAGCTCATCGGCGTATCGTCCTGGTAACAAACGCGCCCGGCCGCCGGGCTTTGAGCAGCTTACAGCCCGGCTGCCCCACCGGTGGCACAACCCTGCGACCTTATGGCGCGGCGTATGGGGCCAAACGGGGCGGGCGCGCATCCGGCTCCAGCAGCCACGCAGTGCGATCGGGGTAGTAGTGGCGCAGCTTCTCATTCTCCTCGGCGCCCAAGTCGTGCGCCCACACCACGCGCGCGCCATCGATATCCGCCGCGTTGTAGACCCATTCATCCTGGAAAACATGCGACGGCCAATATCTTACGAAAATGAGCTGTTTGCCGGGCGCCCGCGCAAGCTGGTTGTTAATGAAAACGCGCCGCTCCGGATTACGCAAAGCCAGCGACCATGGGTCGTTACTGAATGCGTGCAGTCCGTATTCGAGCGTGAATTGCGCGACACACACCAAGAAAACGACGCTCGCCGCCAATGGGCTGAGACGGCTCAGTTGCCGCAACGCCGTTACGGCGATCAGGACAAACAGGCATGTCACGGCCGCCATATAGTGATACTGGAACGCCGGAAAGAAGTTGATTCCCAGGGCGAAAATCAACGGACATGCCGTCACCCGGACAAATCGAAGATCGCGGAGCGCCACGAAGAAAAACGGCAGCGCCAGATACAGCGGCGGCATGAAAAAGAAACGATAGTAACGGATACGGTAAGCCAGGCGCAGCAGATAGCTTCCCATCGTCTCCGCATGCTCCCCGCGAAATGCGAGCTGCATCTTGTAATCCAAATCCTGTTCGCGGGTCAGATCGCGGTGCGGCACAGGATTCGCTGCAAACGTGAGCGCCGCCGGGACGCCGTACTGATACTGGCCAAGCACATAAGGCGGGGTGGTCCAACTGCTGGTGACTTGTTTGTTCTGAAGCAGAGTCAGGCCGATCGCCGGCAGCACGGCCAGGGCAGCCACCAGGAGGGGTTTTGTGACCGATCGCCACGCCGGCAACAAATAGAAAACGATACAAAGCACCAGGAAGATAGACTCATACGGACGAGTCAGTAAGTGAATCGCCAGACCGGCCCCCAGGAACGCCGCGTCACGCAGGCGCCCGCCGCGCCGCAGCCTGGGCAGCGCTCCGAAAACCAGGCAACCGGCCGCGGCGGGCAGCGCGCCTCCCCAATAGCTGTTCATCCATTGGTTGAGCGGCCCGAATTCCATGACCGCCAACAGACCGCCCGCCAGCGCCCAGCCGGGTGTGGTCCAGCCGCGCAGCATCCAATAGCAGAGCGCGCAGAGGGTGGCCACGGGGATAACGACGCCGGCCCAAGGGGTACCGAAAACAATCCAGCCCAGCGCCAACGCCATGCCTTGACCCGGCGGGTAGGTCGAGCTGTAAGTAGGCTCTTGCAACACGAAAAACGTCTCGAAGAACCGATGGAACGGATGCGCCGGATTCGCCAGCCGAAAATGCCGCAGCGTGTCCGCAACCAGCAGGTGATTGAATTCGTCGTAAATATCCGGCACCGGTACGGGATGGTGCGGGAGCAGCAGCAGCCGCAGAACCACCGGCAATGCAGCCAGCGGCAGCATGCAGCAAACCGGCTTTTGCGCGAGCCGGGCGGCAAAAGGCTGCCACCACGGGCGCCACGCTAGCGCCATAGCCAGCAGCAGCGCGGCCAGCGCCAGTTCGATGAGATCCGCGGCGCCCATGCCGAGCGGATTCGCGAGGGGCAGAAACTGGGCCAGGTGCGGGAGAAACATGCGGACTCTTAGAATAGGATTCTACCAGCCTGTGGCAATGCCGCCCGACTACACGATCGCAGACCTGGAACGCATGGCGCGTGCAGCGAACTATATCGCGTGGCAGGGGCGTCTGGCCGCGCCGGAGTTGGGCCGGCGGGTGATTGAGGTGGGCTGCGGTATCGGCAATTTCACCGGAATGTTGCTGGATCGCGAAACCGTCCTGGCCATCGATGTAGATCCGGCCTGCATCGAGCGGCTGCGCGAGCGCTATTCCGATCGGCCCAATCTGCGTGCGTTCGTCTGCGAACCGGACAGCGCGGCTTTCGCGGATCTGGCGCGCTGGCGTCCGGATTCGTGCGTCTGCCTGAACGTGTTGGAGCACATCGAGGACGACGGCCGCGCGCTCGAAGCGATGGCATCCGTGCTGGCGCCCGCTGGCGCGATCGTGCTGCTGGCTCCGGCATTTCAGGCTCTCTACGGCCCTATCGACCGGAATCTCCGCCATTACCGGCGATACAGCCGCAACATGCTAGCCGGGCTGGCGCATCGCGCTGGCCTCCGCATCGAAAAGCTGCATTACGTCAACGCCATCGGCTTTCTCGCATGGTGGATGAACGCGCGTGTTCTCCGGCGCGAGGCTCAGTCCGCGGCGCAAATCGCAATCTTCGACCGGTGCGTCGTGCCGTGGATGTCGCGCCTGGAAGCCATCGCGCCGCCGCCCTTCGGCCAATCGCTCTTCGCGGTACTGCGAAAACCATGAAAGTATCCATCGTCATTCCGGTCTATAACGAATTCCGCACCTTCGGCCAGGTGTTGGAACGCGTGCGGCGCGCGCCATTGCCGGCCGGTTGCGTGAAGGAGATCGTGGTGATCGACGACGGGTCGACCGATGAAACCGCCCAAATGCATGGCGGGATGCTCGGGGAGGTGACCCATCGGCGGATCAGTCACTCGGGCAAGGGATCGGCGATTCGCGCCGGTATCGAACTGGCGACGGGCGACATCGTCCTGATCCAAGACGGCGATCTCGAGTACGATCCGAACGATTACGCGCGCTTGCTGGAGCCCATCGTCGGCGGCCAGGCGGATATCGTGTACGGTTCGCGATTTCTCCGTCAACCGGTGGCGATGGCGCTGCCCAACCGCGTCGCCAACCGCGTTTTGACGGCGGCGGCGAATCTGCTCTATCGTGCGCAACTGACCGATGAAGCCACCGGGTACAAAGCGTTTCGCACAACTGTGCTGCGCCAAATGCATCTCCAGTGCCGCCGTTTCGAGTTCTGTCCGGAAGTGACGGCCAAGGCGCGGCGCCTGGGCTACCGCATCCACGAAGTGCCGGTCGCCTACAACGCGCGCGGTATCGCGGAAGGCAAGAAGATTCGCGCCCGCGATGGTTGGGAAGCTTTATGGACGCTGCTGCGGTACCGTTTCGCGCCGCGCGCCCGCCTTTAGAAGTGGGGCGGGCCTCCAGGCCTGGATAGCGTCGGGATAAACCGGCGTGAAGTAGTGAATGAAAGCCATGCAGGAGAAGGAATAGCGAACCATCCTGGCCCCAACCATGCGATGCGAGGGCGGCGGTAACGACGCACTTGAAGCGTTGGACAGGGGCACATGTAGGCTGGGTATCCCTGAAGTCGATGAGCTCCGAAATAGCGAAAATCAGAGGCGCCGACGGTGTCAGGCCAACCGGAAGGCAATACTCTGGCGCGCGTTACATCGCTTGTGCGCCGCAGGCACTGCGGAGTCGTAGACCCCAGGCATGCATGGAAACTGGGGGGCCCTCTGGGCACGCGAGAACCGAGAGACCCTGTGGCTTTCCGCAGCCGGTAAGGGGCGGAACGGTGGGAGAAGGCGATGAGCCATAAGACCCGCATGCACGGCCATGGGGAGTTGCACAGCGGCATAGTACCAACGAAGCGCTCGAACGCAGGCCAGGGAGGGCCGCAGGAGATCGCGGAGGGAAGGCCGTGGACCGAGGAGAACGCGGTAGAGCCTAACCCGTGCTGGAAGCAAGGCCAGGAAAGCGGGCCAAGCGGGCTGGACCGTGTACGTCAAGCAGCGAAGAGGGACAAGCAGTTGCGGTTCACGGCCCTGCTACATCATGTCAATATCGACCTGCTTCGCGGCAGCTACTACGACCTGAAGAGGCGGGCAGCGGCGGGAGTGGACGGGGTGACGTGGCAAGCGTATGGGGACGGTCTGGAGGAGCGGTTAGCCGACCTCCACGGGCGCATCCATCGTGGCGCATATCGCGCGAAACCGTCGCGGAGAGCCTGGATAGACAAAGACGATGGGCGGAAACGGCCATTGGGTATCGCGGCACTCGAAGACAAAATCGTCCAGAGTGCGGTGATGCAGGTTCTCAACCCGATCTGGGAGGAGGACTTTCTGGATTTTTCGTACGGATTCCGGCCGGGGCGCAAGCCGCCGGGGTCCCCTCTGGGGGGCGTTGGACGCGCTCTACGTCGGGATAACCAGCAAGAAGGTGAACTTTGTGCTGGACTTGGACATACGGTCATTCTTCGACAAAGTTGGGCATGCTCACATGGAAAAGTACGTACGGCATCGGATTGGAGATGAACGGCTCGTTCGCTTGATCCTGAAATGGCTGAAGGCGGGCGTGATGGAGGACGGACAGTGGTTCGAGACGAAGCAAGGGACTCCGCAAGGGGCGGTGGTTTCGCCGTTGCTTGCCAACCTCTACCTGCATTACGTGCTCGATTGGGTGCAGGGCATGGCGGAAAGAAGGTGGCGCACGGCGACTTGATCGTGGTGCGGTATGCGGACGACGCGGGGCTCGGATTCCAGTACCGGGAAGACGCCGAAAAGCTTCTGGCGGAGTTGCAGGAGGGCGTGCGGAAGTTCGGGTTGGAGTTGCATCCGGAGAAGACGCGCCTGATTGAATTTGGGCGCTATGCCGCTGAACGGCGGGGCAAGCGTGGAGAAGGGAAGCCGGAAACCTTCAACTTTTTGGGTTTCACTCACATCTGTGGGCAGAACCCCGTGACCGGGTACTTCGTGGTGCTGCGGAAGACGATCGGCAAGCGTATGGCAGCCAAGCTGAAGAAGATTCGGCAGCAGCTCCGCGAGCGCCTGCATGCGCGGACCACGCGCGAAGTGCTGCGCATGTGGTGGTGGCAGCTTCGTCGGCGGAGCCAACGAACCCGCTGGACCCGGAACAAATTTTGGGCGCAACTCGGGAACCTGCTACCGGAAGTTGAGATTCTGCATCCGTACCCCGAGGTGCGCTTTGCGTGGAAACATCCGAGGTAAGAACCGTGTGCGTTCAGGAGCGCTCGCACGGATCTGTGCGGGGGATGCCGGGCAACCGGGCATCCCTACCGCGGCTCTTCGCGGGGCTAAAGCCCCTCGGCGGCGCATGGCGCCACCGGCGCCACCCTACTCGCCAGATCCTCGAGCACCGTCGGACCATGGGGCCGCCAGCCCAGCACTCGCTGGGATCGCTCGCCGGATATCTGCTGATCGAGCGCCAGGGCATCGGCGAATGGCCCCATAGTCTTGCGCGCTTCCTCGATCGGCACCGAATCGGCACGGTTTCCACCCGGCCACCCGCGCCAGAGGCCCGGCTGGCAGCCGCGGCCACGTCCCGCACCCGAATCGCGGGGCCGTGCGCCGCATATAGCAGCGTGCCCGCGGGCGCCGCCAACGCCCGTACATAGAGGTCGGCCAAATCGTCCTGATGAACGAACGTCCAACGATTCCGGCCATCGCCGATTACGCGCGCCGCACCATGCTCGCGCGCCGACTGCACAAATGACATCACCAGTCCGCCGCCCCGCCCATAAACCATGGCCGGCCGCAACACGATTCCCTGTACGCCTTGCCGCGCGGCACCCAGCACCAGCCGTTCGTTGGCCGGATGCCATGCCACCAACGGCGTGCGCGCGAGCGGTGTGTCTTCGTCGGCGGCCTTGTCGCCGGTGTTGCCCGCCACCCAACAGCCGCTGGTATAGACAAAGGGCCGGTTGCCTTGCGCGAGTGCGCCGATAATCGCTTCTATGGCGGCGCGGTCCACTTGTCCTGTATCGTTACCGGTTGCCTGCGCCGCATGAATCACGGCATCGGCGTGGCGGGCGCCCTCGGCCAGGCTCGCGGGATCCCGCAGATCTCCGCGGTGCGCGCCCAAGCCTTTGGCCGCCAGCGTGCGCGCCTGATCGTCCGACCGCGCCAAGCTCAGTACGGCGTGGCCCGCCTGCACGAGCGCCTCGGCCACGGCGCCGCCGATATATCCGGTTGCTCCGGTTAAGAGGATTCGCATGATTCGGTTTAGATGACGCCGGCCCCACCCATAATTTCACGCGGCGTTCATCGTTCTGCAACATACCGCGCCTTACTCTGTGAATAAGAACATTTCTTAGTCGAAATGTTTTGGAGCGCCCAGAGGAGGCTACGTGAAGAAAACTTCGCTGCATTTTCTGTGGAAAGACGGTAACGCGCCGCATCGTTACCCAACCGCCGTTTCGCTGCACGGCCATACCCTGCACTCCTGGGAAAACCTGCGGTTCCTGAGTTCCTTCAAACTCCCTTTACCTTTGATTCCCGCCGTGCTGCGCGTCGCGGGCTGGCAACACCGCCGCGCCACCGGGCGGGATATGGCGCTGGCGCGCGTGCTCTGGACTCCGCCGCTCGCGCCGGATGAAGCCTATCGCCTGGAAGCCCGCCAAATTGCCAATCTGGGCCTGCAACCGATTGTCTCGCTCACCGATCACGACGATATCGAAAGCGGCTTAGCGATGCGGCGGACGCACATAGCGCCCGCCGCGCCCGTTTCCTTCGAGTGGACCGTCCCCTTCGGCCCGACCTTTTTCCATCTGGGCGTACACAATCTGCCGGCCGCGCAAGCCCGCGCCATCTTCGCCGATCTGCACGATTACACGGGGCACCCGGAGCCCGCCCGGCTCGCGGATTTGCTGGAAACGCTACACGCGCGCGAAGACCTGCTGGTCGTGCTGAACCATCCGCTGTGGGACGAAGCGGATATCGGCGCGCCCGCGCATCGCCAGACGCTCGATGGACTCCTTTCCGGCTACGGAAGCTGGATTCATGCGATCGAACTGAACGGCTTGCGCTCTTGGGAGGAGAACAGCGCTGCGCTGGAACTGGCGCGCGCCTGGCAACTGCCGGCCGTCTCCGGCGGCGACCGCCACGGCCTGGAGCCCAACGCCAATCTGAATTTGACGCAAGCCGCCAGTTTCGCCGAATTCGTGGCGGAGATCCGGCGCGACCGGCTCAGCTCCGTGCTGTTCATGCCGCAGTATCGGGAAACGCTGGGGATGCGCTGGTTCGAAACCGTGAAGGACATCGTGCGCCGACATCCCGGCGCGCAGCGGCCCCGCTGGGTGGATCGCTTCTTCTATCAATGCGAGGACGGCGTGACGCGCCCCATCGCGGAACTCTGGCCCAACGAAGGTCCCGCGCTGTTGCGCTCGGTTTTTGCCATGCTGCGCCTGTCGGAGTCGCAAAGCCTCCGCGCCGCGTTGCGCTGGACGGTTCCCGATCCCGCGGAAGCGCTGCCCTGAATGGGTCTAGCCACTGGTACGTACCCTGCTAGTACCCGCATGACTACTTATCGGGTACACTCCTGCCGCATAATGAATCTTTCCAGGAGACCCACGTGGCGAAAGACACAATCCGGGGCGACCGCCGCTTGCAGCGCCGCTACCCTCTCGAGTTGGATTTGGAATTCAGAATCGTCGATGGCGACAAAGTTGTTTCCACCGGCTCCGGCCGGACGGGAAACATCAGTAGTGGAGGCGTTCTGTTTCATGCCGAATGTGGCGTGCCAAACGGCCCTCAGGTCGAACTTGCGGTGCGATGGCCCGCGGTGCTCGGCAACTCGCCGTTCCTGGAGTTGCGCATTTTCGGGCGTCTGGTCCGCAACGACGCGCACGGTGTCGCCATGCGCATGAGCAAGTATCATTTTGAGAAGCTGGGCAACCCGCGCGGAGCGTTCGACGAAATCTTCACCGGCGCCGTAATCCAGTAGGGTGGCGCCATGCGCCGCCATGCGCGGTCAGCCTCAGGCTGTCGCCGCGTCGTAACATGGGGCTTAGCGGCCCCATGCCCATCCGAGCCGAATACCGCAAGTATTACGATGCGCGCTGGCGCAAGTTCCGGCTGACCATGCTGGAAGCCGCCGGCAACGTCTGCCAAATGTGCCACCAGCCGCACCGCTTGCTCAACGTTGTGCATCTCTCGAACGATCCGGCGGACCGCGCGCGACTCACGGTACTTTGCCCGAGATGCCATTCCAAACATAACGCCGCGCACATTACCGCCATGTCCCGCCGCACGCGTGCCCGCCAGCGCGGACAACTGTGGTTGTCCGACGAGTTGGAAGTGGCGCCCATCCCCGTTAGGCTGTGGCCTATGCGCCTGCGCCAGATGGACCTGTTCTAGGGCGCCGCGCGCTACCATTCCTACTTATGGACACGATTGACCGACGAGGATTTCTGAAAGCCGGCGGCGCCGCGGCCCTATGGCAAGCGGCGGCGGCCCAAACAGAGCCGCCCCGCCCACGCCGCATCCTGCCGATGAACCGCAACTGGCTGTATGGCGGACGCGCGGTTCCCGGCTGCTCCGCCCCGGATTTCGACGATAGCAAGTTCCAGCGCGTCACCATCCCGCACGCCAACAAGATCTTCCCGTGGCACAGTTTCGACGAAAGGGATTTCCAGTTCATCTCCATCTATCGCCGCCATATCAAGCTGGCCCCGCCACCGGGCAGCCGCGTTTTTGTGGATTTTGCCGGCGTCATGACCGCAGCCACCGTCACCATCAACCGCCACAAGCTCGGCGAGTATCGGGGCGGCTATACGCCCTTCTCCTTCGAGCTGACGCCGCACCTGAAAGTGGGCGCGCCCAACGTCCTGGCCGTCGAAGTGGATTCCACCGAGCGGCCCGATATCCCGCCCTTCGGCGAGAATATCGACTACCTGACCTTCGGCGGCATCTATCGTGAAGTAACGTTGCGCGTTGTACCGGCGGTGTTCATCGAAAACGTGTTCGCCAAGCCGGTGGATGTTCTGGGCGCCGGCCGGAGCGTGGAAGTGAAGTGCCTGCTCAACGGACCGGCCTCGAACGCGCTCACGCTGCAGGTGGAATTGGGGGATGGCGCGCGCGTGCTGTCTGCGGCAAAAGGCCCGGCTTCCGGCCAGCCGCTCACGCTTTCGAACCTTGGCGGAATCGACCTGTGGGATCTCGATCACCCCAAACTATACACCGTCACTGCCCGCCTGTATCAAGGCGGCGCCGCGATCGACGAATACTCCACGCGCATTGGCTTCCGCGAAGCGCGTTTCACTCCGCAAGGCTTCCTGCTGAACGGCAAACACATCAAGCTGCGCGGCCTCAACCGGCACCAGACGTTCCCCTACGTCGGTGGCGCGATGCCCGCCCGCGTGCAGCGCCGCGATGCCCTGATCCTCAAGCGCGATCTGAAGTGCAACATCGTGCGTACTTCGCACTATCCACAGTCGCCGCACTTCCTGGACGCCTGCGACGAGGCGGGCCTGCTGCTCTTCGAGGAAATCCCCGGCTGGCAGCACATCGGGGACCAAGCCTGGAAGGATCTGGCGGTGCGCAACGTCGAACAAATGATCCGGCGCGATTGGAACCATCCGTCCATCGTGCTGTGGGGCGTGCGCATCAACGAATCGCGGGACGACCACGATTTCTATACGCGCACCAACGCGCTGGCGCATGAGCTGGACAACTCCCGCCAGACCGGCGGCGTGCGCTATCTATATGACACCGAATTGCTCGAAGACGTGATGACCATGAACGATTTCGGCTTCCCGCTGCGGCCGCCGAACCACCCGCTGTATCTCAACACCGAGTTCAATGGCCACATGTTCCCCACCAAGACTTACGACAACGTGGATCGCGTGATGGAGCACGCCCTGCGGCACGCGCGCGTACACAACCAACTGGCTTCCGACGACCGCTATGCGGGCGGCATCGGCTGGTGCGCCTTCGATTACAACACGCACGCCAACTTCGGCTCCGGCGATAAGATCTGCTATCACGGGGTGACGGACATTTTCCGCATCCTGAAACCCGCCGGCCAGTTCTACCGTTCGCAGTGCGACCCTGCCGACGAGATCGTGCTGGAGCCGTGCTTCAACTGGTCGCAGGGGGATCAATCGGAAGGCGGCGGCATACATCATGCCGTGATCGTTTCGAATTGCGATCACCTGAAGATCCATGTGAAGGGTGATTTGAAGGCGGAGGTCGAGCCTGACCGTGAACGCTTTGGCCACTTGCCGCATCCTCCCTTCGTGATCGATCTGGCCGGCGAGCACTTGGAGGATTGGGGCGACCTGCGCATCGATGGTTACATTAACGGCGCGAAAGTAATCGAGAAGACTCTGCCGGGCAACGATTACGACCGGCAGTTGCACGTGGATCCGGACGATGCGGAATTGGTGGGGGACGGCATTGACGCTACGCGCGTAGTGCTTCGTGTGACCAATGAACACGGCGGTGCGCGGCCGTTTGCGGCCGGCGCGGTTACGCTGCGGCTGGAAGGTCCGGGCGAGATTATCGGCGACAATCCGTTTTCGCTCGTTGGCGGCGTGGGCGCGGTGTGGGTGCGCAGCAGGGAGGCGGCGGGGACAATTCGGCTGCATGCGCGGCATCAGTATTTGGGGGATAAGACGGTGGAGATAAAGGTGAAGCCGGCCGAGGCGGAACAGGTGTAGGTAGGACAGGTCCTCCGGGCCTGTCAGGAGGTAATGGGATACTGGATAAGTGCCGACGGTTTTGCGGTCAGGTCCGTACCGGTTGTATTTTTATAGCCATGAACCAAACGAGCCGCCGCATGTGCACGTGGACCGCAACGATCATTCGGCCAAGTTTTGGTTGAGACCCATCGGACTAGCTCTCAACCTGGGATTTAGCCCTGTTGAGCTTCGTCGCATACAGCGGATGGTCAGGGAAAACGAAGTGATTCTTCTGGAGAAATGGAATGCTAGATTCGGAGATTAGGCCGGGAGAACGGGTGAAAGACGTTCACTTCACGAAGGACACGTTGGCGGTGGATCTCATCGATGGGCGCACGATTGTTGTTCCCCTGGCCTGGTATCCAAGGCTTCTCGACGCAACCCCTGCGCAGCGCCGGAACTGGAAACTTAGCGGAGCGGGTTATGGTATCCACTGGCCGGATATCGACGAAGATCTAAGCACGGCAGGGCTGCTGCGCGGGGCTCCCGCGGCGCCAGAACCGGTGCGGGCGCGCGGGTAGACGTGCTTGAAGTAGATCCAAAGCGCTACGGCCGTCTGTTGGCACGCCAGCGGTGATTCTTACCGAGGAAGAGAACGAACGCCTCATCGCGGAGTTGGAGCAGCTCGATGAACGCGATGACGAACTATCTCCGGAAGAGCGGGAGTACTCCGAACTTCTGAGTGTTGGTCGAAGGCTTCGAGGACGCTAACTACGCCCTGGAAGGATCGACGTCCGACAGCCGGCTGCGCAGCCTGATGGAAGAGCACGGCCTGCGCCAGCGCGACATGCTGGCGATCGGCAAGGAGCAGGCGAAGAAGCTGGCCGAGTTGTTTCAAGTGCCCGCCGATCTCTTCCTTTGAGGGACCTATTTGGCCTCCGGCCATCGACTCTCCGGTCCATTAACGAGTCGGGCGGATTTCGATCGAGTCAGCTTGCGCGTCCAAAAACCTCCACCACCTTCGCCGACGTCGTCACATCCCGCGGCAGCCAATCTTCCTTATCCCGCCGCCGCGCATCTCCCCCCGCATCCAGCACCGCGCGCAACATGCGCACGTTCCCCCGCGACGCCGCCTGATGCACCGCCGTCCACCCGCGCTCGTCGGGGACGTTCGGGCTGGCCCCTTGTTCCAACAGCCACGTCGTCTGCGGAATCTGCCCCCAGCGGATCACATCGTTGAGCAACGGCTTCCCATTGGCCATCGCACAATCGATTTCCGCGCCATTATCCAGCGCCGATGCCGCCAGTTCATACGCTCCGCCCCACACCGCGTGGCTGAACGCGTCCGTGGCGTCCGCGCCGCTTTCGAGCAACAGATCGAACATGGCTCTGTCCTTTCTGCCGGCGGCGAAGTAGGCTGCGTTCACATCGTGCGCCCACGATCTGGTGAGCGCGCGCACCTCCGCGCCCGCCTCGATCAGCAGCCGCGCGATCCCCAGCGTGTCCGCCTTCGGCATGCGTGAACCGGCCGCGCACTGCAGCGCGGTCAGACCGCCATGGTCGCGATCGCGGGCGAACTCCGGCCGCGCCCGCAGCGTCTTCTCCACCAGTTTGCGGTCGCCCAGCGCCGCTCCGGCAAATCCGTCGATCTTCGCGCCGCCCTCGCGCAGCACTTTCACATATTCCGGCGAGCCCACGAAAGCCGCCACGATAATCGCGCGCGCGGAGGGCCACGCGCCGAGCAATTCCGGATCCGCACCGTTAGCCAGCAGCCATTGCAGGCACGCCAAGCGAGCCGGCGAGGGCTTCCCGGCCGCCGCGTGCGGCTCCTCCTGCAACAGGTTATGCAGCGGACGGTAATTGCGCCAGGACGCGTTCAAATCCGCGCCGGCCTTCTTCAACATCGCCAGCGCGGGCTGCATCGCCCGGCCGGCCGCCGTCCCTACCAGGCGGGGCTGGCGCGCAATCTTGGGGTCCGCCGCGATCGCGGCGCCCACCACATCCAAATTTCCCTCGCGCAACGCTTGTAACAACGTATTGATATTCGCAGAATTGCCCACAATCCTAGACAATACCGGACTTCCCGTTATTTGTCGAGGCTGAGCTCGTGCACCAGCCGCTGGAAGCGCGGCTCGCCCCGTAGCGGGTCCCATCGCGGGTCGACCCCGAGGAAGGCCAACCCCGCATTGTGCTGCTCGTAGCTCATCTCGAGCAGCGCCAGCGCCTCGCTCTTGTTGCCGAGCCCGGTTTGAATGAAGGCCAGTTGGTGGGGCGACACATGCCGCGTCTTGGCCATGCGCGTGAGCGCATCCATCATATGGCGCGCACGGTCCGGCTTGCCGGCGGTCGCATAGACGTGCCCTAAGTCGGCCATCGCGCCAGCAGAGTCGTCGGCCTTGAGCTGGTCTTCGAGGATGTCTTCCGCCTCGGCATACCGGCCCAGACCCTCGTATCCGCGCGCCAGCAACAGCCGCGCCAGCGGCACGTGCGGATCCAGATCCAGAATCCTGCGTTCCTGATCCACCGTGTCTTGATAACGGCGGCTGCAATAATACACCGCGCCGATGTTGGCCCCGATGTGCAGCGAAAGCGGATCCAGCGACTGCGCTTGCCGGATTTCGGCCTCCGCCTCCCGGAAGCGCCCCTTCGCCAGCAGATTGAGGCCCCACCACTGGTGCCCGTTGGCGCTGCTGGGATTGGCCGCCAGCGCCGCCCTCCAGCCGCGCTCAAGGCCCGCGAAATCCGGATTTTCCTCCGTCGCCGCCTTGGTCAATAGGGCTTCCGGCAGGTTGGGATCGATGGCCAAGGCGCGCGCCACCGACTGCCGGGCCAAAATGTTCATTTGCGATACGTCCCGATCTTCGTTCGCGGCCAGCACCACGTAATCTTCCGCCAGACTGGCATAGGCTTGCGCGAACCGCGGGTCTCGCTGCAGCGCTGCGTCGTAGAGTTGCACGCTCTTCCGGAGATCCTCCGGCTTGCGGCTGTTGAACAGGTAGCGGCCTTGCAGGTAGAGGTCCAGCGCCCCGGAATCGGCGGTCCAACCCATCGCCGAGGGCGGGCGGTCGGCCCCCGCGCGCCCCAACTGCAACTCTCCAGCGAGGGCTGTCGAAATCTCATCTTGCAAGACCGGCGCCTCCGCGGCGGGCCTGCTGAATTCGCTCGACCAGATCTGGCGCCCGTTGTGCGTGTTGTACAAGCGGGCGGAGATGCCGATGCTCTCTCCGGCGAAGCGCATGCCGCCCTCCAGCACCAGATCCACATGCAACTGCCGGCCGATCCGCCGGATGTCGCCGCCGCTGTCTTTGAACCGCTCCGCCGAGCTGCGCGCCGCCACCTGCAGCTTTCCCGACCGGCCCAGTTGATTGGCGATGCGCTCGGTCAGACCATCGCTGAAATAATCCTTTTCCGCCAGGCCGCTTTCGTTCGTGAAGGGCAGCACGGCAATGGAGCTGCGTGGATCGATGCTGCGCCTGCCGAGCGGCGCCAGGGCAGCCATCGTGGTCACGGCAGCCAGCGTCACTGCCAGCGTCAGTCGCAACGGCGTGCGCTGCGCGGCGGCCGCCGGCGGCACCGTTGGCAGACCCGGCTGCGGGCCGACTTCAAACACCGGAGCGTAGCTCGCTAACGGCAATTGTATGCGCACCGCATCGTCGCGCCCTTCCGCTTCGTAATAATCGCGCAGCTTGGCGCGCAGCCGGTTGGCCTCCACGCGGACGATGGAGTCTACCTTGGGGTCGTAATCCGGATCGCGGCCATAGATCTCAAATGCGATGAGGTATTCGTCTATCTTCGCCGTTTCGCCCGCAATGGCTTTCAGTGTGATGAATCGCAGGAACTCGCGCAGACGGCGGGAATTTGAAAAATGCGGGCTGGCCAGCAGCTTCTCCAGTATGGCCCGCGCGGTCTCCGGCGGTACACCCGCGCCTCCCGGAGTTTCCTCGCGATCACCCATGCCTACAGAATAATGAATTGGAGTGACAGTTCGGATATATACCGAAGTTAGCAGCGAGACTGCCCGCATACGCGGGAGTGGCAGCATTACGGACACTTTCCCCGAGGCAATGCTATCGCCGTTCCAGGGTTGCTTCGACGCGCGTCACGCGGTCGGTGAGTTCGGCGACTTTGCCGGTCAGCATCTCCAATCGCGCCTCTATGCTTGCGAAGCGAACGTTCACGTTGTTGTTTACCAAGGCGATCAGCGCGCCATTGAACAGCATCGGAACCACGATGGCGATGAACAATTGCAGATTCGTCATACGTGTCTACAGGATAGCGCAAGTGGCACACTGCGCGGATAGGCGGGCAATCGCGTCCGGGGACCGGCGCGCTGTCGCGGCTTACATCTCCGCGCCGGAGTAGCTGTTGATTTCGCAGTTGAGAGCGATTTCTTCAAAATCCGGAGTCGTCCAGTCCATATTTGTCTCCTCATTTATCTACTGCACGGTGAAATTGGTGCTCGTCGTAAAGGAGCCGTTCGGTGTCGTGACAGTGACCGGCCCGCTGGTGGCGCCTGCCGGGACCGTCGCGATGACGGATTGGACTGAGGTGACGCTAATCTCGGCGGCGGGCAGGCCGTTGAAAGTGACCGCCGTCGCGCCCAGCAGATAGTTGCCCCACAGCAACACCTTCAGCCCCGCCGCACCCGATTGCGGATAGAGCCCCGAAACCGTTGGCGCGGGTTTCGGCAGCCCGATATCCAGGCTGAACACCGCTCCCATGCCGGGGTAATTTCCGCCATTGGGCGCTGCGCCGTACAACTTGCCATCTGAACCTTCCACCAGGATGCACGCACAATGGCCCTGCGACCCTTCCACGTCCATATCGTACACGAGCTCAATTGCCTTCTTCGAGAAGTTGTAGCGAAAGATTTGATCGTAGACGTTCGTGCCGTAGAGGTTGCCGTCAGCGGCCTGCATCAACGAGCGCGGCGAAGTGATCGTGGCTGGAAAGCTGGCGAAGTCATTATACTGGCCGGCCAGCGTGACCCGATAAAGTAACCCCGTGTTGTTAACGCCTCCTTTGGAGAAGGTGCCGTACAGGTTTCCATCCGAGGCCGCGATCAGGGGAAATGCGTCGTATGCTGGAACCTTCGGAAACGTGAGTAGCTGCGAGTAAGTGCCCGAAGGAGTGAAGCGGTAGACGAACATCGGGCTAATGCCGTGTGGCGATTGCGCGCCAATACCATAGAAGTTGCCGTCCGGTCCGAGGATTAGTCTGGTGTAGCCGTCGGGAACTCCCTCGCTGCCGGAGAATTGATGAAGGATCGTGATCTGACCGGTTTCTGTGACGCGGGCGAAGCCCCACACTGTCTGGCCGCTCACGACTTGTCCGGCGAGGTCGTATATTTGATTGGGTGGCGCTACCGTCGTGTTAAACGTGGGTCCCCATGGGGCCGGGAAAGGGTACTCGCGCAAGTTTTTTCCCGACGGGTCCATCGAATAGTAGAAGTTCACGTAGGGAGCCGTCCCCACAAAGGCGGAACCGTACAGTTGGCCGTTCGTGGCCTGGACAACGTAATCCATCGTCGTCGATTGCGGGAAGGAGTAGACCGGACTGAAGGCTCCTTTGCTGGTCACCGTGAAGATCGAACCGCCGGTTGTGCCGCCGGTCCAACTGCTGAGAACATAGAATAGACCCGGCGCACCCTCGAACAGGCCGTAGAGGTAGCCTAGGTTAGAGCCGAGCGGAGGCGAGTACAAGAGCTTGTAGACAGGCCCTTGGGCTCCCACGCCGCAGACGAGGCCGAGCACACCGATCACGAGCCGAAGTAACTCTTTCTTGAGCATTTGAATTCCTCGGATCTACGGGTAACTGGTGAACACCAGAACACCGCTGGCGACGTCAGCACCGGAGCCTGAACCGAGTTTACGACTTCTCCACCGAAGCGTCAAGCAAGATAGTACCGAAAAAAGACCCAATAGCGAAGACGAGGCGAAAATCAATCCAATAAGGACTCGAAGATCCGGCCAACGCGGCGGCCGGGAAACGTTGCTATCAGTGCCGTACCACCATGGGCTGCAAATACCGCATCACCGTGGCCGCCACCAGCCGGTTCCCGTCCGCCGTCGGGCGCAGACCGTCGCGTTGCATGCGGCTGGTCCCCGTCACTCCCTCCAGCAGGAACGGATCAGCGCAACCTTATACTACGCCGCCAGGTCGCTATAGACGCGCCGAAACGGCGCGATAAATTGCGGGTGGTGGCTTCGCCGCTGGTCCCCGCCTCCGCCACGCGATAGTGCAGGCCGCGGCGATCCAACTCCCGCTTGCACGAAATCCTGATAGCTCTTGCCGGGATCGGCCCCGAACCGGGCTGTCACGCCGTCGCCAAAGGCCATGGCTGCGGGCCGGTCGTCGGATGCAGGGCTCGCCTGCGCCGGCGGGGTGGCCTCGCACACGCGTGGAAGCGGTAAGCGCGGCCGGCGGCTGTCCGCCATGCGGATCATCGCCTCATTAGGCCTGTCCTCTTGCTTCTGGCCTTCTTTGCATTACGGTTAAGTGCCCACCAGCCAGGACAAAATGTTGTGCAGCAGCGTGGCGTTACCCAGTGAGGTGTCGTCGACAAAAATATTGAGAAACGTCTTCCATGATCCGACGGCAAAAATCCGTCCCCGACCGGACTCCAACGCCATAGCATAGGTGGCCGGCCCACGCTGATCAAGTACGTAATCAGTGAGGCGAACCAGCCGAGCGGAAGCTGGGTCTTTGTATCCTCTGGCGTGCAGGATTGACGCCTCATCACTAGTCGAAATAGCCAACGCAGGTCGATCAGCACACTCGATCGTGCACGAAGATGTGATTGCAACACGACGTACGTCCTGAAGGACAGGGTGCTTACCCGGAGTGCCAACGGGGTCCGATACAATCCAGAAGTCTCGATCCTTAAGAGCAAACGACTGAGCCATGCACTCCTGAAAGCTCTCGCGCCCGGAAGGCATCACTAGGTTAAGCCTGAATTCCATCCCAAAGCGACGCATCAGCCGATTAAGGTTGTTTCGGTGATGCGCCTCCATGAGGTAAAAGCCCAACAGCAATAATCCGCCTCCGCGCTGGACCCATCGAACAATCCGCGCACATTCGGAATCGGTTATTTCGGAGCGAAACGGGATCGGAAGGATCAGGACCCTGGCGCCATTCAGCTCATCATCAGTCTGGTAGCCGCCGCTATGAGCGCAGCAAGGCTCGGCAATAACGCGTGAGATGGAACTATAACCGCCTTCAACAGTAGGTTCGCCGTACCAAGCCTCCTGCTGGTATGATTGGTCAACAAATACTCGGCACTGTCCTGGGCGTTCTCCGGGGAACGCGACCGGTGCTCTAATCGGGTCCCGGATGGCCTTTAGCAACTCTTCTCTACAGGCGGCCTCATCCCTTCCAACGAAATCTACGTAGGCCAAGTCCTTTATTAGCCGTGGGATGTCACACTCCGCGACACGTACGGGAATCAGCAGGCGCTTTTCTGCCAGTGCGTCATCGGCGACGGCTGAATAGAGTTCGTTAAGCGTGAATGGTTTGGCCAAATAGTACGGGGAGAGCACTGCGATGATATGATTTGCACGCTCTTCAGCCAATTTCATCTGGTGGAGAAAGCTATGACCGGGCCTAAAATCGAAGTCCTGCAGTGTAGTGGTATGGCCTTCGGCTTCAAGCACCTTTGCGATCCACTTGGCCCACTCACGGTCCTCGCTGGCGCGCGAGATGAAGAAATGGAACGTTGGCATCGAGACAGTTTCCTCGGTTTCAGGTTACCAGACGGGCTGATAATCGGCATTAGTGTTGGTGTCCCTGGCGGATCGTAGCGGCCCGATCAATGCCGCGATGTTGGTCCGTGGGTGCCGACTCGACGAATGGAGTGCCAAACCCCGGCGCCTGTCCCGTCAGATCTCTTGACACCAAACCCGTGCCGCCCAATACGTCATGCCGGCTACTCGCCACTAACCGCCGCCACGGCGGCGGCCCGCCCCACTAGCGCAGCAGAGGCTGCAGATACCGCATCACCGTCGCCGCCACCAGCCGATTCCCGTCCGCCGTCGGATGCAGCCCGTCGCGTTGCATGCGGCTGGTGCCCGCCACTCCCTCCAGCAAGAACGGGATCAGCGCCACCTTATACTTCGCCGCCAGATCGCTATAGACGCGTTGAAACGCCGCAATGTATTCCGGGCCGTAATTCGGAGGCAGCGTCATGCCGGCCAGCAGCACCTGCGTGCCGGACTCCTTCAGCCCCGCGACGATCTGGTCCAGGTTCGACCGCGTAGTGGCGAGCGGCAAGCCGCGCAGTCCATCGTTGCCGCCGAATTCGACGATCACCACCGCGGGCCTTGTCGCCGTCACCGACTTCAGCCGCTCCAGCGCGTCTGTGGTGGTTTCGCCGCTGATGCCCGCATTCGCCACGCGATACCGCAGGCCGCGGCGATCCAGTTCCTGCTGCAGGAAATCCGGGTAGCTTTTGCCGGAATCGGCGCCAAATCCGGCGGTCAGGCTGTCGCCAAAGGCTACGATCACGGGCCGGTTATCGAGCGCGGGAGCAGGCTGCGCGGGCGGAGCGGCTTCGCGCGCGGCGTCCGGCTCTGTTTCCGGCGCAGGTTTCGGAGCGCTGCCGCAAGCGCCCAGTACCAGCAAACCCGCAAGCAAAGTGACGATACGCATCTGAATGCCATAATAAACGTAGACAGCCCATCGATGCTTCAAGCCATGCTTCCCGCCACTCAAGCCATGATTCAGGCACATCGCCTTACTAAGACGATCGACACAGGCACGCACCGCGTGGACATCCTGAAGGGCATCGACCTGGAAATTCCGCGCGGCCAATTCGCCGCTATCATGGGCCCGTCCGGCAGCGGCAAGAGCACGCTGCTGGGACTGCTGGCTGGCCTGGACACGCCCACTGCCGGAACCATTTCGCTCGACGGCCAGGAAATCACCGGCTTGAACGAAGACGCGCTGGCGCTGGTGCGCGGCCGCAAAATCGGTTTTGTGTTTCAGTCCTACAACCTCATCCCCACGCTGACGGCCGAGGAAAACGTGCTGTTGCCCATGGAACTGGTGGGCAACGGCAGCGGCGACGGCACGGCCCGCGCGCGCGAGCTTCTGCACCGCGTAGGTTTGGCGGACCGTCGCGACCATTACCCCGTACAGCTTTCCGGTGGCGAGCAACAGCGCGTGGCGCTGGCGCGCGCCTTCATGGTGCGTCCGCCGATCCTGCTGGCCGACGAGCCGACCGGCAACCTGGATTCCGAAAACGGCCGCCTGGTGCTCGACTTGCTGCTCTCGCTCAACCGCCAGGAAGGCGCCACGCTGGTGCTAGTGACGCACGACCTGGAGCTGGCGAACGTCGCCGACCGCCGCATTCTGCTGCGCGATGGGCGGTTGGTATGACTAACCCGCCAGCCACCCTCAAAATCGCCTGGCGAGACCTGCGCTCCTCCCCCGCCAAATTCCTCTTCGTGATCCTGGCCGTCGCGGTGGGCGTCGGCGCGCTCACCGGCGTGCGCTCGTTCAGCCGCGCCTTCCACACGCTGCTGCTACGGCAGGCCCGCACCCTGATGGCCGGCGACATCTCCCTGCGCGTGTTCGAGCAACCCACTTCGCAGCAAACCGCCGCCATCGCCGGTCTGGAAAAGCGCGGCGCGCGGGATACCTCCGTCACGGAAACCCTCACCATGGCCAACACCGCCGAGGCGCGGGACCCCATGCTGGTGTCGGTGAAAGCCATCGACCCGGCGGTTTATCCTTTTTATGGCGAAGTGCAGCTCGACCCGCCCGGCGCCCTGCGCGCCATTCTCGACGCCAACTCGGCGGCTGTTTCCGACGACCTGCTGATTCGCCTGAAGGCGCGCGTGGGCGGCACACTGCGGCTGGGCGGCCAGGAATTTCGCATGGCGGCGCGGCTGGTCTCGGAGCCCGACCGCTTGACCGGCAGCCTCAACATCGGCCCGCGCGTGATGATCAGCCGCGCCGGGCTCGACCGCACCGGCCTGATCAGCCTCGGCAGCCGCGCCGCGCAGCGCTACCTGTTTCTTCTGCCGCCAGGCGGCCCGGACGTGCAACAGGTGCGCAATATCCTGAAGCAGGCTTTCCCGGAGGGCATGATCGCCGATTACCGCGAGACGCATCCCATCATCACCCGCGGCCTGGAGCGCTCCACCACGTTCCTCAGCCTGATCAGCCTGATCGCTTTGATTGTGGGCGCGCTGGGCGTGGCCACCGCGATGCACGCGCACTTGCAGCAGAAGATGGACACCATCGCGGTTCTGAAATGCCTCGGCGCGCGCTCGGGGCAGGTGTTGCGCATCTACCTGTCGCAGACCCTGGCGCTGGGTCTGGCGGGCGGACTGCTGGGCATCGCGTTCGGCACGATGGTGCAGCGCGCGTTTCCCATTCTGATCGGCCGCTATTTCCCGGTGCCGCCGCACATGGGGCTGGATTTGGTCCCGGCCGCGCAAGGTCTCGGGATCGGCATCCTCACCACGCTGTTGTTCACCTTGCCCACGCTGCTGGGCATTCGCGAGATACGTCCGGCGGTCATCTTCCGCCGCGAGATGACCGAAGCGCGGCCCGACTGGCTGAAGCGCTGGAGCCGGTCGCGCGAGGCATTGGCCACGGCCGCCGCCATCCTGGCCGGCATCGGGCTGATCGCCGCCTGGCTCGCCGGAACCACGCTACGGGATTCGCTGCGCACGGGCGCGTACTTCGCCGGCGGGCTGCTGGTGAGCTTGCTGGCCATCGCGGCGTTCGCCTGGCTGCTGCTGCGCGGGTTGCGGCTGTTGATGCGCAGCTCGGGACGCGCTCTGCCCGCGGCATTGCGGCACGGCATCGCCAATCTATACCGGCCCGGCAACCACGCGCAAACGGTGTTGGTCACGCTGGGTACCGGCGTGATGTTCACGCTCACGGTTTACCTGGTGCAGCACGCCGTGCTTACGGAGATGATGCAGAACGCCCCGCCGGGCATGCCCAACGTGTTTATGCTGGATATCCCGGGCGCGCAGCGGCAAACGCTCACGGACCTGTTGAAGAAGCAGAAGGGCATCGAAACCGCGCCGGAGATTCTATCCTCCGTAGCCGTGCGGCTGACTTCCGTCAACGGCGTGCCCGTGGAAAAGTTGGGTTTGCAGGAATGGGGACGCCGCTTCCTGCGCACGCGTTCGGTCACCAGCGCGCCCGCCCGCCCGCATGAGACGGAAATTCTCAGCGGCGCCTGGTGGGATGCGCATCCGGCCGTGCCGCAGGTGTGCGCGTCCGAAGAGGCCGCCCGCACTCTGCATATGAAAGCCGGCATGCCGCTCGATTGGACCGCTTGGGGGCGCACGCTGCACTCGACCTTGGCGTGTATCGAGCGCACCGATTCCGTGCGCATGAACGCGCGCTTCGAATTCATCTTCAGCCCCGGCAGCCTGGATGGGCTTCCGGCCATCTACTATGGCAGCGTGCGCGTAAAGCCGCGCGACGTGGCGGCCATGCAGCGCGCCGTCTACGAACAGATGCCGACCATCACGGTCGTCAACATGGCGGACGTGCTGGAAATCGTGCAACAGGTAGTGGACCAGATCGCGCTGGTGGTGCGTTTCGTTTCGGCATTCACCATCGTGGCGGGCGCCATCATCCTGGCGTCCAGCGTGGCGGGTACGCGCTTCGGGCGGGTGCGTGAAGTGGTAATTCTGAAAACGCTGGGAGCCACCCGCCGGCGCGTTGCCGGAATCTTCTCGATGGAATTTCTGGTGCTCGGCGCGGCCGCGGGGCTGCTCGGAAGCGCGCTGGCCACCGGCTTCACCGCGCTGGTGGTGAAGCGGCTGCTGAAGGCGGAGTTTCACTTCGATCCGGCGGCGGATCTGTTCTCGATCGCGCTCACCGCGCTGGTGGCCGTGGCTGCGGGATGGCTGGCCAGCTATCGCATTTTGGGGCAGAAGCCGCTGGAGGTGCTGCGCGATGAGTAAAGGCAGGTTGGCAGTCCTGTCCCACCAATATCTGCTTTCCCTGCCCGAGCGCGCCCTACGCTCGATGAGCGCGCTGAGCGCCGGCCTGCTGCGCGAGCTGAGCGAAGTGGCGCTGCCCCGCGCCGTGCGGCGCACGCGGCTCTACACCGAGTTGGTCGAAAACACGCTGCGCTTCCTGATCGAAAATGTCGGGCAGGTGGAAGGCGCTTATCCGGCGCAAGGCCAGTTGGCGGATAACTTCGCCATGCGGCGCTTCGCGGGCAACGGCATTGAGTTGATCGGCCTGCTCACCTTCAGCGCGTCTCCCGTTTGGGTGCTGGCCGCGCTGGCCGACATTTCCGGTACCGGCCGGCAACTCATCCGCGAGATCGCGCAAAGCCTGAAGGACGAAGGGCTGCTGGCCGCCGGCGCCGATTACGAAACCATCGACCAGTTGCTGGACGGCTTGGAGGGCGCGGCGGGCCGCCTGGCCCAGACCGCCAACACGCCCCCGCTAGACGTGTCGAGCCTGCGCCGCGAGTGGTCGGACCTGAGGCGCGAGGCGGCAAAAATCCCCACGCCGCATCTGCCATCCGGCGACGCGCTGCGCCGAAGCTGGGATGAATTGAAGGCCACCGCCGCCGCGCAGGACCGCCCGGTGTTCCAGGTTTCGACCCTGATGGCCCTCTCGGCGGTCAGCCGCATTCCGGAAAACGTGCTCTGGCTCTCGCGCTGCGCCAAAGGAGCCGCGCGCCGCACCGGCCAAATCTTCGCCGGAGTTCTGCTGGACCATTACAGCGCCACCATGCGGGAAATCCGCGGCACGGGATTCGTGGCATATTGGATGCGCGAGTTCCGCCCCTATCTGAAAGCCGCGGCATCGCAATTCTCGCCGCGCCGGGTGACCTTGACCGAGCGCATGTGGCGCGCGCACTGAGTGTTTGTGGGGCGGGCAAAATTGCCCGCCCCACAAGACAACTACTCCGTTACCTTCGTCGTAACGGCGGAGGTGTTGTTGGCCGTGTTTGGATCGAATCCGGCGGCCGAGATACGCGCCGTGTCCGTGATTTCGCGGTTCTTCGCCGCGGTTACGTTCACCGTCAAGGTCACCGTCGCGGTGGCGCTTGACGCCAGATCGCCGATCGAGCACCGAACCGTGCCCCTATCGCCTACGCCCGGCGATGTGCAGGTGCCGGGGCTGCTGGAAACGCTCGCGAAAGTAGTGCCCGCCGGCACGGCGTTGGTAACCACCACTTTGGTGGCCGCGTCCGGTCCGTTGTTGAGGGCGGTAATGGTATAGATGAGCTGGGTGCCGGTCGGTACGGTCACGGCTGCCGAATTGGTCACTTGAACGTCGGCGGCCACGGTAGCGATCTTCACGGCAAAAGCATCGTAGCCCCCTGCCTCGTTCTGCTGGAACGCGCCCGTCGTGACGGTCAGCCCGTTGGTTACGCCGGTTACGTAAACGCTGTTTTGGCTATCGATTGCCAAGCTGGCAGGTTCGACGTAGGAACCCGGTACGTAGGTGGAAAACAGCAGCGACCTGCCGGTGGGGTTCAATTCCGTCACGAATCCATAACATGAAGGTGGGCAAACGGCGATCGGGTTCATGAGGGGGAAACCGCCGCCTGCGTAACCGGTAATGAAAGCGTCGTTGGCCGCGTTGACGCGGATGCGCGTCGCGGTGACGGCGCTGCCGCTGCCGTCTTTTTGATCGCCAATCATCGTTGAATACACTAGCGCAGAGCCCGTCGTGTTCAATTTGGAAATAAACGCCGTGGAGCACGTTGTTCCGCCGCCGACCGAGCATGTACGTTGAAACGCCCCTGGCGTGGTCGGAAAATTAGGCGATCCGGCTTGACCTGTAATGTATGCGTTTCCCGTCGCATCGACCGCGACGCCCGTACCGGAGTCCGCTCCGCCGCCGCCGGAGCCGCCGGTGCCACCCAGGTAGGTGCCGTAGATGAGCGACGCCGAACCGGACTGCGAGGGGTCGAACTTGGCGACGAACGCCCGATAGCCGCGGATCTCGATAGCATTAGGCGCGCCAAGCAGCGGCGAGGCGGTCGTCTGGAAGGCCCCGGCAGTGACGGGAATGTTCCCGCTAAGCGTATAGCCGGTAATATACGCGTCTCCATTCGCGTCGATGGCGATGCCGGTCCCATTGGTCGGCCACTGGTTGTATCCCATACCTTGAACGTTAGGCGGTGTGTTGCTGCCATACAAGGTCGAATACACCAAGCCCCCGCCCGTAGTGTCGAATTTGGTGAAGAACGCATAGGAGGAGCCATAGCCGGGACTGAGCCAGGTGCCAGCCAGCAAGGCGCCGGAAGTTGTCGGGAAGGCAGCGAAAGACGGTTGGTCCGGACCTGCCACCGAAACCGTGAATCCGGTAACATAGGCCTCGCCGGCGGAGTCGACGGCCACACCCGTTATCGAACTGACGTCATCGCCGCCAAGAAATGTGGAATACACTATGCTGGAGCCGGCTGGGTTGATCTTAGTCAGGAATGCGCTGGAACCTGTGCCGGGGCCACAGCCTGGAGTCTGCTGCAAGGTTTCCGGGTTCCAACTGCCTCCGCAAATCGTCTGGAAAGCTCCGGCATTGACCGGAAAATCGTTGGCGTCGGTTGTTCCGCCGACATACGCGTTGAATTCCCCGTCCACGGCGATGTCATTGGCGCTGGCCTCGTCGGAGGGGCCGACGCCACCAAGGTAAGTGGAGTAGACCAGCGCCGTGCCGGCGGCGTTGAATTTGGTGACAAAGACTTCGTATGGGTTCCCGGTGAGCTCCGGGGGATAGATAGGGTTCTCGGTAGGGAAGTCTGCGGAATAAGTAAGACCCGTCACGTAAGCCGAGCCTTCGCTATCCACGGCGATCCCTTGGCCGTAGTCGTTGCTGCTGCCTCCGAGGTAACTGGAGTATACCAGCAGCGGATCGATGGTCAGTTCGCGGCTGTGGTCGTATGCGCCTAGCTCGAAGCGTACCCTGTTACCGGCGAGCGCGTAGCGGCCGTCCACGCTTTGCTTCCCGCTGCGTGCGGTCTGATAGACCACCGGCTTTTGAAACCGCACTTCGCTTCCGTCTACCGTCAGAACCAGGTCTCCCTGACGGTCTATCTTGGGCTGGGCGCCTTCGAAGCTAAGGAGGATCTTCGACGGATCCGCTCCCGGCGCGACGATGAAATCGTGCTCCAAGCGGCCCCGATTGCCGTAATACACCAGATCCACGCCGGGATACACGCCGGAGTACTTTACCTTTTGATACGTCGGGATGCCAGTGTGCCATTGGGATGGATCGCGGCCGCGGAAGTAATTCGCCAGCCCCGGTAACTGGTCCAGACCGGACGCCGCGGCGGCGCCGCTCGCGCCCAGCAGTTTCATGCGCAACGGCGCGCCTTCTTTGAGGCGCAGCACGGCTTGATCGCGCGTAAGAAGCAAAGTGTAGCCTTTGCCCCGTGACAGATAATCCACGCGGACGTCGGTCTGTCCGCGGTTGGCTTCAAAGCTGAGCGGCACCTTGCCAAAATCGACGTTGACTTTGGCGCTTGTGCCGGCGAAGCAGAAAATCGGAACGCTGGCGGCCGCGAGCGGCATGCAGAAACGAAAACGGTTGATATTCATGAGTCTCTTCCTTTCTTACGGCATCCTGGGCCGCTAACGGCCGGCCCGGCTCTCATTCAATACGGCGCAAGGGGCCGACAAAACCCGACAGGAAATTTTGCTTGGCAGTTTGTGGCGGTATTCCGACTCGAATTGCGCCGTATCTAAGTAGGAGCAGTCTAATCCGGGGTACGGTACTGCATCGTGCAGTACTCACATCGAACGGACGGGCTGTTCGCGGACGTTCTATGATGAAGCGTGGCGGAATCCGGGCAAGGGGAGATTACCCAGCTCCTGGCGCGCTGGGAGCAGGGAGAGTCCGGTGCAGTGGAAGCCTTGGCCCCGTTGGTCTACGATCAGCTTCGCGCCATCGCGGAAGGCTACCTGCGCAAAGAGCGGCCGGACCATACGTTGCAGGCCACGGCGGTGGCCAATGAAGTCTTCGTCGATCTGCTGCGCGTGCGGCGGCTGGCGCTCAAGGACCGCGCGCACTTCTTTACCTTCGCCGCACAGCTCACCCGTCGGGTGCTCATCGATTCCGCACGCAAGGCGAAATCCGAAAAACGCGGCCTGGGGTGGCAGCGCGCGCCGCTGGACGCCGAATTGGCCTGGCTGGGCAGCGAGACCGCCGAATCGCTGGATCTTTCGCAGGCGCTCAACGATCTGGCCGAATTCGATCCCGTCAAAACTCGCATGGTCGAGTTGCACTACTTTCTCGGTTGCACGGTGGAGGAGACCGCCGAGATTCTGGAAGTTTCCAGCCGGACGGTGGAACGCAGCCTGCATTTTTCCCTGGCGTGGCTGCGCCGCCGCCTGGCTTGATATGGACAGACTTTGTGGAACAGACCATCGTTTTCTCTGGTCTGTTTGGGAGGGCCTGCGACCCGCGAAATTTCATGAAAAAGCGGCCTGCGGTGGGAGCGTTTTTCGTCGAATATTCGCTTTTAGGACGACCTTTGTTTTCTTCGGCATCGGGTGGTTTTTCGACCCTGCCAACCTTCGCGCGGGCCTGGCAGACGACGAAAAACGATCGTCTGCCCCACCAGAGGGCTATGAACCCAGCTGAACTCGAACGATTTCGCGAGACCGAGGACATCTTCTACGCGGCCATCGAGCAGCCGTCGGGCGTGGAGCGGGACACGCTGATCCGTGAACGCTGCGGCGCGGACGAGAACCTGCGCACGGAAATCGCCCTCTTGCTGGAAGATCACGAACGCATCCGCGCCGCCGTGCCCGCGCCCACAAAGCGTTTGCCGCGGTTCGGCGCGTGGCAGGCCGTGAAGCTGCTGGGGCGGGGCGGCATGGGCACGGTTTATCTGGCCGAACGCGCCGACGGCGCCTTTCAGATGTCGGCGGCCGTGAAGGTGGTGCCGCTGGCCCTGGCCTCCCACGAAATCGAAGAACGCTTCCGCCGCGAGCGCCAGTTCCTGGCCGGCCTCGATCATCCGAAAGTCGCGCGCCTGATCGATGGCGGCGTCACCGAGACAGGCCTCCCATATCTGGTGATGGAATTTGTCGGCGGCCTGACCATCGACCGTTTCTGCGACGCCCACGAGCTCGATGCCCGCGGCCGCATCGCCCAGATGCGCCAGGTCCTGGATGCGCTGGCCTACGTACATGGCAGGCAGGTGATCCATCGCGACGTGAAGCCCTCCAACATCCTGGTGGACGACTCGGGCAATGTAAAACTGCTGGATTTCGGCACGGCGCGCCTGGTGGACGTCACCGCCGAAACCGCGCTCACCAAGACCGGCGTCTTCGCCTTCACGCCGGAATACGCCAGCCCGGAGCAGGTGCGCGGCGAGCCGGTGGCTATTGCTTCCGATCTCTATTCGGCTGGCGTGCTGCTCTATCGCTTGCTGACCGGCCGCTTGCCCTATCGGATCGCCGACCCGTCGCCGGCCGGTGTCGCCAAGGTCATCACTCGCGGGCAGCCGGACCCCCCGCAACTCGACGCGCCGCTCGACGCCATCCTTTCCAAAGCCCTGAGCAAGGAAGCCGTCGGCCGGTATCAGTCCGCCAAGGAGATGGATGCGGACCTGGCGCGCTATCTGGAGGGAGTGCGGGTTCGCGCGCGGAAGCCGCACAGGAAGTTTTGGACCGCCCTGGCCGTCGTAGTAACCATTTCCGCCGCCGGGATTTTCGGGTTCCGCGCACTGCGCGCTCCACAAAGCTCCTACCAACTCGTGCCCTTTGATACAGGCGTTCCGGATGCTATGCAGCCGGCGCTTTCCAACGACGGTCGGTGGCTGGCGTTCGCCTCGCCTGGAAAAGATGGGACGCGTCCGGACATCTGGCTCAGGCCGATGCCGAGCGGCGCGCCGAAACGCGTGACCGCGGGTGACGCCGCGAACGACGAACCTTCTCTCTCGCCCGACGGGCGATGGCTGGCTTTTCATTCCACACGCCAACCCGCCGGCATCTATTTGCAACCGGCGTCCGGCGGCGCGGCACAATTGCTGTTGGAGGGAGGACGGGTCCCGCGCTTTTCGCCGGACGGGAAGTGGATCGCTTATCTAAACACCAACGAGAATGGGGGCGACATTCAGGCGTCCAACACCCGCATGCTGCACATCGTGCCGGCACAGGGAGGCGCACCGGTGCGGCTGGCCCGAAATGTCTCGTCGGTCCAGGGAGCGGTGTGGACCGCCGGCAGCCGGAGCGTGCTCTTCCTGTCCACCGACGAAATGGCAACCCTGCGGCTGTGGAGAGCGCCGCTCGATGGGGGCGCTGCCCCGCTGATACCCGAATTCAGCGAACGCGTGCATTTAACCGGCCGCGCCTGTGCCGCCACAGGGGATCGGTTCCTTTACACGGAAGAAGACGGAAACCGCATGGTGCTGAGCGAATTCCTGCTGAAGCCGGTACTCCAAGCCGGCCGGTACTCTATAGCGGCTGTCCCTCCTCTATTGGAGATCTCCGGTTGCGCCGCATCCGCCAATGGCACAGTCCTGGCGGATGCGGTAAACGACCGCTCCAGCGCGTGGACGCTGCCGATCGACGCCGAGAGCGGCGCCGTACGCGGACCACTCGCGTCCCTCAATTCGCCGGAGGGCGGCGGCCATCTTGCCCAATTCAGCCCGGACGGCGCGTCGGCTCTGGTGGCCGATACAGGCGTCCTGCAGGATTACCGAACAGGGCGGCGCCGTGAAATCGCGCACGCGCAGATCCTCGGTTCCGACGGTCTCTTTGTCCTTCAATTGAATGCCCAGGGTCCAAACCCAACCTTGACCTCAAGAGTTCTGAATCTGAAGACGGGGGAATCGTGGGGATCGATGCAGGGTGGCGCAGTGCGCTGGGATCTGTCGAGCGGCGGCCAATGGATGCTGTCGGCCAGCGCCGCGGTGCACCGCGCGATCGTGGCCTGGGATACCAAAACCTCCGAGCACCGCGCGATCTACGCGCATCCCAGCGCGAATCTTTACCTGGCCAATTTCTCGAAAGACGGCCGCTGGGCGTTGTTCACCTCGGAAGAGGCTGGCCGGCCTCCGCGCATGTGGGCGGCGCCCTTCCGGGGACTGCGGGATATTCCTATCTCTGAATGGGTAGACTTGGGGGAGGGCGATTATCCGCGTTGGTCTCCCGCGGGCGGCCGAATCTACTTCACGCAGGTGCATGAAGGGTTAGAGTGCATCTTCACGCGCGCGGTGGATCCTGCCACCAAGCAACCTGAGGGCGCGGCCACCGAGGTGCAGCATTTCCACGGCCGGCTGACCCCGCGGGGACTGCCGCCGGGCAGCTTTCGCATCTCGGTGGCGCAGGACAAGATCGCGTTCGCGCTGGGTGAGCGGGTACACCAGTTATTGCAGTGGAAGTAACGTGGCGCACGCCCCCCGGCGTGCTGTGCCGGCACTCGTGAGTTGTGTCTGTCAAGTTCTGCAAAATCGGCCATGTATATTTCGATACGCTTCCTATTGATTTCCGCTGCCCGACCAATCAGGCAAGCGTCTCCTCTTGGGTCGCGCAGCAGCGCTGCCGCGTGA
>Ga0302324_100002165_pt1 | contig 46366 bp, 39 predicted proteins | sample Palsa_T0_1_FD_201949 | JGI IMG/M metagenome (GOLD analysis project Ga0302324, IMG submission 201949) | Peat permafrost microbial communities from Stordalen Mire near Abisko, Sweden - Palsa_T0_1 | ecosystem: Environmental > Terrestrial > Soil > Palsa > Peat permafrost | place: Sweden: Abisko... | reverse complement strand
TCGCGAGCTGCTTCAGACGATCTGTCAGTGGACCGGCCGTTTGCGGGAGGAGTGCGGCGAGTTGCGAGCGGCGTACCACCGCTGGTCACGCGCGCCCCGGGGGGAAACATCATGCGCGGCCGCGGCCTACGCCGCGGCGCTCGACCGAGAAGAGCGTGCGTCACACGCCTACGCTCGTGCAGAGCGTGATGCGCAATCATCGTATGTCTCGCGCGGAGGCGTTGGACGTGGCGCTGCAGGTGCATGCGACGCTCACCGACGCGGCCGCCCGCGAGGGACTGATCTACCGCCCTGACCACGCCGCGCCGGTCAACACCTTCGACGCTCACCGCATGCTCCAGCTGGCGGCGGCGCACGGCGTGGGTGATGCGGCGGTGAAGCGCATTCAGCATGCCCACTTCGCCGAGGGCCTGCCGATCGGCGACGGCGAAACGCTCGCCTCGCTCGTCGCCGGCGTCGGAGTCGACCTCGATCAGGCCCGCTCGGTCGCGCTCGGTGATGACTACGCGGACGCGGTTCTGGAGGATCGTGATCGGGCGGCGCGGCTCGGGGTTGGAGGCGTGCCGTTCTTCCTGTTCGACCAGCGGTACGCGGTCTCTGGCGCCCAGTCGGCGAGGTGGCTGCTGGCGGCAATGAGTCACTGCTGGGCCCCTCAGCGCGTATACCAGGTGTGAGATCGGGCTCCCTGGCGCGCCCGCGTCACCTCGAGCGGGGCAGGAATGCGATTCCGTCACCCGGCGACGATGCGCTGCGTGCACACCAGTCCGTTCGGCAGGGCCGCGGTGATCCAGAACAGAAGCGCTCCCGCGAAGAGGACCGCCGCCAGGTAGCCAACCCTGACTCCAGGTGAGGCGCACGCCGCGAGGATTCAGGGTCGGCAGCTGCTGCACATGGGCGAGGTGGTCTGCCGTCAGCGAGTGGTAGCGCTTTTCGTTCAGGGCGATCCACGGCGCGAGCATCAGCGCCGGGATGAGCGCCACCACCAGCCCCTCGACGAACGTCGCTCGCGCCCGGTGACGCCAGATCCGATAGAGCATCGCCGCGCCCACGAGGAGGATCAGATACGCCGAGGTGAGCTTGGTGAGCAGAACGGCGCCGAGGAGCACCGAGGCCAGCACCATCGGCGCGCGCCGGTCGGGGAGCCGCGTCGCGCGCGCACACGCCGCGAGCACGGCGATGGCCAGCGGGAAGGCCAGCGCGTCGTTGGAGACCACCGTCTGGTAAACGACCAATCCCGGGACGGCAAACGCGGTCAGCCCGGTGACCGTGCGAACAGTTCCGCGGGATAGCCGGCGCGCCCCCGTGCTAGCACGGGGGCGCGGGCGTCGTCCTTCGGCTAGGTTGGTCGTCCGTCCCGACGGGCACCGGCCGGGGACCGGCGCCACGCAGTAATCCCCCAAGCCACATCCGAAGACCGGGAGGCATTCGATGAGCATCAGATCTATCAGGCGAAGGGGTCGTGCTCGCGACAGTGCAGGCGAGCAGAGGGGGTCAGTACGGCGGGTCGGTCGGCGCGCCTTCGTGGGCATGGCGGCCGGCGGTGGCGCAACCCTGGCGGAGCTGGCGATGGCGGCCACGCCGGCGGCGGCTGCCGCCGTGTCGACGACCTATGTCTCGACCATCGGGACCGTCGCACAGCCAGGTCAGCTGCGGCAGTACATCGCCAAGACCGCGGGTCAACGGGTCGACGTGGGCGGATTCTGGGCGCTCGGCGACGGTGGCGGCGGCGAGTTCTACTGGGACACGTCGAGCCACACGGGCGACAACGGCGGCACGATCATCGTGCCCGCAGGTAGCACGACCGGACGCTGGGTCCGGCTTCCGGGCCAGTACACCGAGGCGGACGCCAGGTGGTGGGGCGTGAAGGCGGACGCCGCCACCGACAGCGGCAACGACGACACGGCCGCGCTCCAGCAGGCGATCGACACGACCGCCGGCCAGTCCGTTCTCCGGCTGCCGAGCGGGATCAGCAACGTATCGGCGACGATCACCATCCCCTCCTTCAGTCACATCGTCGGCACAGGCGCGATGTACGCCGGGAGCGGCGTGCTCGCCGGCTCATGGTGGAAGTGGATCGCCGGCCCTACCGGGACGCCGCCGGAGCCGACCTCCGGCACGGTCGTCCAAATCGGCTCGGAAAAGGCGACGACGCCGACCCAGGAGGTGGTCCTGGAGGACTTCGGCATCAGCGGCGGGGCGAACGGGACCGCGACCAAGACGACCGTCACTGCGCTCCTGATCACCTCCGCTCCAGGACCCGGCGCCCCGGCTCTGGCCGGCTACACGAGCAACGTCCGCGGCCGCGGCCTGCAGTTCGCCCTGACGCAGAACGCCCTCTGGATCGGACAGGACTTCACGCTGGGTTCGGGCCAGGACGGCGGCCAAGCGGACTTCGTGCGCTTCGAGCAGTGCCAAGCGTGGGAGTTCACCGGAGTCGGGATCATGATCAACTCCGACAACGCCGTCGACACCTCGCTGTTCGGCGAGTGGTACTTCTCCGGCTACGCGGGCTCGACTGCGGTGCAGATCGGCCCCAACGGTTGCGGCTACGTGCAGTTCGACGGGATCAACTGCGGCGGCCGGGTGACGTCGACTGACTTCATGTTCAACATCGACCAGAGCAGCGCCGGTCCGATCCAGATCCGCAACAGCGAGCAGGAGGGCTGCGCCTTCCTCCAGGTCACGGGCAACTCCGATGCGGTGAACGTCGTCCTGCAGGGCAACTACATCAACCCGGCGGGCAGCTCCACGACGCTCCCGACGATCTCGATCACCGGCAGCAACCGCGTCGCCGGGATCGGCAACACGATCCAGGGCCCGATCGCGCTGAGCACCAACAGCGCCAAGTACGTCGGCTTCATGGACCGCTTCGTCCACCTCCCTGCGGGAAGCACGCCGCCGATGTTGCTCCAGGAGTCCGCGTCCTCCGAGGCGGTACTGGTCAACCTCGACACGATGCACTTCGATCCCTACGACTTCGTCGATGCCACGTCGTCCGGACTGATCAACATCACCGGCTCCCCGGCCGGTCAGACCACCTTCCAGCCCGGCAGCTGCCACCCGGAACTCACCGGCATCGCCGCCGACGTGTGCACGCGCAGCGGCGGACGCTGTCAGCCGTGGCCCGGCGCGGGGAAGGCCGTGACCGCAACGCAGCTCTACATGCCGTCCGTCGACAATAAATGCCAGTACTACTCGCTCGACGGCGGGACAACCGGGAGCTCCGAACCGGATTGGCCGACCACGTACCTGGCCACCGTGACCGATGGCTCGGTGACCTGGGTCAACGCCGGGCAGGCCGGCGAGTACCGCGGCTTCGGGCCGCTCGATCACTACGCGCAGACCGGCGCGCCGAACTCCGGCTACTACCGACTGGGGGCGGTGGTCTGGAACACGACGCCGCAGCCGGGCGGCTTCGTCGGCTGGGTCTGCACGGCATCTGGCAACCCGGGTACCTGGAAAGGATTCGGCGCGATCTCGACCTGACCGCGACTAAGCGCCAAATCCCTAAAGGCCCACGCGCGCCTTGCTCCGCGTGCGGACCGGGCGCGACCCCCGCCGCGAGCGTGGCTGCGGAGGACCGATCGTCGTATCGCGATCGGGACGCAGGACGACGATCTCTCCGGAAGCATTGTCGAGCAGCCAGGCCACGTCGCCCGCATCGAAGCCGGTGCTCCCGCGCGCGGCCGCGGCCAGCACGATGCGGTCGTAGCGCTCGTGCTCGAAGGTCTGTCGCAGCGCGTGCCGGTAGGTCCGGCCGCGCTCGATCCGCGCGTCGACGGGAATTCCCCACGCCGTCGCGCGCTGCTCGATCGCCTCCTGCAATGAGAGCGCGACGGCGCCCTGACGGGGGAGCGGGGTGTCGATCGGGAGGTGCATCGAGACGCGCGCGAGGAACACCGGGACGAGCGTTGCGTCCTCGGCCCGGGCGAGGCGAAGCGCGGCGTCGAGCGCGCGTTGCGACAGCGCCCCGCCGATGAACGGGAACAGGATCCGCCCGGCGCTCGCGGAGGAAAGCCGTGCCGGGCGCCGGCGCCGGTACTGAAGATGGGTGGCCGCGAGCGCGACCAGGGCGATCGCGAGCAACACGACCAGGGCGGCCAGCAGAGCGGTCATGGTTCCTCCTTTGCTACGGCGGCCGCGGCATTGGCGTTCAGCGGCGCGGTGTTCGCCTCCATTGCCATGGTCGTCGCGTTGGCGCCGCCGGTGCGCTGTGTGCGATCGGCGACGATCCGAAGGTCGACCCCGGGCAGCAAGCTGAGCAGGCGGAACGGCAGCGCCGGCTGCAGCAGCCGTCGAATCGCCGATCGTGGCTTGGGTCGGCCCATCAGTATGTAAGTGGTCCCGCGGTCCTGGGCGACCCTCGCGGCGGTCTCCGCGATGTCGTCGCCATGCTCGATCAGCAGATGCGCGCCGAGGACGCTGGCCAGGCGCCGGAGGGCGTCGATCTGCTCGCGCTCGCCGTCGCCGGGCTCGTGATCGGCCACCCACAGCAGATCGAGCTCACCGCCCAGTCGCTGCGCCGAGCGCCAGGCGCGGCGAACGACCCGTTGCGACCTCGGGTTGGGGGTGATCAGCGCCAGCAGGCGGTCGTGGATCGCCTGGGGCGCGGCGGTGTCGAGCAGCCGTTCCTCGCGGCTGCCGAGGGCCGGCTCGGGGATCACCCGCTTGTGCTCGACCTCCTCGGCGACCTGGCGCAGGGACACCTCGCGCAGGGCGGCGAGGTTCTCGACGGTGAAGAAGTTGTTCAGCGCGGCCTGCACGCGATCGTTCGGGTAGATCTTGCCCGCGAGCAGGCGCTCGATCAGCGACTGCGGCGTCAAGTCGATCAGGACGACGTCGTCGGCGTCACCGAGCACGGCGTCTGGAACCGTCTCGCGCACGCGAGTGCCCGTCACCTCCGCGATCTGGTCGTTGAGGGTCTCGAGGTGCTGGACGTTGACGGTCGAGAAGACGTCGATGCCGGCCGCGAGCACGTCCTCGATGTCCTGGTAGCGCTTGGCGTGCTCGAGGCCCGGAGCGTTGGTGTGGGCGAGCTCGTCGATCAGGCAGAGCTCGGGCGCGCAGCGCAGGATCGCCGGCAGGTCCATCTCCTCGAGCTCGGTGTCGCGATAGCGGACGCGGCGGCGAGGGATGATCTCCAGCCCGTCGGCCTGCGCGATCGTCTCGGCCCGGTCGTGGGACTCGAAATAGCCGATCACCACGTCGCGCCCCGCCTCGGCCTCGGCTTGGCCTTCCTGGAGCATGCGGTAGGTCTTGCCGACGCCGGCGGCCATGCCGAGGAAGACCTTGTAGCGGCCACGGCTCCTGTGGCTGACCAGCGACTCGGCCTCGGTGGAAGGGCGCGGTTCCATGGACCGGACATCATCGCGCTCGGCGAGTGAGCCGCGCGACCTCTCTCCTACGCGCCGAGGACGTTGTGCACCACCAGGTCGATCAGCTTGATGCCGATGAACGGCGCGATGATTCCGCCGAGACCGTAGATACACAGGTTCCGACGCAGTAGCCCGCTGGCGCCGATCGGCCGGTAGCTGACCCCCTTCAGGGAGATGGGGATGAGCAGCGGGATCACGATCGCGTTGAAGATGATCGCCGAGATGACAGCGGAGCGGGGATCTCCCAGGTGAATGATGTTGAGGACGTGGAGTGGGCCGTTCCCGCCCTTCGTCGTCGCCCAGGTCGAGACGAAGATCGCCGGCAGGATCGCGAAATACTTGGCGACGTCGTTGGCGATCGAGAACGTGGTCAGGGCGCCGCGGGTGATCAGCAGCTGCTTGCCGACCTCGACGATCTCGATCAGCTTCGTCGGGTTCGAGTCGAGGTCGACCATGTTTCCCGCTTCGCGTGCGGCCTGGGTCCCGGTATTCATCGCCACCCCGACGTCGGCCTGGGCCAGCGCGGGGGCGTCGTTGGTGCCGTCCCCGGTCATCGCGACCATCCGCCCGCTCGCCTGCTGTTCTTTGATCAGCGCGAGCTTGGCCTCGGGCGTGGCCTCGGCCAGGAAGTCATCGACCCCCGACTCCTCGGCGATCTTGGCGGCGGTCAGGCGGTTGTCGCCGGTGATCATGATCGTGCGGATGCCCATCGCCCGGAGCTGGTCAAAGCGCTGGCGCATTCCTTCTTTGATCGTGTCCTTGAGGTAGATCACTCCCATCATCTGCGAGTCGCGGGCGACCGCGAGCGGGGTTCCTCCCTCGCGCCCGATCCGGTCGAGCACGGGTTGCAGCTCCGCGGGGGGGCGGCCGCCCTCCGCCTTGACCCAGTCGATCACCGCGTCGCCGGCGCCCTTGCGCAGCCGCTGGCCGCCGAGGTCGACGCCGCTCATCCGAGTCTGCGCGGTGAACGGGACGAAGGTGGACTCGAGCCTCGCCATGTCGTGCTCGCGCAGCCCATACTGCTTCGCGAGCACGACGATCGAGCGGCCCTCGGGCGTCTCGTCGGCCAGCGAGGCGAGCTGCGCGACTTCGGCGAGCTCGGCCTCGGGCACTCCGGGCATCGGGATGAATTCGGACGCGAGCCGATTCCCGATCGTGATCGTGCCCGTCTTGTCGAGCAGGAGCACGTCGACGTCGCCTGACGCCTCGACCGCCCGGCCGGAGAGCGCGAGCACGTTGCGGCGCACGAGACGGTCCATGCCGGCGATCCCGATCGCGGACAACAGCGCCCCGATCGTCGTCGGGATCAGCGCAACCAGGAGCGAGATCAGCGTCGTGTCAGAGATCGAGGTGTGCGCGAACAGGCCGAACGGCCGCAGCGTCGCGACCACAATCATGAAGATCAGGGTCAGGCCGGCGAGCAAAATGTTGAGCGCGATCTCGTTCGGGGTCTTGCGCCGCTCGGCCCCCTCGACCAGGGCGATCATGCGGTCGACGAATGACTGCCCGGGCTCCTGGGTGATCTCGATCACCAGCTGGTCGGAGGTCACGCGCGTGCCACCGGTGACCGCGCTGCGGTCACCGCCCGATTCGCGGATCACCGGCGCGGACTCGCCGGTGATCGCGGATTCGTCGACCGACGCGATCCCCTCGATCACCGTCCCGTCGCCGGGGATCAGCTCGCCCGCGTCGACCACGACGATGTCTCCCTTGACGAGCTCGGCGGCGCGCTTGGTGCTGCCGTCCTTGAGGAGTGCCATCGTCTCCTGGCGCATCGAGCGCAGGGTGTCAGCTTGGGCTCGGCCCCGGCCTTCGGCGAACGCCTCGGCCATGTTCGCGAACACGACGGTGAGCCAAAGCCAGACCGAGATCGTGAACGTGTACCAGGCCGGCTCGTCGCCGCCGCCGAGCGGCTTGCCGCCGAAGACCTGGATGAACCAGGTGGCGGTGGTGATCACGGCGCCGACCTCGACCACGAACATCACCGGGTTGCGGATCTGCACGCGCGGATCGAGCTTCTTGAAGCTGTCCAGCAGCGCTCGGATGACGATGTCGCGGCGGAACAACGACACCGCTTGTCGCTCGCGCGGTGTCGCCGAAGGACTGGGGGAAGGTGCGTTGATGGTGGTAGCCATGAGTGCCTGATCAGTCGGTCGGAGAAGGAGTCAGCGGGTCGATGGGGACAGCCGGTTGAGGGCGAGATTGATCTCGAGCACGTCGACGCCGGGCTCACCCGAGAAACCGAGCCCACGGCCGAGGGTGTACTTGGAGATCAGCTGGTGAACCGTCGCCAGTGGCAGGTGCCTGATCGCGGCGATCCGGTAGGCCTGGATGTCGGCGTTGGCGATCGAGATCTCCGGATCGACACCCGATGCCGAGGTGTCCGCGGCGTCGACGGGTACCTTGCCGGCGGTCAGCCCGCCGGGATAGTAGGGAGTGCCGTCGGGCGCCTTGTCGAGCGCGATGTAAGCCTGGATGTTGGCCACCAGCGCGGCCTTGGTGATGGTGCTGTTGGGACCGTAGTTCTCGAACTCCGTCGCCGCGTCGTTGTCGGCCGGGACGGTCCCTGACGGTCGGGTCTGGAAGTAGTGGGGGTCGGGGGTGGTTTCCGGCTCGCCGTCGACCATCACCACCTTCCCGTTCTTGTACACCAGGTCGGCGAAGTTCTGACCGATGATCTTCGAGCCGACGAGCTTGCCATCGACGTAGATCTTCTGACCATTCGCATTCCCCGGGAAAGCGACCTGGCTGACGCCGGTGATGAACAGCGGATAGACGATCCCCAGCAGCAGCGTCAGGACGATGACGCCGAGGGCGGAGGTAATGAGGTCACGCTTCATGGTGAGAGGTCAGTTGTAGAGATGGGGGGTGAGACCCTGAACGATCGGTCCGAGCAGCAGGGCGGGGAAGAAGGTGAGGGCGCCGACGAGGATGATCACGCCGATCAGGAGCACGACGAAGGTCGGGTTGTCGGTGCGCATCGTGCCGAGGCCTGCCGGGCTGATCCGCTTGCCGGCCAGGGCACCTGCCACCGCGAGCGCGAACAGGATCGGCGCATAGCGGGCAAAGAGCATGTCGAAGCCGCCGAGCAGGTCCGCGAGGGTGATCCCCTTCGAGCCGACGTTCCCCGCGTTGGGTTGGATGAACCCGGTGTACCCGGCGAACGCCGAGCCGTTGTTGTTGGCCTGCGACAGATACGCGTAGAAGGTCTCCGAGAACCCCTGCGGCCCACCCTTGGCGTTGGCGGAGATCGAGAGGGCACGCGCACTCCGGCTCGCGGTCGCGATGGCGGTGCACAGCAACGCGGTCAGCGGGGTGATGAGGATGGCCAGCGAGACGAGCTTGATCTCGCGCCCCTCGATCTTCTTACCCAGGTACTCGGGCGTGCGCCCGACCATCAGGCCGCCGAGGAACACGGCCAGCAGCACGTACATGAGGATCGAGTACAGCCCGGTGCCGACGCCGCCGAAGATGACCTCGCTGGCGGACAGGTTCGCGAACGGAACCGCGCCGCCGATTCCGGTGAAGGACTCGAGCGCGCTGTTGACCGCGCCGCACGAGGTGACGGTGGTGACCACGTCGAAGATGGCCGAGCCGGCGATCCCAAAGCGCTGCTCCTTGCCCTCCATGTTCCCGCCAGAGGAGCCGTGGATCGCGCCGGTGTGGAGGCCGGCCGCGTGCTGGGCCGGAGAGCCGTGCGCCTCGGCGATGTAGGCGACGATGCACGCGCCGAGGAACATGATCATCATCGTCGTGTAGATCGCGTAGCCCTGGCGGGGCCGGCCGGCCATCTTGCCGTACATGAACACCAAGCCGCCGGGAATGATCAGGACCGAGAGCATCTCGAGGAAGTTGGTGAACCCGGTCGGATTTTCGAACGGATGCGCCGAGTTGGTGTTGAAGAAGCCCCCGCCGTTCGTGCCGAGCAGCTTGATCGCCTCCTGGGAGGCGACCGGGCCCATCGCGATCGTCTGCTGGATCCCGGTGATGCCGTGCACGGTGAGGTACGAGGAGAAGTTGGCAATCGTGCCCTGGAACACGAGCAGGAACGCGTACACGATCGCCAGGGGCGCCAACACATAGAGGATCGTGCGAACCATGTCCTGCCAGAAGTTGCCGATGCTGCTGCCGCTGCGCGAGACGATCCCCCGGACCAGCGCGACCGCCACCACGATCCCGACTCCGGCCGACAGCCAGTTCTGAACGGTCAGCCCGGCCATCTGGCTGAAGTAGCTCAGCGTCGTCTCCCCGCCGTAGTACTGCCAGTTCGTGTTCGTCATGAACGACGAGGCGGTGTTGAAGGTCACATTCCACGGCGCCGAGTGGAAGTGCATCGGGTTCAGCCCGGTGAAGTCCCACAGGATCTGGGTACGCAGGATGAAATACAGCACCAGCCAGCCGAACAGCGAGAAGATGATCAGGCTCTTCGCGTACTGCTTCCAATCCTGACCATGGGTCGGATCGACCCGCATGACCTTGTACAACAGGCGCTCGGGAACTCCGAACACGGGGTCTAGGATCGTGCGCTGGCCCGTGTAAACCGCCGCCATGTAGCTCCCGAACGGCAGCGCGAGCACCGTCAGGAGCCCGGCGAATAGGAACAGCGTCAACCAGCCGAGGAAAGTCACGCCGGGAGGCCCTTAGAACTTCTCTCCGCGCAGCAGCGCATAGAGCAGGTAGGCGCAGATGAGCACCGAGACGATCAGGCCGAAGAAATCGGCGGCGCTCATGTGGGAGAAGACGATTACCGCGAGCGCCGGGGTCATATCTTGGCGATCCCGAGGATCAAGAGGTACAGCAGCCCGAACATGACAACGCCCAGAAGTACGGAGACAGCATCCATGGTCCGTATCGTGGCGGGTGAGATGTCAACCTCGCGTGCAGAAACGGGCCGCGCGCGTGCAGATCGTGTGAAGGCGGGCTGGTTCGCCTAGCGGCTCCCAGCCTTGGGGAGAATCGCCTGGGGGGCCATTCTCGCGGGCTGGTTCGCCGGCGCCGGCGAAGCTCCCGGCCTACGCCGCGAACCGGTAGCCCACGCCGGGATCGGTCCTGATGTAGCGCGGTCCCGAGGTCGGCTCGATCTTGCGGCGAAGGTTGGCGATGTGAGCGCGCAGGACCTGGGTGTCGTCGCTGTAGCCGGCGCCCCACACCGAGAGGAGCAGCTCGCGGTGCGTCATCAGGCGCCCGCGGTTGCGGGCGAGCAGCCGCAGCAGGTCGAACTCGGTCGGGGTCAGGTGAACCTCGATCCCGTCGCGCAGGACGACCCGGCGTGAGAGGTCGACCTCGAGACCGTCGGCGCTGATCACCGCTTCCTCGGGTCCGGGACCGACCCGCCGCAGGTTCGCCTCCAAGCGGGCCACGAGCTCCCGGGGGCCGAACGGCTTGGTTATGTAGTCGTCCGCGCCGGCGGCCAGCGCCCGCACTTTGGAGTCCTCCTCGCCCACCGCGGAGAGGACGATGATCGGCATCTCGCTCCACTCGCGCAGGCGCGCGCACAGCTCGACGCCGTCGAGGTCGGGGAGCACCAGATCGATGATGGCGGCGTCCGGGCGCCGCACGGCCGCCTCGTCGAGCGCCTCCTCCGCCGTCTCCGTCGGGACCGCCTCGAAGCCCGCGTCGCGCAGGATGACCCTCAGCGCGCGCAGGATCTGCGGCTCGTCGTCGCACACCAGCACTCTCGGCTTGCCGGCGGAGCTCACGCCGTGACCTGCTCGCCGACCTCTCCGGCGACCTCCTCCACCGGGAGCGCGATCACGAAGCTCGTGCCCTGGCCGGGCAGCGATTCGACCGAGATCGTGCCGCCGTTCGCCTCGACGAATCCACGCGCGATCGCCAGCCCGAGCCCGGAGCCGGTCCACGGCCGCTGGCCGGGTCCGCGACCGCGGTAGAAGGGCTCGAAGATCCGCTCGCGCTCGGCCGCCGGGATCCCCGGTCCCTGATCGACGATCCGCACCACCACCCGCTCTCCCATGCGCCGTCCGGTCACCGAGACGGGCAGACCATCCGAGTACCGCCTCGCGTTCTCCAGCACATTTGCGAACGCGCGCTCGAGCTGGGCGCCGTCGGCGCGGAGCGCGGGCACGTCGGGATCGATCGCCAGCCGGATATCAGCCGAGCGATCGGTCAGGCCCTCGCGCGCGGTGACCAGGATGTCCTCGAGCGAGATCCAGTCGCGGCGTGGCTCCGCCTTCCCGGCCTGGAGCTTCGCGATTTCGAGCAGCTTGTCCACGAGCGTCGAAAGCCTGGTGCCCTCACCGACCACGGCGGCGCTCAGCTCGCGGCGCTCCTCGTCGGTCAGCGAGCTTCCGCCGAGGGCGTGGCCGCCGGCCACGATCGCCGTCAGCGGCGTGCGCAGATCGTGCGAGACCGCTCGCAGCAGCGCCGTCTTGACGTCGTCCGAGCGCCGCAGCGCCGCCGTCTCGACCGCTTCGGCCTGCAACGCATCCCGTCGTAGGGCGATCGCGACCAGCGCCCCGAGCCCCGGGACGACCTGAGACCGCAGTCGCTCGGCAAGCTCGGGAGCGAGGCTGCGCGGGATCAACAGGGTTGCGATCTGAGCACCGTCGGCGCCGCGCAGTGCCAGCGCGGCGCGGCGCTCGTCGCCGTCCGATGTGCCGAGCTCGATCGCGGCCGAGGGAATGGCGAGCGCCTCGGCCAGGCGACGCGCCGTCGCCCCGAGCGCGGTGCGCGTGTCTGAGCCGGCGAGCAGCTCGCGGGCCAGGGCCGCCGCCAGATCGGCCTCCCGCCGTCGTCCCCCGGCCTCGAGCGCGCGGTTGCGCGCGAGCTCGGCCATCGCGCTGACGACCGCTGAGACGGTGACAAACGCGGCCAGCGCGACCCAGTTGCGGCTATCCGCCAGCGCGATCCGGCCGATCGGTGGGAGGTGAAAGAAATTGAATGCGGCGGCGCTGAGAAGCGACGTGACGAGGCCCAACAGCAGCCCCCAGTAAGCGGAGATCACGAGCACCGCCGGCAGGTAGACGACACTCAATGAGACAGTCGGAGCCACCGACCCCAGCGGGTAGATCGCGAGAGTCGCCGCTGCGACCGCTACCACCGCCGCGGCGAGGCCGAGTAGCGGCCGTGGTCGAGCGCCGCGCAGGACGTCGGGACCGAGATGCGAGAACACGAACTAGAGCGTACGCGCGCGTGACACGGAATAAGAACACCTGCCGGGGAAGGAGTCCGGGCGCGAGGGGCGAATCGCACCCCATGCTGCAAAGACACCGCTCCCCAGGCATCGATCCGCGACCCGCCCAGATCACCAAGGGCCTCGACCACGTGAACGACGAGTGGGTCGCCGTCCTCCGCTGGCTGGCCGAAGGCCGGGTCGAGCACGTCCTCGTCGGTGCCGCCGCCGAGGCGATCCGTGGTAGCGCCACCGCCTCCGGCCCGATCGCGATCGTGCCCGCTCCCTACCGCCGCAACCTCGATCGCCTCGCCGCCTCGCTACTGGGCGTCCACGCGCGACTCCGGACCGACGGCGCCCCCGAGACGACGCCGGTGCGCTTCAACGCCGCCAAGCTCGCCGCCGGCGATCGCTGGACCGTCCGCTGCGAAGACCTCCACGACCTCGACATCGAGATGGCCCCGGCAGCGCGCTATTCGGAGCTCCTGTACGAGGCGGGCCGGTTCGAGATCGAGCCGGGCCTGAGCGTCGAGGTCGGCTCGCCGGAGGACCTCGAGCGCCACTCGCACCTGCCGCTGATCGGCGGGGAACCCGAGATCCGCGTCACCCGCGGGCCCGTAGTGCCCCAGAGCGCCGGCTGAGCAGGGCTTCTGAATGGCCCGCGCTTCGCGCCGGGCTACATTCTGAGCATGCCCAGACGTGCAGTACTGGCGATGCTAGGCGCCGCTACCGGCGTGGTACTGCTCGTCGTCACTTGGTACGCCGCATTCCATGTCGGGGTCATCGAGCGCGGCGACGCGAGCGTGCTGCGCGGGTTCGAGGGCCTGCGCCGGCCGGTCATCGACCGGATCGCGACGGTGATCGCGAACCTGTGCGACCCCAAGCCATACGTGTGCCTGGCCACGCTCGTGGTGGTCGCCGGGCTGCTGAGGCGACGCGTCCGGGTCGCGGTCGCCGCCGCCGGCATCATGCTCGCGGCCAACTTCACCACGCAGATCCTGAAGCAGCTGTTGGTCCAGGTTCACCCGGTCTTGGTCTACCTGAACGGCGTGCCGCAGATCAAGGAAGGATCGTGGCCGAGCGGGCACGCCACGGCCGCAATGTCGCTCGCCCTGTGCTCGGTGCTCGTGGCCAAGGCGCGCTGGCGGCCATTCGTAGCGGTCGCCGGGGCTGTGTTCGCGGTCGCGGTCAGCTTCTCGTTCCTGACCCTGATCTGGCACTACCCGAGCGACGTGCTCGGCGGCTTCCTGGTCGCCGCCACGTGGACGCTCGTCGGCGTCGCCGTTGTCTGGACGGCCGACCGTTACCTGCCACGGTCCGCGCCGGGGACCTCGACGCCGCGTCTCACGGTGCGGGAAGCGCTCGCGCCTCCCGCCGTGGCCGCGCTGGGCGCGGTGGCGATGGTCGGCCTGGTGGCGCTGGCGCGACCCCGCCCGGTGCTCGCCTACGCGCGCGCGCACACCGCGTTCGTCGTCGGCGCCGCAGCGATCGGCGCCCTCGGTCTCGCGCTCGCCACCGGGCTCATGCTCGCCACCACGATGCGGCGCCCCGGGCGGTGAGGTTCTTTCGAGCGGCGGTCGTGCTGTCGCTCGGCGTCCTCGCGCCCGCGCTCTCACTTGCCGGGTGCGGCCTCGTGCACAACCGCGGGAGCAATGCCGTCAATCTGACGGTCACGCGCGACTTCGGCGCGCGCCGGGTCGGCGAGGCCGAGCAGGCCCACGTCCCCGGCTCGGAGACGCTGCTCGGCCTCCTGCAGCGGAGCTTCCCGGTCCGGATGGACGGGAACACCGTCGAAGCGATCGACGGCGTCAGCGCGACGCCGGGAACCGCCTGGTCTCTGTTCGTGAACGGCAGCGCGAGTGGGATCGGGCCGCCCACACTGCGCACGGTGGTGCACGACGGGGACAGGATCTGGTGGGACCTTCACAACGACGCCGCGACGCGCGGCGTCCCCACCGTCGTCGGCTCTTTCCCTGAGCCGTTCATCCATGGCGTCGGCGGTAGGCGGCTGCCGGTGACGATCGAATGCGCATCGGACGTGACGACGGCGTGCGACCGGGTATCGACCGCGCTCAGCGCCGTCGGAGTGCCCGCCGCGCGCCAGCTCCTCGGCACCGGCTCGGGGACGAGCACGCTGGGGATCGTCGTCGCCACGTGGAGCGAGGTGCAGGGGGAGATCGCGGCGCTGCTGATCGAGCATGGCCCGGCGACCGGCGGCGTCTATGCCCATTTCGCCGGGCCCGACGACCAGACGCTCGAGCTGCTCGACCCGAGTGGACAGGTTGTGCGCCGCCTCGGCGCCGGCGCAGGTCTGGTCGCGGCGACCGGTAACAGCAAGAACGTGCCGACCTGGTTCGTCACCGGAACCGATGTCGCGGGCGTTTCCGCCGCCGCCTCCGCGCTGACCGTCGGACATCTGCGCGATCACCTCGCGGTCGCGGTGCAGGGAACGCAGGACCTGCCGGTACCGCAGCCCTGAATCCAAACCCGATAGCCTCCCGCGCCGCATGGAGATCGGAGTCCCGAAGGAGTCCGCCGCCGGGGAGCGGCGCGTCGCGTTGGTCCCCGAGGTCGTGCGTAAGCTGACCGCGCAGGGCCACGAGGTGGTGGTGGAGCGCGGAGCGGGCGCCGCGGCGATGATCCCCGACGCGGGATTCGAGGAGGCGGGCGCCACGCTCGCGGAAGAACCAGGGGCGGTGTACGGGACTGATGTCGTGGTCAAGGTCGCGCCCCCGAGCCCCGAGGAGATCGCGCGGCTCAGGAAGGGTGGCGTCGTTATCGGGTTCTTGGCGCCGCTGACCAACGCCGCAGGGGTCCGTGCGCTTGCGGCGGCGGGCGTGACGTCCTTCGCCATGGAGGCGGTGCCGCGGATCAGCCGCGCCCAGTCGATGGACGCGCTGTCCTCTCAGGCGAACATCTCCGGCTACCGAGCGGCGCTGATCGGCGCGCAGGAGCTGGGTCGCTTCTATCCGATGCTGATGACGGCGGCGGGCACGATCCGCCCGGCCACCGTGCTGGTGCTCGGGGCAGGCGTCGCCGGGCTCCAGGCGATCGCGACCGCGAGGCGGTTGGGAGCCGTCCTCCAGGGGTTCGACGTGCGCGCGGCCGTGAAGGAGCAGGTCGAGTCCCTCGGGGCGCACTTTCTCGAGTTCGACCTCGGCGGTGATCTCGAGGGCGCCGGCGGTTACGCGAAGGAGCTGACCGCGGAGCAGCAGGCGCGCCAGCAGGAGCTGATGGCCGAGGCGATCGGGAAGGTCGACGTGGTGATCACGACCGCGCTCGTGCCCGGCCGGCGCGCTCCGATCCTCGTCACCGAGGCTGCGGTGAAGATGATGAAGCCCGGGTCGGTGATCGTCGACCTGGCGGGTGAGGCGGGAGGCAACTGTGAGCTGTCCGAGCCCGGGAAGACGGTGATCCGGCACGACGTCAAGATCGCGGCCCCGCTCAACGTTCCCAGCACCATGGCCGAGCACGCATCGCAGCTGTACGCGCGCAACGTGCAGGCGCTGCTGGAGCTGATGATCGACGAGGGCCAGCTGAAGCTCGATTTCGAGGACGAGATCATCGCCGGCGCATGCGTCACGCGCGACGGTGAGATCGTGCACGCCGGCGCCAAGGCCGCGGTCGAGTCGGCGCCCGCCGATACAGCCGGCTCGGCGGCCTAGGCGAACGAGGGGAGAAACGATGGGCATCGTGACCGAGCTGGCGATCCTGGTGCTGGCGGCCTTCGTCGGCTTCGAGGTGATCTCGAAGGTTCCGAACACGCTGCACACGCCGTTGATGTCGGGCACCAATGCGATCCACGGAATCGTCGTTCTCGGCGGTCTGTTGCTGATGCACGAGGCGAGCGGCGTGCTCGAGCACGTGCTGCTGGTGATCGCGGTGATGTTCGGGACGATCAACGTGATCGGCGGGTTCTTGGTCACCGACCGGATGCTCGAGATGTTCAAGCGCAAGCCGGACCCGGCCCCGGCGCCCAAGGACGACCCGGTGGACTCCGCCGGCGCCGGGGCGGCGGACAAGAAGGACGGGGAGTGAGCGTGCTCGGGACCATCTTTCTCCAGAGTCCGAGCTTCGTAGACGCGATGTACATCGTCGCGTTCTCGCTGTTCATCTACGGCATGAGCGGGCTGACCGGGCCGGCGACGGCAGTGCGCGGCAACAAGATCGCCGCGGGGGGGATGGCGCTCGCGGTGATCGCGACCCTGTTGACCAAGGGGGTGTTGCACGGATCGAGCACGCCGTGGCTGATCCTGCTCGGCGTGGTCCTCGGAACCGCCATCGGAGTGCCCGCTGCCCACCGGGTGAAGATGACCCAGATGCCACAGATGGTCGCCCTGTTCAACGGGGTCGGCGGCGGCGCGGTGGCGCTGATCGCGTGGGTCGAGTACCGCCATCATTTCGGCGGCTCGTTTGCCCTGAAGGTGGAGATCCCCTCGCTGTTCGCGGCGATCGTCGGATCGGTCTCGTTCTGGGGATCGAACATCGCTTTCGCCAAGCTGCAGGAGATCCTCCCCGGCCGGCCGATCAAGCTGCCCGGCCAGAGCGCGATCAACCTCGTGCTACTCCTGGTGGCGGCCGGTTCGGCGGTCGTGCTTGCGGCCGGGACGCATTCGCAGGCACTGTTCATCCTCGGCATCCTCGTGGCCGCCGCCGTGCTCGGGAACATGGTCGTGCTCCCGATCGGCGGCGCGGACATGCCGGTCGTGATCTCACTGCTGAACGCGTTCACCGGCCTCTCGGCGGCCGCGACCGGGATCGCCTTGGACAACTACGCGCTGATCGTCGCGGGCATGATCGTGGGGGCATCGGGGTCGATCCTGACCAACCTGATGGCGAAGGCGATGAACCGCTCGGTCCCGGCGATCGTCGCGGGCGGGTTCGGCGGCGCGGTCGCCGCGCCGGTGGGTGCGGGCGCGGAAGGCGGGACGGTCCGTTCGACCTCGGCCCAGGATGTGGCGATCCAGCTCTCCTACGCGCGCCTGGTCGTGATCGCGCCCGGTTACGGGATGGCGGTCGCCCAGGCCCAGCACGCGGTGCGGGAGCTCGAGCGAGCGCTCGAAGCCAAGGGCGTCGAGGTCAAGTACGCGATCCATCCGGTCGCCGGCCGGATGCCGGGCCATATGAACGTGCTGCTCGCCGAGGCCGACGTCCCGTACGACCTGCTCAGGGAGATGGACGACATCAACCCGGAGTTCTCCCGGACCGACGTGACCTTGGTGATCGGCGCCAACGACGTCACCAACCCGGCGGCGAAGAACGAGCCCGGGTCGCCGATCTACGGCATGCCGATCCTCGAGGTCGATAAATCGGCCGCCGTGGTGGTCCTCAAGCGCTCGATGGCCTCGGGGTTCGCCGGGATCGACAACCCCCTGTTCTACGATCCCAAGACCTCGCTCCTGTTCGGCGACGCGAAGGCTTCTGTGAGCGAGATCACTGCCGAGGTCCAGGCGCTTTAGGGTCCGTAGGGAAATTAGTTGTGGGAATTGACGAGCGGCTGGGCGGGGCTGGCGGGTGGCGGCGAACCAAGTCGTACTGGTGGTCCGGCGGGTTCGCCGCCGCCCGCCAGACGCGTCCAGACGCCGCCAAAACCGCAGATAATTTTCCTACGGGCCCTTAGGTTAAGTTCGTCGAGGCGAATTCAAATAGAGTCGCCGCGCATCGAGAAACCACAGGAGCCTCCATGGATCAAAGCCGGCTGCGTGCCATCCCGTTGTTCTCTTCGCTCTCTGACGCGGAGGCCCGCAAGCTCGCCACCTTCGCGACCGAGACGAGCGTCCCCAAGGACCAGGTCCTGATCAAGCAGGGCGACTACGCCAGCGACCTGATCGCGATCGAGGAGGGGACGGCGGACGTCCTGCGAGACGGTCACAAGCTCGCGTCGGTGGGCCCTGGTGATCTGATCGGGGAGATGGGCCTGCTGTCGCGGAGCCTGCGGACCGCATCGGTGATCGCGACCTCGCCGATGCGGATCATCAAGCTCACGCACTGGGACGTCGCTCGCATGTCCGACGACACCGTCGACCGGATCAAGGAGATCATCGCCCAGCGCCAGGAGGCCGGCGTCGCGGACCCCGCGGCGCCCCCGAGCTGATCCCGGCCGCAGAGCTGATCCCGTCCCCGGCCGATCGGGCGCCCCGTGCCGCGCCGTTGACTACGCTCCAGTGGTGGTCCCTCGGGCAGATCCCCGCCCCCGTTCGCACCGGAGGCGGTGCCGATGATCGCGCGCGAGCGCGCGATCGAGTCTCTGGCCGGTGAGCGATTCGACGTCGTGGTGATCGGTGGAGGGATCACGGGCGCGGGGGTTGCGCTCGACGCCGCCACCCGCGGGTACAGCGTCGCCCTGGTCGAGCGGACCGATTACGCGGCCGGCACCAGCAGCCGCTCGAGCAAGCTGGTCCACGGGGGCCTTCGCTACCTCCAGAACTTCGACCTCGGACTCGTTCGCGAGGCCCTGCTCGAGCGCCGGCTGCTGGTCAAGCTCGCTCCGCACCTGGTTCGCCCGCTGAAGCTGGTGGTGCCCGCGTTCGAGGGCGATCGGCCGGATCGGTTGACCGGTATCGGCCTGAACATGTACGACGTGATGGCGACGCCGCGGCTGCGGGGGCGGCGTAGCGCCCGTCGCGCCGCGGCCGAGGCGGGGGCGGACCCGGACGGGGATTGGAGCCCGGAGCGCCATCGGCTGATCTCCGGCGAGGAGGTGATCGAGCTGCTGCCGGCGCTGTCGGGGCGCAACCCTACGGGCGGCTATCTGTTCTACGACTGTCAGACCGACGACGCGCGGCTCGTGCTCACCGTGCTCGGCGAGGCCGAGCGCTTCGGCGCGATCTGCGCGAACCGGCTCGAGGTCGTGGAGCTCGTGCGCGAGGAGGGCCGGCAGTCGGGGGTGAGAGTGCACAATGCCGAGACCGACTCATATTTCACCGTTCATGCGGACAACGTCGTGAACGCGACCGGCGTGTGGGCCGATCGCATCCGTCCCGAGGAGCTGCACTCCGAGGCTGATGTACCGAGGATTCGGCCGAGCCGAGGGACCCACATCACGATCGCGCACGAGGACCTGCCGCTGGTCGCCGGGGCGGTCGTTCCCGCGGCCGGCGGACGGACGATCTTCGCCCTGCCCTGGCTGGGGCGAAGCCTGATCGGAACCACCGACAACGACTATGAGGGCGATATCGATCACGTCACGCCTTCCGTCGAGGACGTCGACTACCTCCTGGAGGCGACCAACTCGTTCTTCGGTACGAGCCTCGGCGCCGGCGACCTGACCGGCGCCTATGCCGGGGTCCGGCCGCTGATCTCGACCGGGGACTCGAAGAAATCCGTCGACATCTCCCGCAAGGCCGAGCTGTACGAGACCTCGAGCGGGATGATCACCATCACCGGCGGGAAGCTCACGACCTGGCGCCGGATGGCCAAGCTCGCCGTCGACCGGCTGGTCGAACGCGACGGCCGGGTGGCTCCGTGCCGGACCGAGGAGATCCCGCTCGGACTCGCCGTCGATCCGGCGAGCCTACCCGAGGTCGAGGGGGTCCCGGAGGGGTCCTACGCCGCGCTGGCAGGGCGCTACGGCCACGCAGCGCACGAGGTCCTGCGGACCGCGTCCGAGCGCGGCGAGCTGGCCCAGCCGATTGTCGCGGGGCTGCCGGATCTGCTCGCCGAGGTGCCGTTCGCGGCGCGCCACGAGCAGGCGCGAAGCGTCGGGGACGTGCTCCTGCGCCGCACCCGGCTCGGACTGCTGGCGGCCAAGCAGTTGCGCGCCTCCGACAGCGAGGCGGTCGCCCGGGTGGCGCGGGCGCTTGGCGATGAGCTCGGCTGGGACGAGCGGCGGGTCGCGCTGGAGCTCGAGCGCTTCCGCGTCGAAGGGGAGATCGAGGGCATGCTCGCGGAGGCGTGATCGTGGCTCTGCCCTGGCGCCTGGTGCCGATCGTCGGCCTGCTGTTCCTGATCCTCGCCGTTCCGGCCTGGGGCGCCTCGCCGGTGATGGAGCCTTCGGTCACGATCGACGGGCCCGGCCTGGAGATCCAGGGGCTGACCGGGCTCTCGGTATCGAGGGACGGGACCGGCGGACTGGTCTACCTCAAGTCCGTGGACGGCATCGACCATGTGTTCGTCAGCGCGCTCACGGGCGGCTCGTTCGCCACCCCGGTCGAGGTCGACGCCGGGCTCACGCGGCCGTCCTCGCAGCCGGTGATCGCCGCCGGGGATGGGGGCCTGCTGCTGATCGCGTTCATCAACGCCGGGGAGCTCTTCGTCGTCTCGCGCGCGACTTCCTCGTCCGCCTTTTCGGCGCCCGCGGCCCTGTACAGCGGAGCGAGCAACCCGGCGATCGAGCTGTCGATCCACTCCGAGGGATACCTCGCGTTCACCGCCACCGATGGGAGCGGCTACGACGTTCGCGACCTCTACTACTCCGGCGGCCAGTGGCAGCTCGAGGCCGGCTCCCTGAATGTCACACCGGCCGACGATGCCGGGACCGGTGCGGGCGCCCCCAAGGTTGCGGCCGCCGGTGACGGCGAGGCGATCGTGGTATGGGGCGAGAACGGTCACATCTACGCGCGACGCGTCTGGTACGACATGACGAGCTACGAGGTGGAACAGGCCGACGTGGCCTCGATGGACGGATTCACCGAGGTGACCGCGGACTCACCCGCCGTCGCCACCGAGGACAACTCGTCTTATGCCGACGTGGCCTTCCGCGAGGAGTTCACGAACGGATCGCAGACGATCTCGCGGGTGCTGATGAACAGGCTGGTCGGCTCGACCTTCGAGGGGATCGACGAGGCGGACGGCCAGTCCTTTGCCACCGGCCCCGGGGCGACCGGGCCGGGGATCACGATGATGCAGTACGGCAATGGCTTCGTGACCTCCGAGCTCGCGGGCTCGAACCAGGTGTGGGCCACGCTCACGGGCCAGAACGGAACCGCGGGGGCGGCCCAGCGGATCGACAGCCTCGGGGGCGCGAGCCCGCCCTACGCCACATCGACGGTCGCCGGTGACTACACAGGGCTGATCGCATGGCAGCACGACCCAGGAGCCCCCGGGGGCAGCGACATCCGCGCGCGCTTCTACACCAGCGCGAGCTTCGGCCCGGAGATGGTCGCCTCGAACCCCAGCCTCGGCGCGACCAATGCCGCCGAAGGGCTCTTCGCCGGTGGCGATCACGGCGGCGATGTCGCGATCGCCTACGTGCAGGGAAGCGGCTCGACCTCGATGATCGAGGTATCAGAGCTCGTCTACCCGCCCGGCTCCTTTGGCGCCGCGAGCAAGGCCCACTACCGGACGACGACCAGGCCGCTCCTGAGCTGGACCGCCGCGCGTGAGCTGTGGGGACCGCTGTCATACGAGGTGACGGTGGACGGGGTCTCGGTGGGGTCGACGGACGCAACCTCGCTCACGCTTCCGGCGGTGCTCTCGCAGGGACCACACACGTTCCAGGTCACGGCCCTCAACGAACATGGCCTGACCTCCGCGACCTTGCCGGTGCACTTCTTCGTGGACAGCATCCGCCCGACGGCACAGTTCAGGCTCACCGGCGCCTCGCGCGTGAACGCCCTGCTGACGCTGCGGGTGCGCTCCACCGACTCGACCAGGGGGATCCCGCGCGCCGACACCTCCGGCGTCAAGACGGTGGCCGTGAACTGGGGTGACGGGAGCAGAACCCAGATCAGGGGCCAGCGGGCGACCCATCGCTATCTGCGCGCCGGCCGGCACCTGCTCACGATCACGGTCACCGACCGCGCAGGCAACCGAACCGTCCTCGCGCGGCGGGTCACAATCGCCAAGTGAGCGCGCCGGCGCGGACGCTCGCGGCGGCGGGTCGCCGGCTCGAGCTGGGCGATCGCCCGCTGGTGATGGGCATCGTCAACGCGACGCCCGACTCGTTCTCCGACGGAGGGGGCATTCGGACGCTCGAGCAGCGTGTCGAGCTCGCTCGCGAGATGCTCGCGAACGGGGCGGACATGATCGACATCGGTGGCGAGTCCGGGGTCACGAACCGGCCGCCCGTCGACGCCGGCGAGGAGATCGAGCGCGTCGTGCCGCTGATCGAGCGGGTCACCGCCGAGCTCGGCGTGCTCGTCTCGGTGGACACGTACAAGCCGAGCGTGGCTCGCGCGGCGATCGCCGCCGGGGCCTGCATGGTCAACGACGTCAGCGGACTGCTCGACCCGGGACTGGCCGACGTGTGCGCGGACACCGGCGCCGCGCTCGTGGTCATGCACACCCGCGTGGCACCGAAGCAGAAGCTGCTGGATCCGTCCTTCGACGGCCGCGTCGTCGAGGACGTTCTCGGCTTCCTGCGCGAGCGGATCGAGCTGGCGCAAGCTCGGGGAGTGCGATTCGAGCAGATCGTCGTCGACCCGGGCCCAGACTTCGCCAAGACCCCCGCCCAGACCGTCGAGGCGCTGCGCTCGCTCGGGCGGCTCCACGAGCTCGGGCGGCCGGTTCTGCTCGCGGTCTCGCGCAAGGATTTCGTCGGCGCGATCACGCTGCGGGCGCCCCGGCAGAGGCTCGCGGGCACGCTCGCCGCGCTCGCCCACGGCGTCGACGCGGGCGCTCACATCCTGCGCGTGCACGACGTCGCACAGGTGGCCGACTTCCTCGCCGTCCGCACCGTGCTCGAGGGAAGGCTGGAACTTGATTCCGAGCTGCGGCTGGCCGAGGAGCTGAGGCGCGAGCAGGGCTGAGCGGTGAGCCGTGCCGTGGGACCTGGACGTATGTCCACTCGTGCCGGGGGGCGCCACAGCCGATCCCAGTAGGGATGTCCCGGAAACGCGGCGCGCGCCACACGCTGGAGGCTGCCGCCGCTCGGTTGCACGTCACGATCTCCGAGGCCCGCTCCGAAACCGGCGAGCACAGCCGTGCGCTGATCGCAGCGGTCCTCGCCATCACCGCTGCCGGCGCCATCCTGCGCTTTGCCACGCTCTCCCAGAGCGTGTGGTTCGACGAGGCCGGAACGATCATCAACGTGAGCGGGAGCCTCGGGCACGTGTTCTCGACGGTCTCGTACAAGGAGGTGGCGCCGCCCCTGTATTTCGTGTGCCTGTGGTGCTGGAGGCACATCTTCGGTACGAGCGCCGTCGACATGCGGACACTCTCCGCGCTGGCAGGCACGCTGACCATCCCGGTGGTGTTCGCCGTCGCCGACAGGCTGGTCGGGCGGCGCGCTGCGGTGGTGACGACGCTCCTCGTGGCCGTGAATCCGGTGCTCCTGTACTACTCGCAGGAGCTGCGGATGTACTCGCTGCTCGTGCTGCTGTGTGGGCTCGGCCTGCTCGCCTGCGTGGTGGCCCTGGAGACTCCGAGCAAGCGCAACCTCAGCCTGTGGGCCACCGTCTCGGTGCTGGCGTTGGCGACGCACTACTTCGCGGCGCTGGCGGTGTTTCCCCAGGCCGCACTGCTCCTGCTCGATGCCGGGCGCCGGCACGTCCATCGTCGGCGGACCGTGGTCGCGGTGGGCGCCACGGCGGTCTCGCTCGTGCCGCTCGCCGCGCTGCTCGTCCATCAGTACGGGCGTGGCTATTCGTACGTGCAGGGGGTCCTCACGTCGCCCTTCGTGCTCCAGCCCTTCACGGCTCGCACGGCGGCCTCGGGAAACGTTGCGGCTCAGATCGAGCAGCAGGTGCTCATCGGCCCCGGGGGCCCCGCCAAGTACCACCTGACGCTCCTGGTCTCGTTGATCTTCCTGCTGGGCATCGGGCTGCTGCTCAGATTGCGCCTTCCGAGACTGCGGGCTGCCGAGCTTGCCGTGCTGCTGACCCTCCCGGGGGTGGTGATGGCGCTCGGCTTTCTCGCCTTGCACATCGGATTGGACGGCCGGTACCTATTGCCCGTGGCCGTTCCTGCCGCGATCGTGATCGGTTGCGGGCTCGGATCTGCCCGGTCCGGCAAGCTTGGCTTGGCGGCGACCGCTTTGCTGTGCGGGGTCTGGCTGCTGGTGGGGATCAGCTCCGCCAGCGAGTCGAGGTTCGGCAGCCGAGAAGACACTCGCGGCGCGGCTCGCGCGCTGGGGGTGGCCGGCACAGGCCGCCTGATCGCGATCGATCAGCGCTGGGATCTCCAGCCGCTGCAAGAGTACCTGCCCTCGGCTCGGGTGTATCGCCAACGTCGGGTTCGCATCACGGAGATGGATGTCATCGCGATGCCCTTACGCGGTTTTCCCTCGGGCAGCGATGCCGACCGTCCGCCGGTGCCGACCCTTTCAGGCCTTCCCCACGGGCTGCGCCTGAGCCGAATCATCCGAGGCGCCACCTTCGTGATCGAGCGCTACGACGCGCGCTCAGGGGTCACCGTAGCCATCGCTCCGGCCGCCGGCACGTTCTCCGCGGACTGGCGCTTCCTCTACGAGCCTCGCGGCGGACGGATCAGCTCGCTGTAGCCGTCGGTATCCATCGGCGTGCCCCGCTAGGGTGTGTGATTAGGGAATCGCCGGCCGCTGGCTCAACGCGGTCGGAGCCCACCGATCAACCAGGAGGTCCCATATGTCCGTACTCGACCGATCCGCGCTCGATGACAGCCCGCTCGCCGACCTGCACGCGATCGCATCAGAGCTCTCGATCGACGGCTACCGCCGCCTGCGTCGCGCCGACCTGATCGACGCCATCGTCGCCCAGCAGGGCGGGGAGCCGGCGCCGGCGGGACCCGACAGCTCGTCGCCTGACGAGCTCGGGGCGGAGTCGGCGTCAACCGAATCGGCGCCCGCACGCCGACGCCGCGGTCGTCGCGGCGGACGCGGCCGCGCGGATTCCCGCGAGGACGCGGACGGCGCCGCCGAGGACGCACCGGACGGCGCCGCCGAGGACGCACCGGATGGGGGCGATGCCGAGGAGACGCGGGCCGCCGCCGGCAAGGATCGGGCCGCCGCCGGCAAGGATCGGGCCGCCGCCGGCAAGGATCGGGCCACCGCCGGCAAGGAGCAAGCCGCCGAGGAGCCTGCCCCCGCCGCCGCGACCACGGTCGAGGGCGTTGTCGAGTTGCTGCCGAACGGGTCCGGCTTCCTGCGCGTCACGCCGCCTGACCCCTCCGACGACGACGTGTACATCTCGGCGGCCCAGGTGAAGCGCTGCGAGCTGCTGTCCGGCGACCGGATCTCGGGGCCGCCGCGGGCGCCGCGACGCTCCGAGCGGTTCCCGTCGCTGGTGCGGGTCGACACCATCAACGGCCGGCCCGCGGGCGAGGCCGCCGAGGGAAACCGCTTCGACGATCTGCCGGCTGCCTTTCCCGACGAGCGGATCCGGCTCGGATCCGAGGATCCGACGATCAAGGCGATCGAGTGGTTGACGCCGTTCGGCAAGGGATCGCGGGTCACGATCGTGGGCGCGACGCGCGCCGGTAAGACCGAGGCGCTTCGCCGGCTCGCGAGCTCGCTCGCCGAGCACTCCGAGCTGCAGGTCTCGGTCGTCCTCGCGGGCGTCCGGCCCGAGGAGCTCGCCGAGTGGCAGGAGGGACCGCTCCAGCCCGCGGCGGCGGTCAGCTTCGCGGTCTCGCCAGACGTCCAGGCCCACGTCGTCGAGCCGGTCGTCGACACCGCCCGCCGGGTCGCCGCCCGGGGCGGCGACGTGGTGGTGCTGATCGACACCCTCGACGGTCTGCCGCCCCTCGCCGCACGCAAGGCCCTCGCCGCCGCACGCAACATCGTCGGTGGCGGCTCGCTGACCGTGATCGCGACCTCGTCCGAGCCGGTTGGAGGCGAGACGACGGTAATCGCGCTCGACGCCGGGCTCACCAGCATGGGCCGCTTCCCGGCGATCGACCTCCTGACCAGTGGGACGATCCGGCCCGAGCGGCTCGTCGGGGAAGCGGCGGCCGAAGCGATCGCGCGGGCCCGCATCGAGGCGGCCGAGCAGGACTGACGTTTGCTCAGTAGGCGGTGCAGCGGGTGCGGTGACGGGGCGCGGACTTGTAGATGGGCCCGCCGCCGCGGTTCCACAGCAGCCGATCCACATCCGCGGCGCACGTCGTCCCGCCCGGGTGCGCGGCGACGATCAGCTCGACGGCGTGGAGCGCGCACGCTCTGATCTCGACCTCCTCGGGTGAGCCGTGCGCGATCAGCTCGCCGCGGTCGATCCTGGCGACGAGGCCGGGCGCGAAATGCAGGACGCCGTCGAGACGAAGGACGTGGGGGACGAGATTGTCCGCGAACATGGTCAGCCGGTCGCGGTCGCGCCAGTCGGCCACACCGGCGTCGGCGAGGTCCGCGGCCGCGATCTGGGCGCGCTTGAGGAACGGCACGGCGAAGCCGTCATAGCTCGAGACGTCGGCGAAGCACTCCCAGCCGGCGAGCTCCGAGGCCAGCGCCACCGCCGAGCCGCCGGCCCCGTCCACCACGGCGTGGAACTCGCCGCCGTAGTCGCACGCGACGTGGCGCCCGAGGTCGTTGAGCGAGCGCGCGAACAGGGCCATCAGCTCGTGAGCGGGGTCCTGCCCGAGCACGCCGGCGATCTCGCTCGCCGTGATCCTCTCGAGCTCTTCGGCGTCCCACGGTCCGGCGCCGGTGAACCGCTCCCGCACCCCGGTCGCGACCGTGTAGTACCCGGATCGACCGCCACGCTTGCGGAGCGTCGGGAACCACCCGGATCCGAAGTTGATCGCGTCCAGGGTGAGCCAGAAGGCGGCTCTTGCCTCGTGCGAGCCGGCCACGAGGTGGGCCTCGGAATCCGGTGCGGCCGGCGGCGCCGCGAGCGGCAGCCCGGCCGCGTATGCCGGGATCGTCTCGCGCTCGATCGCTACCTGCCCCGCCTCGGCGGCCACCCGCGCGCAGGCGCTCCGGACAAGGCTCGTGACGGCGGTCACGACCGGAAGGATGACGGTCGCAGGACGAGACCCTGTTTCTGTGCCCGTTCCTCGTTGCGGCCGCCGCCGGTCTCGCTAACGTCTGAAGTTCACGAATGGCCACGCCGAGCAGCGACATCGACAACCTCCTCGCAGGACTGAACAAGCCCCAGCGCGAGGCGGTCACCCATGGCGAGGGCCCGCTGCTCATTCTCGCCGGAGCCGGGTCGGGGAAGACCCGCGTGCTCACCCACCGGATCGCCTACCTGGTTGCCTCGGATTTCGCACGCCCGAACGAGATCCTCGCGATCACCTTCACGAACAAGGCGGCGGGTGAGATGCGCGACCGGGTCGAGCTGCTCGTCGGCCGCCGCACCCGGGCGATGTGGGTGATGACCTTCCACGCCGCCTGCGCGCGGATGCTCCGTGCCGACGCGCACCGCCTCGGCTACACGCGCCAGTTCACGATCTACGACCAGGCGGACGCCCGCCGGCTCGTCAAGCGTTGCCTCGACGAGCTCGGGATCGACCCCAAGCGGTTCACCCCCGGCGCCATCCACTCCCAGATCTCCGACGCCAAGAACCGCCTGCGCGACGCCGACGCCTACGGGAAGATGGTCGGCTCCTACTTCGAGCAGACGGTCGCCGACGTGTTCCGGCTCTACGAGCGCGAGCTCCATCGCATGAACGCGATGGACTTCGACGACCTGCTGGTGCGGGCCGTGAACGTGCTCGAGCTGTTCCCCGAGGTCCGTGAGCGCTACGCGACCAACTTCCGCGACGTCCTCGTCGACGAGTACCAGGACACCAACCACGCCCAGTACCGCTGGCTTCAGCTGCTCGCCGGCGAGCACCGAAACCTGGCCGTAGTCGGGGACGACGCACAATCGATCTACGGCTTCCGCGGCGCCGATATAACGAACATCCTCAATTTCACCGACGACTTCCCGGACGCCCATGTGGTCAAGCTCGAGCAGAACTACCGCTCGACGCAGACGATCCTCGACGCGGCCAATGCCGTCATCAGCAACAACCGGGCTCAGAAGCCGAAATCGCTGTGGAGCGAGCTCGGCCACGGGGACCCGATCAAGGTGCGTGAGCTCGAGGACGAGCACGCCGAGGCGCGGTTCGTCACCGGCGAGATCCAGCGACTCGCCGACGAGGGCGTCGCGCGCAGCGAGATCGCCGTCTTCTACCGCACCAACGCCCAGTCGCGCGTGCTCGAGGACACGTTGGTGCGCGCCGAGATCCCCTACCAGGTGATCGGAGGGACCAAGTTCTACGAGCGCGCCGAGATCAAGGACGCGATCGCCTACCTGACCGTCCTCGTCAACCCGGCGGACGCCGGCGCGTTTACCCGGATCGTCAACTCGCCGCGACGGGGGATCGGCTCTACCTCGATGAGCCGCGTGCTCTCGTTCGCCAACACGATGGGGATGACGATCTGGGAGGCCGCGTCCGAGCCCGAGCAGGTCACCGGCCTCGGCGCTCCGGCGATCAAGGCGCTGCGCCGCTTCATGGGGACGATGCACCTGCTGCGTGAGCGAGGCGAGAGCGGCGCGCCGATCGCCGTCCTGCTCCAGGAGGTGCTCCGCGAGACCGGCTACCTGGCGGCGCTCGAGGCCGAGCGGACGATCGAGGCCCAGGGCCGGATCGAGAACCTCGAAGAGCTCGTCAACGTCGCCGCCGAGTACGACGCCACCCCATCCGAAGAGCCACCGTCGCTCGCCGAGTTCCTCCAGCAGGTGGCGCTCGTCTCCGACGCCGACGGCCGCGAGGACGACGAGGGCCTGGCCACGCTGATGACGCTGCACAACGCGAAGGGCCTCGAGTACCCGATCGTCTTCATCATCGGCTGCGAGGAGGGGGTGTTCCCGCACTCGCGGGCGCTCGACGAGGGCGGGCTCGAGGAGGAGCGCCGGCTCTGCTACGTCGGCATCACCCGGGCCGAGCGCGACCTGTACCTGACCTATGCGCGGACCCGGAACGTGTTCGGAGCGCGCAACTATGGCCTGCGCAGCCGCTTCATCACCGAGATCCCGGTCGGGCTCACCGACCACGAGGAGCAGCCGCTGCGGGCCCAGAACGGCTTCCGCGCTCGGGCCACCTCCTGGTCGTCTCAGGTTGCCGATGAGCCGGCGGCGATCGCCTACGGCTTGGGTGACGACGTCGTCCACGCCGCCTTCGGGGAGGGCGTGGTCACCGGCGTCGAACCCGGTGGGATCGTGGTGATCCGCTTCAGCAAGGATCGCTCCGAGCGCAAGCTCGTCGCCGGCCTCGCGCCGATCTCGAAGCGATAACGGCTGAGCGATGATCGAAGTCGTGGTGATCGGGGCGGGACCGTACGGCCTGTCGGCCGCCTCCCATCTGAGATCCGCCGGCATCGACACGCGGGTCATCGGCGAGCCGATGGAGCTCTGGCACCGGCAGATGCCGAACGGCATGCTGCTGCGCTCGGCGCCGCGCGCATCGTCGATCGCCGACGCCGCCGGGGGCCGCCGCACGCTCTCGCGCTGGTCGCGCGAGCACGGGGTGACGATTCCCGACGCGATCCCCCTTTCGACCTTCCTCCGCTATGCCGCCTGGTTTCAGGAGCACGAGGTGCCCGAGATCGATCGGCGACGCGCTCTCGCCGTCGCCGTGAACGGCGTCGGGTTCTCCGTCGCGCTCGACGACGGTGAGCGCCTCCACGCGCGTCGCGTGGTCGTGGCCGCCGGTCCGGCGCCGTTCGCGCGCCGACCGCCTCAGTTCGGCGGCCTCGAGCCGGGGCGGGTCCTGCACACCTCCGAGCTCCAGGATCTGGCCGGCTTCAACGGCCGGCGGGTGCTGATCGTGGGTGCCGGCCAGAGCGCGCTCGAGTCGGCGGCGCTGCTGCACGAAGCGGGCGCGCGCGCCTCGCTCGTGGCCCGCGAGGAGGCGATCACCTGGCTTCCGGGCGACGATGGCACGGTCGGGGAGGCAACCGCCGGCACCGGCCACCCGGCCACGGCCCGACTGTGGCGCGCCGGCCACCCGGCCACGGCGCGACTGTGGCGCGCCTTCCAGCCCCCGCCCACCGGCGTCGGCGGCCGCGCCAGCGGCTGGCTGGCCGCCGCCCCCGACGTCATCCACCGCACGCCGTCGGCGCTAGGAAGGGTTGTCCGCGCCCGGTGCATGCGCCCCGCCGGGTCGGCCTGGATCCCGCCCCGCCTGGGCGGCGTGGAGGTCACCCTCGGGCGCGCGGTGACCCGCCTCGAGGCGACAGCCGGCGGCGTCCGCGTCGAGTTCGACGACGGCTCGGTTCGCGAGGTCGACACGGTCGTGCTCGGCACCGGCTATGCCGTCGACGTCCGCCGCTACGCCTTCCTCTCGCCTGACCTGCTCGCGGCCCTGGAATTGCGCGCCGGCGCACCCGTGCTCGGCCGCGGGCTCGAGTCGAGCGTTCCTGGCCTCCACTTCCTCGGCGCCCCGGCGGCGCATAGCTTCGGCCCGCTGCTGAACTTCGTCGTCGGGACCTGGTTCGCCGGTCCCGCGCTCGTCGATCGCATGCTCGGGCGCCGCGGGCGAGTGCGGTTGGGAATTCCTCCGGAGTAGAGCGCCGGGGCGGCCCGGCTTCCGGGCGCTTGATGAGTTACGCATGAAGGTCAATGCTTTCTCATCACGACCCCCCCGCGCCAGGCCGCCACGGGGCCGCCGCGCCTCCGCCTCGAACCCCGCCACCAGCCGGTCGATGCTCTACCGTCCCGACCCGATGTCGGCAGCGATCATCGACGGCAAGGCAGTGGCTGCGCGCGTGCGGGCCGAGCTGGCGCGCGAGGTATCCGAGCTCGTCGAGCAGACCGGGCGCACCCCCGGCCTGGCGACGGTGCTCGTCGGCGACGATCCCGCGTCGGCGGTCTACGTCGCCGGCAAGCGCAAGGCCTGCGCCGAGGTCGGCATCGCCGACCTTCATCGCCACCTGGCCAGCGGCGTCCCCGAGGCCCATGTCGCCGCTCTGCTCGACGAGTTGAACGCCGATCCGGAGGTCAGCGGCATCCTGCTCCAGCTCCCGGTGCCCGACTACATGGACGGCGCCTCGCTGACCGCGAGGATCTCGCCCGAGAAGGACGTCGACGGTCTGACACCGATCAGCGCCGGTCGCCTGGCGCAGGGGGTGAGCGGGTTCCGCCCCTGCACGCCGCTCGGGGTGATCGAGCTGCTGGACGCCTACGAGGTCGAGCTCGAGGGAGCGGAGGCGGTCGTGGTGGGACGCTCGAACCTGGTCGGACGGCCCGTCGCGGCGATGTTGCTCGAACGCAATGCCACGGTCACCTCCTGCCACTCGCGCACCCGGGACCTCGCGGGCGTGTGCGCGCGCGGCGACGTGCTCGTCGCCGCGGTTGGAGTGCCGGGGCTGATCGGGTCTGAGCACGTCAAGGAGGGCGCGGTGGTGATCGACGTCGGCATCAGCAGGACGGACCAGGGGCTGCGCGGTGATGTGGACTTCCAGGCGGCATCGGAGCGCGCCCGGTTGATCACCCCGGTCCCGGGAGGCGTCGGGCCGATGACGATCGCGATGCTGCTGGGGAACACGTTGCGGGCGTTTCGCCTCCGGGACCTATCGCTATAGCCCGCCAGGCGGTAGCGTTGCAGGCATGGGCGTCGTGACGGCGAATCCCTAGCCGCTGTGGTGTGTCGAGGGGGAGGTCAACAGGGACCGATGGATTTTGGTAGCGCTCCGATGCTGATTCCCCACGCGGAACGAATGGGCTCGCCGGATCTTGAGCAACTAAACGCGGCGGCGCGGCCGGTGGACCGACCGCAAGTCCGCCATTGGGACTATTGGAGGACTCTATGGACCTAGCCAAACTCTCTCGGGACGACATGATCGTCGGCGGCCTCGGGCTGTTCCTGGTGATCGATCTCCTGTTCTTGCCGTGGTACAGCGTCAGCGCATTCGGCGTATCGATAACGGCCAGCGCCACCAGCGCTCCGTACTCGATCTGGGGCGTCCTCGCCCTGCTCGTCGATATCGCTTTCCTCGGCGACCTGTTGTTCGACCGGTTCGGCGCCGCTCAGCTGCCCTCGATCGGCGGGAGCAGGGCGAGGACGCGGAGTGCGCTCGCGAGTGGCACGCTCGCCCTGATGGTGATCAAGTTCCTTGTTCACACGAGCAATCTCGGCTTCGGCTGCTGGCTCGGCCTGGTGGCGGCGATCGCGCTTGTCGTGCTCTGCGTGCGTGACACGGTCTAGTCCGGTACCTTCGGTCTCGTGACGGACCTCGCCGAACTCGGCCACGGCGTCGTCGAGCCGCGGCCATTGCATCTCGCGACGGCCGGCGAGGCTCTTGATCGTCCGCGTCCGCTCGGCGCCGCGGCACGGAGCGGCGAGCCTGTTGATCGTCCGCGCCCGCTCGGCGTCGCGGCAGGGAGCGGCCAGCCCGACCCGGTGGATCATCCGGGCTCGCTCAACCTTTTTCACGCGGAGCTGATCGCGGGCGCCGGCGCAGGACTGTTGCTCGTATCGCTGCTGCTCCTGCCCTGGTTCGGCGTCGATCGGGGAGGGAGCAGGTTCCCGCCCAGAGCTGCCACCACCGGGACCGAGGGAGGATGGCATTCGCTCATCTTGCTGCGCTGGCCGCTGCTGTTCGCGATCGTGGTTGCGCTCCTGCCCTTGCTTGTGCGCCCGGCCCAGCGCTGGCTCGGCCTGCCAAGGAGGACGAACGCGACCGTGGCTGCCCTCGGTGGCCTGACGGCGCTGCTGCTGGCCTACCGCGTACTGATCGACCTGCCGGACCCGAGCCGGGTGGTCGACCAGCAGGTCGGTGCGATCCTCGGTCTGGTGGGCGCGCTGATGATCACGCTCGGCGGCTTGGAGTCGATGCGAGCGCAGGCCGCGCGTGCCCGGGCTCGGCAGCTTCGGACCCGACCCCGCCGCACCGGGGGCTCTCCGGGCGAACTTGCTCGGGTCCACGCCTGACGCAGTCGGAGCAGCCGTGGGATTTGACGCCGGCAGATTGCGCAGGGGAGAGCTGATCGCAGGGGGTGGAGGGATCCTCCTGCTGGTCGCGGTCTTCTTGCTGCCGTGGTTCGGGATCAACCACGCGGCCGGCACGCTCGCCTCCACCCGCGCCTCGACCTCGCTCGACGGTTGGCACGCGCTGACGGACATCCGCTGGGTCCTGCTGATCGCGATCGTCGCTTCGGTGGCTCTCGTCGCCGTCACGGCGATGCGGGACTCGCCGGCGGTCCCCGTCACCCTCGGCATGGTCATGACCCTGCTCGGAGTCCTCTCGTCGCTGCTGGTCCTCTACCGGGTGATCGACAATCCGGGAGCAGGCTCGAGCGGCGCGTCCGTGCACGCCAAGGCCGGGATCTACCTTGGGCTGCTCGCGTGCCTGGCGATCGCCTACGGCGGCTACCGGTCCTTGCGCGCCGAGGGCAGCGGGTTCGAAGATCCCGAAGGGATCGAGATCGTGATCCTGGAGAGGGGAGGGCCGGAAGTCGCGCCGTCCCCGCACGTGACGGAACCGGCGACGTCATCAGTGGATCAGCCACCGAGATGATTGATTCCAAATCATCTAGATCCCGGTGATGCCAGGAGCAGGGCCAGGCGTGGATTTCGGATCCTGCGCGCCGCGCGGATCCCGTTGGCCCCCGTCTAGAATCGCCCTATGATCGACCGCGAGCAGGTCCTCCATGTCGCGAGCCTTGCCCGCCTGGAACTGACTGAGAACGAGATCGACCGGATGGCGAGCGAGCTGTCGAATGTGCTCGACCACATCGAGAAGATCCGCGAGCTCGACCTCGACGGGGTCCAGGCGACCACACACGTGATCGATGTCGTGAACGCGTTGCGCGCCGACGAGCCCGAGCCCTCGCTGCCGGTCGAGGTCGTGCTCGCCGCGGCCCCGGAGCCGGTCGAGATCCCAAGTGGGCGCCCACTGTCCCCCGGATCGCTGGCTGGGGTCTCGGGCGGCTTCGGCGTCCCGAGTCCCGTCGCCCAGTGACCGGCAAGGACTGCGTCCTTGCTTGCGAGTTCGGGGCGCTGCGCGCCCTGGGGAGTTCGGGGCGCTGCGCGCCCTTGCGAGTTCGGCTGGCGCCGAACGTCCGGGCTGGCGCCGAACATCCGGCCTGGCGGCGAACTCGAGGCGTTGACCTATGACCACCCTGATCGAGCTGACCGCCGCCGCGGCGGCGGAGCGCGTGCTGGCGGGCGAGATCGACCCGGCGGAGCTGTTCGACGTCTACCGGTCGCGCGCGGCGGCCGATCAGCTGAACGCTTTCACGTGGGTCGCGGACGGAGGCCCGGCGCCGGCACCGGCTCGCGATGCTCCGCTCGGGGGCGTGCCGCTGGCCGTCAAGGATCTGTTCTGCACCGAGGGGATCCCGAGCCAGGCCGGGTCGCGGATCCTCGAGAACTACCGTCCGCCGTATACGGCGACGGTGGTTGCCAAGCTGACGGGCGCCGGCGCGCCGCTGCTGGGGAAGACGAACCAGGATGAGTTCGCGATGGGATCCTCGAACGAGAACTCGGCGTTCGGGCCGGTACTCAATCCCTGGGACCGCTCGCGTGTCCCCGGCGGCTCTTCCGGGGGCAGCGCGGCCGCGGTAGCCGCCGGGCTTGCACCATGGGCGATCGGAACGGACACCGGCGGATCGATCCGCCAACCCGCCGCGCTGTGCGGAATCGTCGGCCTGAAGCCCACGTACGGGGCCTGCTCGCGTTACGGGATGATCGCGTTCGCCTCGTCCCTGGACCAGGCGGGTCCGCTGACGCGCGACGTGACCGACGCGGCTCTGCTCTTCCGTCACATGGTCGGCCACGACCGGCGCGACTCGACCTCGATCGATTTTCCCGGCGAGATCGAGCTGCCCCGAACCGAGACTCTCGCCGGGATCCGCCTCGGCGTTCCTGAGGAGCTGTCCGGCGAGGGGATCGAGCCGGGCGTGCTCGAGAGCTTCAACGCGACCCTGAAGCTCGCCGAGGGGCTGGGGGCGTCGATCGAGCCGTGCCGCCTTCCGCATGCGCCGCATGCGCTCTCGGCCTACTACGTGATCGCGCCGGCCGAGGCCTCGGCCAACCTCGCGCGATACGACGGGGTTCGCTACGGGCTGCGGTTCGACGCCGACGAGCTGACCGAGATGTACAGCCGGACCCGCGCCGCCGGGTTCGGGCCTGAGGTCAAGCGCCGGATCATGCTCGGCACCTACGCGCTCTCGAGCGGGTATTACGAGGCCTACTACGGGACCGCGCAGAAGGTCCGGACGAAGATCGCCGAGGACTTCAGCAATGCGTTCGCAAAATACGACTTCATCGTCACGCCGACCAGCCCGTGGACGGCGTTCGAGCTCGGATCGCGGACCGCGGACCCGTACGCGATGTACCTGAACGACTTCTGCACCGTGCCGATGCCGCTGGCCGGGATACCCGCGATGTCGATTCCGAGCGGTCTCAGCGAAGGTCTGCCGGTCGGATTCCAGCTCGCTGGCCCCGCGTTCAGCGAGAATCGCATGCTGGCAGCCGCATATGCGCTCGAGCGCGCGATCGGGTTCGACGGAAGCGCGGGGCGGATGTGACCGGATACGAGCCGGTGATCGGCTTGGAGATCCACGTCCAGCTCTCGACGCGGACCAAGATGTTCTGCGGTTGCGAGCTTTCGTTCGGAGATCCGCCGAACACCCACACCTGCCCGGTGTGCCTGGGCCTGCCCGGCGCACTGCCCGTGCTCAACGCGCGTGCCGTCCGTCACGGGGTGCTGATCGGCTTGGCGCTCGAATGCGAGATCGCCGAGCGCTCGCTGTTTCACCGCAAGAACTACTTCTATCCCGACCAGGCGAAGAACTACCAGATCTCCCAGTACGACGTGCCGCTGTGCCTCGGCGGACACCTGGGAGAGGTGCGAATCCACCGCGTCCACCTCGAGGAGGACGCGGCCAAGCTCATTCACGTGGGGGAGAGCGGGCGCATCCACGGCTCCGATCGCAGCGTTGTCGACTTCAACCGGGGCGGGACCCCGCTGGTGGAGATCGTCACCGAGCCCGACTTCCACTCCGCCAAGCAGACGCACGCGTGGCTGACCCTCCTGCGCACGACGCTCAAGCAGCTCGGCGTCTCGGACGCCAAGATGGAGGAAGGGTCGCTGCGCTGCGACGCCAACGTGTCCGTGCGCCCGATCGGCTCGACCACGCTCGGGACCAAGACCGAGCTCAAGAACATGAACTCGTTCCGGTTCGTCGAGCGCGGGATCGACGCCGAGATCGCACGGCAGATCGCGCTCCTGGAGGCAGGCGGGGAGGTCCAGCAGGAGACCCTGCACTTTGACCCGGCGACCGGCCGGCTGACCTCGCTTCGCTCCAAGGAGGAGGCGCACGACTACCGCTACTTCCCGGAACCCGACCTGGTGCCGCTCGCGGTCGACGAGGAGATGCTCGCCGCCGCCCGCGCCGAGCTGCCCGAGCTTCCCGCGGCGCGAGCGGCTCGGTTCGAGCACGAGCTGGGACTGAGCGCCGAGCGCGCCCGCGAGCTGGCCTTCCGCGCCGAGCTCGCCGACTACTTCGAGCGTGCACTCGCGGCGAACGGCGCGACCAGCGCGGATGTCGAGTCGCCGAGCGCCGATTCGATCCGGTCCGCGGGGCCAGACCCGGTCGCGGTCGCCAACTGGATCCCCCAGCTCGTCGAACGGATCGGCTCCGAAGCGGACCCGGCCCAGTCGAAGGTGGCACCGGGGGCGCTGGCGGCGCTGGTCGCGATGGTGGCCGCGAAAGAGGTCGGGCGCGAGGCGGCGCGCGATGTCCTCACCCGGCTCGTGGCCGAGGGGGGCGATCCGCGCGCGATCGTGCAGGCGGAAGGTCTTGGGGCGCTGGGCGCGGAGGACGGCGGCGTGGCGGAGCTGGTCGACCGGGCCATCGCCGCCGATCCCGAGGCCGCGGACAGGGTCCGGACGGGAAACGCGAAGGCGATCGGCCCCCTGGTGGGTTACGTGATGCGCGAGAGCAAGGGCCGCGCCGACGGCGCCGAGGTGGGGCGGCTGATCCGCGAGCGCCTACTCAACCAGCAGTAGCGGTCGGACCCGCGGGGCGCCTACTCAACCAGCATCAGTCGGATCCGCGAGCGCCGATCCGCGGGGCGCCTGCTACAGGATCAGTCCGTGCGCTTCGAGGTCCGACGCAGTACGAAGCCAAGCCCCGCGAGGGAGCCGCCGCCGGCGACCAGGAGCACCACGTCGAGCCCCGTGAAGGGCAAGGTTCCCGAGGAGGCGGTGGGAGTCGTCGGAGTGAAATGCGTGATGCTGTTGCAGTCAGGGTTGTACGACGGGCAAGTTGAAGACTCAGCCGCCATGGCCGGCGCAGCCGTCATCAATGACAGAGATGCGGCAACCGCGGCAATGCGCCTCATTACTTGCCTTCCTGGTCGTAAACCCCGGAGTTTCTGGGACGCTTCGTGCCGACACGTCTCCGAACACATGCTACACGAAACCGATATGCCGACAGAAATCTAATCAGTAGGGCGGACGATGGCCGGTCAGAGCTGTGCCGCGAGCTCGCGCAGCGCCTCGGCCGCCGGCAGCGGCGTGTGTGAACCCACCCGCGCGAGCGCCTGCTTGGTCACCCGCTGCAGCGCATTGATCGAGTGTGAGACCAGCAGGTCATGTCGAGCTCCGGCGCGCGCGCCGAGCTCCGAGGCGGCCAGACCTTCGCCGAGCCAGGCCTCCCAGTCGTCAGGCTCGCGGGCGCTGGCCTGGCGAAAGCGCTGCTCGGCGTCCGCGTAACGGCCGATGCGGAGAGCGAGCACGCCAGCGTCGAGCTCCGGATCGGCGCTGAGCGGATTGAGGCTGGCCGCGCGGGCGAGGTCATGGAGCGCGCCGACCGGGTCACCCCCGGAGATCGAGCTCGCCTGGGAGGTCTCTCTCACGGCCAGATAGGGAATGGCGAGCGTGACGGCGGCCACCGCGACCGCGAGCCCGCCCCCCACAGTGAGCGCGACGATCCGCGCCCTCGAAGTCCTCGCGCGGGGCGCCCGCCTTCGCCACGCGCGGGGCGCCCGCCTTCGCCACGCGCGCCCCGCCGGCGGGGCTGCGCCTTGCCCCCGGGTCGCGGGCTCCGGACGCTCGAGCCCCATGGCCATACCGAGGAACCCGAGCGCCGGGCCGCTCAGCGCCGGAAACTCCCAGAACCAGTCGACCGAACCGTGGATCGTCCAGATCGCGAGCGGGAGCAGCGCCGCGCCCGCGACGGCTCGACCCAGCGGGCCGGCGCGACGCCGGGCGCCAAGCGCCGCGAGGACCGCGCCGGCGAAGAAGATCGCGAATAGGCCGAAGCCGACGAAGCCGGTGTGGGCCAGCAGCCGCAACTCGAGGCTGTGCGTCCACTCCGGCTGCTCGTCGGTGCGGCGGTGCAACATGTAGTAGTTGGCGAAGTTGTCCTGGCCGAGTCCCCCGATCGGGTGCGCGAGCGCGGCGTCGAGCGCGACCCGCCAGAAGTCGTAGCGCCCGCTCCCGACCTGGGCGAAGTTCGAGCTGGGCGCGGGGCCGGTCGGGGGATGGCTGAAGCCGTCCCACTCCCGCGCTACGAAATGAACCGGTCGCCCATGGGTGGCGACGGTCGCTCCGACTGCGCCGCCGATGAGGACCAGGGCGCTCACCGCCACGCCGACCGCGCGTCGCCGGGCGCTCGAGAGCACGATCGGCGGTCGTCGAGCGTCGGCCCAGGCGAGCAGCGCGCCGACGATCAGCACCGCGGCGCAGAGCGCGAGCGTGGTCTGGCCCGCGTGCTTCGCCGCCTCGGTGAACGGCCGGCCGAGCCTGCTCCCGTTATCGGAGACCCGGTAGACCGCGAGGAGCCGGTGCACCGCCGCGAGCGTGGCCAGCATCGGTATCGTCGCCGCGAGAACCACGCGCAGGCGGTCGCTGAGCACCGCGATCGCGACCACGGCGACGATCGGCAGGGTGAAGAGCCAGCCCCGACTCTGCCCGATCAGCGCCAGTTGCAGTCCGGCGGCGCCGACCGCGAGCAGGACCGCACGCAATAGGACCGGCAGCTCACGTCGGGCGGAGAGGGCGATTCCGACCAGCGCCGCCATCGTGAACAGGGCCGCGCTGGCGTTGTAGTAGCCGGTCGGCGAGGCCAAGCGTCCGTACACGAACAGGCTCGTGATGTGATCTCCGGTCGCGAGCCGGACCATGATCACGACGGCGATGGCGCCGACCGCGAGCACGAACACGGTCAGCACCGCGAGCGCCGCCTCGACCGTCCACGGAACGATGGCGAACAGCCCGAGCACGAGCCAGTACAGCAGCGTGCGATTGCTCCCTTCCAGTGCGGCACCCGGATACCGCGCCCAGGTGATCGACAGGTAGGACCAGAGGACGTAGAGGCCGAACGCGACCACAGCCACCCGCACCGAGGGCGGGATCGGGCCGAGCTTCGGTCCAAGGCCGACCACGGTCACGACCAGCAGCGCCAGCATCGTCAGCGCCCCCCAATACCAGGTGTCGGGGAAGAAGCCGCCCTCGTGCGCCGCCCAGACGATCAGGAGTCCGAGGGCGGCGAAGCCGGGCAGCACGCTGGCAGGGAACGCTCTCGATACCTCCGAGCGGTTGAACCGGCGCACCGGCCGGATCATCGCATCTAGATGATTGCGTCCAAATTCCCGGGCCGGCTAGGTGATTCGTTTCGTCGTATTTGCGAAACGGGCCACTACTAAGGAATGCGCACGACCGCGGTGTTCGAGCGGCCGACGCCGACGATGGTCGCTCGTACCAGCACCTTCTGGACGCGGCTGGTCGGGAGCCGCAGGAGCATCGAGAACGTTCCCCCGTTGGCCGTGTGCCCGCGGGCGGCGATCCGCCAGTTCTTGTGCACCCGTTCTCGGATGATCACGCGCCGGCTGAGCACGCCGGCCGCCTGGCCGACGTTCGAGTGGATCTGGCCCTGGAGGTGAACCCAGCGTCCGTGGTGCTTTACCAGCGTGCTGACGCCGAGCGTAATCCCCTCCGGCGGGGGCGCCATCGCCGTCGAGCTCGGCGGCGCGAAGGCGTTGTCCTCGGCGCTGGTCTGGTCGGTGGCGACGGTGAAGCCGTCGATATACAGATCCTCGGTGCCCCGGATGGCCAGGCTGCGGTAGATCCCGATTCGCGCCTGGCTGGGGATCGCGTCCCCGTTCGAGTAGGCCTTCATCGTTGGCGCGTGGACGGGCGCAAGCAGCTCCCGGTAGCCCAGCCCGTCTCCGAGGTCACCGTAGACCGCCACGAGGCCCCGGCCCGTGGGCGAGAAGTACACGTGGAGAGTCAGCTTGATCCAGGTGTCCTTGCTCGGCTGACCGAGGTCGTAGTAGCCGTCCCCGCAGTGCGGGCTGAAATGCCGCAGGACCATGGAGCTGATGTAGAGGCAGAGATAGCCCTCACCATTTCCGATTCCGAGCGCTGGTTGGCCGTCGGCGCCTTGCTGCTTGAGCTGCATCAGGCCGGTGGACTGGCCGAGAGGGTCATCCAGCTGAAAGTCGTCGGGCAGATATGCCTGGAACGAGATCCAGCGATTCTGGCCGGCGTAGAAGTAACGGTCCGGATCACGTGGATCGGGGGGGTTACCCTGGCCCAGTTCGGCGCGCGCGCCGAAGCAGTCCTCGCCATCGCTGACCTGGAAGTGATACGAGTACTTGCCCTGCGCGACCGGGGAGGGAGCGGCGACGCGCTGGATGCTCGTCGTGGTCATGTTCGGGGGGGCCGAGTCACAGGCCGCTCCGTTCGCGGCGGACGAGGCCCACTGCTCGCTGGCCGGCTGCTCGGCGTCCCCCGTCCAGATGACTCCCGCCAGGGCAGTGGCCGGGAGCGCGGCGAGGTAAGCACCGAAGAGAGCGACGACCCAGCGTCCGATCAGCGCGACGAGCCGGCAACCGCGACGCACAGCGGGGGCAGACGAGCGGCTGGGGGGATGCAATGGGTGACTTTCGCGACGGGCCAAGGGGAGCGGGCGCGGCCGTTTTCCGTTGCGTCGCGCCCCTCACCGAGATGTCGCGAGTAGGCGCGCAACAGCTATGCGCACCAGAACCTGGACGTCTTCTGGCGCGGGCTTAAATTGCCGTTCTTGGGGAGGCCCCCGCCTCCGGCGCGCACACCCTACCCGATCGCCGGGGTGGAGGTCGAGCGACGCAGGAATTCGCCCACGGACGCCGATGGCTATCGAACGAGCACGCTGTTCGAGCCGCCGATCCCGGCGATGTTGGCCCGCAGCAGGACCACCCGGTGGCGGCTTCTGTGCATCGGCACCAGGAGCGAGAACGTGCCGTTCGCGGCCGTCCATCCGTGCGCGACGACTTGCCAGCGGCGATCCGTACGCTCCCTGACGACTACCCGGCGGCGCTTGTCGTTCACCGCGCGAGCGATCGTAGCCGAGGTCCGAGTCGAGGTCGCGGACGCGGTGAGCGCGCTGGGATCGCCGGAACGGATCCTTCCGTGCGCGTTGATCCAGTGCTCCCGGTGCTTCCTCCTGGCGGCGCCGACGAGGAGCGACACGACGGCTTTGGCGGGCGGGCTGGAAGCCGCAGGCCCGCTCGAGTTCGGCGCCGGCGGCGCGAAGGCGTTCGCGTTGGCACTCGCTTCGCTGGTGGCGACGGTGAAGCCGTCCACGTACAGATCTTCGGTGCCCTGGATCTGGAGTTGGCGGTAGATGCCGATTCGCGCTCCGCTGGGGATCGCGGTCCCGGTTGGCGAGCTCTTCATCGTCGGCGCGTAGACGGGGGGCAGCAGGAGCCGGTAGCCGCGGCCGTCGCCGAGGTCGCCGTAGACCGCGACGAAGCCCTGGTCGGTGTTCGAGAAGTAGACGTGAAGGGTGAGCTTGATCCAGGTGTCCTTGGCCGGCATCCCGAGCGCGTAGTACCCGTCTCCACAGTGGGGGTCATAGTGCGTGAGCCAGGTGGAGTCGATGAACATGCACAGGTAGCCCTCGCCGTTGCCGATCCCGAGCGCGGGCGGACCGTCGGCTCCCTCCTGCTTGAGCTGGAGCAGGCCGGTGGACTGCCCGAGCGTATCGTCGAGCTGGTAGTTGTCGGGGAAGTAGGCCTGGAAGGAGATCCAGCGATTCTGGCCGGAATAGAACAACCGACCGGGGAGGGCGGGATTCGTGGGGTTGTTCTGGCCGAGCTCGGCGCGCTCGCCCCAGCAGTCTTCGCCGTCGCTGACTTGGAACTTGTAGGCGTACTTGCCCTGCGCGACCGGACTCGGATAGCTGACGCGCTGGATGCTCGAGCTGTTCATGTCCGGAGGAACCACGCCGCAGGCCGGTCCGTTGGCGGAGGACTCGGCCCACTCGTGAGCCGCCGGCTGCTCGGCGTCGGCGGTCCACACGGTCCCGGCCCGGGCGACCGTGGGCATGACCGCGGCCAACAGCACACCAACCAGGGTGAGCAGGTAGCGCCGGCGCCAGCGTGGGCGAGGAGCCAGAAGTGCGCGGGCAGGGGTAGTCGAAAGATCGCGGATGCGAGTCATGGGAACGGGCGCCAGAGAGGGAGGAGAGGCTTGTTGCTGCTGCGCCTGCCAGCCGTATCGGTCGCGAGGCGCTGGCGCCCTCGGACAGGGCTTTCAACCTAGACATACGTCGCAGCGGTGAATCGACGGATGGTCCAGCCGGCCGCGCGGATCGCCGAGGAGTCGTCCTCGGAGTTACCTAAACACCTCGCGAAACCTTCGCTAAACCTCACCAGGGTGCAACGTCGCTACGGTGAGATGTCACCACCAGGGGACGGAGCTCCCGCTGACCGCTTAGCCCATTTCACCATCACGACTGTCAGTGCCAGGGCCACACACACCTGCAACGCCACGGTCTCGCCCACGTCCGCCAGGCGGAGCCATGTGTAGATGTGGTGGAAGGAACCGATCGCCAGCAGCGCCAGGGCGGCAGCCGCCACCTTCCGGGGCAACGCTGTGCCGCGGGCGCGCTCGAGCGCTCGCAGGGAGAGGGCGACGGCGACGGCCAGGGGCACGATCGCGAGCGCGCTGAGACGCGGTTCGTTGTCTGAGACCCAGACGGGGTTGAGCGCCATCGACTGCGCCACGATCGCCATTCCGAACGCCAAGCTGGCCCAGAACGCCGCGAGGTCATAGACATCGCCGCGCCCATCCCCGGCGGACTGTCGCTCAGGATCGCCGCGACCAACGCGCCGACGAGCGGCGGGCCGAAGGATCCACCACGATGAGAGCAGCAGCGCGGACACGGCGAGCAGTGGGAACACCGACCTGGCGAAATGCTCGGCGAGGGCATGAACGCTGCGTGGCGCGCCGAGCAGGGTCATCACGTTCAGGCTCGGGCTGGGACCCGAGAACGGATGGGCGACGATGCGGATGATCGCGTAGCACGCGGCGGGCAGCGCGACCACGGCGACGGCGAACGGGACCCGGCGCCGTCCGAGGCGTGCGAGCCAGAGCGGATCGAGCACGACCGCCGCGGCGGCCACGAGCGCCGCCGGAACCGCGGTCTGCCGGGCGAGCGTCCCCAGCAGCAGGCCGCCGAGCACGCCCACCGGGGAGCGCAGTACCAGGCCGCGGACGGCGATCGTGACCCCGAGCACGAGCACCAGGTCGCCGACTCCCGCCGGGCCCAAGAGGTAGCTGCGAAGCGTGTAAGGGTTGAGCACGAACAACGCGAGACAGACCGATCCGGCGCGCCCGCTGACCCCGATTCGCTCCAGCAGGTCGACGAGGACGAGACAGATCGCGACGATGACGAGGGCCACCGCGATGAAATACGCGGGTGTCAGCCCGAGGTGCACCAGCTTTGCGAGTGAGCCGATCACCCATTGAACGGCGAACCGCTCCGCGTGCCACTCAGGTATCCGGCGATGCAGGAGGCCTGGGGCCGCGTGCGCCATCGCTCGGTAACTGAGCGAGTCCGTGTCATGCAAGCGGTGTATGTCTTCGCTTGTGCTGACATACCTGTTGGTCGCCGCAAGGAAGCCGAGGAGTGCGATCGCGACGGCCGTCAGCTGCATGTGGCGTGCTCGCTGTTCGCCGCCGTGACCCGGACCGGGTGCCCACCCTGACCGGCTCTCGACGATAGCGCTCATCGCGATGCGTCCGTCATCGCGGCCATTGTGGCAAAGGTTCTAGTGGTCCCATGGTCGCGGTTACGATCCCTGCGTGCCGGTGCTCGCCTATACCGATTACGTCTACCGCGAGCGGGGCGGGGTGGTATATGCGGAGCGCGCGTTCGCGCTGTTCCTGATCGCCCTCGGCGATCAGGTCGGGGGTCTGACCATCGTCGGGCGGCTCGACCCCGAGCCGGGACCGATGCACTATCCGCTGCCGCCGGCGATTCGGTTCGTCGCGCTGCCGCACTACTCGAGCCTCGCCGACCCACGCGCGGCGATCTCGGCGCTGTGGCGATCTCTGCACCGGTTCTGGCGATCACTCGACGGGGCCGATCGGATCTGGGTGCTAGGGCCCCAGCCGCATGCGGTCGCGCTCGCGCTGATCGGCCTCCTGCGGCGACGCTCGGTCGTTCTCGGCGTCCGCCAGGATTACCCGACCTATGTCCGCAGCCGCCGTCCTGCACGCCCATGGCTGCATCGCGCGGCCGACCTGCTCGAGCTTTGCTGGCGCGCGCTCGCCCGCCGCTGCCCCGTCGTCGTCGTCGGCCCCGAGCTCGCGCGCCGCTACCGCCACGCCCCCCGGCTGCTGGAGATCGCCGTGTCGCTGGTCTCCACCGGGGACATCGAAGCCGGCGCGCTCGCGGCCCAGCGCCCGTATGGGGACGAGCTACAACTGCTGAGCGTCGGTCGCCTGGATCGCGAGAAGAACCCGCTGCTGCTGGCCGATGTCCTGGCCATCCTGCGCCGCGGCGACTCGCGCTGGCGGCTGGTGGTGTGCGGCGAGGGGCCACTTGAGTCGGCGCTCGCGGACCGGCTCGCGGAGCTGGGAATGGCCGACCACGCCGACCTCCGCGGCTACGTTCCGCTCGGCCGCGGCCTGTTCGAGGTCTACCGCGCCAGCCACGCGTTCCTGCACGTGTCGCTGACCGAGGGAATGCCTCAGGTGCTGATCGAGGCGTTCGCGTCCGGCGTCCCCGTGGTCGCGACCGCGGTCGGTGGGGTGGCGGCCGCCGTCGGCGAGGCGGCGCTGCTGATCGCCCCCGGAAACGCCGCCGCAGCCGCGGCCGCGGTGCAGGGGATAGCCGCCGACGCCGCTCTGCGCGGACGTCTCGCGGGCGCGGGCCTGACGATGGCGAGATCCCACACGGTCGAGCACGAGACGGCGCGCGTGGCCGCGTTCATCGGCCCCCGCCGGGCCACAGGCTCGACGCTCGAGCCCGTCGCGAGGACCGCGACGCCTTGAGCTTGAAGCGCCAGCCCACGTCCAGGTCGTAGATGCCGACGCGGGGCCACCGGTAGGGGCCCCTCGGCTCGAGCCGGGTGGACAGGGACGCACCCGCCGCGTAGCCGGCCCGCTCGGCCATCGCGGCGATGCGCTCGTCGACGTCGCCGAACGGGTAGGCGATCGTGCGGCAGGCGCGACCCAGGTGCTGCGCGCACTCGGCGCGGGATTCCCCGAGCTCCTCGGCCGCCGCCTCGTCGTCCAGCCGCGTGAGCCAGGGATGTGTGCGCGTGTGAGAGCCGATCTCCCAGCCCGCATCCGCAAGCTCGCCGAGCTCGGGCCACTCCATGGGGATGAGCTCGGCGGCGTGGGGGGTCCGCACCCAATGCTCGAGGCCCGGCCATGAGAGCCGCTCACGGCCCGAGATGAACGCCGTCGGCACGAACACGGTGCCCGGTAGGCCGAGGCGCTCGAGGATCGGGAACGCGCGCTCCCGCACGGAGGCATAGGCGTCGTCGAAGGTGACCGCCAGCGTGCGCGCCGCCGGTGGATTGAAGACCGCGTCGTGGAAAGTCGCCCCGCGCCAGCCGCGACGCACGAACGAGGTGAGCTGGCGCTCTAGCGCTTCGGGAGTAACCGATACCGTCGCCGGCCAGTTCGGACTGATCGCGTGGTAGCACAGGACGAGGACCTCGCTCACGGCCGCCCTCACCGCTCCGCTTCTCGGACCAGGCGCTCGTAGAGCTCCGCGAATCGAGCCGCGACGGCATCGATCGTGAATTCCGACATGCGCTCCTCGGCCGCCGTGGCCATGCGCTCGCGGCGCGC
>Ga0302324_100002161_pt1 | contig 46389 bp, 39 predicted proteins | sample Palsa_T0_1_FD_201949 | JGI IMG/M metagenome (GOLD analysis project Ga0302324, IMG submission 201949) | Peat permafrost microbial communities from Stordalen Mire near Abisko, Sweden - Palsa_T0_1 | ecosystem: Environmental > Terrestrial > Soil > Palsa > Peat permafrost | place: Sweden: Abisko... | reverse complement strand
TTTGGTTTATCCTGTTTCAAGGTCATGATCCCTTTCCTTTTCTGTCACCTGCCGGTAACAACTAGGAAATATCATGGCCTCCACCACTTTTGCAGAACCTTCGAAGCATAACCCAAAAAAACTTGCCATTGCCGAAATATACTGCTCGTCATCCCGCCGTCCAGCGCCGCTCCACCCACCCCAGCGCCCCATCCGCCGCCAGCGCGATACACGCGGCCGGCACCGCCCCCGCCAGGATCTGCGCGCTATCCACCGAGGCGATGCCGCGGAAGATGAAGACGCCCAATCCTCCGCCGCCGATGGCCGCCGCGATCGTGGCCGTACCAATCGTCGTCACCGTCGCCACGCGGATGCCGGCCAGAATGGTGCGCGCCGCCAGAGGCAGTTCCACACGCCACAGCAACTGGCGTCCCGTCATCCCCATGGCCACCGCGGATTCGCGCACCGCCGGATCCACGCCCAGGATGCCCACCAGCGTATTGCGCAGAATCGGCAGCAACGCGTAAAGCACCAACGCCACGATCGCCGTGCGCTTGCCGATGCCGCCGATCAGCGGCACCGGGATCAGAAAGCCGAACAGCGCCAGGCTGGGGATGGTCTGCATCACGTTGGCGAATCCCAGCACCCAGGGACGCCATGCCAAGCGCCGCGCGATCAGAATGCCGGCGGGGACGGCCACTCCCATAGCGATCGCCATGGAGATCAGCACCAGCGTCAGATGCTCCAGCGTGAGTTGCGCGATCTCGCTCGCCAGGCCCGTATTCATGGCCGGTCCGCCTTCCAATCCAGGCATTCCAGGAAGGCGCACGCCTCATTCCCGCGGGCATCCAGGAACTGCCGCGGCGCGGCCACCAATTCGAGCGCGCCATCGCACAGCAAGGCGATGCGCGTGGCCAACATCAGCGCCTCCCGCACATCGTGCGTGACGAAGATGGCGGTCTTGCCCAGTTCCTGCCGCAGTGCCAGGAATTGCTTCTGCAAATCGAGGCGCGTGACCGGGTCGACCGCGCCGAACGGCTCGTCGAACAGCAGCACCGACGGATCCGCCGCCAACGCCCGCGCCACGCCCACGCGTTGCCGCTGGCCTCCGGAAAGTTGCGCCGGGTAGCGCGCGCCGAACTGTTCCGGATCGAGACCCACCTGCCGCAGCAGCGCCTCCACGCGGCTGCGGATGCGCGGGGCCTCCCAGTGCTCCAGTTGCGGCACCAGGCCGACGTTTTCGGCGACGGTGTAATGCGGAAACAATCCGATCTCCTGAATCACGTAGCCGATGCGGCGCTTCAGCCGCACGGGATCCCAGCGGCGCGTCGGCGTGCCGTCCACCAGCACTTCGCCCGCGCTGGGAAACAGCAGGCCATTCACCATCTTTAGGGCAGTGGTTTTGCCGGAACCGCTGCGGCCCAGCAGCACCAGCGTCTCGCCGGCCTCGATGGACAAAGTCAGGCTCTTCAGAATTTCGCGCGCGCCGATGCGGTAAGACGCGGCGCGGAACTCGACCACGGCGCTCACGCGATCAACAGGCTCTCGGCGAAGGGCCAAGTGTCGTCCAGCCATTCCGCCCGGCACTGGAAGCCCGCTGCCGCCGCCATCTCGCGGATTTCCCCCGCGTGGAACTTGTGGCAGGATTCCGTGTGGATGGTTTCGTCCTTACGCAGATCGCATTGGAAGCCGGCCGCGCGGATGGAGACGCGCTGCGCCCTCACGGATCGCAGGTGCATTTCGATGCGCCGGAGGCGCGCATTCCACCGTGCCTCGTGCGCGAAACTCCGCAACGCGAAGTCGGCGTCCAATTCGCGGTTGATGCGCGCCAGCAGGTTGCGGTTGAAGGCGGCGGTGACGCCCGCGGGATCGTCATAAGCCAGCAGCATGCGGGCCACCGGCTTGATCAGGTCGGCGCCGAGCAGCAAAGAGTCGCCGGGCATCAGGCAGGCGCGCACTTCGGTCAGGAAATCCTGGGCGGCGGCGCGCTCGAAATTCCCGATGCTGCTGCCCAGAAACAGCACCAGCAGCGTATCGCCGGGCCGTCGCGCGCAAACCGCCTGGCGCAAGCCGGGCAGATACGATTCCGCAATGGGGTGCACCTCGGCGAATGCGGCCATCTCCCGCGCGCACAGAGCCAGCGCGGCGGCCGAGAGATCGATGGGATAGTAAGTCACAACACCGCCGCCGCCGAGCGATTCCAGAATGCGCCGCGTCTTCAATCCGCTGCCGCTGCCCAGTTCGGCCACGGCCACCGGTGCGCCGCAATAGCCGGCCAACGCGGGTGCCAGACGCTGGATCACCCGCATATCCGCGCGCGTCAGCCCGTATTCCGGAAGCACCGTGATGGCTTCGAACAGGGCCGTACCGGTGTCGTCGTAGAAATATTGGCAGGGCAATTGTTTCTGGTCGGCCTGGCTCAGGCCTGCACGCACTTCGTCTCGAAACATGCTCAATTCTCAACCGTCCTGAAGGTCGCGTATATATATGGATATCCCGGCCGGAACCAGTTGCGGAAGCTGGGCCGCAGAAGGCAACGGGCCGTGCGCGGCGAGCCGCCCTTCAGCACGTAGTGTTGGCCGTCGAAGAAATTGGCCGAGTAGCCGGGATAAAACGGCGCGGCGGCAAAGCCGGGGAACGGCGCGAAGGGCGTGCCGGTCCATTCCCAACCGTTGCCGGCCATTTGCGAAACGCCAAAACGATTGGGCGGCGAAGCGGTGACCGGTTCCGGGTCCCACCTGCGAAAATCCACGTTCTCATGCGCGGAGTTGTGCGGGCTGTCGCCGTCATCGTACGCCGCGCAATGATACTGCGGTTCGCTCGGCAGTTCCCGGCCCTTCCATCGGGCGTAGGCCTGCGCCTGCTCATACGTAACGTAGACCGGCCAATCGAGGGGCAGCGGAACGTCCTCGAACATGCCGTGGTAGCACCACTGGTCTTCGCGGCAGACCCAGAAATGCGGTGCGGCGGCGCCGGCCTTCACAAACTCGAGATAGTCGCCGTTGGTAACTTTGTGCGCCGCGATGGCGAACGCCGGAACATCCACTTGGTGCCGCTCGAACTCGTTATCCCAGCCGAAACCATCGCCGCGTTCGCGGCCAAGCGTGGCCTGCCCGGCGGCAATTTCCACCATGCGGGTTTCAGGCGCGGGTCCGGATGGGGCGCCCGCAAGCGCGGAAAACGCAGGCGGCACTTTTTGTTCGAACGGAAGCTGATGCAGGATATAGGCGAAGGTTTCGGCGTGCATCAGGCGATGTTCAATGGCCACATGCATGAGTTCGTCGGGCGCACGGACCAGGGCGGCGTCCAACTCGCGGCGCACGCGCGCGTTGTAATCGCGCACTTCGCCGACCGCAGGCCAGTCCGCCGGCTGGTCGGTTGGCAGAGCGGTGGAATCGGGATCGATGCCGAACGAGAACAAGCGGTCGAAGCCGGCATGAAACGCGGGCAGCTCCAGAGAGCTGCCGAGCAGGTTCCAATCGAACGCTTCCAAGTGGCCGAGATAGAAGACGATGCGATGCCGCTCCGCGATGGGCCGCTCGTAGATCGCGGCGGGATCGACCAGATCGAACAGGCTGTCGGTCTGCGCCCGCGCTCGGGAGAGAGACTGGCGCAGTTCGGTGGTGGGTGCCATACGAGCCACTAGTTTAGCAAACCGTGGCGCAAGCGCTCAGGGCACGTCTCGTGGCTGACGCTCAACGCCTTCACTGGAGCGATTGCCGGCCCCACGGCCAGCTTGACCCTCGCCTACGCCCGTGGGGCGGTGGACTCCACCAGTTCCCCCCGGTGCCGCCAGTTGCAATCTCAGCGTTGCGCCGACCCCTTGACAGCCGGCCCCTTGACGCGTTGCGCAGGTTGTCAGCTTGTAAGACAATTGTCAGCCGCTGTTGCCAAATCGGACTGGCTTCCGCCGACTTAAGCCCGCCTTCTCCGCTCTATCGCCCCGCCACCCAGTGCGGTGGCAGTGCAACACTGGATCGGTCCGTGACAGGTCTAGGCCGATCCCGGATTTGGTTCACGTAAACCCCGATACAATCCCCCATTGACATGAAGGGCGATAGGGGAGATACTGACAGACGCCGGAAGAAATCAAGGGGAGATCATCCTAGTGGTTCGTCCGGCCATTTCGCAATTCCAACATGGAGGAACCAGCATCAAAATGACGAAAATTCGCATGTTCTTGATTGCCGCCCTCGCCGTAATCGTTGCACTCGGCGTGTGCGGACAGCCAGCACAGGCACAAAGCGTTACGGTCAGGAATGGCACCCACGCCAGCGTGATCTCGATCGGTCACTGGGTACCGAATGCCAGTCCGGACGCAGCCGCCGTAGTAAACGGTCCCGTGATGTGGGACGACGGCGTGCAGGTGCCGCCGTGCTTCGCACCCAACGCGCCTTGCACCGCCGACCCGGCAGGCGGGCTGAATGTCGGTTATCCGTTGCCCTTCTGGCCAATCAACGGCTCGGGTACCGGCGACACTTGCAACAATGTGACTCTGCAGGCTTGTGGCCAGATTGACTCGTTCATTGAAACCAACACCGGGAGCGGCAAGGTCAGCGCGACGATCACAATCAAACAGGGCACAACTACGATCTTCACGTACAGCACGGGAGACATCGGTACCGCTACGGCGGGCGAAATTGTGGCGGTTTCGGTGGATGGTATTCAACTGGATGCCACGGCAACGGCCGGTACCGCTGTGATCACGGTCGTTACGAAAGTAGGCAAGGCGAAAAGCACGGGTAAGGCCACAATCGTCCTGACCGATTAAGGCAGTTACAAATTTCAAATGGAGGATAAAGAATCAATGACAAAAACTCGCATGTTCATATTTACCGCCTTCGCCTTCATTTTGGCGCTCGGCGCGGTCAGCCAGTCGGCACTCGCGGCGGACGGCCCCCAATTTCATGCGGTCCTGCGCCCCGGGCCCGCATTGTCCCACGGCGCAGCTCCCGATGCAGCTCCGGCGGCCGCGAGCGGAATCACGGCTATGAGCGGCATTAACGCGGCCTGGCCGGCCTTTTGCGGCTCAGGAGGCAATGGCTGCGCGTCGGACCCCTCAGGCACCATCCTGATTGGGGCGCCGGTAGAATTGTGGTCCTTGGCGACCTGCACGGGAGCCGCATCTAGCGCCCCCTGCGGCCAGGTTTACAACTTTATCGTATCGAACACCGCAACCGGCGCATGGAGCATCCAACTCGAAGTGAAGCAGGGCACGTCGGTGATATACGATACCGGGCTGCTAAAGACCGATGAAACGTTCCCGGCAGGCGATATCGGCTATTCCGGCTTTAACGTGGCGTTTGGCCCCAGCTCTGGAAACTGCCCCGCGGCAGTTACCTGTGTGGCCCCGACGGCTGGACCGGCGACCATCACCTATACGAACAAGATCGGCAAGATCAGTTACAAAGGCACGCAGACTATTACTCTTCAGTAAGTAATCTTTTGGACGGCGATGCCTGGCTTGGCTGGGCATCGCCCCCTCTTTTAACCCCAGTGCGGCCACGGACGCGCAACGGCCGTCAATGAATCCACAAGATTCTGCCGACCTGGCCGTAAGCCACGCAGCTTCCGTCCGCATTAGCCACGGCAGCCTGTATCGCGCTCCCGGCATCCAAGGCCGAGCCTTGGCCACCAAACGTGAAGCTATGGTCCGGGAACCCCGCTTCGGGCAGCAACTTGATGTCGATGGCCATCTCGTTTTTCGGATTGCCCGCCAGCAGCACATTGACCATAGCTTGCGCCAACTCGGGATTTTGTGCATTATCCAGATAGCCGATGACGGCGCCGCTGCCCGCATGCCACGGCGCCAGATAGACATCGCCTTCGGCCCGGTTGAGCACCGAGGCATATTGGTCCCAGAGGCCGAGTTCGGCTACGCTCAGACCCTGGCTGGCGTGATAGCCGGCCCACACCAGAAACCTATAGTTGCCGTAGTAGGCGACCCCTAGCTTGGGAATCTGTACCAGGAATGCTCCCTGAGGGACGATGCCCTCGGCGAAGATACTGACTTGGGACGGCATTTCCGGTCCACAGTTGGTATAAAACGATTCAAAGTTCCACGTCGTCTTTAGTGACTGCGCGGGCGTGACCGTAACAGACGCCCAGTTGCCGACATTGGTGGCCTGCTTCTCGGCGGGGATCTCGCCCTGGGCAAAGGCGCAAACCGCCGCCAGTAACACAAGCGCCGGTGTTTTCATCGGGTCCCTCCTGCCCGGACCCCAGCGGCACGTCCGCCGCCAGCACGCCAGTGCGGAGCCTTTCGGCGTCGCCGGCATAGCGAGAGCGGCGCCCACTGCTAGGGCCTTATCTCGTACACAGTGCCCCCAACCGTGGGCTGAGCCGGATTGATGGTCACGCCGTAGAGCGTACCGTTCTCACCAACAGCCAATCCTCCGCTTGGCGCGCTTCCGTCCGTAAAGCTGTGTAGCACAACTTTGGTCCAGGGACCTCCGGCAACCGCCGGCTGTATTAACTCGAAGGCCACGCCCCCCAGCGCGTAGATGCCGTGCCATAAATCGTTCCGTCGCGGGCGACAAGGGTTGAGTCCGGGCCCCACCCTTCCCCTTCCCCGAGGTCGGCCAGCGCTGCGTCGGCCCATTTCCCGCCGGGGGCCGCCGGCGGCGTTAGAGCGAATACGACGCCCAACCCGAAAACCCCCGGATATCCAATGGGCGTCATGATAGTGCCAAACGTCGAGCCGTAGAGGACCCCGTCGGCAGCGACGACAGGCGGAGCGTACGGGTAGCATCCATCTCCGCCGCCTGTGAAATGATGAACCACCGTTTCAGTCCAGGCCGCGCCGCTTGGGCCGGGCGGCCTCAGTTCGAATATGGTGCCCGCGTGCCCGCCGAAGTCATCGAGCGTCCCGCCATAGAGCACTCCCTCGGCGCTCATAGTCAGGCCGAGAGGATTCGCCCCATCGCCGAAATCGCCGGTGAAGCTGTAAAGTACTCGCTCGTTCCATCCCCCGCCAGCCGCCGCCGGAGGCTGCAAATCGAAAATCGTACCAAAGCCGTGCGCGCCCCCGAAGTAAGTTGTGCCGTAGATCGCGCCACCGGGACCCAAAACGGGACTTGCCGATGGCGAACTCCCATCGCCATTCTGGCCGGTGAAACTATACAACACCGTCTCGCTCCAGTTCCCGCCAGCCGCGGCTGGCGGCTGCAACTTGAACACTGTGCCAAAGCCGTAGGCCCCGCCGCCCCCGGTCGTGCCGTAAAGGGCGCCCCCCGCGTCGCCGACCGGACTCGCCAATGGGGACGCTCCGGCGCCGTTTTGACCGGTGAAACTGTACAGCGTCGTCTCGCTCCACGTCCCGTCGGCCGCCGCCGGCGGTCGCAACTCGAAGACCGTGCCAGCGCCATAGGCTCCGCCGTACCCCGTCGTGCCGTAGAGCACGCGGTCAGCGCCGACGATCCCATTGGGTAACCCTCCGCTGACGGACGTTTCGAATGTGTACAAGGTGGTGAAGGAGGACTGCGCGTCAGCGCGGGGCACAGATAGCGATGCCCCAAGCGCGGCCGCGTAAGCCAGAAATCGAAGCGTTCTCATTTGCGGACCTCCCAATCGCCTATACGTATCATGTAAACACCCTTCGCAGGCCAGGGCAAAGATTTTTCGAGGATCTGCTCGAATATCGGTACTATGGGAATTGTTACGATCAGGCCGCCTAATTCCCTACGCTGAGGAGCGCCTGCCGTACCTCCGCCGCACCGACCATCAGCCCGTCTCTCTAGAAGCCGCCTACACATCCCTAGAGTACGATGACATCCCAGCGGGAGCCCCGGACCGCAACTTGGCACGCAGCCGCTCGACCCGCGCCTACAGGACGCCCCATTGCAAACGAGACGGAAGTCACGGCATAAGGCCCGTTCCGATCAGCGAATAAACCTCGTCTGAGCTCCCGTTGACGAGCTTGCGTACAATTACTGCGCCGGTATTGGAGGTGGGCTCGTACGTACACCCGGCGGGGCCGAGGTTCTCCGTAGGCCCTGAGTTCGGCTGGTCGGAGTCGGTGAATGTCGCCACAATTCCGCCAGCGAATGGCCCGGCCGGCGGTGGTGGGCTCTGCGCCAGGCTAAAGTTGACGGCTACACAGCCGTACTGTTGCGCCGCGTAATACGGATCGGTGCCAGGGAAGTATAAAATTGCCGAGATCGCCACGACAGCCACCAAGCTGCTGTCGGAGCGTGCAGCCCAGTCGAATTCGGTCAAGAAGCCATAAGCACACGTTTCGCAGATCTCGGGGAAGCCGCTACCGGTGTAAGCCCCAGGGTATCCCGTCGGCGATGGTTGCGGCATACCGGTGGCACTGAGCAGATTTGAATACGTGAATGGCCCTGAGTACAAGGTCCAGCCGGTTGGGAGACCCGTCGTCGAGCTCAGCGGACTCGTGAAGATATAGTATCCCAGGCTCGTAAACGAATTTCCGCTGAAACACGCGACAGCCAAGTATGCGGTAGGTACGCCGCCCACCTCCTGGACCATGACGGCGGGCTCGCCCCAGTAGCACGTCTCCGTCTGCCCGTGCTCGGTAATGGCTGGGCAGGTACCCGCGGCCTGCAGCCCTGCCGCCAGGCTCAGGCTGTCAAAGGTTGTGGCTTGGCTCCCGTTCGGCATTGTGTTCGGCTCAAAGGTACCTGGCAGATAGCAGCTATCCGGGACGGAATCCGTGAGCCACCAGTTGGCACCCAGCCCCTGCGGCGTGGAGGCTGTCGTCGTCACGAGGCAGCCTGTAATGGGAATCGCCTGCGCGATCGGATACGTCGACGAAACGAAATACATGAGGTGCACCGCGAGCCAGGTCACGGTACCGGCGCTGTTGGTGTAAGGCCAGAAATTCGACACCTCGTGTGAGGACGAGACGGTAGGGCTGCCGACGGTACCGAACTGAACTGACGGCCATATTGCCGCGGTCGTGCTGGGGCTATTGTTCAGCGTGCACCCGTTGCAGTCCGGCTGGCCCGCGGCCCAATTGTCCGCTCCGTTGGTGCTATATGCTACGTGAATCTCGAGCACCTGGTCATAGCCGGTCGTGCTCTTACGGTCCGGCTGTAGGGTGGGGTAGGAGTAAAGCATCCACAGGTTCGTCCCGTTGGGATTTGAGGGACTTGTTGAACTCGTGGACGGGTCGCGCCGGATGCTGGGATCGGCGAAGCCACTGAAGGTGAGTGTGGCGGAGTCCTGGGACTGGCTCCCGCATTCCGGCGTGCAATTCGGTGAGGTTCCGGTGGGAGCCTCAGTAGGACAGTACTCGACCGGAGATTGGACGGACGGGCCGCACGTTACCCCGTACGGGCTCCCCACTATCGGATTCCCAAATATGCTGAAGGCTTCTGTGTCGTTCGTCGAGTAGCCCGGCGTGCCTGCCGAGTTGGTGGCAGTGGCGCTTATGTAAGTGGTGCCTGCCGGTATGTCCACCGGCACGGCATAGGGCGCCGCTGGGGTCGTGATGGTCGCGAGCGCTTGGCTCGGGCACCCCGCAGTGTAGCTGCACGCGTACAGTTGGACTTCCTGTATTGGGTCACCAGCGAAGGAAGAGACTGAATAGGTGATGTACTGCGCGCTGGTGCTGAGCATCTGCTGCTCGTTGCCCGTCTGCTGTACGGACCCGGCCAACGGCAGGCCAGCCGGGGAGGTAATCGTAACTGTCGGCGTCGTCGTGTCCAGGAAGATCTGTTGCGAAATCGGGCCGTAGGTGTTCTCTGAGTAAGGGTCGTAGCGAAACCATAGATAGACGATATTCACCCCGTTGATCGGGGGTAGCATAAAGCTCGTCGGCAAACCGGAATTCCAGGGGCCGGCTCCGCCGGGCTCGCAGTCAGACTCGACTGTGGTGATGCAAGACTCTAGCCCCGTCCGACTCCCCAAGCGGTATAATCACAGCACCCCTCACGGCAACGTTCTGCACGGCTGTATAACACCACGGCGGGTCCCCGGTCAGTGAGTCGCAGTTTGCCGCTTGCAGATAGAAGGTCACCTGAATGTGCGCGGCGGCCAGGCCGGCGAAAAGCGGCCCGAGAGCCATGCAGAGGAAGAGGCGTCTTAGCGTCCCGCCCACACGCCCAATGCGACGGTTGGCCCGATCAATGGTTGTCATGATTACTCCTTTCCTGAGCAAAAACCGCGCAGGATCGAACTGGCAACGCGCCGAAAGCGCACGATGCCAATGTAGCCTCTGGATTATCCTCCCACTGAAGATGGTTGTCAATGGGTAGTGCGCTATTATGGGTAGTGCGCTATTATGGGTAGTGCGCTATTACAAATAGCGCACCACCGTCAATGGCGCGGCGCGGAGGCCCGCCGGACTATGTATCATTCCCCGCAAGTGTTGCGGCACCCACCCTCAAGGGCCGGCGCGCCAGCCGCCGCCAGATGCGTGATCGACGTGCCGCCGCAAACGATCGGCAGCCGAACTCAGGCCGGTAGAATCGGCGCCTACGGCCTGATCCTATACACCGTGCCACCGGCCGGGTTCCGCAGCAGGTCAACAGTTACCCCATAGATCGCTCCGCTCTCATCCACGACCAACGTTCCGGTCGGCGTGTTACCGTCCGTAAACGTATGCAGAACGATCTTGGTCCACTGACCGCCCGCCGCAGGCTGGCGCAACTCGAAGACTTCGCCGCCCGAACGCGTCGCGGCCACGCCGTAGATCGTTCCGTCGCGGACGATGAGCGATGTCGCCGTCGCCAGTAAGTTGCCGTACCCGAAAGCGGCCAGCAAGGTCTTGTTCCAGTTCCCACCCGCCGGCAAGCTCCCGGCGCCCGGCGGCGTCAACTCGAACACCGTGTTCATCCCCATCACCCCTGGATATCCGCCGGGGTCGATCGTGCCCGTCGTTGAGCCGTAAATCCCATCACTGGTAACCACCGGCGCCGCCACCGGATAACATCCATCGGTGCCGCCCGTGAAGGAATGCAGCACGACCGCGGTCCAGGTTCCGTCAGGCGCGACGGGCGGTGCTAGCGCGAATGTCGTGCCCGCCTGCAACACCCCGCCGTTGAGCGTCGTGGCATAGAGTACGCCCCCCGGGCCCATGGTCAGACCCTCGACGAAACCTCCATCGGGTTGGCCCGCGAAGCTGTACAGCACCCTCTCGGTCCACGCTCCCCCCATCACCGGCGGCTGCAACTCGAACACGGTGCCATAATTCTGGCCGCTGCCGTAAAAGGTTGTGCCGTAGAACGCTCCGTCCCTGCCGATCACCAGGCTCGCGTAAGGCTCGGATCCATCGCCGTTCTGGTTGGTAAAGCTGTAGAGCACGGCCTCGGTCCAAGTCCCGCCGGGCGCAGCCGGCGGCCGCAGCTCGAACACCGAACCTTGGTCAAAGGTCCCGCCACCCAGAGTCGTGCCGTAGAGGCCGCCGTTCGGGCCGACGACGGGAGTTGCAAAAGGCGTGGTTCCGTCGACACCGTTCTGGCTGGGAAAACTGTGCAACACCGTCTCGGTCCACGCGCCGCCGGATTCCTTTGGCGGCTGCAGCTCGAACACTGTGCCGGCGTTATAGGCCCCACCGGCCTGGGTCGTCCCGTAGAGCGCGCCGTTCGCGCCAGATGCGACGCCATTGGGGCTCTGCCCGTCGGGAGGCGCCCCGAACTTGTAAAGGGTGGTGAAGGACGTTTGGGCTGCGATATGCGGCGTCAGCAAGGATGCGCCGAGCGCGGCGGCGAAAGCCCGTGATCGAAGAGTTTTCATCCTTTGGATCAGGTATAGCTTATTTCGCCGGATGACGTCTACAGTTCGCCTGGGTATCGGTACTGTGTAAACTGTTACGGACAGGCCGGGAGGCCGATCCTACCTTAAGAAGACTTCCACTTCGGCGCGCGTGGGCGCGGAAGCCTGCGCCCCCAGCCGCGTGACCGAAATCGCAGCGGCCGCGTTGGCGAACAAAACCGCGCGCTCCACCGCCTGCCCCTCTGCCAGAGCCACAGCCAGCCCGGCGTTGAACGTATCCCCGGCCGCCGTCGTATCGCGCACCTCTACCGGAAACGCGGGCGTATGGAACGATCCGCCGTCGCCGCAGTAGTAGGAACCTTGGTCGCCCAGCTTCAACACCACGCTGCGCGGCCCCAGCTTTCGCAACGCTTCCGCCAGCTCCGGCGCATCCTCGCGCGACACGCGCGCCGGAGGACGGCCCAACAGCATCAGCGCTTCACTTTCGTTGGGCGTCAGGATATCCACGCACGCCAGCAACTCGGCAGGCAAACGCTGCGCCGGCGCCGGATCGAGCATCGTGCGCAAGCCTTCTTCGCGCGCCAGCGCCAACGCGGCCGCCACCGTATCCAGCGGCGTCTCCAACTGGAACAGCGCCAGGCTCGCGCCGTGGAAGACCTTGCGCATGGCTTCCACATCCGCCGCGGCCAGCGCGTAATTTGCGCCGGATGCCACCACGATGGAATTCTGACCGTGCTTGTCCACCCAAATCAGAGCCACGCCCGTAGGCTGCGACCTGGCGGCGTTTACGGCGCTCACATCCACGCCGGCGGCGGCCAGGCTGGCCTTCAGGTGGTCGGCGAACACGTCATAACCTACGCGTCCGATCATCCGCACAGCCACCGCGCCCGCGCCCAGTTTGCCCACCGCGCAGGCCTGGTTGGCGCCCTTGCCGCCGGGGATCATTTGGAAATTCCGCCCCAGCACGGTCTCGCCGGGCACCGGCAGACGGTCGACCGACACCACGAAATCCATGTTCAGGCTGCCCACCACCACCACCGCAGGCATCGGCATCGCGTCACCTTGCCATCATCGTGCCAGATCGATGCCCAGTTTTTTCAGCTCTTCGGCATAGTATCGGCGGTGCAGCAGGTCCCACTCCTCGCTGCCCTCCGGAATCTCGCGCTTCTGCGAACGGATCTTCTGGCGCGAAAAGCGGTCGACCTTCTCCTCGGCGGTCAGCACCTCGGTGATGTCGCGTACGATCTCCAGCCGCACCTCGTTGAGGTCCTTCTTCATGCGCAGCTCGCGCGTCTTGCGCAACGCCACGATGATCTTGTGCGACATGTCGTTGATCTTGTCGCGCGAGAGCTTCATCTGGTCGTGGGTGTCGCGTCCGGAGGCGCGGATCACCTTGCGTTCCGCGATCATGGTGTTCTTGACCTTGCGGAACATCTCCTGATAGCTGACGCCTTCGCGGCGCATGTAATCGGCGTACTGCTGCAGGATCTCGCGCACCTCGTCGTTGAGGCGGTCTTCGACGGCGAGTTCCTCGGTGATGATATTGGTGACGATTTCAGCGACGGCCTGCGGATTGTTGGTCTCAATCGAGGCAGGCGTCAGTTTCTTCACCAATTCACGGGAGAGATAGGCGATAAATTCTCGGGGAAGCAACATCCTGTATGTTTTCTGGTCCGGCGAAACTTGTAGTTTACCAAATCCCGATGGAGGGCGGGCTTTAGCCGGCGCGGGGATTTATCCCCGCCTGCGGCAGCGGCTTCAAACGTGGCCTGGGCTTTCGACCGCTCCCGGCGAGCGAAGCTCGCCTCTGGAGTTTCGCTATTTCAGTGGGGCAGACGATCGTTTTTTGTCGTCTGCCAAGGCGAGCGCGGCAGGCAGGGTGCCGGCAGGATTGCCTGCGCCACGAGGGGTCATACGTCAGTTCAGACCCGCCCCCCGCGCTCCATCCGCAGCAGCTTGCGCTTGCGTTCCGCGCCCCAGCGATAGCCGCCGCTGGCGCCGTCGCCACGCACCACGCGATGGCACGGTATAACGACCGCCACCGGGTTCGCCGCGCACGCGCGCGCCACGGCCCGCGCGGCTTTTGGCTGCCGGATAGCTTTGGCGATCTCGCCATACGACTGCGTGCTGCCATAAGGGATAGATTGCAGATACTCCCAGACGCGGCGCTGAAAGGCGGTCGCTCGAATATCGAGCGGCACGTCCAGCGCCTGCAACCGCCCGCCCAGATGTGCGCGCAACTGCCCAGCCCACGGACTGAGAAACGCGGCATCGCGACGGATATCGGCGGCCGGAAACTCCGCGCGCACGGACGCTTCGAGCTTCTTCGCCGATTCGCCGAACTGGATGGCGCACACGCCCTTCGCGGTCCCGCCCACCAGCAGCGTGCCCGCTGGCGTTTCCACAATGTCGTAACGGATGTCCAAGCCCGCGCCGCCGCGCTGGTATGCGCCGGGCGTCATGCCGAGCTGCGAAGCCGCGCGTTCGTAGAGCCGGCTGCTGGAACCGTAACCGGCGTCGTAGAGAGCAGTGGTTACGGAGCGGCCCTCGCGCAATCCGCCTTTGAAGGACTCTAGGCGGCAGAAATCTGCGTAAGCGCGCGGCGTGATGCCCGTGGCCGCTTTGAAGGTGCGTTGCAGATGAAACGGGCTGAGGTGCAACTGGCGGCTGAGTCCGTCGAGCGTGACGGCTTCGTCCAAATGCTGTTCCAAGTAACGGCAGATCTTCTCGACCAGTTCCGATTGGGCGTCGCGCGCCCGCTCGCGTTCCGGTTTGCAGCGCAGGCAGGCGCGGAATCCGGCGCGCTCGGCGGCGTCGCGGCGTTGGAAGAAGATTACGTTCTCGCGCCGGGGCCGGCGGGAAGGGCACGACGGGCGGCAGTATACGCCGGTGGTGATCACGGCGAAGAAGAAGACGCCGTCCATGTGCGCGTCGCGGGTTTCGAGCGCCTCCCAGAAATTCGCTTCCCAGTAGGCCTGTTCGTCTTTGGGGGCCATCGCCAAGCTATTCATCATTGTCGCCATAATTCGAGGCTACGCGCTGTCGGGCGAAGAAACTATCCGTTCCTTGCGGGCAAAGTAAGATATTCAGTGTGCATCGCGATAAATAATTCCCAGCGTGTAGCGCGCGCCCGATAGCAACGGACTGACGCCGTGCTTGATATTGGCGCGATAGAAGCCGCGCGCGCCTTTCACGGGCCGGTAACGCGTGGTGAATACCACCGCCTCGCCGCGCCGCGCACGGATGGCGTGTCCGATGGATTGCGCGCGGGGACGTTGTTCCACCAACAGGAAATCGCCGCCCGTGTAAACGGCTTCGGGTTCGCTCAGGAAACAGACGAGTTGCAATGGAAACGCCAGGTCGCCATAGAGATCCTGATGCAGGCAATTGTAGCCGCCCGCCTCGTAATGCAGCAGCAGCGGCGTGGCCTTGTGTTGCCCGGCGGCCTGGCATTGCTCCGTGAACTGGAGCAGCGCGGGCGGGAATCGGGTAGCTTCGCCCAGCGCCTCCATCCAGCGATTGGCGATCGCGGCGAGCGGCGGATAGGAGCGCTCGCGCAGCTCCCGCACGATCTCGGGCAGAGGGTAATCGAAGTACTGATAATCGCCCACGCCGAAGCGATAGCGGGCCATCTCGATGCGGCTGCGAAACAATTCGTGCCGCGGATAGAGCGCCACCAGCTTCGCGCATTCGGCGGTCGTCAGCATGGGCGGCAGCTTGGCGTACCCCTGCAGCCGTAGCGAGGCTTCGATTTCATTCCAATCGAGATGCGACAGCTTCAAGACGCCAGCATAGCGCGGACCTATCGCGGCGTTCTATCCGGATCTTGCTGTTACAATGATGGCCTGCCGCGAAATCAAACGAAAATCCTAATTCGCGCCACCAACTGGGTGGGCGACGCGGTGATGTCGCTGCCAGCCATCCGCGCGGTGCGCGACGCCTTTCCCGGCGCGCTCGTGACTATGCTGGCCCGCGCCGCGGTGGCCGATCTGTACGCGCGCGAAGCCTCTATCGACAGGGTAATGCTGTGCGCGGACGACCGCCGTCAGGCTGCCGCCGACCTGCGCCGCGAGAATTTCGATTGCGCGATCCTGCTGCCGAATTCCTTCGACGCCGCGCTCACTGTACGGTTGGCCCGCATCCCGCGCCGCATCGGCTACCGGCGCGACGGGCGCCGCTGGCTGCTGACGGAAGCCATTCGGCCACCCGAGCCGGGCGAGATCCCGCGGCACCAGCGCTTCTATTATCTGGAGCTGTTGCGGCGCGCGGGAATTATCCACGAATATCCGGCATGCGCGGAGATTCGCCTCGATGGGCGCGAGGCGGCGCGCGTGGCCGGTATGCACGCCCTCCGCGAAGCCGGCCTCGCGCCGCCCGTCGTCGGAGTCAGTCCCGGCGCAGCCTATGGCGATGCCAAGCGCTGGCTTCCCGAACGCTTCGCGGAAACAGCGGTGCGGGTGGCGCGCGCGCAGGGCGCCTCGGTGGCGCTGTTCGGCGCGGCGGCGGAACGTCCGCTCTGCGACACGGTGGCTGGCGCCATCCGCGCCGATGGCATACCCGTGCGCAACTTCGCGGGCGAGACCACCCTGCGGCAATTCATCGACCTGGCGGCCGCGTGCCGTTTGTTTCTGACCAACGATTCTGGGGCCATGCACATCGCGTCTGCGCTGGGCGTGCCCACGGTAACCGTATTCGGCGCCACCGACGACACCACCACGGGACCCACGGGAGCTTGGGCGCGCGTGGTGCGGGAAGATGTGGAGTGCAGCCCCTGCCTGCTGCGCGCGTGTCCCATCGATCATCGCTGTATGACGCGAGTGACCAGCGAGCGCGTGGCCGCCGCGGCGCTCGACCTCCTGGCGCAGGCACAACCCTGGCTCCCAGCCCCCGGCCCCTGACCCCGCCGCGCCCCGCGCCTCTGTTAGACTACGGGGTGAATTGCGAAGAACCGTACATGCCGGCCGAATCCTGGTGGTGCGGCTGGGCGCCATGGGTGACATTATCCACGCGCTGCCGGCCGCGGCTTCGCTGAAGCATGGCTTTCCAGGATGGCGTGTGACGTGGGTGGTGGAGCCGCGCTGGGCGCTGTTGCTAGAAGCCAATCCGTTCGTGGATCGCGTAGTGCTGGCGGACCGCACGGGCGCCGGTCTGGCGCACTTTTGGCGGGAGCTGCGCGCGGAGCGATTCGACTTCGCGGTCGATTTCCAAGGATTGGTCAAGTCTGCGCTGGTAGCCTGCGCGGCGCGTACGGACCGCATCTATGGCTTCGATCGGCCGGTGGTGCGCGAGACGCTGGCCGCGTTGTTCTATTCCGATAGAGTGCGGGCGCCCGCGATCCACCGGGTGGATCGGAATCTGGAATTGGCGGCGGCGGCGGGCGCGTCGACCGCGTTGCGCGCGTTCCCATTGCCTCTGGGCCGCGCGGAAGGCGAACTGCCGGCCGGCGCATTTGTGCTGGCCAGTCCGCTGAGCGGCTGGCGCGCCAAACAGTGGCCGCTCGATTACTATGCGCGGCTGGCCGAGCGCCTGCGCCGCGAGGTGGGTATCCCGCTGGTGCTGAACGGTCCGCCAGCCGAGCGGGAAGCGTTGGCGGGTGTGGCGGGCGCCGTGCCGCATGTGTCGTCGATCGAAGGCTTGATCGACGCCACGCGCCGCGCCGCCGCAGTGGTGGGTGTGGATAGCGGACCGCTGCATGTGGCGGCCGCGCTGGGCAAGTCCGGAGTGGCCATCTTCGGACCTACCGATCCCGCCCAGACCGGCCCCTACGGCGGCAGCTTCACGGTGCTGCGCGACCTCCACGCCGTCACCTCCTACAAGCGGCGGAACGAGATCGACGCGAGCATGCGCGCGGTCACGCCCGATGCGGTGTTCGAGGCGTTGCAACCGCGGCTTGCGCGGCGCGATCGTCCGGCGGATTGCCTGGCTTGAAACTTCTTTTTCCCAAGCCGTACGCGGATTTTGTCGCCCGCCTGCGCGTGCCGTGCGGATTCGCGCTGGTGGCCGCGTTTGCGTGGTTCTCGCATCCCGATTCCCGGGCGCTCGTCATTGGGTTGCCGGTTTCATTGATCGGGCTCGGAGTGCGCGCGTGGGCCGCCGGCCACCTGGCGAAGAACCGGACGCTGGCCTCGAGCGGCCCTTACGCGTATACGCGCAATCCGCTCTATCTGGGAACGCTGCTGGTGGCGGCCGGCCTGGCGATGGCATCGCGCAGCGTGGGGCTGGGCGCGCTGTTCGCGGCGGTGTTTCTGTGCATTTATCTGCCGGTGATCCAGCTTGAGCAGCAGCACTTGCGCAGCCTGTTTCCGGAATACGACGCCTACGCCGCGCGCGTGCCCGCGCTGCTGCCGCGCATGACGCCGGCGGGCGAGCCGCGCGCGTTTGATTGGGCGCTGTATGTAAAGAACCGCGAATATCAGGCCGCCGCCGGCTTTCTGGCGGGCGCACTGTTCCTGCTCTGGAAAGCGCAGTAGGGCGGCGCCATGCGCCGCCTTGCTTTATGCCCGCCCAGAAGCCAAAGCCGTCCATATACCAACTGAAAATCACCCTGCTCGACATCCAAGCACCATGCGCTGTGCTGTCTGCACGATGCGTTTCAAGCGGCCATGGGTTGGGGAGTGCCCGATTTCGAGGATTTTGGCGATATCGAAGTCATCGACGAAACCGCGGTAGCGGTAAGTAAGTTGCTCAAGGACGAAGGCAGGACCGTACTCTACGTGTACGACTCTGGCGACAACTGGCGGCACGAAGTTGTGCGGGAAAAGATCCTGCCGGACTCTCCTCCGCCCAAACCGGTTTGTATCGGCGGTGAACGCCGGTGCCCGCCAGACGACGTCGGCGGCCCGTCGGGTTATCAGGATTTTCTGGAGGCCATTTTCGATCCCGAGCACGAGGAATTTGAACATTTCCGGCAGTGGGCAGGCGATCCGTTTCATGCCGAGGAGTTCGACCTCAAAGCGGTGAACGCCATCTTGGATCGGATGCGGTGGCCGAAGAGGCATAGACGAAAGCCATGAACCCCGCTGCGCGCCGGTTACCGGATCTGCACCAGGCTGTCGTCCGCCTGTGGCATGCCGGCGGCATCAAACGTCTGCGGCGCGCGCCAGAAATCCATATACGAAATCTGGTGTACGCACGCCACCGTACAGCGCGGCGCGCAGGATTTCTCGGTCAGGAATTCGCGCCGGATATCGGCTACAGTATATTCGGCGAGCGGCTTGGCCGGATATCCGCGCTGCTGCGAACAGTAATGCACCAGGCCGTCTTCGCAAATGTACAAATACCGCGCGCCGGCCCGGCACCGCCACTGATTTTCCTTGCCGTGCGCGATATTGTCCTGGAAATAGTTGATCTGCGCGTAGCTGGCTTTCCCCATGCCGCGCATCACCGTGTACACCTCGCGCTCCGCCGGCGATAGCGGCTGCAACTGCCCCGTGCCGTCGTGAATGATGCCCACCGTCGACGTGAAACCCAACTCCACGGCGCGCTTGCCCACCACCAGCGCATCCTGCGGATTGCGGATGCCGCCGCCCACCACCGAATTGATATTCACGTGGAAATCGGCGTGCCCGGCCAGCAGTTGCAGCTTCTTGTCCAGCACCTTCAGGCTCTTCTTCGAAACCTCGTCCGGCGTCACGTTGTCGATGCTGATCTGCAGATGGTCCAACCCGGCGCGGCTCAGGCGCTGGATGCGCTCGGCCGTGAGCAGATACCCGTTGGTGATCATGCCCGCAATCATGCCATGGCGGCGGATGTGCGCAATGACTTGGTCTAACTCGGGATGCAGCAACGGTTCGCCGCCGCTGATGGTGACGATGGTGGTGCCCAGCGCCGCCAAATGGTCCAGCCGCTGGCAGACGGTTTCGACCGGCACCGGCTTCGAATGATCGTCGAATTCGTTGCAATAGGTGCAAGCCAGATTGCAGCGCCGCATGGGAATGATGTGGGCCAGGATGGGGTGGTCCGTGGAAAGCAGCCCCTTCGCGATCATGCGCAACTCGCGCGCCCGCAGATGCGCCGCACGCCGTCTTCTACGCCAGGATTTGACCCGATCCGCCATTTGGAAAATCCTATTAAACCATACAAACGGTAGGGGTTCCGTCCCGCGCGAACCGACCGGCCGCTTTTTCGGCTCGAACGGCGATTTCAGCACGCCGAGAGGCGCAGGCGCGGAGTAGCGCTTGCGTTTGCAATCTTCGGCGGGGGCTTGACGGGTGAGAGCGCGTGTGCGCCCGGATCATTCCTCAGCCGACAGCGGATTGCTGGTACCGTCTTTCCCTGGCTGTTTGGAATTGGCCGTTTCAGTTTCCGCCTCTGCCGCTCCTTGCAGGGGCGCATAAATCGCAATTGGGGTTAGTCCCCAATGACCTTGGGGGCGTCCGATCAGTTCTCGTAGGCCATTCATGGCTGTAACGACGCCATCGAGAACAGGGTTGAGTTTCCACGACTCCACAGGGGATCCGATTCGCGCGTCAACTATGCCCACGACCGTCCATAGACCGTCCAAAACCGCGCCGTATTTCATTACAAGATCTTCACTACCGATAGTCAGATAGCCAGGTTGCACCGCGCTCCACAAGTTAATTATCATATCGTCCGATTTGGATATGAAGGTCAATGAAGGTCATGTGGAGCAAGTGTGGGACTTCTTTCAGTACTTCAAGACCGATCTTCATCGCATCGGCGGCCTGTGGCTGCTGCTGCGCTGGCTGCTGCCGTTGCTTTGAGCGTCGCTGTTGCCGGGACATGGAAGGGGCGGCAGCCCGAGCCTCCCTTTGGGATTGAAGGAAAATCGGCTTTGGCCCGCTTGTGAGTCGATCTTGATCCTGATCATTATTATTATTATTATTATTATGATCTTCTCCATGCGTTTGCGCCGATGGCATCTGCGCACCGCCGATTGCCGTTATCTGGCGGAGCGCTTTCGGATCTTATGCTATAGCTACCCGCTAGCCCTCCGTCCGTCCGGGCCGCATCTGCCCGCGCATTACCGGGCGGAGTCGTCGGGATGGTTGGAATGGCACACTCTTGCCATTCTGCGCCTAACGCCAATGCCCACGGCGAAAGTAGCCAGAACTTACCTGGATGAGTATTACAAGACCATGCACAAATGGGTGCGAGGACAGATCCATTATCATCATCGCAATGCCGAGAAGCTGGAGAGAATGGACCGCGCGATCCATCGTTTGGCCTGGGTTTCCATCGGCGTAGCCTTCCTGGCGGCCCTTTCGGCTTGGAAGTGGCACTCCACGGTCCAAAGGCACGACTTGGAGCCGTGGCTGCTATTTCTTACCGCGGGTTTACCGGCGGCATCGGCGGCGGCACATGCCATCTCCGCACAGGGCGAGTTCCCGAAGCTAATAGACCGCTCGAGGACGATGGTCCGGCTGCTGCGGTCGAGCCTCAACCGCCTGCGCCCTCGTGAGGCGTCCACTGCGGCCGGCTTACGCCGCCAAACCGACTATCTGGCGCAGGCATTGTTAGACGAAGTCGCGGACTGGCAGGTTTTGTATCGCAAACCACCGCCACCCCCTGGTTAACGGCGTCCTCCGCTACCGCCCGTTGGCCGCGCGGCCTGTCTACTGGAAATAAACTCCCAAGCCGTTGTAGAAAATGTCGGTGATGATGCCGCTGGTCAAGCCCGTCGCGCTGAATGGCGTCGGATTGTTGTATTGTCCGATCCAAATCCAGCCGAGCGGATAGGTGTACGGATCCGTCCCGCCCGTACCGGAGGGCGGCAGCGCGGAGATCACCCATCCGGGAATCGTCAATTGACCGGCCGCGAGGGGCGCGGTGCATTGCAGCAATTCGAACTGGGTGAGAGCGCTGTTCCCAGAGTAGCCACCGATGGTTACTTGGCCGTTCTGCAGCATGGGGTTGCCGCCGGTCCACTTGACGGTAAGATCGCCCGAGACCGAGAGGCTCTGCGCATTATTAATTCCCTCGAAGTTCGTCGCGGGAATGCTGGTGACGTCGTTTACGGAGAAGGCGCCAACGGCCGCCCCGCCAGTACCGGCAAAGGGATAGGTGAGCGCACTCCAAAGGTATCTCTGGCCCTCGTTTGTCAGATCGGCGCCGTAGTAGCCGCCGTACTGGTTGAGAGTGACGGGGGGTGAGTAGAGCACGGACAAAGTCCCGGCGTCGAGCTGCGCCGGGCTGGAATCCGAAATGCTCCCATTATATGAGTCGACATCGCATCCGTACGAACAATCCACGGCCACGCAGTAGCCGCTCGAGACGCCATATTGCGCCAGACCGGCGGTTCCGGGCGTATATTCGCTGAAAGTGGCCATGGCAACATCCCCGCTGGCGGTGCCGGCCGATCCGGGGATATACTGCGACAGCGTGCTTTCCAGACGGATATAACCAAAATCCACGGTCTTCCCGGAAGCGAGCTGATTCACCAGATCTTGTCCCATCACGGAGTCCGAGCAGGTTTCGCCACTGTCCGATACGGCGATGGTCGCGATGTTTCCGACATTGCCCAGCACCCCGCCCGCTTCGACGGCGATCGGCACGTAGCACCCCGTCACGCCCGGCGGAATTTGGAAGACGATCTGGTCGAGGCCCGCACAACACCCCGAGCGGCCCTGATAGTAGATGTCGGACGACGTGGTGTCGCCCACGTAGACCTTGATCGGCGTCGGCAGATTGCCGACGGGCGGCGCGCCTGCGTCGCTCGCCTTGATGGCCCCGAGGCCGGTGCCCCATAGGATGCCGTAGTCGCCCGGATGAAACGTGTGGATGATGCTGTTGATATTGTAATGGACGTCCGTGGCGATAGCCTGTCCGGCGCCCGCTTGGTTATAGGTATAGATTCCGAACGCGCTGTCTACAACCTGGATGGGCGCCGGCACACTGGTCTGCCCATTGTATGTGACCGTGACCGTCCCGCTGCCTACCGGCGTCGTAGATGGCAATATGGCGGCCACCTGGGTGACGTAAGTGTAGATCATGATCGCGGACACCGCGGTACCCCCGACGGTAACGGTCACGGAGGTGTCGCTGAGCATAGTGGGTAGCGGGAAAGTGCTCGACTCCACTACCGAGTTGGGGCCCAGCCCGGTTCCGAAAATGACGAATATCGATCCTTGCGCCACCCCCGACCCCGGCATTCCAGGCGTCCGGTAGCTGGCGGAATTTACGGCCGGATTTTGCGATCGAATGACAGGCTGCGCCACAGCCGCAACGAAGCAGATAAAAGAAACGGCCAACAAACGTGCGATACGTCTGTGCATGAACGCCTCCTTAGGCGATTCGGTCCGGCGCGCAGGCGGGCGCCGGGCGGGCGAGTCGATTCAAGACTCCGATCACTAATATTGTACGTTGGGGCAACGGCGGTCGTTTCAGTTCTTTCCGGAATCCCCGAACGGGTGCAAAGCGGGTACGCCAAGAGGATCCTGCTGGATCTTTATCTTTTCGAATTCGGCGCGTTCCCGGTCGGCATCCCCTTTGCGGCCCGCCTGGCGGTAGGCTTCCGCCAGAAAGAAGTGCACCATTGGCTTGGAAGGCGCCTGCCCGGCAGCGGTCTCCAGTTCGGCGACGGCGGCGTCGATCTTGTTCGCGTCCAGATTCGCGCGCCCCAAGCCGGTGTGGCAAAGCCAGCGGTATTTGGCGGGAGCGGCTTTCAGCGCCGCGTGCAGCGACTCGATAGCCCGCTCCGGCGATCCCTGCCGGATCTGCAGCGAAGCAATCACCAGCAACGCCGGCCAGTGTTTCGGGTTGTTTTGTACTTCCTTTTGGAACTCCGCCAGCGCCGCTTGCAGATCCGTTTCCATCAGGTAGAGGCCGTACGCATAATGTACGCCGGGCTCGTTGGGATACTGCTCCAGCAATTGACGGTAACCGGCCGACGCCGCGTCGGGATGCTGGCTGGCGAAGGCCCACGCGGCTTTCCCCGCCAGGTCCGCGATCTCCTTCCTCTGCCGCGAAAGCTCGGCCATCTCATCCGGGCTTGCCAACACGCACAGCCCCATGGCTTCCTCCACCGGCGGAGGATTGTTGGGGTACTTGGATAGGGGCTTCAACTGCGCCAGCGCTTCATCGAAAGCCGAGGAGCGGATCAAAAGCTGCGCCGCACGTACGCGCACGGCAGTCTCAAACTGGATATTCTCGCCGAAACCCAGATCCTCGCCTTTGCGGATATCTGCCAGCGCCTGGTCCTGATCTTCCAGTTGGGACTCGCTCAGACCCAGAAGAGCCCAACCGGTCCCGACGGCCGGCGCCAACCCGACGCCCTTCCGCAGCGCATCGGTGGCCTCGGCGAAGCGGCGCAACTGATAAAGCGCCCCCCCCATGTAGAGCCAGCCTTCCGGCCATTCCGGGCGGATCGCCAGGGCCTGCTTGTACAAAGCCGCGGCCTCCTCGGGATGGCTGTCCAGGACGGCCTCCGCGCGGCGCGCCAGATCGTCGAATTGTTCCTTGGCGGGCGTCTGAGCGCAAATCCAGGGCGCCGCAAAAAGCGTTAGGCCCAGCGCCAGCGCACCACCAGATAGCTGTTTCCTATAATTCCACATGACGTCTACCCTACGATAACCCAACTCCGCTATCCTGTAATCGATGCGCATCCTGGCACTGATCGTGGCCGCCGGCGCCGCTTGCGCGCAATCCTCCAGCCCCGACCAGTTCTTCCGGGACGCTGTGGCGGCTCAGCAACATGGAGACGACGCGCTGGCCGTCCGCAAATACCAGGAACTCCTGAAGAGCTATCCGGACTCCGTCGAAGTGCGCGCCAACCTGGGCGCGGCGCTCTCGAAACTGGGACGCTACGACGAAGCCATCGTGCAGTACCGCGCCGTGCTCGCCAAGAAAGACAGCGCGGGTCTGCGGCTCAACCTGGCGCTGGCGTACTACAAGAAGGGCGCGTGGCGCGACGCGGTGCAGCAGCTCAACACGCTGCGGTCCGCACAACCCGACGACACGCGCGTCGCCACTCTGCTGGCCGATTGCTATGCCAACCTGGGACAGGATGAACAGGCGATCGCGATCCTGAAACCCGTGGAGGCCGCGCATCCCGACGACTTGGCGGTGGCGTGGCTGCTGGGGTCGGCGTTGATCAGGGCGGGCCATCGGCGCGAAGGCATGGAGCGCGTCGACCGGGTGGCCCGCCAAGGCAACCGTCCCGAAGCTTACCTGCTGGCCGGACAGACGGCTCTCAAGATGAATGAATTCGAGCGCGCGCGCGACTATGCCGACGCGGCGCTGCGCCTGAATCCGCGGCTCCCCGGCGCGGACACCTTGCGCGGCACCGTGCTGAGCTATTTGGGAGATACGCAGGGCGCCATCGCCGCGCTGCGAAAGGCCGTGGCGGCCGACGCCAACGATTTCGATGCGCAGGTGGCCCTGGGCGCGGTGCTGCACACCGAGCGGGATCTCGAAGAGGCGCGCCGGCATCTGCAGCGCGCGCTGCAGCTCAAGCCCGATTCCACTTTGGCGCGTTACAAATGGGCGCAACTGGAGCGCACCGAGGGGTTGGTGGAGGCGGCCGTGAAGGATTTCGAGAGAGTGGTGCACGACGATCCCAATTGGGCGCAACCGCACGTGGAGTTGGCCGCTTTGTATTTTCGCCTGAACCGCCAGGAGGATGGCGACCGGGAGCGCGCGACTTTCGACCGGCTTACCGCGGAGCAGCAGAAATAACATGGCGCATGCGCCGGTGCGCGCCGTATCGAAGCATACACACCTCTCGCCTCTTTATTGGATAACCCTAAGCCGCAGCGGGTATCATGCGGGAAGGGAGGTTTTATGACAGATGGATGCGTGGGCTGTATTTTCGCGCTGGCGGCGGTTTTCGTGTTGGGAGTCGCAGGCGCGCCGCTGGGACAGGCGCAGACCTATACCGCGCTTCTCAAGTTCCCAGGAGCCGGCGGGGGGAATCCGTTCTACGGAAGTCTGGCGCGGGACCCAAGCGGCAATTTGTACGGTACGACCATAGCCGGCGGCACGGTGGGAGCAGGCGTGTTATTCAAAGTGGACCCGCAGGGACAGGAGACCGTGCTGCTTAACTTCGGGGATGGGAACGACGGGGCCAATCCCTACGCCGGCGTCATCCGGGATTCGAGCGGCAACCTCTACGGCACAACCTTTTATGGGGGGCCTGCGAGCGCCGGCATCCTGTACGAACTGGATGCCGCGGGCACGGAGGCGACCCTGTACGCCTTCACCGGCGGAGCCGACGGGGCAAACCCCGAGGGCGGACTGTCCCGCGACGCGGACGGTAATCTGTATGGCACGACGATGCGTGGCGGAGCATCGGGCAAAGGCACGGTGTTCCAGGTGGATACCTCCGGCATCGAGACGGTGCTGTACAGTTTCACCGGGGGAAACGACGGCGCGTTTCCCGCCGGCGGCGTGATCCGGGACCATACCGGAAATCTATATGGCACCACCAACGAAGGCGGCACGATGAACTACGGAGTGGTGTTCAGGGTGGATGCCGCGGGCCACGAGAAGGTGCTGCACAGCTTCCTGGGTGACGCGGACGGGCGGTACCCCCAGGCAGGGCTGCTGCGGGAATCGTCGGGCAACCTCTATGGCGTTACGGTGAATGGCGGCACAACCGACGAAGCCTTGGGTGCGGGAGTGGTGTTCAAGGTGGCTCCGGGTGGCGCCGAGACGGTGCTGTACGAATTCACAGAGCGCGCGAATGGAGCTTACCCTTTCGGAGTTATGGTCATGGACCCGGCCGGCAATCTCTACGGCACCACCGGGGGCGGCGGCCAAAACAACCGCGGAGTCGTGTTCAAGCTGGATACGGCTGGCACCGAGACGGTACTGCACAGCTTTAAAGGACCGGAAGGAGCCAAGCCCTATGCCGGCGTGATCCGGGATTCGGCAGGGAATCTGTTTGGGACGACTGAGGATGGCGGCAACGGGTCCGGAGTGGTGTTCAAACTTGTTCCGTGAGTAGGGCGGCGCCGGGCGGCGCCACTGGTCACCGAGGCGGTTCCCTAACCGTCAGAATTTGATCCGCCCGCACCTTCTTCAGCGTCTGCACGATTCCGCTCGGCCAGCGGATCTCCAGCGAAGCGATCCCCTCCTCACCGCCCAGCCCGAAATGCACCCGCTTGTCGCTCGAGGACATAAACCCGTCGGACGTAGTCACATGGTTGTAAAGAGTCCGGCCCGATGCGGTGGTCAGCTTCAGCGCCGCCCCGATACCGTCGCGGTTGCTGCGGCGGCCAACCGTATTCACCAGCAGCCAGTGATTCCCATTATCGGCCGAGTTCAACAGAATGCGGGGCTTCTCGTCCAGCGACGTCACCACCAGGTCTTCGAAGCCGTCGTTATTCAGATCCACGAACGCCGAGCCGCGCTGGAAGCCCGCATGTGTGAAGTCCGCGCCCAGCAGGCCGGAGACATCCCGGAACTCCTTGCCATCCACGTTCTCAAACATGGTGTCGGACTGGCGCGAGATCTCGCCCATGTTATCGATCTCTCCGTTCGCGGAGTACAGATCCTTCCAACCGTCGTTGTTGTAATCCACAAAACCGTTGCTCCAGCCAGAGCTGCGCACGCTCAGCCGCGATAAGTGGGAGACGCCGGAAACGTAATTCATGTATTTGCCGCCCATGTTGCGGTAAAGACCCCAGATCTGACCTTTTAGGTTGTTATAGAAGAGATCGGGCCAGCCATCGTTGTCGTAGTCCTTGGCGTCGGCGCCCATGGACGATCCCGCGTTGCCACTCTCGTCGTAGGCCACGCCCCACTCGTAACCGGATTCCTTAAAGGTCCCGTTCTTCTGATTGATGAACAGAAAATTGCGCACCGTGTCGTTGGCCACGAATACGTCCGTATAGCCGTCGCCGTTGAAATCCGCGATGGCGATGCCCATCCCTTTGCCCAACTCCTTGCCGAAACCGGAAGAGTCGGTCACATCTTCGAAACGGCCATTGCCCAGGTTGTGATACAGCCGGTGCGCGACGTTAGTATAAACCTTGGGATGGCAATAATATTCGCGGCCGTTCGCCGCGCAGATTTTATCCGTCTGCGGGGTCCACACCGTATAGTTGGAGACAATAAGGTCCAGCTTGCCGTCGTTATCGTAATCGAACCAGGCGGCCGCTACGCTGATCACATCCTTGGGCTTGCCGCCGATGCCCGAGCGCTCGGTGACATCGGTGAAAGTGCCATTGCCATTGTTATGGTACAGCGCGTTGCGACCGGCGTTGCAGATGAACAGATCCTCAAAACCGTCGTTATCGTAGTCGCCGGCCGCTACTCCGAAGCTGAATCCCAGGTCTTTGCCGAGCAGCCCGGCGTGCGCGGTGACATCTTCGAACGTGCCGTCGCCGCGATTGCGCAGCAGGCAGTTGTAGAAACGCGGATCGGTCTTCTGCATCTCGGGCAGCTTGGCGCCGTTGGTGAAGAAGAGATCCATGCGGCCGTCGTTGTCGAAATCGAAGGCGGCTACTCCGCCGCACATGGTTTGCGGAAAATACTTCCGGCCGGTGAAGTTGTTGTCGGTGCGGTAAGCGAAATTGGATTTGGGAGCGATATCGGTGAAGTGCGGCCGCCGCGGCTCAGGAGCCTGGCCACCAAACACCAACCACCAGCCACCAACCACCAGCCACCAGCCAAGCGCCAGCCGCCGTCTCATCGGGGCTTGTCTCCGGCCTGAGCCGCATCCTGCCGATCCATGAGCTTCTGCGCGATGCCGCGCTCGCGGTCGCCGTCGGCGCGCCGGTCCAGCCGATAGTAGACGGTGGCCAGAGTTGCGTGCGCTTCCGCGAAATCCGGCGATTCGCCGATCAACGCCTCCAGCGTCCTGCGCGCCGCGTCCGGATTGCCGGTGGCCAAATCGACATTGGCAATCTGATAGCGGACGCCCGCATCGTTGGGGCGCGCCTTCAGGGCGCGCTCGAAGTAGCGGCGCGCCTCTGTATATTCCTGATCCTGCTTCGCCAAGACGCCCATGTTCAGGTTGGACGCGAACTCATCGGGATCCAAAGCCAGTTCCTGGGCGAAGGCCGCGCGGGCCCCCTCGCTCTCTCCCTTGGCCAGCAGCAACTCTCCTAAACGCGCGTGCGCACCGGGGAGCTTGTCGTTCAGGGCGATGGATTTCTCGATATCGACGAGCGCGCCGTCGTAGTCGTGCGTGCCTAATTTCAGAGTGCCCCGCAGCAGGCGGGCTTCGGCCGAGTCGCCCCGGCCCAGGATGCGGTCGATCACGGCCGCGCCGCTCGAATTCTGGCCATCTCCGATGAGCGCGGTTCCATACAGATAGTCGAACGCCTCATCGGCGGATTTCTCTTTCTCGAGCGGGGCCAGCAGGGCGATGGCTTCGTTGTATCTTCCGAGGCCGTTATAGCAACTGGCCAGCAGCAGAGTGACTTGGTCCTTGAACTGGGGCGCCAGCGAGATGGCCCGCTCGAAGCGTGCGGCGGCCTCGGACGGACGGCTCGTTTTGTAATAGGCCAGCCCCAGGTTCAGCAGCAAGGCTGGATTGCCGGGACTCTCCGCCAGCGCCCGATCGTACTCCGCGATAGCTTCTTCGTAGCGGCCGGCGCGCGCCAGCGCCGCGCCCAGATTCGACCGTGCCTCCACCGAATCCGGGTGCGCCTCCAGATACTGACGGTATGCCTGGATGGCGGCCTCCGGATCCTGCGCCCACAATGCCGCCGCCAGCACGGCAACGATTAACGATGCAATCTTCACTTGCCCATCTCATCGGCCAACTGTTTCAGCCGCACGAACTCCGCCCGCTCCCGCGCCGCATCCGCCTTCCTCCCCGCAAGCGCATAAGCCGCCGCCAATGAGAACCGGACTTGCGGGCTGTCCGGAGCCTCCTGTCTGGCGATCTCAAGGTGTTTGATGCCCTCGTCCACTTCACCTGCATTGGCTAGCAGCCTGCCAAGCACACCATGAGCCGCGAAGAATTTAGGGTCCGCCTCCACCGCGCGCCGCGCATACGGAATCGCTTTGTCGGGATCGCCGCGCTTCTCGTACTCCAGCGCAACGGTCGCCAGAGCCTCCGGATCTTTCGGGTTGAGATCCAATTCTTTCTGCAGTTCGCGCAGGCCGCCTTCTTCGTCGCTCGCCAACAGGAACGACGCGTAGAGATAGTGGACGTTGGGCGCTTTGGGATAGTTCGCCAACAACTCCGCGAAGTACTTCTCCGCCTGCGCGGGCTGCTTGCCGGCCGCCGCGCAGACTGCCCGCCCCGCCTGATCGATCAGATCCTTGTCGCCGGGCGGCACGTCTTGCGGCAGGATGGGACGGTGCAACCCAGCCAGGCCCGCGGCCTCGATTACGGCGGGTGTGGCGTCGCCGGCTCGCACAACCTTATCCAGCACCTGCAGCGCGGACTCGTATTGTTTGAATCGGGTTAACAACAGCACCGCATGATACAGCACCACGCGGGTCACTTGCGGGTCGTCGCCCAGACCCAAGCGGCGCGCCTCGTTGATGTGGTCGAGCGCCCTGCCGTACTCCCTCGTTTCATACTCGCAGAGGCCCAGCAGCGCGAATCCGGGACCCGTTTTGTGGTCCAGGGTCACCAGCCGGCGCAGAGCATCGCGGGCTTCCGGATACTGGTCCTGGTCGTAAAGCAGTTCGCCCAGAAACCACCAGCCCTCCGTCCACGACGGTCGCATTTTGACCGCCTGCCGGTACAACCCGACGGCGTCCGGGACGCGATTCTGCACGCGCGCCTCCCCGGCCTCCTTCGACACCCGCTCAAACGTATCGGCCGCCGTCAGCAGCCCCACAAACGCAACCGCGCAGAGCATGTGGGGCAGGTTGCCAACATGCAGGCCGATCGCCAATCGGCCTCTCCCCCGTGCCCCGCCGCCACGCATGCCTACTGCATCTCCTTCACGCTAACCACCCGATCGCCCGGGACATCCTTCAGCGTCTGCACAATCCCCGACGGCCAATGAATCGCCACCGAGCCAGCCGTCCCATCCGCCCCCAACCCGAAATGCACCGGCCCGCAGCTCGACGAGGCGTAGCCCACGCTGGTGGTCATATGGTTCGACTGCGTGCCGCTCTTTGTGGTGACCTGAATGCGAGCGCCGATGCCGTCGCGATTGCTCTTGGTTCCTTCGAGCGCGATGTCCAGCCAGTGTCCGGCGCCCGGGCTGCGATTCATCCACATTTCGGCGGGGTGCGCGAGCGCCGTGGTCACCACGTCGATCCGGCCATCGCCGTCGAAATCGCCGAATGCCAAGCCGCGATGACGCGCCGCGGGTGAGGCGTCCAAGCCAGCCTCGGCGGTCAGCGCCTCCCAGTGCCCGCCGGCGCCTAGATTGCGGAACACGGTGTTGTGCTGCTCCACCGTAGTGCCCGGCAGCGGCTGTGACAGCACGTCTCCGCGGCTCACGAAGAGATCCTTCCATCCGTCGTTATCGAAATCGTAGAATCCCGCGCCGAACCCGGCCATGTGCATGGTCAGCGTGCGCATTCCGCTCGGCGTGCTGATTTCCTGGAACCCGCTGCCGGCTGTGTTCTTCCACAAGGGGAACGTCTGCTTCTCCAATGCCACGGTCACCAGGTCCGGATACCCGTCATTGTTGAAATCGCGAAAATCCAGACCCATCCCGGAGATGAAACTGCCGTCTTCCGGCAGCGCCACGCCCTTCTGAAACGCAACTTCCTCGAACTTGTTGCCCAGATTGTGGAAGAGAAAATTATACGAGCCGTCGTTGGTGACGAAAAGATCGGGGCGGCCATCCAGATCGTAGTCGGCCATACCCACTCCCATTCCCTTCCCCACATGCGCGCGGATGCCCCACTGCTCCGACACGTCCTCGAACTTGCCACGGCCCTTATTCAGGAACAACTGATTGGGCAATCCCTTATAGGACCGCGGTGCGCAATAGTCGGCGACTCCCTTGTAATCGCAGAGAGGTTCCGTGGCGTAGTCCCATTGCAAATAATTGACCACGAATAGGTCTAGCAGACCGTCGTTGTTCACATCCACCCAGACCGCCGCAATGCCCCACATCGGCCCAAACTTGGGATCGGGGCGGTTGTCAATGCCGGACTCGGCCGTGACATCCGTAAACGTGCCGTTGCCATTGTTGTGGTAGAGCGTATTGTGGTGGACGCCCGCCACGAAGAGATCGGGATAGCCGTCGTTATCGTAATCGCCGACCGCCACGCCGTTGTCGAAGCCGCTGCCGGCCAGTCCCGCCGCCTCTGTCACGTCGGTGAACACGCCATTGCCATCGTTGCGAAACAGGCGGTTGCGGTACTTGGGGTCATCTTTCTTCAAGGTGGCCAGATTGGCCCCGTTGGCGAAGAAGATATCGGGACGCCCGTCGCGGTTATAATCGAACACCGCCACGCCGCCGGCCATGGTGGCGGGCACGTGGCGGGCCTGGACTTCGCCATGCTCGAGTTGGAAGGGGATGGGCTTCAGATCGAACTTTATCAGGGACACCAACCCCAGCGCAATTAGGCGGCGAGAACCCATATCGACTAGAATAGCGCGTGCCGTGGGGCAGGATGGTATCCTGCGCGCCGATTGCCAATCGGCGCAGGCCCTCGCCATGAGAATCTTCACCCCAACCCGACACTCTATTCCCGTGACCACCTTTCACACCCGTCACCTGCCACACTACTACGGCACCGGCCAGCCCGTCTTCCTCACGTGGCGCCTCCACGGCAGTCTTCCCGCAAATCGCTGTTTCCCTGCAACGACCACTTCAGGCGAAGCCTTCCTAACCATGGACCGCATTCTCGACAACGCACGCACCGGCCCTCCGTATCTTGGTCGGCCGGAACTTGCGGCGATGGTGGTAGAAGCCATTCGTTACCGGCAGGATGGTCTGGGGCACTGCCAGTACGCATATGTCGTCATGGCAAATCATGTCCACCTGCTAATCACTCCTTGCGTGGAGGTCTCGCGCCTCATGCCCTAAAGAGGTTCACCGCCAGAGAATGCAATCGCATGCCCGGACTCACCTGGCAACCCTTCTGGCAAGACGAGAGCTATGATCGTCTCGTCCGTAACGAGACAGAGTTCCAACGGATCGCCGCTACATAGAGATGAATCCCGTGAACGCCGGGTTGGCCAGTAAGCCGGACGATTTTCCGTGGTCCAGCGCTGGGCCGATTGGCAATCGGCCCGCAGGTTGCCATCGTTGCCAACCTGCCCCACTATAATGTAGACGAATGATGCGCTGGGTCTGCCTGCTGGCATGCTGCGCCTGCCACGCCGCCACCTTCGAAGAACTCGCCCGCCAAGCCGCCGCCGCGCGTGAGGCCGACCAAGTGCCCCAGGCTATCGATCTCTACCAGCAAGCCCTCCAACTCAAGCCCGATTGGTCCGAAGGCTGGTTCTATTTGGGCACCTTGTATTACGATTCCGACCGCTATGCCGATGCGCAGCCAGCCTTCGCGCGGTTCGTCGGCCTCGCGGACAAGCCCGCCGGCTGGGCTTTTCTGGGGCTGTGCGAATTCGAGACCGCCGGCTACACCCAGGCGCTGGAACATCTGCAAAAAGCCCTCCGCGGCGGCTTGGCGCCCGAAATCGAACCTGTGGTCCGCTTCGACCAGATCCTGCTGCTCACGCGACTGGGCTTTTTCGAGCAGGCATGGCGCGGCTATGCGGCGCTGGTGCGCCACGGCGTCCACGATCCTACCTTGATCGCCGGCCTGGGCCTCAACGCGCTCAATAAGCCGATGCTGCCGAAGGAGACACCACGCGATCAACGGGAATTCGTCGCCGCGGTAGGCCAGACCTCGTACATCTGGTTGTCGGGAGACAACGCCAAGACGGAAGCGGCATTCCACACTCTGCTGGAGGCTTACCCCACGGCTCCCGGCGTTCATAACCTATACGCGACCTATCTGGAGGCCTCCCAACCGGAGGCCGCGCAGCGGGAACTGCGGCGCGAATTGGACCTGAATCCCCAATCGGCGGATGCGCGCGCCATGCTCGCACTGCTGCTGCTAAAGGCGGGTAACGCGGCTGACGCATCGTCCTACGCGAAGAAGGCCGCGGAAGACGGACCCGCGTGCGCACTGGCGCAGTACGTTTACGGGGTGACCCTCGCCGATCCGCGCGAAGCCGCCGCGCATCTGGAAATCGCCGAGCGGCTGGATCCTTCCAATTTCAAGGTGCACTTAGCGTTGGCGCATGCTTACTCGGCGTCGGGCCGGAACGAAGACGCACGCCGCGAGCGGAAGATATCCATCGAGTTGGCGCGGGGAGAAGACGGAACTGCTTAACGTCCCTCGGTGACCGGGACCACCCGGTCCGCCGCCACATCGCGTAGCACCTGCTTGATTCCACTCGGCCAGGCGATTTGTATCTCCTTGGCCACGGTGTTCGCGCCTAGACCGAAGTGCACGCGGGAATCGCTCGACGACGCAAAGCCCACGCTGGTCGTAGCGTGGTTATATTGCACCGAACCGTCCGCCGCGGTCAATCTGATTTTCGCGCCGATTCCCATCCGATTGCTTTTCGTGCCGAAAAGCTTGAGCGATATCCAATGATTGCCGTTTTGCGTGGTGTTGTGAAAAATCTTGGTCTGGCCATTCAGCACCGAGACTACCGCGTCAATCCGGCCGTCGTTGTCCAGGTCGCCGAAAGCGGCCGCGCGGTGCGCGCCTGGAATTTGGAAGCTAGGCCCCGCCGTGGCGCTAACGTTCTTGAATTTGCCATTGCCAAGATTGCGAAACACGGCATTTGGTTCTTCGAACGTCCGCGGCGAGAACAGGTGCACGTTCTCGTCGACGTTCGCGCGCGCCACAAACAGGTCCTTCCAACCGTCGTTGTCCAAATCGGCGATACCGTTCCCCCACCCGGACATCTCAAACGTATCCATGGCCAACCCCGCCACGGCCGTTTTATCCATAAACTCGCCGTGGCCGAGATTCAGGAACAGCGGAAACGTCTGCTTTTCGATGGAAGTCATCCATATGGCGGGAAGACCATCGTTCAGCACGTCCCGAAAATCGGCGCCCATTCCCGAGAGGACATTCCCGCCTTCGCCAAAAGCGACTCCGGCCTCCACGGCGACCTCCTCGAATCGCTCTCCTCGAATGTTGTGGAAGAGCTGATTGGAGGCATTATCGTTGGCCACGAAGATGTCGGGGTAGCCATCGCCATCGTAATCGGCAACCGCCACTCCCATGCCGCGCCCGAAATGCGCCGCGATGCCCGTTTGGGCTGACACGTCGGTGAATGTGCCGTCGCCATTGTTGCGGTAGAGCGAATTGGGAAGCGGTTGGCAGTAACGCGGATCGCAGATGATGCGCTGGCCGTTCCGGCCATTGGCGAAGCACGGCTTTTCGGTGTCCGGGTCCCAACGGCAATAATTCGAGACGAACAGGTCTAGCAATCCGTCGTTGTTATAGTCCACCCAGGCCGCCGCGATCGACCACATCTTCTTGCCGTTGTAGAAGCCGCCCCCCACGCCGGCCCTCTTTGTCACATCTGTGAACGTGCCGTTCCCGTTGTTGTGGAACAACTGATTCCCGTTGACATTGGCCACGAACAGGTCCGGACGCCCGTCATTGTCGTAGTCTCCGACAGCCACTCCGATGCCGTATCCGGCGCCGCCCAGTCCGGCCTTCTCTGTGACGTCGGTGAAGGTCAGGCCGCCGTTGTTGTGGAAGAGGCGGTTCTTATGCTGTGGACCTTTAACCAGCGAAGGCATGCCGGCGCCATTGACAAAATAGATATCCAGGTATCCATCGCCGTCGTAGTCGAATACAGCCACGCCGCCGAGCATCGTCTCCGGCTGGTGTCTCTGGGGAGTTGGCGAACTGTTGCTGGTGAAGCGGACTCCGGCTTTGCCGGCGATCTCCTCGAAGGTAATCGGTCCCAGGATCCCGCTGCCGAGCGCGGACAACTGGAAACAAATGAGGAGAACTTTCGCGTTGAAAAACAGCCGGGCCTTCGGTTGGCGACGAGGGCCGTTCTTTCCAAGCGGGCCGCCGGCGCCCCTGCTCCTCACCATTCTCCCTAGTGTACAACCTGTGGGGCAGGCTGGCAGCCTGCGCGGCGGTTGGTTACCGCCGCTGGCCGATTGACAATCGGCCGCAGCTTACCAAGCTGCCCCACAAGGGCACCCCTGCTTTGCGTAACGGATCATCCATCTGTAACTTATGTGGAAGCCGGGTCGCCAATATCGTGGGGAAGCTCGGTTCCGGTGTTGTGGACCTTGCCAGGCGGGCAACTGGGAACAAATGAAGAGGACCTTCCGATTGAAGAATAGCCGGGCACTCCGATGGCGAAGCGCCTTTCTTCTTTTCGCTGGAATAGCGGGCGCGGGTTCAGTCCTTCTGTTGCGGGGATTCGGGCCACTGCAATTGTCCGGCCAACCGCCGGCCATCACCGTCGATTATCCGGCCGACGGGTCCGTCTTTCCGCCCGAAATCACACCACCCACTTTTCTCTGGCGCGATGCCGCGGCCAGCGCCACGTCGTGGGCCATCGATATCAGTTTCCCCGACCGCTCCCGCGGCATCCACGTGAAAGCGTCCGGAGAGCGGATGCACACCGGCGAAATCGACCCCGAAGCCGTTTCGCGCAATAACGAGCTTCCCAAGCTGACCCGGGAGCAGGCGGCCGCACACACATGGACGCCCGATGCCGGGACCTGGGAGGCGATCAAGAAACGCTCCGTGGAATCGCCGGCCAACGTCACCATTACCGGCTTTGGCGACGAGGACCGGAAGCAGCCGGTCTCCAGCGGCCAAGTGAGAATTCTGACCTCCCGTGACCCAGTTGGCGCGCCGATCTTCTATCGCGACGTGCCGCTGATGCCCAACCAGGGCGCCAAAGGCGTCATCAAGCCGCTGGCGCCCGAGTCGATCGGGCTAATCAAGTGGAGACTACGCTATCTCGACGAACCGGGCAGCCGGGTGGTCATGCAGAAGATCGAGACCTGCGCCAACTGCCACTCCTTCTCGGCGGACGGAAAAACGCTGGGACTGGACGTGGACGGACCGGCCAACGACCACGGACTGTACGCGCTGATCCCGGTGGCAAAGCAAACTGCGATCCGAACCCAGGACGTCATCAAATGGCCCACCGTCCGCGATCCCCAGATCCCCCGGCTGCGATCCGCATTCATGTCGCGGATCTCGCCGGACGGGCGATACGTTCTATCGACGATCGACGATCCCGAGGCAGTCCGGCGCGCGGCCGGGCGCACGCTGGAGGACAAGTACTACGTCGCCAACTTCCTGGACTACCGCTTCCTGCAGGTGTTCTATCCGACGCGCGGCATTCTGGGCTGGTACGATCGCGACACCAAGCGTCTGGAGCCGCTGCCGGGCGCCAACGACCCGCACTACGTGCAGGCCGGCGGCGTTTGGAGCGCCGACGGAAAGTACGTGGTGTTCGAAAGGGCGGAAGCCAAATCGCCCTATCCGCCGGGAGTGCAACTGGCCCGCTACGCCAACGACCCCAACGAAACCCAGATCCAATACGACCTCTACCGGATGCCCTTCAACGAAGGACGTGGCGGCACGCCGGAGCGCATCGCCGGCGCCTCCGCGAACGGCATGAGCAACAGCTTTCCGAAGGTATCGCCGGATGGCCGCTGGATCGTGTTTGTACAGGCCCACAACGGCATGGTGATGCGCCCGGACGGCAAACTCTACATCGTGCCTTTCGAGGGCGGCGAGGCCCGGCTGATGAAGTGCAACACGCCGCTGATGAACTCGTGGCACACATTTTCGCCTAACGGCCGCTGGCTGGCCTTCTCGTCGAAGAGCCGCTCGCCTTACACGCAGCTATACCTGACGCACGTGGACGCCGACGGAAACGATACGCCGCCAATTCTGGTCGACAACACCACGGCGGCAAATCGCGCGGTGAACTTGCCGGAGTTCGCAAACATTCCGCGGGACGGCCTGCAAACGATCGACCCGGTGGCCACCAAGGTCTACGCAACGGAAAACGAGGCCCTCGAGTTGATGCGGAGGGGTCAGTTCGGCGAGGCCATTCCGAAGTGGCGCGAGGCTATGCAGGGGGATCCCGCCGATGGCGATGCGCATTTCAACCTGGGCTATGCGTTGACCAAGAGCGGCGACCCGCACGGGGCGCTGGCGGAATACCGCAAGTCCTGCGATCTCAGTCCTGACAACCCGGCTTTGTTCGCCAATTTCGCGCTGGCGCTGGTGCAGGATGGCCAGCCGGACGAAGCCATCCTCAATTACCGGAAATCGCTGGAATTGGCTGCCAACCCCTCGGTAGAGGCGGACTTGGGCACGGTACTGTCGGAGAAGGGCCAAACCGCCGAGGGTCTCGAACACCTGGAGAAAGCCGTCGCCATGAATCCCGAGTCGGCGGACGCGCACAACAAGCTCGCCGCAGTGCTGCTAAAGACCGGCCAATCCGCGGAAGCCACCGCGCACTTGGAGAAGGCGGTGGAGTTGGCCCCGGATTCGGTGGAGTATCGCTTCAGCCTTGCCTATGCGCTGGGGCAGGCGGGGCGCCTCGCCGATGCCCTTCCCCAATTGCAGAAAGCCGTGGATCTGAGCGGCGGCCGGGACTGGCAATGCTACGACATGCTGGGCGCCGTCTACAACAAGATGGGCCGCCCGGAGGATGCCATCCAAGCCGGGCGCCGGGCGTTGGACCTGGCCGCGGCGGACCACAATGAGGATCTGGTGCGGACTTTGCGCGCGAAGCTGGCGGGCTACGAGCAGCCCAGGTGATGCTATCCCTGCCCGAAAAGCAATTCAAGAGGATGGTTACCAATCCGGAATGTTAGTGGAAGAAATGTTCGGTGAAGTCGGCGGCGCGGCCGTTCAGAAGCGGGCCGTCACCGACCCGCGTGTGCTCAACGAGGCCTACGATTACGCTCGGCCCAGTTCCTTTTCGCGCGGCATGCGGATCGATCTGAACGGCTTGGTGGTGCTTTTGATCTCCGGAACGGCCAGCATCGACGAAAACGGAGAAACCGTGCATATCGGCGATTTCCGCGCGCAATGCCGGCGCATGTTCTACAACATCACCGGGCTGCTGGAAGCGGAAGGCGCCACCTGGCACGACATCGTACGTACTACCTTCTACCTGCGCGATATCGACCGCGACTATGGCGAGTTCAACGAAGAGCGCACGGCGTTCTACAAGCAGCAAGGTCTGGAGCCGCTGCCGGCCTCGACTGGCATCCAGGCGAAGCTGTGCCGCCCGGAGCTGCTGGTGGAAGGCGAAGCCATCGCCATCTTCCGCAACCGCAATGCCGAGCCAGCCGCGTAGCGCCGGAGGCGCGGGTCCTGGAGGACCCGCGCAGACCTGGAGGTCCGCCCCACGAAACAAAAAAAGGGGCGGCTTGCGCCGCCCCCTTCGATTGATTCCAGCCTCGCGGACGAAGCTTAGAAGTTGTACTTAACTGCGAATTCGATCACGCGCGGCACCTCGTTCTTGTAGTACGGGGAACCCGAGGTCTGCGCTTGCAGGTTTGTTTGACTCAACTGGCTGCCGTTCGCGAAGTTCAGATTGAGGTCGTTAGCCCCAGGTTGTCCGAACTGCGGAAGCGGATGGTTCAGGAAGTTGAACGCCGAGAACCGGAACTCCACCTTCTGATGCTCCTTGAAGAGGAAGTCCTTGTAAATCGCGAGGTCGCTGTTGAAGAAAGCCGGCCCCTTGATGTACGGCCAGATGAAATCGCCGTTCGCTCCGCCCGAAGGAGGCGCGAAACAGGCCGGGTTGAAGTACTGGCCCGATTTCAGACCGCTGCGCGGATCGCAGATCAACTTCGGTACGACTGTCGCCGAACTCGAACCGAGATAGTTAGAGTTTGACAACGAAGTCGGGAACCCTACGTTGAGGTCGCCGGCCGACAGCGGCTGCAAGGGCGGCCCGCTCTGCGCCTGCGTGATGCCCGAAAGGACCCAGCCATTGACCACCCCACCCAGGAATCTGTTGTCCTTCACGGGAGCGGGCAGGTTGATGACGTAGGCGGCGTTGAAGATGTGCGTGTGGTCGAACGCCAGCACGCCGTAGTTCGCGGCCACGCTATACGGATCGGTGCCGTTGCCGGCGCTGTTGCCGTTGGCGCTGTCGGCATCGCGAACACCCAGGTTCTTGCTGAAGGTGTAGTTCGTGGTGAAGGTAACCCGTCCGGATTGCTTCTGCCACGTCGCGATGAAAGCGTTGTAGTTGGAGTAGCTCATGTGGCCCTGCAACGAGATGCCCGTGTAGTTATGGTACGGGTAGAAGTCGTTCAGGTTTGGAAAGTTCGAAGGCTGTGTACCCGTGCAGGCGCCGTTAGTATACGTGCCGCAAAGGTTCTTGCCGGTGATCGGATCGGTCCCGAAGAACGCGCCTAACGGAATCAAGTCGAGGTTCCCCAAACCACCCGAGCCGTTGGTAAGCAGGTCGCGCGACCGGCTGCCCGCATACTGGAATTCCGCAACCGAACGCCAGGGCGTGCGCTGCGAAATCGTCGCGTTGTAGGTCCAGGTATTCGGCGTGGATTCGTCGCCCATCGTCAGGGCGCTGATTCCGGTGCCGAGACCGGGAGCCCCGAGCGCGGCCGTGTATTGCTGGAAGTTATTCCAGCCCACACAGCATTGGGTAGTGGTACCGACGCCCTGCACGACGCCCAGCGGCTGGTTGTAACCCGCGCTGGCGCTGTTGTAGGAAATCTGGTATCGGAACAAACCGGCGCCGCCGCGGAACACGGTTTTGCCGTTCCCGAAGATATCGTAGGCGAAGCCGAAGCGCGGCTCAACGAAGAACTGCTTATTCGGGAAGCCCGACAACGGAATGGAGGGATCGATACTGTGCCATTCCAGCCCTGTAAAACCAGGCGCCGGATTGGTGGCTGCGGTCGCCGAATTGTTGTTATATGTGGCGCCGTCCCAAACCGCGACCCCCTGAGGGTCGTTCGGTACCCAGTTGCCCATGTGCTCGAAGCGGAGACCGCCCGTGAGCGTGAGCCGGCGCGTAGCCTTCCACTGGTCGTTCACGAAGAACGAGTATTGGGTATACTTCATGTCCTGCACCACTTCGCCCGTGTCCTGGGTGAAGTTTTCACTGCGACCCGTGACCCAATCGGCCATCGGGTTACCGGTGCTGGTGGCGTGCCAAGGATCGAATTCCGCTGCCCCGTTGGTCCCCGTGGTAAAACCGCCGCTAGTCTGGTAATTGCGGGCGTAGTCCCAATAGACGCCAGCCTTGAGGGTGTGGCTGCCCTGAATCTTGGTCACGTTGTCGCTGATTTGCGGCGTCTGCGAAAGTTTGCCGAAGGAGTTCGCTCCACCGGGCGTGAACGGCTCACCATACTGGTAGGTAGTGAAACCGACCGATGCACTGCCCGCTCCGCTGTAGCCGTAGGTATTGGGAATCTGCGGCGTGTACGGATTCTTAAACAGCGGTGTGATGTTGAATCCGATGTTGCTGGGGTCCACCGCGGCGGGGTTGCCGAGTACGATCGGATTGAGGAAGGTGGCTTCCGCGAAAACGAATTCGTTGGTCAGCGTGGGGCTGAACACGTGCACCAGATTCGCGCTGTAAACATTGGAGAGCTGGTTTGCATTTTGAGAGGACGGATAGGGCAAAGACCCGCCGAGCTGCCACCAGATGCTGATCGGATTTTGATCGTGTTCGAGCTGTTTGTTCCAGGAGAAGAACAACTTGGTCTTATCGTTGACGTTGTAGTCGCCGCGCAGCCGTAGTTCATAGCGATTCACGGGCGGCCCATCAAAGTACTGATAGTTGGCTCCCCCCGCGGAACTTGCGGGATCGGCGTTCGGCGCGGGCATCAACTTCAAGATAGCCGCCGAATTCGGATCGAGCTGACTTTGCGGGATCATGCCGCCCGGGTACGGGGTGCCACCACCGTTTCCGCCCTCCGTGGGGGCTACGCCAATCAAGTTGCGCGCTCCGGAAGAGGTAAAGGCCGGCCCGAGAGAGGCAAGATACGACGGCGAGAAGTTACCCTGCTGCATCTGCGAGGTGGGAACGAAATAGCTCTGCAGGTTGCCAGCCGGCTGCTGTTTCATATACTCATACGCCGCGTAAAAGAACAACTTGTCGTGGTTCTTATTGAAGTTCGTGTGCGGGATGATCACCGGGCCGCCAAAATCGCCGCCGGGATAATAGAAGCTGTTGGTCGGCGCTTGGAGCTTCTGGCTGTTGTTATATGAGCCGTTGGAGTCGAAAACGCCATTGCGCGCATAGAGGTAAGCGCCGCCATGGAACTGCGCGCCGCCGCTCTTGCCGATCGCTTGGAACGTGACCGGGCCTTTCGCGAATTCCGCGCCGTAGGCCGACGTCAGGATCGAAACCTCCTGCACTTGGTTCTGGTTGATGTTGGCGGTCTGCGTCCCCTGGTTGCCGGGGTCCAGCAGGTTTGCGCCGTCCGACGTCATGGTCATGGCGCCGTAGAGCGGAGCCCCTTGGGCGGAAAAGTTGCCAATCGGCCCGTTGTTGCTCTGCGTCGTGAAACTATTCCACATGCTCTGGGTGAGGCCCTGCGCCATTCCCATGCCAGGCATGATCTTGATCAACTCAGCCGCGTCGCGACCCACGATCGAGAGATTCTCAATCATGTTCTTGTTCAGCGTCTGGCTGGATTGTCCGGAATCGACCGGCACGACTACATCGGCGCCGGCGATAACCTCGACTTCCTGCTTGGTGGATTGGACCTGGAGAACGATGGTCGGAAGGCGCAAAGTCGCGCCCTGCGTCAAAGTGATACCTTGTTCTTCAAAGGTCTGTAAACCCGCGGCAGTGATGATAACGTCGTACGTCCCGGGCAAAACCGAAGGGAAATCAAAGGCCCCGGAGTTGTTCGTAACGCTGTCGCGAAGACCGTTGGTGGCCTCGTTTTTCAGGACGACTTTCGCATTGGGAACGATCGCGCCGGTGGCGTCGGTGACCGTGGCGCCTATCGAACCGCTCGCGAACTGCGCGAAGGCCGGTAGTTGCGAGAACGCCAAGGCCGCAATCAATAATCCCAATAACCAGAAAGATCTTCCCGGATGTCTGTGCCGAGCGATAACGGAGATCGGCATCCGATCTGGTGTATTCATCTGACCCCTTTCTAACCTCAAATTTTTACTTCCGTAACCAAAAACCACCTCGAACCGCAAAGCGAAGCGGCCACAAGGCGAAACCTTAATCGTTTGCAAGTAGCATAACCCTACTACACTGTGAAGTCAAGGACATTCGCACCGTTAATTTCAACGGCGTTGGCTTAACGCCACACGCGGCCCTTGCACACACTATTCTGCCTGTCAATGATTGGCGAGTGTAGCGCGCCGCAGCCGCGGACGCTAGTACATTCTAGTTACTACCCCCCATTAACCGGTTTCAGCAGCCCGCTGAAGCAAAGGAGTTAAGCTCTGTAGCGAGGCCTCCGCAAAAACATATTCTATTGATATCATCATTGTTTTCAATAATGTACGTCTTGTTACAGAATTGATGTGCCGCTGATATCCGGATTTTACACTTGCGAATCCACGCACAACACCTGAGAAACGTGTATAATCTCGACAAGTGGGGGATGCCAGCCAGACCGGGACACGCCCGGCCCCAGTTGCGGGCGCGGAGCGTGAGGAACTTGCAACCGTCCTCGCTTCTCCAACCTTCGCGCGTGCCCAACGCCTGATCAAATTACTAGAGTATATTTGCGAAAGGCACTTCGCAGGCGAGGACGCGCAGCTTTGCGAATACACAATCGCCACCGAGGTCTTGGGCCGCCCCACCGACTTCGATCCGGCGGAAGACGCCATCGCCAGAGTCGAAATCCATCGTCTGCGCAAGAAACTGCGGGAGTATTACGCCGCCGAAGGCGCTCACCAACCCTTGAAGATCATTATCCCTCCCGGGTTGTATACGCCGGTTTTTCAACAAGATGGCAACTCCGCTCCGGTCAACGGGAAAGCCTCCCCGGAGTCCGTCGCCGGGGCGCAGTCGCTGCCCGAATTGGCCGCCGAACCCGTCCTGGACGCACCGGAGCCGTCCCTTGCGCCAGCCACGCGGTCCGTCAGCAAGCGTTGGATTTGGCTGGCGGCCACCGTCATGGTCGCCTTTGCGGTTGTCGCAGTGGCGCTGGCGTTCTTGCGAACCTCCGCCGGGCGTCAGCCCGAAGGGATTCCCCACCTCGCTGCGCCGCCTATGGCGGCCGCAGCGGACAACGCCATTCGGATCATCGCCGGCTATGACCGCAAATACATCGACCACCACGGCCACACCTGGTTGCCGGCCAATTACTTCGATGGCGGCGGACCGCCGAGGACGCCATTCCGCCAGTTTATTGCCCGCACGTCCGACCCGCTCCTCTATCAGAATTGCCGGATCGGCGCAACCGGCTTCAATATCCCGCTGAAACCGGGCAACTACGAACTGAAGCTGCACTTTGTGGAGCCGGTCTACGGACCTGGTTTGGACACCGGCGGAGGCGAGAATAGCCGGGCGTTCGACATCCTGCTCAACGGTAAGCTGCTGATCGACACTTTCGACATCGTTTCCGACGCCGGAGGCCCCTTGATCGCGGACATCCGCGTGTTCAAGGATATCCAGCCCGGACCGGATGGCGTACTTCGGCTGGGCTTCCACGCCAAGCGCGAACTGCCCATTATCAGTGCAATTGAAATCGAGCCGGCCGAACCGCGCAAGATGAACCCCATCCACATCGTGACACAGGCCAATTCGGTTACGGATTCGCGCGGGCAGGTCTGGGACGCCGACACCTATTACTTGGGTGGCCAGACATCCAACCATTACAAGTGGGTCACCGGGACACCCGATGCGGACCTGTTTGCAAACGAGCGGTACGGCCACTTCTCCTACGCCATACCGGTCGCCCCGCAGCCCAGTTCCTATTCGGTAGCGATGTATTTCGCCGAAACCTATTGGGGCAAGGAAAACGAGGGAGGCGGCGGCGCCGGCCAGCGGATCTTCGACGTCTACTGCAACGGCTCGGCGCTTGTCCGCAATCTGGACATCCTGAAGGAAGCCAGCCCCAACCATGCCCTAATCAAGAGATTTCACGGACTGCGGCCTACCGCTCAGGGCAAGTTGAACTTCGAGTTTGTCCCGGTGGTGAACTACGCATCCATCTTCGCCATCGAGGTGCTGGACGAGGGCCGCTAGGGTGGCGGCGCCATGCGCCGCGGCTAGCTCGTGGATCTTCACGGTTTACTGCTCCTGCGTGATGTGCGCGCGGCGATTCTGCTGCCAGCACTCTTCATCGTGCTCGCTGCAGAGTTGCTTTTCCTTGCCGTAGCTGATGGTCTGCAGTTGTGCGCCCGGTACTCCCAGCGACGCCAGATATTCTTTGGCTTGAGTGGCGCGCTTATCGCCGAGGGCCAAGTTGTATTCCTCCGAGCCGCGCTCGTCGCAATAGCCCTGCACGGTGAGCTTATAATCCGGATACTGCTGCAGGATCTCGCCTAGGGTCTTGGCGTCCGCGACTAAGGCGGCCTGTGCGTCCGGGCGAATATCGTGCTGGTTGTAATCGAAGTAGGCGTCCTGAATACGGTTGAGCAAATCCTGTATCCGATTCCTGGTGGCCTGATCCGGCATCTTGGACGCGCTGTGGACGAGAATGCTTACACTAGCCGTGGCGTTGGCGCTGCCGCCCGGTCCGGCGGCCGTCAGAGTATACACCGTATCGGTGGCAGGGAAGACGGCCCGGCTGCCGGACTCCTGCACCGCGCCCAGCGCCGGAGCGATGCGCACGTTGTCGGCATGTTCCACAACCCAACGCAGGGTGGTCTGGCCGCCTTTATCGATGCTTCCGGGCGAAGCGGCAAACAGCGATATCACAGGTTTCTCAGGAGCGGCAGCTTTAGCCTGTTGAGTAGTGGCGGGGGTTGGGGCCGGCTCGACCGCAAGCTTCTTCGAACAACCGGCGGCAATCAGGCAGACAGCTCCAACAGTCGCGCATAGTAGCTTGTTCACTTGGTAATTCCTCCAGAAAAAGTTTCCTATAGACAGGTTATAGCGCGAGGGATGGTTGGGGCTATCCCGCCGATCCGGTATTTCCGGCCGCCCCATACCCGAACAGGCCTTTTTCCTTGATCATCGCGGCGGCCTGCGGCGGCACCAGCTTTTCCCAGCTTGGATCGCCCGATTGGATGCCGGCCAGCACCTCGCCCGGCTTGAATTGCAATTCGGCGGGGTCGAACTCGCGGATGGCTTCGATGTAGCCGTTCTCGACCAGGTACCGGTATAGGTGGCTCAGTTTCGCTTCCACCTGCAGTGAATCGGACGTGGTCAGATCTCCGGCGTCCGTTTCCTTCGTCGGCAGGATGAATAGTTTGACTTGTCCCTGGAAGAGCTTACCCAAACCCTCCAGGATGCCGCCTTCCAGATCCGTATAATACTTCTCCTCGAAAATCTGGCGCAGGGTGGGGATGCCCATGGCCATTCCGATCCAGTTCTGCGTGTAGCGGCGCAGATTACTGACGACCTTGTCGAACCTGGTGTAGTTGGAAACCACGACCATTTTGCCCAGCGCACCCAGAATATCTACGCGCGCCAGGAAATCCTGGTGATCGATGGCTTGCTCGGACATCAGGTTGTTCAGGGTCATTTCCATGATGGCCACCAGATCCTGGGCGGCGGGGGAATCCTGCTGAAGCTGGCGTACGGCGCGATTCATTACGTCCAGCGCGACATTCGTAATCGGCCGGAAGCTGCCGCGCCCTATCATCACCGGCTTTTTGTAGAGTACTTCCGCGGGTTGCAGGACTTCGCCCGAAGCCGCGAACATGGCGGCGTCGGTAAGCCCCTGTTCGACGAGCTGCAGGCTCATCAGGCGGTTGTCCACCTTGGCGAAGGCCGGGCAAAAAAAACTTGATCATATCGAC
>Ga0302324_100002157_pt1 | contig 46424 bp, 47 predicted proteins | sample Palsa_T0_1_FD_201949 | JGI IMG/M metagenome (GOLD analysis project Ga0302324, IMG submission 201949) | Peat permafrost microbial communities from Stordalen Mire near Abisko, Sweden - Palsa_T0_1 | ecosystem: Environmental > Terrestrial > Soil > Palsa > Peat permafrost | place: Sweden: Abisko... | reverse complement strand
GGAACCGCTGGCGCGGCTGATCAACGAATTCAAACGCCTGCCGGGCATCGGCCAGAAGTCCGCGCAGCGGCTGGCGTTTCATGTCTTGCGTGCCTCGCGCGAGGACGCCGAACAGCTTGCCCAGGCCCTGCTCGACGTGAAGGACAAGCTGGGCCTCTGCCGCGTCTGCAACAACATCAGCGACGGCGACCTGTGCGTATTTTGCCGCGACCCCAACCGCGACCAGAAGGTGCTGTGCGTGGTCGAGGAGGCACCCAATATTCTGGGCATCGAGAGCACGCGTCAGTTCAACGGTCTGTACCACGTGCTGCACGGGTCGCTCTCGCCGCTTAAAGGCGTGGGACCGGAGCAACTCAAGATCAAGAGCCCGGAGCGCATCGGCGCCCGGCGGCATCGAGGAGATTATCATCGGCGAACTCGATGTCGCTGCCCACCGGAATCCCCATGGCGATGCGGGTCACCTTTACTCCCAACGGCTTCAGCAGCTTCGACAGATAGACCGCCGTGGCTTCGCCTTCCACCGTAGGATTGGTGGCGGCTGAAGCAAGAACGTGCTGAGCGTGAAGATCGACCCCGAGGTGGCCGGCGACGTGGAGATGCTGCAGGACATGGTGCTGGCCGCCTGCAACGAAGCCGCCAAGAAAGTCGATGAGGAAAGCCAGCAGAAGATGAGCGGGATGCTGGGTGGCATGGGATTGTGACCATCCATGCCGAGACCATGCCGCCGCCGGCGGTGGCCTCCGCGCGGATCTGGGCGATCTCCTGCTGCATGCGCTCCTGCATCTGCTGCGCCTGCTTCATCATCGACTGCATGTTGCCTGGCATTTTCATGGGCTACTCCTTTAGGTTGCGCACCGTGCGGACCTCTCCGCCGAATAAATCCCGGAAGCTCCGCACTTCCGGATTCGCCAGCGCGCGGCACGACACATCGTCTTCCGGCGCTGCGGGCGCTCGCAACCACATTCACGAACCGGCGAGCGGTGCCCGCTTAACTACTCTCCGCGCACAAGCCGGTTGTACCCTTCATGGGTGCCGATCCAGACCCAGGTCATGGTCCCCGTTTCCATGCGGCCAATCGCTCTGTAGTGATCCCCCACGCGAACGGAGTAACGATCCGGGCTGCCCCGCAAACGGCGAAAATGAAGGGAGGGGTGGTTTGGGTCCGTGAGCCAGAGTTGATAGTTCTTGACTGCCAGCGCCTGAACTGGGGCGGGAAGGGCGCGGAAGAGGTCCCAGAAGCGTCGACTGGCGCGGGATCTCATCTCGCCGGCGGCCACTCGCGGAGCAGCCCTTCTTCGGCCTCCTTGCCGACCTCGTCAAAAAGAAAGTCGAGCCTCCCGGCCGCGGAATCCTCGTCCATCTGCTCGTCCCACTGCAACTGCTCGCGGTCGTTGAACCACCGGGCGACGCGAAGAAAATCTTCCGGCGACAGTTCCTCGATGGCAGCCTCAATCTCCTCAACCCGGCTCATACTTGGAGTCTAGCATCCGGCTTCGCCGGACCGCTACATCATCCCCAGCCCGCGTGGGCGATGTGGATTGGGAGGAAGTGTCGGAACTTTTCGAAACGAAACAGCCTCCGAAAGAACTCGCCAACCTGTCCCCCTAGCGGTCTTGCTGTGATCGTCCTCGGCATAGCGGCGTCTGAGGCCGACTAAAGTACATCGTGGATCTTGAGCTGCTTCGGCCCCACGCTTTTCAGCGGTGAGAGCGAGCCTGCTGCACGTGACACAGGCCGTTGAACTGCCGCGTGCCCTTGATGCCCAGAATATGGCCGCCTCCTCCACCACGCACAGCACTTTCTGATCGCCGTTGTGATCGCGGGAAACATGCACGACGGTTTGTTCTCTAGGCCCGTCCCTCGGACACACCATCCCGGGCGTCGGTCATAAACGCTGCTCGCAGTGAGCTATTTATCGAGAAGCTTTCTTAGATTGGTCTTCTGCGATGGGGTTAGCCACACGCACAAACCGCCGTATCCAACAGCTATCCTGACCCTGCCATACCTCTTGGTCACGACCCATGCTTTGCCGGCATCATGGACGATGTCGGGAGTGTCCAGTTCCAGTCTGTTTCTACCGATCCAAAAAACCGTAAGTTTGCCTTTAACATCACCGTCGCAGTGGGGGCTCTGATCTAGCAGTGTCATCTCTGCCTCGATGTGTAGGCTGAGCTCACTATTATCCTTGAGAAGTTCATACTCCCCTGCCTTGGCCTCCCGCGAATGGGCGTCCTGGGCGGCCACCTTATGGGTCACGGCTGACTTCTGGGGCGTGATTGACTGCTGCGGAGGTGAGGTTGTGGCCTGGGCCTCGTCGGGTGGTACCAACTCATAGTACTGCTTAATGTGCTCGTTGGCGATGTGGCTGAACACGTCCAACTGGAGTGACGAGCCTTGGACGACCCCCTCGTAATCGTTCGTGCCCTCCCAGCCTTTCAGGTTCGTGCGGCAACAGAGTGAGAATTTCACCGAAGAGCCGCTGATCGAGTAGTGACCGGAAAAACTATATGGCGCCTTGAACCAACTCGCGATCTGGGCGGGCGTGCCGATGGAGTTAACTCCAATGACTGTTCCGTCGGAGTAAAAGCGGAGGTAGTCAGGGACGGGGCTGTGATCGCGCCACAGAGAGCTTCCGGCAGTTCCGCGAACAACTTGCTGGTTCGCGACGGTTTCTGCGCGGTTGCCACGAAAGGCGACAGAGACAACAGCGTAAGGATTTGGCGTGCTAGTCTGCTAACAGGCATTTTAGCTCACTCGTCCTTTCCGGCAGTTACAGAAGCCAGTCCCCACCCTCCTTGCCAACACGGATGAGACGGCGTCCGCCCCATCCGAGCTACATCTCTCGCCGGCCCTCCATAGCCTTCCACATGGTGACTTCATCGGCGAACTCGATGTCGCTGCCCACCGGGATGCCCATGGCGATGCGCGTCACCTTCACTCCCAGCGGCTTCAGCAGCTTCGACAGATAGACGGCCGTGGCTTCGCCTTCCACCGTAGGATTGGTGGCGGCGATAATCTCCTCGATCCCGCCGGCGCCGATGCGCTCCACCAAGCTCTTGATCTTGAGTTGCTCCGGTCCCACGCCTTTCAGCGGCGAGAGCGACCCGTGCAGCACATGGTACAGACCGTTGAACTGCCGCGTGCTCTCGATGCCTAAAATATTAGGCGCTTCCTCCACCACGCACAAGACTTTTTGGTCGCGGCTGGGATCGCGGCAAAACACGCACAGATCGCCATCGCTTATGTTATTGCAAACGCGGCAGAGGCCCAGCTTATCCTTGACTTCGAGCAGGGCCTGGGAAAGTTGTTCGGCGTCCTCGCGCGAGGCACGCAAGACATGAAACGCCAGCCGCTGCGCGGACTTCTGGCCGATGCCCGGCAGGCGTTTGAATTCGTTGATCAGCCGCGCCAGCGGTTCCGCGAAATCCGGCATGGATTAGAATAGGCCGGGCGGCAGTGACCATGTGGAAGGCGATGGAGGGGCGGCGTGAGATGTAGCGATCCGGCGTGTCGTTCATTATCCATGACCGTTGCCTCCGCCACGGGAGGCCTCGATGAACCTCACCAGCCTGTCTTCCAAAACCTGCATTTTCTCCTCGGTAACGAGTTGTGCTGCTGCCAGCTTCGTGATGTATTCTTCGAGCGTCTGGCGGCGCCGCCGTTCGTTACGCGCCTCGGCCACGGCCATGCGGATGGCACGGCGCAGCGTGTGGTTGAGCGCGGTGCTTTCGCGGTCCGACTTGTCCGCTTGCCTCGCTCCGACAACTCATTCCCATGTGCCCTGAGCAGTTCGACCGATTGTGTCAGCGCTTCATGGCGTTCGGTCAACCGATCCAGCCGATCGTCAATCGTCATCGAAGGCCCCTCAACCGCGAGTTTAGCAGATTCGCCAATCCAACCGGCGCCGGCTCACCCACGCACAGCTACGGCTTCCAACCGCGCCGCGACCTTCTCAATCCGAGCCCTTCCCACAGTGGCGTAGGCCTAAAACGCGACCCCGGAACAGTGCGGCGAAAACCCTCGGGGGTCACGCAACAAGCGCCGCCCGTTATGGCCTTCACTCAAATATCGGCAAGATCTGATCTTCGCGAGCACCTCTTCCATGATCTCATCCGGAGCGCTCTCCAGCCTTCTTCCGCCGCGCGCGGCATGTCGAGAGTCCGGGGCTGATCGCCCGGATCACACCCGTCGTATTGGTCCCGGCTCCTGTCAGTGGCAGGGTGAAGCCTGCCGTCCGCGCGAAGTTACCGCCGCTCGTGATCGGGAGAACGGCAGGGATCTTCGTTACCTGGTTGAAGGCTCTGGCGATACGATCAGCACCGGACGGCGGCCCTTCTGCTCGTGTCCCGACGTGGGATCGAGACTGACGAGCCAGATCTCGCCGCGTTGACGATCTCGCCGCCCGCCGGCTTACTGCTGAGCCACTCCCGCTCTTCCCTGGCACGCGGCGCCTTTGAATCGCACTGAGCGAGCAGTTCCTCCAACGTATACCGGCGCCGCTGCCGCGGCTCCACGACGAGCCGGCCGCCTTCAGTCGCGATGCCCACCTGAGAGCCAGGCTGCAAGTGGAAGAAACGGGCGATGTGGAAGGCCATGAAAGGCCGGCGGGAGATGTAGCGATCCAGCATCACCGTCGCTTATCAGCCGTGCCCGTTGCCTCCGCCCCGGGATGCCTCGATGAACTTCACCAGCCTGTCCTCGAAAACCTGCATCTTTTCTTCGGTAATCAGTTGTGCGGCGGCCAGCTTGGTGATGTATTCGTCCAGAGTCTGACGACGTCGCCTCTCGTTTCGCGCCTCGGCGACAGCCAAGCGTACGGCGCGGCGAAGCTCCCGGCGAAGAGCGCCTGTTTCACGAGCGTGCTTCTCCGATGACTTGGCGATGTTCTCCGCGGTCCTTTCCACGTTCTCGGATAGTCCCAACACATGTTGTCCGATGAGTTCGACCGTCTCAGTCAGAGCCTCATGCCGTTCCGCCAACCGCTCCAGCCGTTCGTCAATCGTCATTGGTTTACCCTGGCTTCCCTCAGTCTACCAGCCCAAGACTCTCGGCCCAAGCTACGCGCCCCGGCCGGCGGCCGTCGACGTGAGCCGGCTGCGAATCTGGTTCATCACGTCGGAAGCCAGGAAAGGCTTGCGCAGCACCGGAAAATTGTGCTCTTCGCACAAGGCTTCCTCTTCCGCCGGGAGGATGGTGCCGGTCATCATGATGACCAGCATGCGCGGCTGGGCCTGCAGGAACTCGACGCCCAACTCGACGCCATTGCCGTCGGGGAGCATGTAATCGAGCAGGGCGGCATTGGGTTTTTCGGCGGCCACCAGCTTGCGCGCCTCCGCGGCGGATTCGGCGGTGAGCAGTTTCCAGCCGGCGTCGGCCATCAGCCGTTCCAGGAAATGGAGCAGGTCGCGGTTATCGTCCACCAGCAGCACGGTGGGATGCGCGGGGGCGCGCGCGCCATCGCCTTCGACCGAATGGATGTGGAGGCTCTCGCGATCCTCCGCCAGGTCCACGCGCACGCGGGCGCCGGGACTCACCTGGGACGTGGCCACCAAAGTGGCCAGCGGCTGGGTCAGGTGGCGGTGGATGGTGCGGTTCAGCTCGCGCGCGCCATATTCGGCGCTGGTCCCTTTTTCGAGCAAAAAGCGGCGGGATTCAAAAGGCACTTCCAGCGTGAACGACCGCGCGCCGAGGCGCGTGTTCACGTGGTTCTGCAGATCGGCGATCTGGTGGTCGAGGATGGTGGAAAGCGACTCGGGGGTGAGCGGCTGATAAGTGATGATGCAATCGATACGGTTGACGAATTCCGGGGAGAAGCGTTTGCGCACGGAAACCAGCGCGATGTTTTGCAGCTTGCCGGTGAGGTCGGCGCGGTCAGGCGATTTCACGGATTGGAAACCGAAATCCGGGTTGATTTCGCGCATCATCTCGCGCGCGCCCAGGTTGCTGGTGAGGAACACCAGGCTCTTTTCGAAGTTGACGATGGTGTTGTCGCCGAGCCGCAGTATGCCCTTGTCGAGCACCCCGAGCAGCAGGCGGGTCATGGACGGCGCGGCCTTCTCGATTTCGTCGAACAAGACCAGGGAGAGGTTGCACTTCTCGGTAGTGACGCCGTTGAGCTTCTGCTGGGTGAGCATCGGCTGCGTTTCGCGATGCCCCAGGTAGCCGGGAGGCGCGCCGATCAGCTTGGCCACCTCATGCTCCATCTGGAACTCGCCGCAGTCGATCTTGAGGACGTTTTTTTCGGAGCCATGCAAGACTTCGGCCAAGGCTTCCACGGTCTTGGTTTTACCCGTGCCGGTGGGCCCGAGCAAGAGAAAGACGCCAACCGGCCGGCCTTCGGGGGCGAGTCCGGCCTGGTACATCTGGATGAAGGGGACGATGACCCTGGTAGCGGCCGGTTGCCCGACAACTTTCTGGGATAAGACGGCAATCAGGTTTTCGGCGGGATCGGCCGCCGGCTTCCGCGAGCGGCCGGACGATTGTGTGCTCTTGCCGCGCTCCACTGCGCCCTCTGCCTTCATTATACGGGGCTGACGGCTTCTTGGGCGCCGTTGCGGGCGCTCCTCTGGGATCATCTCATCGTTCATTCTGGTCCTCTAATCACCCTGTTTGCAGCCAGTCGCGCCTGACCGGAGGCGGTCCGAAGGGCATTTTTCGCGGGACGTTTCTTGACCGGCTGCTGTAATAGTGCCCGGAGGACGCTAAACTCTACCTAAATTATTAGCATGACGCGGGCGGCAATGTATGTAACATAGCGTACCGGTACGGGGTGATGCCGGGAGTAAGGGGGGATTTTACCTGTGGCGGAAAGTGATACGGCCTTTGGTCAGATCGTAGGGGGACAGCTCCAGCGTGACCTTGTCGCCTGCCAGCACGCGAATGCGGTTGCGGCGCAGGCGTCCCGCCAGGTGGGCCAGGACGACGCGGTCGTGGTCGATTTGGACGCTAAATTTGCCGCTGGGGAACTTCTCTAAAACGGTGCCGGTGACTTCGATATTGTCTTCTTTGCTCATAAACCTCCAACGTGGGGGATTCCATGGCGGGGGCCACCCGCTGCGCTTCTGTTTGAGGGGCGGCCCCGCCCGCACCTGCTACTAGCCGGCCGTGACGTTGGCCGCCTGCAGCCCCTTCGGACCGCGCGTTACCTCGAACTCCACACTGGCGCCTTCATCCAGGCTGCGGTAACCCTCCGTCTGGATGGCCGAGAAATGCACGAAGACGTCTTCTCCGTTCTCCCGTTGGATGAAGCCGTATCCTTTGGCTGCATTAAACCACTTCACTGTACCTTTTTCTCTCATCGATGTTTCCTCTTCAAATAGTTGCAGATCGATCTCCCGCGACGCGGCGTCGCAAACACAAAAGGGGGTTGCGGCCAACTCACGCAGCCCCCCTTAGACCTGTCCCGACGCGAAGATTAGAGTCAAAATGCTCTTACAGTATATCGCAGGGCGTTGTCCAGTGGGGCAGCGCCATGCGCTGCCCTGCGTACCGTGGGGCACCCCCTGCCTACAAACTCATCACTTCCTTGAACTTCTGCGCCTGCCGGCGCGACATTTCCACTGCAAACCCGCCCTTCAGCTTGACCAAAAACCCGCCGTTGGCCCACGGGTCGATGGTTTCGATGAAACGCAGGTTGAGCAGGTGCTTGCGGCTGGCGCGGAAGAAAATCGCCGGATCGAGCCGCTCCTCCAGATAGTTGAGCGAGCGCAACACCAGCGGCCGATTGTCCCCAAAGCAGAGCCGCGCGTAATTGCCCTCGCTTTCGAGCAACACCACATCGCTGAGGGTGACGAACCAGCAACGCTCGCCATCTTTCACGAAGATGCGCTGGCTGGCATCCATGGCTGGCTTGGCCTTGCGCAACGCCGCGCGCGCCAGGGCCGCATGCAAACGCTCAGGCGAAACCGGCTTCAACAGGTAATCGAGCGCGTTCACCTCGAAGGCCTTCAGCGCATACTCGTCGTAAGCCGTGGTGAAGATCACCAGAGGGACGCGTTCGAGCCCTTCAAGCAGTTCGAAGCCGGTGCGGCCGGGCATTTGTATATCCAGGAAGAGCAGGTCCGGCTGTAGTTGTTCGATCAGCGCCTGAGCTTCCTCCGCGTCGCGCGCTTCACCCACGATCTCGACTTCCGGGTGAGATTCCAGCAGCCGGCGCAGTTCAGCGCGGCCCAGGCGCTCGTCGTCTACAATCAGCGCTTTCATACGGGGATGGAGATCTCCGCCACCACGGAATCGGCGTCGTAATTGCGCAGCACCAGCGAGGCGGCGTTGCCATACAGCAGGCGCAGCCGCTCGCGGGCGTTGTCGAGACCCAGGCGCGTGGAACCGGCCTCGTCGCATAGTTGGCCGCTGTTGCGCACCTGGATCTTGACTGCGCGGCTTTCCACCTGCGAGTCTACGCGGATTTCGCCGCCGCCGGGCAGGCGCGCCACACCATGCTTGATGCCATTTTCCACCAGCGTCTGCAACAGCATCGGCGGAATGCGGGTTTCGAGCGACTCCGGATCCATCGCGATGTGCACGCGCAAGCGCTCTTCGAGGCGAATGGCTTCCAGTTTCAAATACGCCGTGACGGCCTCCAGTTCCGTTTCCAGCGGCACCGTGTCGGTGCGTCCGGATTGCAGCGAGTAGCGCAAGATGTTGGAGAGCTCGGTCACCATGTCCTGGGCGCGCGCGGGGTTTTCGCTGATCATGGCGCGCAGGCCGTTCAAGCAGTTGAAGATGAAGTGCGGGTTCACTTGGGAGATCAGGGCGCGTAGCTGGGAGTCTTTGGCGACCACCGCGAGCCGCAGTTTCTCAACCTCCGACGTTTGAAAGCTTTCGAAATAATGTACGCCGAAGTAGATCGCCTCCCACAGGAAAACGGTGATGCTCCAGATGAACACCACCGGCAGAATCCACGCGAAGCCGGCTTTGCGCAGCGCCGCCATGCCGAAGGCGAAGGGCCAGCCCGCGGTCACCAGCAGAGTGATGGCGATGCCGGCGGCCAGTGCGGCGGCGGACACGCGCGGCAGCGCGCGCAGCGGCGCGAGCTGCAGCCATCGGCGGCGGTGAATGAAGGCGCGTAGCGCATGCGTCGTCAGGATGCCCGCCAACGCGCCCCACAGATACAACACCACGGATTTCCAGGTGACCGCCTCGCCCAACCGGCTGAAGAGGATGTTGAGCGCCGCCTGGGCGTACCAGCCCAGCAGTTGGCACAGGATGTAGACGCGTGCGCGTTTCATAAGAATGGGGGCCGGGCTTCAGCCCGCGTGGGGCTTTAGCCCCGCTTCTGCCCCAGAAAACGATCCACCGCCTGAAAGAAGCCGTCGGGATCGTCCAGCATAACAAAGTGGCGCGCTTTGTCCGACAGCACAAAATCGTAGCCCGTGAGCGTGGCATACTGCGCGCGGAAATTCTTCTCCACCTCTTCGCGCGTGGCGTACTGCTTGTAAGCGATCCAAGTGCCCAGCACCAAGGCAGGTGAAGTAATCTTGTCCAGATCGCCGCGCAGGTCGGTGGTCATCATTTCGTATATGGCGTTTCCCATGGCTACGCGGTCGGACTTTCGGCTCCATCCCATAATCACCTCGAAATCCGCGGGGCTAGTGACCATGGCCTTGACCGCCATCTCGCCCATCTTCTCGGTCTGCTCGGTAGCCGGGCCGCTGTATATTTTGCGCATCTGCTCTGCTTGCGCCTTTACGCTTTCGGCGGTCGCTTTGGGATCCATCACGCCGGCCAGGAAGGGCAGCGAATCCACGATCACCAGCGGTCCAACCAAATCGGGCTCCTTTTCGGCCAGCCAGAGCGCCAGCATGCCGCCCAGGCTGTGTCCCACGATTACAGGCTTATTCATTTTGTTCTCGCGGATATAAGTGGCCAGGTCTTTGCGGACGGTTTCGAGGAACGGGGCCTCGATGCGCGGCTCTCCGGCGAAACCTGCGAGCGTGAGCACGTGGCATTCGTATTGGTCTTTGTAATGCGCCACGGTGCTATCCCACGTCTTCCCGGAAGAAGCAAAGCCGGGGATGAGAATCATCGGCTTGCCGCGGCCGCTGACCTCGACGTGGAAAGACGGGGGCTTCGGCGTTTCGGCAGCCATGCCTGGAACGGTCAGCAGCGCGCTCAGCGCCGCTGGAATGATGAAAGAACGTTTGGTCATTGTGTGATCTCCTATGCACGACTGTACGCTGCGCCTGGCGCGGGGCGGCGGAGATTGGTGTGAGCGGTCAGGCGGGTGGATGAGCGGTCTTCAAACGATAGCGCCGGCCGCGCCATTCGATGCGGTTGCCGCACGCCGACGCCAGCAGCACGATGAGCCAGATCCACGTGGACAGCGGCACCCACAGCGTATGCACCCAGGCGTGCCGGTCGAACCAGGCTTTGTACGCGGGCAGCTCGGCCTTGGCCAGCGTGGCGCGATTTGCGCCTTTCAACATGCCGGGTGAAAGCTGCGCGAGCAGCACCCACTCCGCGCCGCGGCTGCCGTGGATAGACGCCGCGATAGCCGCCGCCATGCCGCCGCAGTAAAAGATGTGCGCCGCCAGCGCGGTCCACCAGAGCCGCGGCCGATAGACTCGCGTGATAGTGAGCTGGCGGCGCGCCCATGCCAGGAATTCCCGGCCCGTGGTGCGGCCCGTGGAGACCGCCATGGCTCCTGGCGCGAACACGATCCGGAAGCCGGCGCTGCGCACGGCATCGCTCAGCGCATAGTCGTCGCTGACGGTTTCCCGCCAGAAGTCGGGCACGCGCACGGCATAAAACACTTCCCGGCGGATGGCCATCGATCCGCCCCAGGCGAAGGCATTCGCACCGGGTCCGAAGGTTCCGCCGATCACCGCATCCCATACGCTGCGCATGAGCGACCAGAAATCGGGAGGATCGGGCGCGTACCAGCGGTATCCGGTGCTGGCGCCCACGCGGGCATCCGGCATTGGTGGCGAGAGCGGCGCCGCCAGCGCGCGCAGCCAGGTGGGCGAAACGCGTCCATCGGAATCCGCGAAAGCGAACAGTTCCGAGCTCTTGCGCGCCAGCCGGACGGCGGTCCGCAGATTCAGCACTTTCTCGCCGGTGCCGGGTTCCTCCGTGTGAGCCAGCAACACCCGCGCACGCGACGGAAGCACCCCGGCGGGTATATCGGCGGCGCAATGCGCGACCACGATCAATTCATAATCGGGATAGTCCTGCGCGGCCAGCGCGGCCAGATTCTCGCGCAAGCCGGGGTCGGCGCCTTTCACGGGAACGATTACGGTGGCCGGAAGCAGGCGGGCGGGCGGCGCTTCCGCAAGCTGCGCGGCGACGTACCCGGCGCGCTTCCGCTCACCGCGGAGCGACAGGAACGCGAGCGCCAGTGCGGGGCCCGCAAAGAACCAAAACCAAAACACGCGCTACTTGCGTCCCTGGGCCTTGGCCTTGGGCTTTGTCTTGGCGATGATTTTCGGCTTCGTGAGCTTCGTCTTCGCCTTAGCCGCCGGTTTTGTCGCCGTTTTTGCCTTGGGAGCGGGCGGAGCCTCCGCGAGCAAGTCTATTTCGACTTCGGCTAAAGCTTCCTCAGCCGGTTCTTCCTCCGGAAGGATGTCTTCCGCCGGGTCCTCCAGGAAAGGCTCCGGGGCCACCGGACCGATCGTGCTGCCCGGCGCGACTTTGGCCAGCACCTCGTTGAACAAAGCTTGTTTGCGTGTATCCACCTTGGGCGGAGGCGGCTGTTCGTGCCGGTAGTCGTGATCGTTGTGGCAAGTCCGGCAGCGAACTTTGGCGGGCTCGCCGTTCAGCAACGATACCACCGCGTGGTTCATGATGCGCTTGCATTTGACGCAATAATCGTCGATGATGTCGCCTAATCGCGGCTCCCTCATGTGCCTCCCCTCCCCTTAGATCTGTGCCGTCTGCACCGGCTGCTCGGGCGCCGCCGGCGGCTCCGATTTCACTTCCGGAAGAATCCAACTCGCCGATTCGAAGCCCACGTACTTGCAGATGCGCAACGCGCCGCCCTCGGTTTCGAGCACGTCGCCCACGGCCAGCGGGTGCTCGGAAGCGCGCAAACTGCTCCAGGCATGGTATTCGGTATCGGCCTGGACCTCGCCGTCCGGCTCGTAATCCTTGGCCTTCACGCCAGCCGCGCCCGCCACGTGCGGCGCCCAGCGGAACTGCTGGCGGGGCGCATCCTTCATCCGGTAGACCCGATACATCGGCATAGAATAGCCTATTTTATACGAAACGTTCCCGCTTGGCTGTAAACTGCCGCAAATTGTGGGCTGTGGACCAGCGCTTCGGCGTCGGCCTGGCCGCGGTCGATCCAGCGCCGCATGTTCTCCCGGTCCCAGGTGATGGCATCGTGGAGCGTGCCCAGCATCCGCTGGGGACCCAGACGCAGCACGTCGATGCCGGCCGCTTCCGGTTCGCGCGGGGCCAGCAGACGCACTGTGCGGACGGCCGCGCGCATGGCGTTCAACGGCATGCTGGGCAGCACATTGACGGCTATCGCATGATCCGCGCCGAAGCGCCCGGCGGCCCATACCGGCATCGCATTGAGCAGACCGCCATCGCAATAGAAATGCCCATCGATGCGCACCGGGGGATATCCGATTGGCACCGCGCAGGAGGCCAGCACGTGCCGCCATGTGAGGTTGGGGGTCTCGACGATTTCGAGACGCAACTGCGGCAATCGCGTGACGGCCAGCGCAAACGGCACCTGGGGCGTATACCGGGAGGCGAATTCCTGCATCATATCCCGGAGCGGGCCGGGGTCGAAGATGGCGCGCCATGGCCGCCACGGTTTTCGCGCCGACATCAGAGCGGCGCAACGCGGGTCGAGCCAGGTGCGGATCAGTTCATCGGCCGGGATTCCTGAAGCGATGGCCCAGCCATTGATGGAGCCGACCGAGCACCCGACCACGACATCGGGCTGGAACACGGGCTGCAGGGCTTTCCAGACTCCCGCCTGATAGGCCCCGAACATACCTCCGGCGGAAAGCACCAGCGCGGTTTTCACATCCTATATTCTACGTTGATCCAAGCTGCGGCTGAGCGGGGAGGGGGCGAGCGGGCGACGCGGCGATCCTACTTCGGCAGCTTCTTCATGGTGTAAACGTAGTCGTCCAAGCCGAATTCGGCGGTGGTTGCGTCGACGAAGTGATACTCCAGCTCATTGGCGCAGCCGGTGATGAGCGTCTTCCACGAAGATCCCTTAAATCCAAGCGATGCGGCGATCTTGGCAGGGTCGGCGGATTTGTCCCGGTCGTGCATCTCCCCGAACGCGCCCTGAAACAACCAGTCGGCGGGATAGTCTTTCACCCGATATAGCGGGCCTTTGCAGGCCAGCATTTTCTGCCCCGCGATTTCCCCCGGCTTAATACTGACGATCTTACCGACAATCGTTTTCATCTCCGATGGGTCCGGCCGGACGGGATCGGCCCAAGGCGCCACCGCGGCAGAGGCGATTTTCCACGTGCCGAGGTAGAAGGGGTCCGCGGCGCGAACGGCGGGCGCCAATCCAGTGGCGGCGATCGCTGCCGCAATCGAGATAAATTGGGTAGATGGATCAGGCAAGCGCCACACGTCGGCTATTATACCTGGAGGATTTGCAGGTAGGCCAGCGGTTCACATCGGGAGAGTTTCGGGTAGACGAAGATCGCATCAAAACCTTCGCTGCGGAATTCGATCCGCAGCCTTTCCACCTGGATGACGCAGCCGCCCAGGCGAGCATCTTCGGGGGACTGGCGGCCAGCGGCTGGCACACCGCCGCCATCACCATGCGGCTCATGGTCACCACCGGACCGCCGTTCGCCGCGGGCATCATCGGGGCTGGCGGGGAGATTAACTGGCCGCGTCCCACGCGTGCCGGCGACGTGCTGCGCGTGGAGAGCGAGGTCGTTGAGATACTGCCATCGCGCTCGAAACCGAACCAGGCCTTCGTAAAAGTGCGCAACACCACGTTGAATCAGAACGGGGATCCCGTGCAGGTGTTCACCGCGAAGATCCTGGCGTTCAGACGGGAGCCGATATAGAACGATGCGGACTCTGGTGGTGGGCGCGGGCGCGGTCGGCGGATATTTCGGCGGCAGGTTGCTGGAGGCCAATCGGGATGTGACGTTCTTGGTCCGCCCGCGGCGCGCCGTCGAGTTGGCTGCGGACGGCCTGCGAATCCGAAGCCGCCTGGGCGACGCGACCTATGCCGCGCCCCCGGCGATTCTGGCGGAAGATCTGGCGAAGACGGCGCAGACCTTCGATCTGGTGCTGCTCAGCTTTAAGGCCTACGATCTGGAGGGCGCGATGGCGTCCTTCGCGCCGGCTGTTGGACCGGGCACGGCCATCCTTCCGCTCCTCAACGGCATGCGGCACCTGGAAATGCTCGATGCACGATTCGGGCGAGCGCACGTGCTGGGCGGCCAATGCGTGATCGCCGCGACGCTCAACGACAAACACGAGATCGTACATTTGAACAACGAAGCCTCCCTCTCGTTTGGGGAGCGCGACGGAACCATGTCCGATCGTGTGAAGGCCATCGGAAACCTCATGGCCGGAGCGCGATTCGACGCGCACTCGAGCGCCGCGATCCTGCTCGACATGTGGGAGAAGTGGGTGTTCCTGGCGACTTTGGCCGGCGGTACTTGCCTGATGCGCGGCGCGATTGGAGATATTGCCGCGGCGCCCGGCGGCGCGGATTTCGTGCTGCGCCTTTTGGACGAGTGCCGCGCCGTGGCGGCGGCCGAGGGTTATCCGCCCAGGCCGGCGTTCGTCGACGGCGCCCGCCGCACGCTCACCGCGGCAGGCTCCCCGTTCACGGCCTCCATGCTGCGCGATATTGAGAATGGCGCGCCGATCGAGGCGGACCACATCGTCGGCGATCTGATCCGGCGCGGACGAGACCTCTCGTTGCTGCCGATTGTCTATACGCATCTGAAAGCGTATTCTGTGCGCGCGATTCGTAAAGAGGTCGAACAGGCCGAGATGGCGAAGAAGGGAAGGAAGTGATCCGTGACTCCACGCATGATCGCGGCGCTTATAGCCCTTACGTTATGTTGCGGTACCGTTCTCATCGCCGTCGTCTGCCAAGGTGACGTGCGGGCTGCCATCAAAATCCTTTTCGCGTCATTCTCGTTGGAGACAAAAGGGCTCAGGGTTTCGGAGACTGCCCCTGGCGGGAACCCCAGGCCGCACGAAGGCGGCGCGGGAGAAGGCTCAAAGCCAGCCTGGCGGCGAAGCTGATGGATTCCATTGATTGTGGAGGAACCATCCGCGGAGAAGTTGATCCGCCGTGCGATGGCTTTGTCCAACATCGGCGCAAGCGGTAGCTATTAATTCGCATCGGGCCCGCACCTCACCTTTTGCGTCGCAACAGCTTGTTGTATGCCTCATGTGAGCCGATCCAGTACCAATGAAAATCGTTGCCCTCGCGCCAAGCAAGCGCCCGGTACGAACGACCGATGTCTGCCGTCCAGACCTCGCCCTTTTGTTGAAGACCCAGGGACGAATGAAACGGGTTTTCTTGAAACAGGGCGTACTTTTTGTCTGCAAGCCGGACGCTCTCCGGCAGCCGGTCATAGCAGTCCCATAACTCGGGGACGGCAAACGAGCGGAAACTCACCGGCGAGTTCGGCCTTCGGCGAAGGGCCGCGACAGGCCATCGCTCACCTGCTTTCTCACTCTGTCAAGCAGTTCCATTCCCGCTCCCCCGGCGAAAAGTCGCGCTCGATCTCTGCATCCCAGCGCGCGCGATCCTTATCGACGATCCAGGCGGCCAGCGCAGTCTGCTCTTCGGCCGGCAGTTCCGCAATGGCGTGCTGAATCTGGGTGAGGTCCACTGAAATAATTTTACCGCAATCGGTCTTGGCGACGGATTGTGTCCTGGGTGCGCTTCAGCCGCCGCTGAGGCGTGTGAAGCGCTACCATGAAGAACAGCCGTCGCCCCGCACCCCAGGCCAGCACGCGTTTTAAGATAAGCGATATGACTGTCGACATCGAAGGCGTCACCCTGCACCTGGCGCACCCAGACGAATTGCCCGTCCGCTGGGTGGGCCAGGAAGAGCTCATGCGCCAGTTGCTGGCGGCTTGGCTGGTCGTGAGCGAGCAGGATTTGCCCATGCACCCGCGCCTGTTGGGCAAGCCCGGCGTGGGCAAGACCACGCTGGCGTACGCGGCGGCCAAGCGCATGGGCCGCGAAGTCTATATCCTGCAAGCCACTATGGATACGCGCCCGGAGGATCTGCTGGTGACGCCGGTAATCGAAGGCGAAGGCCGCCTGCGTTACGTTGCCTCGCCGCTGGTGACGGCCATGATCCGCGGCGGCATCGCCATCCTCGACGAAGGCAATCGCATGAGCGAGAAGAGCTGGGCCAGTCTGGCGCCGCTGCTCGACAACCGCCGCTATGTGGAGTCCATCGTGGCCGGCATCAAGATCAAGGCGCATGCGCAGTTCCGCATCGTCACCACCATGAACGACGACGCTTCCACGTTCGAGCTGCCCGAATACATTCACTCGCGCCTGCAGCCGCAAATTCTGATCGACTTTCCGGAGCGCGACGAAGAGTATCAGATTCTGAGAGAGAACCTGCCGTTCGCCGAGGAACGCATCCTGACTTATGTGACCGAGTTTCTGCAACAAGCCCACGCGGCCGACGAGCGCTATACGGTGCGCGATGGCATCAACATCGGACGCTTCGCGATCAAGCTGAAAAGTCTGGCCGTCGAGCGGGCCCACGAAACCCAGGCCCTCGAAACGGCCATCCTGCAAACACTCGGAGAGGAAGCCCTGCGCTATGCCCGTGGAAATCGGCCTTCCTGACCTGCCCGATCCGGGCAGCTTGCGGCGGGGGCGCTTCACCTACCTGCCGGTGGTCCCCGGACGCCTGGAGTTCGCCATCGAAGTGCGCCAGGCGATCCTGCGCGACCGGCCGCTAGTGGTCGCGCTGGAATTGCCCGTCACGCTGCGGCAGCAATTCGTGCGGGCGGCCGCGCGGCTGCCGGAGATTTCCGTCATTGTCTATCCCGACGAAAACGATCCCGAACACGCTATCTATGTGCCCGTCGAGCCCGCCGATCCATTCGTCGAAGCCATCCGCACGGCGAACGAGACCGGCGCGGATTTGGTTTTCGCCGACCCCGACGCAGGCGAACGCCCGCACCTGAAGGACGCCTACCCCGACCCATATTCGATCCGCCACATCGGCTACGAACGGTACGTGGAGGCTTACCGCGTCCATCCGCAGCAGCGCTCGGACGAGACCGCGCGCCACGCAGCCGGCATCGCCTGGAAGTTGCAAGGCTGCGATCCGCTGGCGCGCGTGTTGGTGGTGGTATCGCTGAATTTGCTGGACCCCGTGCTGGACGCCATGGACGAGCCGCAAGCCCAGCCCATGTCCCGTGCGCGCCGCGAGGGCGTCCGCGTGCTCAATCCGCATCCCGATTCGCTCGCCGAGATCACCATCGAATATCCGTATCTGCAAAACCGCTACGAGCAGTTCCGCGCCTTGCTCACCGACGCGAACCTGATCGACCGGCGGCACGCGCAACTGGCGCTCTATCGCGATGCGGAACAGAGCTACGAATTGAACACGGGCGAGCGGGTGGCGCATTGGCAGAGGCGGTTGCTGGCCCGTTATGCCCGCAATCTGGCGCTGGCCGATCATGCGTTGATGCCCGGCATTTTCGACCTGACGGTGGCCGCGCGCAGCGTGGTGGACGACAACTACGGTTGGGACGTTTGGGAAACCGCGGGCCGCTATCCGCCGCAGCAGACCGCCAGCGATCTGGAAACCGTGCAGATCTCGGGCGAGGAGGTGTGGCTCGACACCAAACGCATCCGGCTGCGTCGCAGGCTGCCCAGCGTCAAGCGGCGGCTGCGTCCGGTGGGATTGAAGCCGCGCAAGAAGGAGAAGTTTCCGGGCGAATGGGCCACCAAGCTGGATGGCAACAGCATCTGTTCCTACCCGCCAGAAGACCTGGTGATCGAGGATTACGGACGCTTCCTGAAGAAGAAAGGCAAGGGCATCCTTTCCGAAGAGCGCACGCGCACCGAGCCGTTCACCACCTCGCTGCTGGATGGCATCGACCTGCGCGAGACCATTCGCAACTGGCATGAAGGCAGGATCTACGTGGGCCAGTTTCAGAAGGTCTCGGGCGAGGTGGGCTCGGTGATCGTGATCTTCGACGAGGATCGCGACGATCGCTATTACTACCGCACCACGTGGCTCGGCGAGCATCAGAACGAATCGGACATGGCGTTCTACTCCACGTTTCCGTTCGACAACGTAGTAGGGCCGGGCATCGGGCGCGGCGAGTATGGCGGCTTCCTGATGAGCCTGCCGGCGCGCCGCATGTTCGACGTGTGGCAGGACCCGGATTACGATTTCGCCGAGACCAAGGCTGAGCGCCTGCTGCTGGCCGGACTGGATTACTCACTCGAGCGGTTTGTTGTCTATGTCGCGGCCAAGCAGCCGCGGTCGGTGTTCCGCGGCATCGCGGCGCGCTTCGGGCGGACGATTATTTATGTGCCGATCGGCCAGCTCTCCCCGGTGGCGCTGAAGAAGATCCGCGTGGTGCATGTGCTGGATGGGTATGATAAGCGGAAGGCGGCGAAAGAGTATATCTGGTAGAAGGCAACGATAGGAGCACAGCCCCCGCGGGCGCAAGCCAACCGGCAGAATGCCCAGCATTCCCACGGTCCAACCACACCTGCGGGAAAAGAGGCCGTGCGCCTCAACGCCCTCACCTTCGGCCTGCGTGCCCGTACCCTGCTCCTCCCGGGCGAAGACTTCGCGGAATTCGAGCGGCTCTGGGCCGGCTTCGAAGCCGAGTGGCAGCCGCAAACTCCCACCGAACGGTTCTATCTGGAAACCATGGTCACGTCCCGTTGGCTGCTCGCTCGCGCGGATTCGAGCGAGCGGCGTGTATGCAGTGCGGATCTGCAATTGGACATGGAGGGCGCCTTGCCGGACCGCATAGCCGCGCGTCGTACACGCCTGGAGCGTTCCTTCACGTCCGCCCTGCGCGAACTGAAGTAACTACAGAAGGAGCGGCACACCCGCCAGCCGCAAACCGCGCAAACGGCAAAGGCTGCGCCCGCGCCCGCGCCTCCGCCGCCCGAGACCTTCGCCCCGCATCCGGATTATGTGTTGTCCGACGGCGCCGAGGCCCGGCCTTCAGCGCTCCCGCCTCTGCCTACACCCGTTAGCGACCTGCCCACCGGATCTTTGACAACCCCACGCGCGACCCCGACGGGTACGCAACCACTGTCTCTAAACCACCCTCAAAAATACACCGAGTAAGGCAGCGCCATGCGCTGCCAAAGCCGCCCACCCCCCCTTTTCACACCACCCCCTGTAAATCCAATCACTTGGGCTTTGATTGTCCAAGTCCCGCCCACAAGAGCTATCCTGAATTGAGATGACCAGAGTCCAAATCGACTTCCACCTGCAACACGTGCTCGACGACCAACTCATGACGCGCATCGCCGCAGCCTACTCGCTTTATGGGATTCAGAAGATCCGGCTCGCGCCGGCGCAGGACAGTCTCATGGTGGAGTACGACGCCACCCGTCTGCGGCCAGCCGAGGTGCACGCCGCGCTCACCCGCGCCGGTATCCCGGTGGCCCCAAAATAGTAACCGGCGGAGCCGGGATGCCAATTCCTTGGAACAGCTCCCAGTCCGCCGGTTCGCGCCACTTCAACTGCTTACCATTCCTGCACGGCACGTGCCAGTCCCGCAGTCGAGGAATCGAAAAGACTTAACGCCGGCCGCCCGGCCCGGCTGGAACGCTTTACACAGCCGCCTGATAAAAATTACGCGTCCCTGGCGTCTGCCGCGTGATGCCGCACGTCCACGCCCTTCACCAGGAACACCACATCCTCCGCGATGTTGGTGGCGTGGTCCGCGATGCGCTCCAGATTGCGCGCCACGAACATCAGGTCCACCGCCGCCGGCACCGTGCTGGGGTCGCTCTGCATGTAAGTCACCAGTTCCTGGTACACCGAGTCGCGCAGCGCGTCCACCTCATCGTCGGCCGTCAACACGCTGGTGGCTTCCTCGGCGTCGCTTTTCACGAATGCGTCCAGCGTGCGCAGCAACATGGATTCCACCAACTGCGCCATGCGCGGGATATCGATCAGCGGCTTCACCGGCGATTGCGCCGTCAACGAGACCGCCCGTTGCGCGATGTTCACCGCCAGGTCTCCCATGCGCTCCAGATCGGTATTGATCTTCATGGTCGCGGTCAGAAAGCGCAAATCCCGCGCCATGGGCTGGCGCAGGGCGAACAGCCGGGTGGTCAGATTGTCGATTTCGATCTCCATCTGGTTGATGCGCGCTTCGTCGCGCATCACCTGGCGGGCCAACTCCGGATCGCGATCCACCAGCGCGCGCACGCTGCGGTGGATGGCCGACTCCACATACCCGCCCATTTGCAGAACCTTCTCGTGCAGTTCCTCGAGCTCAACGGAAAATTGTCGCAATTCAACCCTCTAGTTCCTTCGGCTCCCCTGCCCACGGACCGGCCGGGAAGCCTGTCCTTGCTACCCGAACCTGCCCGTGATGTAGTCTTCGGTTTCTTGCTTGGTGGGATTCTTAAAAATGACCTCAGTCGTATTGTACTCGATCAGCTTTCCCAGCAGGAAGAAACCCGTGCGGTCCGCCACCCGCGCCGCCTGTTGCATGTTGTGCGTCACGATCACGATGGTGCACTGGTCTTTCAAAGTGAACAGCAAATCTTCGATTTTCGCGGTGGCGATCGGATCGAGCGCCGAACAAGGCTCATCCAGCAGCAGCACCTCGGGGTCCACCGCCAGCGCGCGCGCGATGCAGAGCCGCTGCTGCTGCCCGCCCGAGAGCGCATAGGCGGATTTGTGCAGCTTGTCCTTTACCTCTTCCCACAACGCCGCGCGCTTCAGACTGTGCTCCACTGCGTCCTTCAGCGCGCCCCGGAATCCGTTTACCTTCAACCCGTAAGCCACATTGTCGAAGATGGATTTCGGAAACGGGTTCGATTTCTGGAATACCATGCCCACGCGCCGCCTGAGCGCGGTGACGTCCACTTGCATCACGTCTTCTTCGTCCAGCAGCACCTGCCCCTCCACGCGCGTGTTGTGGATGGTCTCGCTGATGCGGTTTAGCGTCCGCAGGAACGTGGATTTGCCGCAGCCGGAGGGCCCAATCAGCGCCGTAATCCGGTTGGCTGGAACGTCCAGCGTGATATCGTGCAGGGCCTGATAAGCGCCGTAATAGAAGTTGAGATTGACAGCCCTGAGCTTGCCCTGCTGCCCCGCCGGCTTCCCGGCGGCTGAACTGGCGGAAGGTAGATTAGCCGTGCCCATGGTCATATCGTTCATTTTTGGACTGCGATTCCTCGCGACAGGATCAAGCGTGCGCCCACGTTGGCGAGCAACACCAACAGCAAGAGAACCAAGCCTGCCGCCCATGCCTGGCGATGCCAGTCCTCCCACGGCGATAAGGCCCGGTAGAATATCATCACCGGAAGCGAAGCGGTCGGCTGCCCCAGACCGTTCATGTTATCGCTGCTCCCGCTGGTGAAAAGCAGGGGCGCGGTCTCGCCCGCGATGCGGGCTACACCCAGAATCATGCCCGTGGCGATTCCACGATAAGCCGCGGGCACCACCACGGTGGCGATGGTTTTCCATTTGCTCGCCCCCAGCGCCAGCGCTCCTTCGCGTAAGGTTTGCGGCACCGACGTCATGAACTGCTCCGTGCTGCGGGCCGTAATCGGAATCAGGATCAAAGCGAGAGCCACGCCCCCGGCCAGCGCGGAGTTTCCGTGCATCGGAACCACCACCACCGCGTACGCGAAAATTCCGATCACGATGGAGGGTACGCCATTTAGCAAATCGGCCATGTAACGCACCAGGAAGGCGAAGGTCTTGCCCCCGAATTCCGCCAGGTAGACGCCGGCCATAAAGCCCACCGGCAAGCCGATCGCAGTGGCCAGCAGAATGATCTGGAAGCTGCCTATTATGGCGTTTTTCATGCCGGCCCCGGCTTCGCCCGCCGGTTTGGAGAGTTGCGTGAAGAAGTTCCAATCGATCGATCGCCAACCATTGTAGACCAGGTAGCCGAGGATCAGAAACAGGGTCGCCACCGCCACTACGGCGCACACGCCGGTCAGGCTCAGCATCAGGTAGCTCAACGTCTTTCGCCAGCGGTCCCGCATCGTCATGGCTGGGCGCTCCCCCGCCGCGCGGTGGCGATGATCAGCAGCCGCGCCAAGGCGTTGATTACGATCGTCAGCAGAAACAGCACCAGCCCCAGCAACACCAGCGATTGCACGTGCAGGTCCGTGGTAGCCTCGGAAAACTCGTTGGCGATGATGGCGGCGATCGTATACCCCAGGGCGAACATCGATTCGTGCACCTTCGGGTCGTTCCCGATCACCATCGTGACCGCCATGGTCTCGCCCAATGCCCGCGCCAAAGCCAGGAAAATCGAGCCGAAGATCCCCAGCCGCGCGTAAGGCACCACCGCCTGCCACGTGGATTCCCAACGCGTCGCCCCCAGCGCCAACGCGGCTTCCCGTTGTTCCGTGGGCACCTCCAGCAAGGCTTCTCTGGATATGGAGATGATGAAGGGCAATGTCATGATGGCCAGAATCGCGCCCGCCGTCAAATACCCCATGCCGAAAATGGTGCCTGAAAAGATGGGCAGGAACCCCAGCGTCTTCTGCAGGAATGGCTCCGCATAATCCCGCATCAAGGGTACCAGCGCGAAGAACGCGAGTAAGCCGTAGATCACGCTGGGCACGGCTGCGAGCAATTCGATGAAAAATGTAAAGGTGCTGGAGACGCGCGGCGGCGCCAGTTCGGAAAGGAAGATGGCGGCCCCTACGCCCAGCGGCACGGCGATCAGCAACGCGATTACCGATGTGACCACCGTTCCATAAATGAACGGCAGCGCTCCGAACCGGCCGGTTACCGGATTCCATAGCGAAGACGTGAGGAAGCCGAAACCGAACTTATGCCGCGGCAACGAAGATGTGGACCAGAGCTGGTAGATCAGGCCGACTGTCACCAGCAGGATGATGGAAGCAAAAGCCAGCGTGATCAAACGCGCCACCTCGTCACCGTTGCGCAGGCCCAAAAGCATAGCCCGCGCGCCGGTGGGGGGAGGCGCGCTCATTGGCACCGGGATCGCCATATCTACTGGATCAACGCAATCTGCTTTTCTTCCTTAGCCACGACTTCTTTAGGCAGAGGAGCGTAGCCCAGCCCCGCTGCGTCTTTCTGGCCGTCTGTCAACATCCAATGCAGGAAACCGGCGATGGACTTCTTCTTTGCCGGGTCGTCGATCTTCGATGGTATCAGCAACCAGGTAAAAGTGGCGATGGGGTAAGCCTTTTTCCCCGGCGGATTGGTGATGGAAACCCGGAAGTCGGCCGGCATGCTTTTGGCCGCGGCCGCCGCCGCCTCGGTAACGCTGTCCAGGTCCGCCTTCAGGTATGTCCCAGCGGCATTGCGCAAATAACCGTACGCCATTTTGTTCTGCAGCGCATAGATCAGCTCCACGTAGCCGATCGAGTTGGGGGTCTGCTTGACCACGCCGGTTACGCCTTCGTTCCCCTTGCCTCCAATCCCGCCGGGCCATTGCACCGAAGTGCTGGCCCCCACGTTGGACTTCCAGTCCGCGCTGACCTTGGAAAGGTAGTCGGTAAACACGAAGCTGGTGCCGCTGCCGTCGGAACGATGCACGACGACGATCTCCTTGTCCGGCAGCTTCACGCCGGCATTGGCCTTGGTCAGCTCCGCATCGTTCCACTTCTTGATTTTGCCCAGATAGATCCCCACCACCGCCTCGGGCGTGAACTTCAAGTCCTGGGTAACGCCGGGAACGTTATAGGTGAGCACGATGCCGCCCAGCACCGTGGGAAAATGCAGGGGTTTGTTCTTGAATTTGCCGATCTGCTCGTCGGTCATGGGCATGTCCGACGCCCCGAAGTCCACGGTGCCTTCGCTGAACATCCGGATTCCGCCGCCAGAGCCAACCGATTGGTAGTTGATCTGGGCGTCCGGATCGACCTTGCCGAATTCCTGGAACCATTTGCCGTAGATCGGGTACGGGAACGTGGCGCCCGCGGCGTTGATCAGCACCTTGGCTTGCGCCACCACCAACAAGACGCCCAAGGCGGCCAGTGCGCCCAGCCAGAGACTACTCTTCTTCATGCATGACTCCTTCTCCGGATCCAATATAAATTGTCACAGATGCGGGGCGGACGCGCATTTGCAGCGGGTCCGCCCCAGTATCCTTAGTAATGCGGCGCTTGTCCCGGCAGCGTGTACCGCAAATCCACGAAAACCATGCTGGCGTGCGCATCCCGCGGCGCTCCCGCCGCCACATACCATGGATTGCGGAACAGGTAAGAGTACTGGAAGATGAAGCTCAAGGCTCCATAGTTCGGGTTCTTCCAGAACGTCTGGTTCAAACCGAACGTGGCTTCCTGGATGGTCCGGTTCTGGCTGTTGGCCGACTTCGGATAGCCGTAACCGATAAACGCGTCTTTGTTGCCCGGGTCCTCGCTCACGTCTCTCCCAATGTAGTCGCCGCCGTAGTAGGCGAAGAGCAGGGTGTTGTGCGTCGTGTACTCGAAGCCGCCGATTGCGGAGGAGGCGTGCAGCGGTGACGGTGCCCCATTCCCGTTGACGATCAGGTCGGGCGCTTGGCCGTACAGATACCGGCCGCCGCCATCGCTCAGGAACGTGTTGACGATCAGGTGAAAGCCCTTCAGCAGTTCCAGGTTGAAGTTCGCTTCACCGCCGCCGCCTTCTTTGGTGAAACTCTGGCTGGTCAGGGGGTTGTAGGTCTTAAACGCGCTCAGGACGCCTCCGAACTCGATGTGGAACAGGTTGCCGTTCACCTTCGGATCGAACGCAATCTTGGCCTGGACATCGGGAATCAGGTTCGGCGGGGTGAAAGTGGCCGCGCCCAAATCGATCTGCGTGTTAGTGTAAGGCGTGGCCAGCAGGGTGGGCAGCACGATCGCGCCGCCGCCGGAGGCGCCGCCGCCGTATTGCTCGGCCGCCTCCAGGGCGAATCCCAGGGTCACGACGTCACTGGCGTGATAGACGGCGCGGAACTGCGGAGCGCGGGTCCAAGTCAGGCCCACTTGGTAATTCGTGTCCATATTCTGGCTATAAAAAATGTCGGAAGGCAGCGGAGAGATGCCTACGCGCCCCGGCGTCATCATGCTCCAGGATTGCCCGCCCAGGATTTCCCATTGCCCCTTCCGCAGGTCCACAAAGTAAAGCCGCATGCGGAAGCTGTTGCTGTTCGAGGTCACGCCTGCGTTAGTGGCCTGGGTTCCCAAGAAGTCCGACTCCCAGTAGGCCAGCACTTTCATGCCATGCACCAGCGCGTCGATGCGTGCGCCGATACGCGAGTTCTGGGCGCTGAAGCGCTCCTCGCTCAACTTCCCCAAACCCGTCGAAACGTTGTTGTACGGGATGCTTCCGAAGCTGGTGCCGATGCCACTGCCCCCGTCCACCGAACGGAAGACGCTGGTCAAATCCATAAAGCCGATGGGCGTGATGGTCGCCGTGCCGATATGCAGTTGTAAAGGCGATGCGGGCTCGGTGTCCGACTGCGGGATGGCCAATGCGGCCGCCACGCCGGGGTGCAGCACCGGCTCGGCCTCGCCTGCTGGAACCATTGCCGTGGTGCTGGCTAATTGGCCCAAACTGGGCGGTTTCGGCTGGCTGGCCTGTTCCGCGACCTTTGGCTGTTCCTCCTTCGGCTGGCTGGCCCGGTCTAAGATCTTCTTTTGTTCATCCAACACGCGGCGAAGCTGATCGATCTGCTCTTGTTGCGCAGCCAGTTGCGCTTTCAGGCGCTCGATTTCCGGGTTGGGGGCAGCGGTTTCCTGGGCCCGCGCGGGCGCCATGAAGGCGCCGGAAAGGAGCAGGACTCCGCCGAGCGTCGCAAGTACTCTTCTCTTCATTGAAGCTCCTCGTGAGATTTCGAAGTTTTGGCCGAAGGTCCTCAAAAACAAGCGTGACAGAGTGCACACTTCGGCCTAACCAAGGTAACGGAGCGCGATTATGGGTTGATGACGGAATTGTTAAGTTCCGGTTACGAAAGCGTTCGGAGCGGACTCCCGCACATCCCGGCTCAAAATACATGCCGCAAGGTATACCCGGAGGCGATCCGATTCGCCTATCATCGCCAGTAGTGGCCACCGACCGGACGATCAAACAGGTTCCGCCCGGAATCCTCGACCAGTTGCGTAGCCTCGATGCGGGCACCGTACCCAATGCCATCGAGCGGCTGGATGTAAGGCTGCGCAACGAGGGGTTTACCGACATTTCGGTGCAATGCCTGTCGCCCGCCCTGCCGCCCTTGGTGGGATACGCCGCCACGGGACGGAATAGCACAGCATTACACACTTCTGTCAATTCCCTTGGTTGACGTTTACCTCGATCCGAGGCTTGATTTGAGGTAGATGAATCATGCACTTACACATAATCTATCCACCTCTTGCAGCAGTCGCCGACTTGCAACTGGTACCCAAGGGGCCACTTTTCCAAATAACGCCAGGGACCGGCACGGTCCATCATGCACGCGAAGGTCGGTAGTGGGCTACTTCCAAAGTAGCCCACTACCCAAAGGTCAAGCGCACTGGCCGGTAGTCTGCGATTGTGTTCGCACGGGGATGATCCCAGGCCAACCAATTCGCAAGATCACGCGCAAGGCCGGCACCGCCGAAGCGGTGATCCTCGATTGACCCGAAACGAGGTCGGAAAGGAAAGATATGATGACGTCAAATGACTCGCCGAGGCGCTCCCCGCAACAGCCGGTGGGATCGCGCCGTCCTGGCTTTGTTGCAAGGGGTCACCCGGGAAAAGGCCGCCGAGGCGGCTGGTGTTAATGTCGCCACATTGTACCGGTGGCAGAATAAGGCGGAATTTCAAGAGGCGCTACTGGAGGCCCAGAATGAAGCCTTTGGACAGACCATGCGGCGCCTGCAACAGCAAGGCGCGCCTACGGCGGCAGATATTTTGCTTGGGATTATGACTAACCCGGACGAACCAGCAGGCGCTCGGGTACAAGCTGCGAAGTGCGTGATAGCGCAATCCCGACAGACCTCGGAATTGCATGATCTGAAACTGCGCCTCGCGAAACTGGAGAAATTGCAGACCACCGCAGCAGTCCGGAGCGCCGACAAGGAGGGCTACATGCCGGCGCAAGGACCCGACCGAGAACTCTGTCCTAAGGTGCCCGAAGGCGTATTATTGAAGCAGATCCGGGTGCTGCTGGAAACCCTGGAGTAGCTCGACGCCAGTAACGACAATCGGCATGCAGACAGAATAACTGGAACATATGCGACGAACATACTACTGCATCGGCGAACAAGACAAAGCCGGGAGGTTGCCCAGCCATATTCTGGCAAACGACCCTACTCCGGCCCTCTGGAGCCTCCCCCAACCGGGTCATGCAACCCATCTCTACCAGCAGACGCTGAATCCCCGGATCGAGCTGGCTCAGGCCATAACCGTGCACGCCTGCGGCTACAGAGCATCGAAGCTCGCAACCCAAATAGGTAAATGCGAGATGCCCGGTCCCGCACGGCCTGACTCAAAGCGGCGAATTCAAGTAGTATCAATCATATACGTGCAGGATCCGGAGGAAGATGTTTTCTCCACCATTGCAAATACTCGCAAAACCTCGCATTTTACCGATGGGCGCCTGACGCTTCACGCGTTGCTGTTATGCCCTTTACCGCGTTACAGCTTGTTCACGGACGGTCTGCAGAATGTCGACGATGGCCGTATTCTGCACAGCTAGATGGAACGGCTTGCTGTTCTTCGGCCTGACCGAACGTGGAAAGGAGAAGCGCTATGCCGCGTTCTGCCAGTATCTTCTATTTAATAGATCAAAAGAGCCGACGCAGAACTCTCAAGGGCCGAGACCCTGCGCCGGCATTAAGGGAACAAACGATGGTTAAGTCTTAAGAACCTCCGCAGACTGCGCGCGCAGTCAGGCCCTATCGACCGGCGGCGTGCCAGGTCGAGTCCTTGTGAAATACTGTCATTGCACTTGCGAGCGTGGCAGTGTTCGTTCCAAGATCTTTTTCATAGACGACATCGTTCGATGTGACTATGAGGAAGCCGCCGACAGTGCCGCGACTGGGTGCGCCCTCAAGACCTCGCCCAGCAGAAACACGTCGGTGAGCAGCGCACGCAAATGAACCGAGGCGTTCAGGTTGTCGATCAATTGAGAACTGATCTCAGGCTCGGCCAGCACGAGATCCAGGGCCGCCAGCGAATCCCTCGCATCGCGCTCCAACACGGCCAGGAATGCCGGCCGGTCTTCCCCCATTGCCTCCGCACAGCTTTCCGCGATACCGCTGAGAGCGTTGACGGCGCGAGTCAGAAATTCTCTGACCTGTTTGCCTGACTCGCTGCCCTTGTCGCTCGGGAGACCCTGCGCGGCATAGGCCAGCATGAACTCGTAACACTCCTCGATAGCCTCAAAGCGTCCCTCAATTTCCCCGGCCATAAGTCATGCCTCCCTGTCCGTCCGCTTCGAACCCGGCTGCGATACTTCCACGACCCACCGCTGCGGGTCGTAGTGTTTCAGATAGAACTCACGTCTCATGGTGCCAAAGACCATCGATTTTGTAATATCCAGTTTTTCCGGACGAACCGCGAAGTATACGTGCACCATCACCAGTGCGATGAGTCCGATGCCGGCAAGCCCGTGCAGCACATACATCAAGCCCCACGCCATGTCGCTGAACAGATATGGATTGCGAGGGAGGAAGATAGTGTGGACACGGGACATCATGAACACGCCGGTTCCGATTGCCGACAAGCCAGTGGCGATGATCGCGCCGTGGTAGAGTTTGTTCTCCAATGGGTACTTCGCGAACCTCCTTGGCGGCGGCGACGGGCGGCCCATGAATCGCTGGATTCTTCGCCACGCATCCGCCAGGTCGGCCTTGTCCGGCCAGATCGCCCAAAAGTCCAGCCAAAAGGAAGCATGAATCACGTGAAAGACGATGGATACCGTGAGCACGCTTCCGGCGATCCAATGGTAAGTCACCCAATTGAACTGCACGCCCAGCTTGGGCAGGAAGGCCGTGAAGAGCAGGGTAAACATCGAGGCTGCCATAATCCAGTGAAACGTCCGCGCCGCCAGCGAGTGCCGGGGAACCTGCCTGGGCAGTTCGGCCGCGAGCGTCGGCGAAACGCTGCCCGCAAATTCCTCCGCGCCGGCGAAATACCGCACATAGATTGCATGCACAATAAGGAATAGCAGGCCCGCGATTGCTGCCACCCAAATCAGAAACCACGCCACGTGGATAGGAACGCTCTGCCCCCAAGGGCTCGTGGCCCATTCGGTAATCCGTTTCAGGATGCCCATCTTGCTTCCTCCACTCCCCCAATCGCCCGTTTCACCAGGTTTCTCATCAAAGGAATCTTATAGGCGTTGAACTGCAGGGGGACAGCTCCCTGCACGGCTAGTTTCCCGGCCATCTCACCCGTCGCCGCTGTTGCCAGCTTTCCGCGAACCGCGTCCTCCACTGCCTTCAATCGCAGAGGACGAGCAGCCGCGCCGTTCACCGCCAGACGGAGGCACTGGATGGTATTGCCGGAAACTTGCATCGCGGAGGCTACGTTCATCAACGCAAAGTCCCACACATTCCGGTCTCGCACCTTCTCGAAATAGAATCGCGCGCCCGCCCATGTGGACGGAATGCGAATGGCAGTCAAAAGGTCGCCGGGCCGGAGTATGTGCAGGCGCGTGATGTCGACATCCGGCCCGATGAAGTAATCCTCGGCGTCGACCACCCGTTCACCTCGAGGCGTGCGCATGACGAATTTAGCGTCTAGCGCAATCAGCGCCGGAGCGGAGTCCGAGGGGTTCACCGCCACGCATCGTTCGGCGTCGAGGATCGCGTGTTCGCGGTTGCGGCCTTCAGGCGTGTCGGCGTAGCAGATGTTGCCCCCAGCGCGATAGCACGGCCAGCCGGCGCGGTAATACCAGCAGCGCGCGTCCTGAGATACATTACCGCCGATGGTGCCCTGATTGCGAATTTGCGGTGACGCGATCGACTCTGCGGCCTCTGCCAGAAGACCGTACCGCTCTCTAATAACGGGGTGCTTCACGATCTCTGTAAGCGTCGTCAGGGCGCCGATTTCGAGGCCTTCACCGGTCGGGCGAATGCCCCTCAGTTCCTCGATTCCGCTGAGATCGACCAGCACTTTCGGCCGTTTGATTCGATCCTTGAGCCAATCGAAGCTGTCCAGCCCACCGGCCATGATCCAGGCATCCGCTCCATATTGTTGAAGAAGATGCTGCGCGTCATTGACGTTCCTTGGCTGCACCAGGTCGAACGCGGGCATGACGTCTCGTATCACCGACATAATTCCTCTCGAATTAAATGTGCGCGGCCAACGGATGTTGCATCGGACGCCCGGCTTCGAGCGAAGTCAAAATCGTGTCTGCGTTCACCGGCGCGCGCCGAAAGACCTCATCGCCGAGAGCGTCCGAAAGGGCATTCAAGATAGAGGCGCATCCGCCTCCGACCGGCGGCTCACCGATACCGCGGGCGCCCACGGGAGTCTCTGGGTCCGGGATATCCAACGCTTCCCACTGCATGTTGACGGGCACATCCAGGATGGTTGGCGGCTTACTGTGGTGGAACCGCTTGGAAACCATTACGCCGTAGTGAGGATCGAACACCCACTTCTGGCCGATGGCATGGCCGATGCCGAGCGTCGACCGACCGAGAACCTGTCCGCCGAGCGCTCGCGGATGGATCACCGTACCGACGTCGGCGTACGCCAGGAAGTCCACGACGTAATACTTGCCGGTTTCCACATCCACTTCGATTTCGGCGAAGCTGGCCACGTAGGAATGCGTCATGCCATCGCGCGGGTACTTGTCCTTGGCCGCCGCCACCAGCCCTTGCCCAGCCAGCGACGCCACGGACGCTTTGGTCAGTTTATTGACATCGTTTGGCGCCTCATGGCCATCGTACTTCCCGCCGAGCTCGATCGCGCGCTGGGCCGCCTGCGCCAGAGTCATACCGGGGGAGCCCTTGCGGAAGACCCGTTCGTTCGCGACCGTATAGTCCTCAGGCCTACCGCCGAGGCTCTTCGCCGCTATCTCCTGGAGCTTCTGCTTGGCATCCATCGCCGTGGCGTGAGCTGCCCGTGTCATCGCGTGCGTGGTCTGACTACCGCCGGACACGCACGTGAACGGAAGATTCTTCGACGTGTCGCCCCAGATCACCTCGCATTTCTCCCAAGGCACGCCCAGAGCTTCCGCGCCGGCGCGGTGTACGTCAATCACCGATTCCGTTCCCAGGTTACCGATTCCGGACTGGAAGCGCACGCGGCCATCGGGCGTAATGACGAGAAGTCCGTCAAAACCGATGGTGCCCCCGACGTAGCAGCTTAGCGAAACACCAACACCGCGCACCTTGGAGCCGATTCGTTTGGGGCTCCGTGCCACTCTCGCCGTCCAGTTGAATTTTTCCGCGCCACGCTGGAGCGCTTCCTTGAGAAAGGCGCTGGTGGCGTGCTGCATTTGGCCGTTTACCAGAGGCCCGTATGGCGCTTTGCCTTCGGGGCAGTTGATATAACGGATCGCCACTTGGTCCAGTCCCAGCTTGCGCGCCGCCTTCGCGACGATGGGTTCGATGATCGAAATGCCCTGCATCCCGCCAGGCGCGCTCTGCGCGCTACGCGGCGGTGTGTTCGTCAGCACGGTCACCCCGCGCCAGCGCATGGCTTGAGGCTGGTACAACAGCGAAACCATGCGTCCCGATGTCGGGGCGTCGCCCTGCGCATCGTAAGGGCCGTTGTCCGAAATCACGAACATGTCCACGGCCAGGATGCGGCCCTCCTTGGAGAAGCCGACCTTCATACGGCCCTGGAAACCTGGCCGGGCACGTCCGATGAAAGTCTCCTCCTCGCGGCTGATGCGCATCATCACGGGGGCATTGGCCTTTTTCGCGAGCAGCGCCGGGACAATCATGGTGACCCCGCCGGTGATCTTGCTACCGAAGCCGCCACCGGTGTATTCGCTGATGAAGACAACTTTCTCCGGATCTATGTTCAGCCACCGTGCGATCGCCGGCCGGGTTTGGGCAGTGCTCTGCGCCCCGGAGTGAAGGTAGACTTTGCCGTTCTGCCAGTACGCCATCGCACTGCGCGGCTCCAATGTCTGGTGGCTGGTGTCTGGCGTGACGAACGTTTCGTCGAGCACCAGAGCGGCGTTTCGAAACGCCGCCTCGACGTCGCCATACGACCATTCATCCGGCGTCTTGCCCATCGGCAATCGCCCGCGGTTGGCCTCCTCGAAGTCCGCTTCAGTCCACTTCAGTTCAGTCACCGCGGGCGCCGGGGCGCCTGCCGGTCTCGCCCAGATGTTGCCGTCCGTTCGCGGATTCGGGCCGCCCGGCCGCAGCGTATCGAGCGGATCGACCACGAAGGGAAGCGGCTCGAAATCGATGTGAATTTTCTCGATCGCTTCAGCCGCGGTAAGCTCGTCCACGGCAGCCACCGCGAGAATCGGCTCGCCCTGATACACCGGCTCCATGGCGAGTCCGCGCTCGCCCCACTTGCTCGCCTTGATCACCGTCCCGTTATCAGTGAGGGTGTCGGCCGGCGCGGGTAAATCGTCCGCCGTGAGAATCGCCCGCACGCCGGGCATCGCCAGAGCTTCCCGTGCGTCGATCCGCTTCACCCGCGCATGCGGCAGCGGGCTGAGCAACAGCTTGCAGAACAGCATGCCTTCGGCGCGGAAGTCCTCGGCGTATTTCGACCGGCCCGTGACCTTGGCGAGCAAGTCGGCAGTCGCGTAGTTCTTGCCGATCAGCTTGTATTGCGGCCCGTATACACGCTCGTTGTTCGCTTCAGACATGGTTCGACCTCATGTTCTCGGCGCCGCGCATCATGGCGGTCAGGATCTTGTCGTAATCCTGGCAGCGGCACAGGTTTCCCGAAATGCCGTGCGCCAGCTCCAACCTGGTGGGGTTCGGGTTTGTTTTGAGAAACCCCACCGTGGCCATAATGTACCCGGACATACAGAACGCGCACTGGAATCCCTGCTCGTCGATGATGCCTTGCTGGACCGGGTGCAGGCTTCCGTCTTCATTCGCGAGCCCCTCGATCGTCAGGACCTTGCGGCCGCGCACGGTGTGGGTCAGCACCGAGCAGGAGTAATGCGGCACGTCATCGATCAGCACCGTACAGGCCCCGCATTCCGCGCGGTCGCATCCCAGCTTTGTTCCGGTAAGTCCCAGCTTGTAACGCAGGGTCCACGCCAGCGTTTCCTGCTTCATCACATCGGCGCGGCGGACCTGTCCGTTGACGTTTAAGCTGATGAGCCGCTCGCCTGTGCCCGCGGCTCCGTGGACGATGGAGCCGCGGAAGAGGTACCCCGCCGAGCAGACCGCCGCACCCCCGCCGATTACTCCTTGGATGAATCTGCGCCTGGAAACAGCTTTTGGCGTGTTCCCGAGAATCCTCAGATTTGGATGGTCAGACATATTAAGAATCCTGCACTTGAGCCTCTCTAGCGATGACCGATGGGAAGGCTCCAGCCGAACGCCTCCTGCATCGCTGTGCAAACGGAGCGCCAGACATAAGTCGTTTTGCCGCCTGCCGATCGGACAAAATCTGTCCACCGGCGGTCATCTCCCGTCGGCGGGCCGACATCCAGCAGACCGTGAGGCTGGCGCCGCTCGCCTCGATAACTACAGGGTCGGCACTCTGGTCGTCGATTTGTTCGATGCGGACACCAGGAAGCCGATTTGGCGGGGGATCGTCCGTTGACGCGCTTTCAGATAAGTCCCGTGTCGCCTGGACGCCGTGTGGAGGGCCACAGTTCGACTCGCGGGGCCGAGAATGTGAAGCAAGCGTATTTAGAACCACAGACTTGAAGATCGGCGGCTCAGTTGCACTAGTTGGGATTGATTGCGGGAGCGCATGCTGCCGGATACCAAAGGAGACGCGATGCTTTTGCGGCAGTTCGGCCGCCAACCAGTCAGGATGTCGGCGCCAAACGTCGGATGGCGATCGCTTTGAACGCCTGGACCAGCAGTTTTCGACCGGACGGTCCGGATCTCATGAGGGTCAACGTAATGCAATCGTTGCGTTTTACCGAGTTTGGACCGCCGTCGTTGTTGCGAATCGAAGAAGTCGCGACCCCGGACCCCGGCGAAGGGGAAGCACTTGTTCATGTCGAAGGCCGCAGCCATCAACCCAAGCGACATCGGGAACGTCGCGGGACACTCGAGCGACTAAAGGAGTTTGGAAATGAAAGCACTGCTCATCTCATTCTTGGTAGGCCTACTTGTGGGCGTTTTATATGGGGTCATTCGAGTAAAGAGTCCGGCGCCCCCTATTGTTGCCCTACTCGGACTGTTCGGCATGGTGATAGGCGAGCAAGCTGGCGGATGGCTTCTTGCAAAGAAGATGCAAGCTGCAAATGTGGCTTCAGCTCACATTGCCGGTGAACGCAAAGATCAGCAGCAGCGTCCGAACGTGCAATCTGTAATTTCGGCCGAGCATCGTAGGAGTCACCAGTGAATTCTCCTCACAGCCATGGCGGGTGGCTTGCCGTTTATCGGAGCGACGCAATCCCAACCAGCACTTAGAGAGGCTTAATCATGAACTTGACCAGTATTCGCGCTTCGGGCGCTCGATCGTGGATTATCGCTTGTGCGCTCGCCTCAGTGCTGATGCCGCTTGTCGGCCGTGGGGCCGATTGGCAGATGAGCGGCAATGATTTGACCAATGATCGCAATCAGCCCCACGAGACCTCGATCGGCGTGGGCAATGTGGCCACCCTCAAACCGGCCTGGACCTTCAAGACGCTGGGCAGTGTCTCGGCGACCCCGCTGGTCACCGGCGGCTATGTCTATGTCCCGGACTGGGGCGGCGGTCTACACAAGCTCAACGCGCGTACCGGCCAGGTCGCCTGGTCGCGCAAGGTGTCGGAATACACCGGTTGGAGCGACTCGGTATCGCGTACTACACCGGTCTTGGCCGATGGCGTCATGGTCGTCGCGCAGCAGCCGCAGAGCTTCGGCGCCAAGCACGACAGCTCCTATCTGCTGGGCCTGAATCCCGAAACCGGCGATTTCCTTTGGAAGGTGATGCTGGACAAGCATCCGGCGACGATGCTGACGCAGTCGCCGGTCGTTTATAACGGCGTTATCCACATCGGCACCTCGTCGAATGAAGAACATTGGGCGACCGACACAAAGTACGAATGTTGCTCGTTCGTGGCGAGCATGACAGCTATCGACCTGAAGACCGGTAAGCTGATCTGGCAGACGCCGATGGTGCCGAAGGGATACACGGGCGGCGCCATCTGGAGCAGCACGCCGGCCATCGATCCCAAGGGCGGCGTGGTCTATATCACCACGGGCAACAACTACACCACGCCCAAGGAGGTCGCTGAGTGCCAGCAGAGCGGGAAACGCGACTGCCTGCCTATCGATGACCACATCGACTCATTTTTGGCGCTCGATCTTAAAACGGGAGCCATCAAGTGGGCGACCCGTGTCACGCCGTTCGACACCTGGAACGGCAACTGCTTCGTCAACGAGCCCGGGCTTGGCACCTGCCCCGAACCGCGCGGCGGCGATCTCGACTTTGGTCAAGGCGCCATGCTGTATACCGCAACGGTTAATGGCAAGGCCCGCGACCTCCTCGCCGCCGGACAGAAGAGCGGCATGTTCTGGGGAATAGATCGCGACTCCGGCAAAGTGGTGTGGGGCACGCAGGTCGGTCCGGGCGGCCAGTCCGGCGGAACGGAATGGGGCTCGGCTACCGACGGCAAGCGTCTCTATATCGCCATTACCAACAGCGCCTTTCAGGATTGGCCGATGCAACCTTCCGGAATTATCGCCACCGGCGGCATGTGGAGTGCGCTCGATCCGGCCACGGGTAAGATCCTCTGGCAGACTGCCGAGCCGACAGGAAGCTGGGCGTTCGGTCCGGTCTCGGTGGCCAACGGCGTGGTCTATGCCGGCGCGATGGATCCGAAGGGCTACATGCGCGCGCTCGACGCCGCCACTGGCAAGATCCTGTGGTCCTTCGCGTCGGGCGGTTCGGTGGCTAGCGGTCCGGCGATTGCCGATGGCATGGTCTTCTGGGGGTCGGGCTACGAACACCTGAACTCCCCGACCGTGCACCAGTCGGTCGGCAACGACATGTTCTATGCGTTCGAACCAGCAGTGCTTCCGCGCACTTCGCCGTCAACCGGTCCGAAATGAACGGGAAACGAGAGGGCTCCTCGCAATTCCGCCCTTGCGTCTTGATATCGGACGTGCATCGTCTGGATTGAGAAAGGTCTCCCGCGGCGGCCGCCTAGGCTAATTTAAATATGTGGCTTATGTACCGACGAAGACCGATGTTCCGCGGGAAAAACGTTCCAGACTCATGGCCGTCGTTCTGTCAGTTCACCGGTGTCTCCAAAAAGGGTACAAGCCGTTTTCATTTTCTATCGATCGCTCTTGCCATCGCGCTCTCGCCGTTGCCTGCGAGGGCGCAGACGCCAGATCCTCAACCACCTGGTTCGGCTCCAGACCCCAAACGGCCTGCGTTGAATCCGCTTCCTGCAGAACAGAATTGGAGTTTTCTCGGAGACTCTTCGAAGCGCACGGACTTCTTCGATCCGGTCAAGTACATTCCGTTTGACGATAACCCGCAAATGTACCTTTCAGTCGGATTCGAATATCGGATCCAATACGAGTATTACGACGACTTCCTGTTTGGCGAGGGTCCGCAAGACCACAATGGATACGTCATGAACCGGGTGATGCCTCATTTTGATTTCCACGCGGGCAATGACTTTCGCCTATTTTCCGAATTCGAGTTTGACTTCGAGGACGGGAGGACTGGCGGCCCACGGCCCCAAGTCGACGAAGACCGCGGCGATGTTCATCAGGCGTTCATAGAGATCGGTTCTCACGTCAGCAGTCCGCATGGCATAAGTCTGCGGGCGGGACGCCAGGAAGTAGTGCTTGGTTCGGGCCGCTTACTCGACAACAACGAAGGTCCCAACGTGAAGCTGAGTTTCGACGGATTTCGCTTGATCGCCGAAGGTGCGCACGCGAGGTTGGATCTATTCGCGGTCAAACCGGTCGAGAATAATACCGGTTTTTTCGACGATGTGCCGAATCATGCGGAAAGTCTATGGGGAAGCTATCTGACTGTTCCAGCCCCGGTCGTGAGCCGCGGGCAGGCCGACTTCTATTACATCGGACTGGATACGAAGTCGGCGACCTACAACAGAGGCACTGGCCACGAGCTTCGCCACACTGTCGGCACCCGGGTGTTCCGCCCAATAGGGAAGGGCTTGGACTACAACTGGGAACCCAACTACCAGTGGGGAAGTTTCGGGGGCGCCTCGATTCGCGCCTGGAGCGTATCAACGGAAAGTGGATTCACGTTTGATCGCATACGTTTTCATCCTCGACCACTGTTACGAGCGGACGTATACAGTGGCGACGCCACTCCGGCGAATCAGCGGCTCGGTACCTTCGATACCATTTTCCCCCGTGGCGCATACTTTACCCCCGCGGTGGCGCCTTTCCTGGCGCCCATGAACCTGATCGATGTGCATCCGGCACTTCAATTCCAGTTGAGGAAAAACATCACGGGGGCCTTTGCCTGGGACTGGTACTGGAGGGAATCGACACACGACGGGGTCTATGCTTTTGGAAGTTGGGCCCTGCTTGATGCCGCCGGCGCGAGCCATGCCCGCTATCTCGGCAATCAAGGAGATTTAGAAATTCGGTGGGCTCCCATGCCACACATCGTCGTTGCATTCAACTTTGCCGGCTTCGAGCCATGCGCCTTCTTCAACAGACTGACCTACAACGCCGGGCCCATCGCCGCGAATATCGGTTTCACGTATCGCTTCTAGCCTAGAGTTTTCTGGTCGGTGCAGGGCTGTCCGGAATGGCGGGCTCACATTTTCCGGACGTGGGCCCTGTTGCCTCCCTGTGTCGTCATGATTGCGTTGGGTCTGTTCAGCGATTGCGCCAAACCATCCCGGGAGAGCAGGATTACATCTTCGATCTCCGGGGCACGCAGCCTCGCGTGTCGTTGCGCTCGGCTTGGGACCGACGCTTTCGCTCGCGCAGGCAACGGCTTTAGGCGCGATTGATACGCAGCCGCTTCATCTTGGCGATCAAGGTCGTCCGCGGAAGGCCCAGCCGGACGGCAGCACCATGCGGACCGCCGAGCACACCCCCTGTCTGCTGAAGAGTCTGAAGGACGTGCGAGCGCTCCGCCTCTTCCATCGTCACGGGCGCGGATAATCTCGTGCAGGTCAGTCCGGGCAGCGGACCATTTAGCACAGCGCCTTTCGAAAGAATCACGGAACGTTCAATGAGGTTTTGTAATTCACGAACGTTGCCCGGCCAGGAATGCCGCGCAAGGGCGGCCATGAATTGATCCGCAATGGCCACAATCGGCTTCCGCATACGCGCCGCGTAATGCATCGCAAAATGGTGGACTAACAAACGAATATCCTCGCGGCGATCACGCAACGGCGGCAGCTCAATGGGGAAAACGCTGAGCCGATAGAAGAGGTCGGCGCGAAATTGATGCTCGTCGACCATATTAATGAGATTGCGGTGTGTGGCGCAGATGACGCGCACATCGGTGTGAATCGTGGCGGCACCGCCGAGACGTTCGAACTGTCTTTCCTGCAAGACGCGCAGAAGCTTTGGCTGCAGCTCTAGAGGAAGGTCGCCGATCTCGTCCAGAAACAAGGTACCCCGGTTAGCCCGCTCGAACCGCCCAATGCCTCGCGCCACCGCGCCGGTGTAGGCGCCACGCTCGTGGCCGAACAGCTCGCTTTCCAGTAAGCCGGCGGGAATTGCGGCGCAATTCACCTTCACAAACGGGCCGTTTCGGTTGCTGCACTTGTGAATGGCTTCCGCAATCAGTTCCTTGCCGGTGCCCGTTTCTCCGTTGATCAATACCGTGGCGTCGGTCGGCGCCACGATCCGCACCATTCCTAGTACCTGCCGGAGAGCATCGCTGTTACCGACAATGCGGGGTAAGCCGCTGCCGGAAAGTTCGTCGCTATCGAGCCCGATTGTCGTCAACACTGTATCGATTACAACAGACACGCTGTCGTTGACTGCGGGCGCTTCACCCACCCAAATCGCTTGTGCCGCCATGTATTACTCCTTCGCTACTACACTCTTGACGTTCACGCACCAAACCCTGCTTGAGCGCTAACTTCCGCCGCGAGATCGCGTGATCCACTCGCGGATGTATCCGGCGCAATTCTTCAGTGTGATACTGCCGGCTTCGCAGCGTTCGAGAAAGATGATGGCCTCTTGGCCCACAAGGGTTAGGTCCTTGAGGTCCAAGACTATACGGCTTCCACTCGCTTCCGAGCGAATTAGTGTTTCCATCTGGGCTATAGCTTCTTCGTCCATTCGGCCGCTCAGCGTAAAGACCACTTCCCCGCCTGCCGACCTTTGAATTCTCAGCATCCTATCCTTCTAGTTGAGGCGTGTGTTCCCTCCAACGCCTTCTCTTGCCGCACCCCTTGCCGCTCCCGGCGCTTGCACGGCTTCTCGTTCATCGCCAACCAGTAACGCGGGGGCAGGTCGGAATTTAGCAGTTCTGCTGGCCGCATTCCCAATTGTTTGGTCATTGGAGGCAAGCGGGCTGCCAATCGTAAGTTATTGATATTGCGACGCTTGACGTAAACTTTGTGATTGGCGAAGTTCGCCAATTGGCGAACTCCGTACAATGGACAAACGGTCGAGAATCACCTACGAAAGCGGGCTAGCTGTTCTTCTTCGAGGCGCCTGCAGCACCGAAGCGCTTCTTGTTGATCTTCAGCGACCTGATCTTCGACTCCAGGGTGGATCGTGGCATACCAAGTTTGGCAGCGGCGCCGGAGGGTCCGTACACGCGTCCTCCACTTTCACTCAATGCCGCCTCAATGACCGCTTTCTCCTGAGAAGGAAGCCTTCTAAAAAGGTGAGGACCCCTGTCCGGCTCCGTCGCTGGAGGTTGTCGAGAGAGCCAACTTTCATCGACTGAGAAAGTTTCTGTTTCGCATAGAATGACGGATCGCTCAATCACGTTCTGCAATTCGCGAATATTCCCCGGCCACGGGTACGACTGAAGCAGTTCGAGGCTCTTTCTGCCGACTGCCTGAAAGCTCTTTCCCGCTTTCCTTGCGAATCGATCTATGAAGTACTCCACGAGCAAGGGAATGTCGTCTCTTCGTTCCCGCAAAGGAGGCAATTCAATCGGAAAAACGTTGAGCCGGTAAAATAGGTCGCTCCTGAAGGTGCCCCCAGCGATGGCAGCCTCCAAGTCGCGATTGGTGGCGGCAATGACCCGAACATCACTTCGGATCGGTCCAGTTCCACCAACACGCTCAAACTCGTGCTCCTGCAGGACGCGCAAAAGAGCGATCTGGGTTTCGGCAGGCAGGTCTCCAGCTTCATCGAGAAAGATTGTGCCTCCTTCGGCCAGCTCAAAGCGCCCCACACGCCGCTGGGTTGCCCCCGTAAAAGCGCCCTTTTCGTGGCCGAACAATTCCGACGCGATTAAGTCGCGCGGGATGGCTGCGCAATTCACACTCACAAAGGGGCGTGAGGAGCGCCGGGAACGCCTGTGAACGGCGCGGGCAATGAGTTCCTTGCCAGTCCCAGTCTCGCCGGTAATCAGGACGCTAGAGTCGGTCCCGGCGACCTTGGATATACGGGAAAGCACCGTTCGCAAGGGGGGTGAAGTTCCGACGATCTCCTCGAACATCGACGCCCTATCGATTTCTTCGCGCAACGCGACGTTCTCGTTGTGGAGCCTCCGCTCAGCCTCCTTGCGATCCTCGATATCGGCGCCAGCGACATACCAACACCTCAGGCGTCCTTGTTCATCTCGTAGCGGGTTATAACGGAAGAGAAACCAGCGATACTTCCCGTCTTTTCTCCGTAAACGAAATTCGGCTTCGTGCGGGAGGCCGCTTAATAATCTAGTTTGACCCTCGCTCGCCATGCGCTCCCAATCATCCGGATGAAAAAATCCGCGACGGTCGAGGCTCAGACACTCCTCAAGGGTAAGACCGAAATAATCGAGCGCCGCCTGATTGACATAAACACGAGTGCGATCGGGCCCAAATACAGCAAGCTGCTGCGGCGCGAGATCCAGGATCTGTCGAAGCTCCCTTTCGCTTTCCCGGATCCGGTCTTCGGCGCGTGTCCGCTCAATAATCTCTTTGCGGAGCTCTTCATTCACACTTGCCAGTTCCGCGGTCCGCTCGACGACTCGTTGTTCAAGTTCTTCGGCGGCGCGCCTTTGCTGCCTCAGATACCGGGCTTCTTGCAAGCCGATCGCGGCCTGGTTCACTGCGACCTGCAGCAAGAGCTGCTCAATGGCCGTCGGGAAATCGGCTCGGTGCGAGGCTGCGGCGAACCGGCCGAGTTCATCGCGCAGCCCCAGCCGGAAAAGCGCCAGCGACACGACGCCTTGGCCAACGGGATTGGGCAGAACAAGAGTCTCGGTGAGTGTGTCGTTTGTCAACGCGTGGTCGAGTGCTCGACCGATCTCCTCCGGCTCGATGTGATAACGCCCAGCCGATCGCGCCCACTCCTTCCCCGAGTCCTCAACCGAATCGCTGATCCTGACGTAGGCGAAGTCCAAATGCAGCATCCGGACCAACGCATCTAGCAGCGTGATCGCGATTTGGGAGGAATCGTGGCTCAACCACATGGCGGGCAGCGCCAAGACGCTGACGAGGTCGTTGATACAACGCTGGAGGCGCTGGATCTCCTCGGCGGTGCTTCGCCTCTGGACTTCCATGTCAGACCGCGGAGCGAAGTAATGCGGCTGGTATCGCTCCTCGTATGCGGAGTTCTTGAAGGAACTCATCCGGCTCAACGTAAAAAGGATGCTGGTGAGGAATACCGCCGATGACGATCATCGGATGGGTTCGGAGCACGTCGGTAAAGACGTCCCCACCAAACCGGGTGAAATCGAATATACAGATCGTCGGATCTTTGTAACGGGGCCACAGGTAGTTGATCTTGGACTCGTACTCCACCGGACGATCGACACATACTCGCCGTTCCAGAGCCCCCTCCATGTCACCAAGGAAACGACTGAGGTGAAGGCCTTGTTGTTGACCACTCGCGAGGACTTCCTCGAGCGGCGCAAGCTGTCGGTCGAGATCGAAGTATTCGTCGCGCAAATATGTATCTCCCCTGCGATGCAGCTCGAATTGCCCGCTGCGTTGCGTTGTTGCGATGTCGATGCCGGCGGACGTCAATGGCTGCAAACGATCGTCACATCGGCCGGGACTGACGATACGGGACGCCTTCTCGCCGCATTGGAATCCCTCCTTGATGCAGGGAAGAGTTACGCGATACTCCTCTTCCGGACTATTGAAGAATGCACAGACATGACGTCGTTCTCCGAGCAATGAACTAGCGAGCCGCATCGGTTGGCTGGCCTCAGCGGACCATTCGGTCCGGGGGCAGGGTGTCGACCTGGTGGAATCCATAGTGACCTCCTCAACAAATGGCGATTATAAGGGCCAGCACCGCTCTGTTGGGTTGCGAGCCTTGCGGGGACGATCGCCGGCTATCGTCCGCAGCGATCGGACCGGCACAGGAGCTCCGATTCGGGATCCGCCAAGGAAATCGCATAGCCCACTATACGCCCTTGCGCGTGCGTTGTGCACACTGATCGCAATCACCGTCGGACCGTTCCGGTGGCCTGATCCGCCGCAGAAAGAATCCGGCATCTTTCCAGATGGCCCCGCTCCCCAGGCCGGGTGTGCCGCCAGGCCAATGCCGAACAGGCGCAGGCGAGTGAGCGCGCTGGCCACAGCCTGCTGGGTTTCCGACCATGGCCTCATCCGCAGAAACGCTTCTCCCACTGTGACTGGAAGTAACGGAGTGTTGAACGAAGTTTACCCAAGTAAACGTCGGGATCCGGGTCTAGCGGCAATCGGGATGCTTCGATCGGCGACCCGCGATTGGAATCGTTCACCCGCGCGCCGGCAAAATCCAGGTGCAAAACGCGCAGCCATACTTCCAGTCAGCGTGACCATACTGCGTGCATCCACTCCAAATGGCCGGGAATGTCTGAATGCCGATCAGATCGCTCAGACAGCCCTTGCAGGCGTCTGATTTCGCCGAGTGGGTCCTCGGGAGCTACTTGCATTTTCAGTTCGCGGCTGCACGCGATCTGTCGGAATTGGCACGGCGCTCGCGAATCTCCTGCAGAAACTGCTCCGGCGGCACAAAGAAAGGGTTCTTCTGAAGAAGGCCGCCGACGATGACGGTCGGGTGCGTGCGCAGTACATCCATGATGATGTCGCCGCTGAATTTTGTCAGATCGTAGGTACAGATGACGGGGTCGCGGGGGTCATGAATCAGGTTGAACCGCGCCTCATACTCGATCAGATCGCTCACGCCCTCACGTTCCTCCAGGGCCCATTCCATGTGAGCGATCAGGCGCGTCCGGGTGTATCCTTTATGCTGAGCGGCACTCAGCACGTCCTGCCACATCGCGAGCATTCGATCCTGATCGAACCGCCCGTCGGGGAAATAGGCCTGATTCCAATCGCAGAATTGAAACTGCCCGCTCCTCACCGCACCTTCCACGTCGATGCCCACGGACCCGAGCCGCCGTGCGTGGTCGTCGCGCAGCAGAGGGTTCACCACATGAAAGGCCTTTTCACCGCGCTCGAAGCCTTCCTTGATAAAGGGAAGAAGAAGTTGATACTCTTCCTCCGCATTGCGGAAGAAACCGCAGATGTGATGTTTCTCACGAAGCTCCGACCCGGCAAACCGTACTGGCTGCTCGGGCTGATTGATTGTGGCGTTCATGTTACGCTCCTTCCGAAATGGACATGGCGCGGCGGCGCGTATCTCCTCGACAGAAGACGTAGCCCATTATGATCCGGTTAGTTTCCAGACGGAATTTCCGCTTGGGCTTTCCGTAGGCATTATACTCCAGCCGCGTCCGCTTGCGCCGCCTTCTTGAATTTTTTCCATCCTGAGCGAACCGGCAGTGCGGTTTGCTGGCGGCCCCAATGGTGTGGCAAGACAAGGGTTCGAAACGTGTCCAGCCTGGATGGGCGAAGGCGAGAAACGAGATTAGGAGCCTCCGACCTTTAGAATGGGGAGCTTACCTGGTTCGATCGCGTCCTGGCCCAGGCACTCGCTGGCCAGGAAAGTTCGAAACGTATCCACGGTGGCCCGCCAGTGTGCTCCGGATGCGGATGGTGACGCGAGTGGCCTCCAAACCCACGATTGGCTGTTCGAATCAGCCCCGGAGTGCCATGGGCCTGTGGTGGAATTGCATACACACCAGTCTTAGAAACTGGCGTCTTCACGACATGAGAGTCGAGTCTCTCCAGGCCCACCAGGTTTGCGCCCCTGGCGGAATGGTTCGGCGCCACGCCGGCCATCTGCCTATGGGGTGAAAGTTCGCACGATCTTTCCGCTGCGCGCATCGCGCAGCACCACCGTCGAATCGGAATAGCCTGTTAACAGGCGGCCTTCTCCGGCCCACGCGACGGGTCCTTCGCCGTCAAATGGCGTGCGCAACTCGCGCGTCTTCTGGCCCGCCTCGCTGAACACGTCAATATGCGGCGGAGACCACGCGAAAATCTCTTTTCCGTTCGCGCTCCAGGCAAAGTCCAGACAGTTGCACGGAATCGCCTTCTTGGGCTTGAGCGTCTCGGGATCGAGCAGCGCCAGGCTGACGCCGCGGACGGAGGCTACTAACGAGTCTTCGCTCGTCCACCCCACCTGGACCGGGACAGATTGCCCGCCGGTATCCAGCTTAGTGGCGCCGAGCACTCTGCCGCTGACTGTCTCCCAGGTGGATACCTCGCCGTTGTCGGTGGCCACTGTGTAGAATTGGTCGGACGGGTGCCATTCGACATCCGTGATGATGGCGCGCGTTTCCAGCCGGCGCTGCCATTGCGTGTGCCCCGCGGCGTCGATCCGGAAGATGTCCCGGCCGATGGCGACCAGCAGAGTATCGGCCTGGTGCGCCCAACTGAGCGCCGTGATTCCGCGCACCAACAGTCTATGAGGCACCAGCACGGTCGATTTGCCGGCATCCAAAGCGTACGAAATCAGGCCGGCATCGCCTTCCTGCGTAAATCCCAGCAGGCGGCCGGCGGCGTTGAATCGCACCAGGGGTTTGTTCAGCGTATTTTTCGGTGCGGACGCGTTGAACGCTCTCTTCACGCGTCCGGATTCAAACTCCCAAACCACCACCTGGCCGCCGCGGTAGGCGGCCGCCAGAAGGCCCTTCTCCCTGGCGTAATCGATGGACAGAACGTCCCGCTGCAGTTCGCCCGCGGCCATCTGCAAGCCGCAGCCTATCGCGGCAGCCGAGACGGCCAACCAAAATCGTTTCATAGCTTAAGCTCAAACGTGGAAAGAGCATGATCGCACAACCGCAAGCCTGCCTGCCAACCGCGGTTAACCATCGATAACGGTGTGGAAACAGGCCCGGCAGGTCTATGCTGGTTGCATAAGAAACATGTGTGGAATTGGCTTCAATTTTAGAAGCGGGATGGCCGCCCTGTTGCTGGCGGCGGCCGTCGGCATGACCGGCTGCGCGTCAGACCCGCCGCCTCCGCCCGACCTGACTCCCCAGGCTGCCGCTGCAGCCATTACCCAGTTGTGGTCGCAGGAGCAGATGAACCATTTCAAGGTGACTTTTCACTCCGACGACCTGGTAGAATGCGGCGTCAAGAACGACCTCTGGAAACTGGTGGAGGTGACCGACCACAACGGCAACGCCTGGTCGACGACGTATCGTTTGACGGAGAAGGGCGGCAAGATCGTAACCGCCATCAGCTTAAAGGAATCCGGCAGAGGCCACGAGATCCTGCTGAAAGGTCCCTATCGCATCGAGATTAACAGCATCACGGACGGAAGCCAGCCCTACACCAAGAACGTGGCATTTCGTTGGGATGTCGATTGGGACAAAGCACCCGAGGAACTGAAGGCGTGCATCCCGCGGTTTGAGTTGTCGGGGACCAGTGTGGCGCTCTTCACCCTGGATACCAACGGCTGGCAATTCAATTCGTATTTGAATCCGGAAGACATTCCGCCTCCGCCGGATGGCGCTCCCGCCGCACCGGCGATCGGTTCGCCCCTCGCGCATTAACCCGAAGATCGGTGTCTGTCATGAAATAACCGTGCCAGGTCTCGTAGGGCGGCGAATCCTGGGCGAGCATTGCTCGCCTGTGTCGGCAAGAGCACGGGCGGTCCCTTCGGGAGCCTCTCTGGCGCCAGAAACCAGCGCCAGGCGACCGCCGGAGTGCGGTCGCGGCAGGCACGAGTGCCCAATGTCACTTACTTTTCGCCAGTGAAGCGATTCTGCACAAATAGTGGGGCAGGCCCTCGGCCTGCGGCGGCCTCCCAGGCCGCCATTTTCTCTCCGCGCAGGCTCGATTTCGGCCCAAGAAGC
>Ga0302324_100002156_pt1 | contig 46444 bp, 47 predicted proteins | sample Palsa_T0_1_FD_201949 | JGI IMG/M metagenome (GOLD analysis project Ga0302324, IMG submission 201949) | Peat permafrost microbial communities from Stordalen Mire near Abisko, Sweden - Palsa_T0_1 | ecosystem: Environmental > Terrestrial > Soil > Palsa > Peat permafrost | place: Sweden: Abisko... | reverse complement strand
ACTATCAGTTATCCAAATCGCATGAGCATACCAATCACCAATCTCACCACTCCTTTAGCGGCGTTCGCGGCACTCTGGCCGCAGGGCGGCTACAAGATCGTTTTTGCCAAAGGTTCTCCGATTCTCGTTGCGTGGAGCGTGAAGGATGCGCAGGGGAACGCCATCGCGAGTCCGCTCGACGCCGAAGGCAACCCGAGCGCGGCGCTTCTGGCGGCGGACGCGACGGCGAGTCTGGCGGCGGCGAAGACGGCGCAATGCGGACTCTTGGGCGCGGCGCTCAGGGCGGCGCTGACGGCGCTCTACACGAGTTGGACGCCGGATTGCCAGTATTTTTTCTATGGGGCGAGCCAGAAAATGCTGATCGACATCGCAGCCGGGCAGATCGCGGCGGCGATCACCGCGGTCAACAATTACCAGAGCGTTCCCACGGACTATTTGACGCAGCAGACGGCCGTGCTGGGGGTTCTGAATACCTACGCGCCATTGTTCGCGGAGGTGGCGGCGGCGACGACGGTGGCGGCCGTGCAGGCGGTGGCTGTGCCGTCGTGAGAAGCCGATGGAGCAGCTTGAATTGCCCGTTCGACAGCCGGCCAGGAGGCGCGGACACGCGATCCCGTGCGACATCGAGGAGCGGCTCGCGGACCTGAAGGCGGCGTTACAGGGCCGGGGCTGGCTGACGGCGAAGCAGTTGCGTTTGCGCGGGTTCGATGAACGGGAGCTGCGCGACATTGTCGAGTTCGACGCGACGGGGGCGGTGCTGAGTTTCCCTGGAAGCCCCGGCTACAAGCTCTTTGACGAAGCGACATTGCCGGAAATCGAACGGGCGATCGCGCTGAAGAACCAGGCCAGGGGAATGCTCCGCAGATGGGTCAGATACCAGCGGCGGAGGCACGCGCCTACGCGCGAGGCATCGGCGTCGGAAGCGCAACGAATTATCCGCAAATGGAGATGAACACCGGGGATTCTCAAACCATAAACGTCATAAGGTCCCGATCCGTGGGGGCGCGAAACTCCAAAACGGAGTCCGAATTGCCATAATCTCCGATCTGCGAAAATCCGCGCCAATCCGCGGATAGAAATTCTTTCCATGGCCGACGACTCCAAAACATTCGACATCGTCATGCGGACCACCGCGACCGGCGACGGCGCGGAAAGGCAAAAGGCGGCGCTGGCGGCAGTGACCGCGGAGACGGAAAAGCTCACCGCGGCTGCGGAGCGGGCGAGAGTGGTGCAGGAAGTTGATCTCAGCAAATACGAGGACCCGGAAAAGATCGAGGCAGCCGCCGCCGCGGAGGCGAAGAAGAGCATCGAGCTTCAAAAACAAGTGCTCTTTGCGACCGCGCTTGATGCTCTCCAGACAGCGGCGTCAGGCGATGCGGCCGGCGCGGCGAAGCTCGGGCGCGAAGCGGCCATATTGCAAGAATCGCTCAATATTCAGAGAGCGCAAAATCTCACCGAAAAGGAGGCGCTCGAACTCGCGGAAGCGAAGATTGCCGCGAAGGAAAAGATTCTTGCGCTCGATGTGGGGGACGAGGAAGCGAACGCTGCCGGCCCGGCGTTCGGGCGCGGCGGCCGGCTTGGGAGCAGCCTGAAGGGCTTGGGCCTGGATGCCACGACAGCGATGAACATAGGCTTTGCGGTGCTGACCGGCATGGCTGCGTATCGCGAGATCGAGCGGCAGGCCGAGGCGATTACGAAGGAGACCGAAGAACAGATCAAGTTCAACCGCGAGCTGGATAAGCAGCGCGAGGGGTTCGACAAGATCTCCAGCTATGACGCGCTCGGCAAGGAGACGGAGAAAATCCGGGAGCAAACGGATGCGTTGCGCGACAGGCGCGAGGAAGAGGAAACGCAGCCTTCCCTCGTGCGGCAGTTGCTCGGCGATGACACAAATCCCCAGGCGGACACGGACGCGCAGATCAGCGCGCTGGAGCTTCAGCAGGAATTGCTCGATCGCGCCGCGGCGAAAGCGATCGAGCGCCACGAAAAAGAGGAGCTTGTCAAAGAAGCGCTCGCGGAACAGAAGCGCCTCCTGGATGAGCAGATCGCGAGCTACGACAAGCTCTCCGAAAAGGAGAAAGGCGAGGTCGAGTTCCTGGACAAGCTCGGAGAGAAAAAATTGAAGTTGCGGCTCCAGGAGATTTCCGACCAGGAGAGCAGCGGGAAGATTTCGCACGAGGAGGCCGAACTCCAGCGCGCGGCGGCGCATGGAAAGGAGGATAAGGCCGCGTTTGATCGAGGGCAGCAATTGTTCGACAAGGAGAAAAAGAATCTGGCCGATCAGCAGGCGGATCGGGTGAGGCAGAGGAGGCAGGCCGAGCAGGACCAGAAGAAACTGGATGATGAGCAGGCGGCTTCCCAGGCCGCTATCAATGAAGCGCCGCGAAAAACGGCGCAGGCCGAGGAGGCCCGGCATGCGGCGGAGGCGCTGCGGGAATCAGCCGATACGGCTAAGGCCGGGCTCGCCACAGATAATGCCACCGATTTGGTTCAGCCAGGCGAGGCGGATGCCGCCGCGCAGGCCGATAAGGATGCCAAGGCCGCCGAGGCCCGCGCGGAGCAACTGGAGAATGAGGCGCGATCGGCGCGCGCGGTAGCCAAGGCGGCACAGGACGCCATGGACGCGCGCAAGGTATACGTGGACGCCTCGCACGCCCTCGCCGAGGAAAAGCGCAAGGAGGAAGCCAAGGGCGCGACCGATATCAAGGACAAGACGGAAAAGATCGATACCCAAAAGGACGAGGAGGCGCAGCTCCATGCGGCCGGTGTGGCGGCGCAGAAGGCGGAGGATGATGCGAAGGCACGGCAAAAAGCTCTCGAAGACAGAAAGGAGAGGATCGAAGAGCAGATAAGGGAGGCGCGGGCGCGACTGGAGGCCCTGAAAACGGATCGCACGAAAGCGGGGAAGGAAGCGAGTGCTGGGACGCCGCGCGGCAAGGGAGAGGAAGCCGGGAGGGCGGCGGAGGCTCAATTTGCGCCGAAAATCAGCGAGCTTGAGACCCGGATCGCGACGCTCGAACACGAGAAGGAGCTTGGGGGTAAGCAGGAGACGCAAGGGCAGAAGGACGAATTTGCCGCGCAGGTAGAGGCGATCCAGGCCAAGAACGCAGCACCTGCAAGTGCCGGCCCGAGCCTGGGTGACATCGAGCAACAGGCGCGCGGGGCGGCGGCCGGCGATACGATCGCGCAGCAAATTTTGGACAAGGCGCTTGCCCAAGGCCAGGGGCAGAGCCAGGACAAAATGATCGACCTCCTTGAGAAGGCTTTGATGGCCATGGAAAAGGGCACGGTGAAGACAAGCGCCGGCGAGGCCCGGATCGCGAAGCTGGAGGCCATCGTCGAGAGGCTGGAGGCTTACGCCCAACAGAATCACTCGCCATGATGGACGCTCTCTACCTGCTTCGGAATTCGGCTCATGACGATTTCGAGATTCGCCATTCGCTGCGGAGCCTGGAGCGGCACGCGCCCTGGGTTCGCAAGGTCTGGATTTTCGGCGACAGGCCGAAATTTTTGGGGGGCGACATCTCGGTGATCGAGCACGTGCCCGAAGGAGCGCTGGCGCCGGTTCTGGGCGTGAAGACGCCGGTGACCAATTTTTTCCTTTTGAATGTGCTCTCCTCGCTGATCCCGGAGTTGACCCCGGAATACCTGCACCTTTCGGATGATTTTTTCCTGCTCAGGGATTTGCCGATCGCGGAGGCGCGCAAGGATCGCTACCTCGAGGAGATGTCCGGCCAGGCGCGCGGGCGCGGGGTGTGGCGGGAATCGCTCTGGCGCACGCACGATTTGCTGAAGAGCCTCGGTTACACGGGTTACAATTTCGAGACGCACGTCCCGACTTACCTGACCAAAAAGCGGGTGCTGGAAGCCTATTGCGAGTTCAAGGCTCACGCGACCGAGGACCGGCACGCCGGGATGATGGGGTTGACGGCGATTCTGAATCATGCTTTGGCGCGCGAAAAGATGAGCCTGGTGAAATTGTCGGAGGAAAACAGCCGGTGCGGGTTCTGGCGGACGCCGCCCTCGTATGCGGAGGTGGCCGCGCAAAGCGAGGGGAAGACTTTTTTCAACTTCGACGATGGGGCATGGGGAGAGGGGATTCGCAAATTCCTGGCGGAGCGGTTCCCGGAGAAATCGAGGTTCGAGCAATGAGCCTCACGCAAAGACGCAAAGTCGCAAAGGGGGGAGGAAGGGATGTGATCAAAGCACACGCGGGAGGGAGTCGCACATAATGAGCATCTGGACCATCACGGGCGGCGATTTGGACAATGTCGATGTCTCGACGCTCGGGATTTCGAAGTTGGCCCGGAAACTCAAGTCCCTCGCGGTGGACATGGTGACGTTTGAGGCGCCGCTTAATTTCGACGCGACGCCGCTGATCGCCGCGGGGCAGACCGTTGTCATAAGGAAATCGGGCGCGCTCTGGTTCACGGGCGTCATGACGAAGATTCCCGCCCAGGGGACTGGGAAAAGCGAGAGCCAGCAATACGAGGTCAGCGGGCCATGGTGGTATCTGGAGAAGCTGGTGTTTCACCAAAGCTGGAAGATTCTGACGAGCGTCTCCGGGGCTTATTCGCTGGTGTCCACGCCATCGACGCGTGTCATCCTGGGGCAGGATATTTACGGGAATCCGATGGGGATCGCGGACCAGATCAACGAGGTCCTGATGTGGGCGATTTCGGAGTGCGGCGCGCCGATCGCGGCGGGGACGATTGACCAGCCCACGGTGGTGGTGGGCGAGGCGACGATCCCGGTTTATCCGCCGGCAAACGAGCAGGTGAATATCACTTGCGCGGAGGCGATCAAGGCGATGTTGCGCTGGATCCCGGATGCGATTGGATGGTGGGATTACACGGAGGCGACGCCGGTGCTGAACATCCGCCGGGCGGCGAATCTGACGGGAGTTTCCGTGGCGCTGCAAAGCCCGTGCACGGGGATTGCAATCACGCCGCGGAACGACTTGCAGTGCCCCTCCGTTTGCATCAATTACGAGCAGACGATCACGGTGGACACGGATGCCTATACGGCTCTCATCGAGGATTACCAGCCGGGCGGCGCGACGGGGAAGGAGCTGGGGGCGCTGTGCGCGACCATCGAACTGAGCGGGCCGAAGACGAGTTTCCAGCATCAGCCGATTGTGTCGGCGCCGGTGCCGGGAACCTCGAGTTCGGAGGACGATGGCGGCAGCTCGGTGGACGGAACGGGGAACCCGACGCACTGCGCGCGCTGGTGGCGCTCGAAGCTCGCCTGGATGCGGCAATACGTCGAGGCGGGCACAAGCTCCGGCTCCGGATCGGGCTCGGGATCCGGGCACGCGACGCCGAAGGTGGTGAGAATACCTTATGGGGACATATCCATCGTCGCCTTACGTGGATCTCTTGGCGAATTGGGGCTCCGGATCAGGGAGCGGCTCGGGGTCCGGCTCCGGAAGCGGCTCTGGAAGCGGCTCGGGATCGGGGAGCGGCTCGGGAAGCGGTTCCGGCTCGGGGGACGGCGGCGAGGGGACGGAGAGCTCCGGCGCGGCGGCCACGGCTCAAAAGGCTCCGGACACGCATCCGCCGCCGATTCCAGCGCCCACAAACATTGACCAAGTCACGCGGGAGCTGATCACGGGGGAAATCAGCGCCTGGATGGACGTGAAGGCAGCGCCGGCTCGGGCCGTTGCCTTGGCGACCTACACGCCCACCGGGACGCCCGATCCGAATGTGGCCGCGCTTTTCGCGGCGAAGAAGGGGGGACAGATTTATCTGGAGTGGAATTACACGGCGACGAACGCGGGGACGCAGACCTTTCGCAAGCTGAACGGCTTCAACGCGGGCGAGGCAGTTCCCCAGGGGGTGGCGGCCATGCTTTATGCGGCGGTGGGGATGCTCTATTACGAGGGGAAGATCACGAGCGAACAGGCGGAGGTGAGCGGGACGGTGGGCCTTGGGGACATGCTGAATCTCACGAGCGGCGCGGAGGCGTGGGAAAGCATGAATGCGCCGGTGCAGACGATCACCGAGGACGTGGACGCGGGGAAGACGGAAGTGGGGTTCGGGCCGCCCTCGCATCTCTCGCCGCAAGATTTGGTCGAGTTGCTGCGCGGGACGCGCCGGCGCAGCTCTTCGAGCAGCGGAAGCGGGGGCCAGCGCAGCACCGGGACGCCTGGAAAATCGGCAAACGTGATGGGGCCGACCGGGCACCCGCAAGGGACTGGCACAGCGACGCCGGCACCGGGGGCGCTCCCGAACGCATTCACGTTCGTGAACGCCTCGAGCGGAGGGGCGGCGAGGCTCGGGATCCTAAACGGGGTGATTTCCCTCGCGGGGAATTTGAGCTTTGAGAGCCCCGTTACCGGGCTGCCGACAGGAATGACGCCGGGCGGCGTTCCCCTTTGCACCCTCACGCCTGCCGATAGCGATACCGTCGCGTGGATCGCTTTTGCCATCGATGTCTCGGGGGATAGTCCGGTCGTGACGGCCCTCGCTCTCGCCACCGGCTCGGCGGTTCCGACGCCGGCGGACGATGGTAGCACGTTTTATATTAACCTCGGGGATTTCGCGTCGACCGGGAGCAATATCACGCTGCCCGGCGTGCAGGGGATTGGACCGCAGACTGTTCTCGGTTGCGGCGGCAGTTACGTTGCGCAACCGACATGAGCCTTCCATCCGCCGGCCAACCGCCAATTTTCGACCCGAGTTTCCCGGTTGCGGGCTCCGGCTTTCTGGCGCTCGATCTTCCGACCCTCCCGATTTCGCCGGGGGCGATTGGAGGCCGCATTGGTTGGCCTGGCGGAAGCGTGTGGGAGGACATCACGCGGGCCGTGCTTTTGGCCCTCCAGGGCAAGACGCTGACCATGACGGTGACGGGGATTTACAGCTACTCCTACAACTATTACCCGACCGGTTTTCCCGCTAACAATCAATCCGGGAGCGGGTCGGTGGGTGTCGATTGGACGACGACTTTTCAAATCAACTTTTCGACCGCCGTGCTGGGGCTGAATCCCGATACGAGCATCGGCGCTTCCTCGATCCCAGGCATTCCGAACTGCATGCCCCTCGGGTCGTGGATCGGCTCGCTTGAAATGGTTGATTCTGTTTGGAGCAACCAAAATCCTTCAACGGTTGGCGTCGGAACTTATAGCTACAACGGACCGCCCGGACCGACTGGGAGCGTCTCCGGCAATGTCACGGCTAGCGGCGGTTTTGCCTTGAATCTTTTCCTTGTTTGCCGGGAAGGTCAGACGCCGCAAATCCAGATCCTCGCATCGGCGGGAGTATCCGTCGCGCCGGACGAAGGTCTCAACGCGGGAACCCCGGCTAATATCACTGCATATGCAGCGATCGCCTCGGACGCAAGCTTGCTGCCGCTTGTTCTCCCTGGCGGCTTCGTTTCTCTCGGCGGCGGCACGGTCGCCGGCGTGGCGCTCGTCGGAGGCGCGACCGCGCCGATCGACAACCCCTATGTTTACGATCCCGGCACAACCGGAACGGGAAGCGCGTCATTGAGCATCACGGGGATCACACTCAATGACGCCTGAAACGAATGGCAAAATAATTGACCCCCCCTCAAACCTTTGACACAGTTCCCTCAAACCTCGCGGCGCGCTACGGTAAGTGCCTCGTAATAATCAGCGCGGTGAGGGAGGGATTCGAACCCTCGGTACCCTTTGGGAGTACGGCGCTTTAGCAAAGCGCTGCTTTCGACCACTCAGCCACCTCACCCGTTCGGCTCAGAAATTTGCCCCGCCGTCTCCCGAAAGGCAAGGGATAAACCGAGGCGTAGGGCCGGCCGATCGCCGAGGAGCGGTGATCCGGTGAGAGCCGAGCATGCGTTGAATCATCCTTCATCGGCAATTTCACACTTCCAGCCAAAGTCCGGCAAACCACGTTCAATTACACCAGGCTTGGACTTGACTTTCGGGCGCGGCGGTTGGGAAATTGGAAAGGAGGAGATTGATGAACAAGGAATCCATCGAGGAGGCCAAAAGGAAGGTGCTCGCAGCGGCCCGGGACTGGCGGCGCATCCTCGCGGTACTCCGCAACAAGCTCCTGACGGGCATCGTGGTGGCCATCCCGATTGTCGTGACCATCTGGGTCCTGAATCTCGCCTACACGTTCATCAACGGAATCAGCGCGCCTTTTCTGGCGAGATTGGGTATGAGGGACGTGCCCGGCCTGGGATTTTTTGTGACGCTCCTCTTCCTGCTCGGGCTCGGTTTCATGGCGGCCAACGTGATCGGCCGGCGGATCCTCGAATCTTTCGAGAAATTCCTCCTGCGCGTCCCGCTGGTGGCGACGGTCTATGCCGCGGTCAAGCAGGTGATCGACTCGGTAAAGTCCTTCCACAACGTCTCGAACTTCAAACGCGTGGTCTATATCGAATACCCGTCGGAGGGGTGCAAACTCATCGGGTTCGTCACCGGCCAGTTCTACGACGAGTTTCTACGGCAGGAGATGACATCGGTCGTCATCCCGACGGCGCCGAACCCGATGACGGGGATGGTCATCGTCGTCCAATCCGATCTCGTGATTGAAAGCGAACTGACCCTTGAAGAGGCGATGAAACTGGTCGTCTCCGCCGGGCTGGTCGTCCCGAAACGCAAACCGCACGCGCCGTCCATGAGCCACGCGCCATAGCCTGCGCCATTGTGTCCCGAATCCAGACACGTATGTCCGCAATATTTCGATTTTGAATGAACCTTTTGCCAGAGGGCGCGTCTAATCCACTGTGCACGGTGTGATTGTCGAAAGTTGGCACTCGATTTGCTTATCCAGAGGCTAGTGAATTTAAAAAGGACTCTTATGAACAGCCCAATGAAGAAACAACACCGCAAGATGACCAGCTCCAGCTACAGTTTGGGAGATCTCATCATGGCGGTCAGCAGCTTCAGCAAAAACAGCCGGGAGACCGTTGCGGCCGTCGCCGATCTCTTGGACAGCGGCCAGGTCCGCCTTCAATCCAACGGTAGAAAAGTCCGGGCGAGGATTTGCTGAGCCGTTGAAAGTTTTCCCTTTTTGAATGGCGGCGAGGCTTTTATCCTCTCGCCGTGATTGAACGTTATTCGCTTCCCGCGATGCGGGAGCTCTGGTCGGAGCAGCGCAAGTATCAGATCTGGCTGGAAATCGAGATTCTCGCCTGTGAGGCGCTCGCGGAGATAGGCGCGATTCCGCGGGCCGACGCGGAAATCATTCGACGCAAGGCCCGATTCTCCGTCGAGGAAATCGCCGAAATAGAAAAGCGGACGAACCACGACGTCATTGCCTTTCTGGAAAACGTCGCCAGCTACGCCGGCCCGGAGGCGAGGTGGATCCACCAGGGATTAACCTCCTCGGACATCCTCGACACCACCCTCGCCGTCCAGATGAACGAGGCGTGCGCCCTGCTTTTGGACGATCTCCATTCCCTGCGCGAGGCCGTTGCCCGCCGCGCCGGCGAATTCAGGCATACGCCGATGATCGGGCGCAGCCACGGCATTCACGCCGAGCCGATCACCTTCGGCCTCAAGATGGCGCTGATGTATGATGAATTCGGACGCGCGATCCAGCGTCTCACCCAAACCCGCGAGCGAATCCGCGTCGGCAAATTGAGCGGGGCCGTAGGCACCCACGCGCACCTCGATCCCGCGGTCGAGAAAGCGGTCTGCGAGAGCCTGCATCTCCTTCCCGCCGCATTATCGACCCAGGTCATCCAGCGCGACCGCCACGCCGAGTTCGTGAGCACTTTGGCTCTCATCGCCTCGAGCGTGGACCGGTGGGCCACCGAATTCCGGCATCTGCAAAGAACGGAAGTCCTCGAGGTCGAGGAATATTTTCAACCGGGCCAGAAGGGGAGTTCCGCCATGCCGCACAAGCGCAACCCGATCACGAGCGAGCGCCTCAGCGGCCTCGCGCGCGTCATCCGCGGGAACGCGGTGGCGGCGCTGGAGAATGTTTCTCTCTGGCACGAGCGCGACATCAGCCACAGCAGCGTCGAGCGGATCATCTTGCCCGATTCCTGCACCCTCCTGGATTACATGCTGGTGACCCTTAAAAAGCTCGTGGAACGCCTGCTGGTTTACCCGGGGAACATGAAGGCGAACCTTGAGAAGACCAAGGGTCTCTATTTCAGCCAGTCGATCCTGCTCCGGCTCACCGAAAAAGGGATGGAACGCAAGGAGGCTTACGAGGCCGTCCAGCGTGCCGCCATGAAAACATGGGCCGGCGACAAGACCTTCCAGGAATATCTGCGCGAGGAGCCGGAAATCGCGGCGCGCCTTGGCGCGGTGGAAATAGATCAACTCTGCTCACTGGACATTCATTTCCGCCACGTGGACGACACCTTCGCAAAGCTGGGTCTTTGAACGCTTTTCTCTTTGTCCAAATTCAAGAAAATCCCTCTTTTGCTGGCGCTCCTGCTCGTTCTCGCCAAAGCTTCCGGCCAGGCGACAGGTGACGACACGCGCGGGATCGACGGACTTCCGGAGGTCGCGTTCGACAGGCTTTCGGACAAGAGCGTTACGGCCCTCGGCCGCGCGGCCCTGGAAATCCGTCCCACGGAATGGAAACACGGCGAGACGACGAATTTTGTATATCACTTTTTCCACGGGTTTGTAGCCACGCCGGTTTCCGTCGAGGCGGAGTATTACTACCGGGTCGTTTCGAAGGAACTCGGCAAGGATACTTCGCAATGGGAGCGAAAATCTCACATTTACATATTCGAAAGCCCGGAGGATTGGGCGGCGTTCCAGAAAAAGGCGTCGCTCGATCCCTGGACGGGCGGCATTCACGCGCAGGGCGATCTCTTCATTCAGCGCAACCCGCAATACAAGTTCAAGGGCCGCACCCTGGGGCATGAAATCACGCACCTGGTCATCTACCGGTTCTTCGGCGCCGGCGTGCCGCTTTGGTTGAATGAAGGTTATGCCGAGTATGCGTCCATCGGCGCTTATGCCAATTACGAGCGGGCCCGCGGGATGGCGGCCCGGCCTCAGGCCGCGGGCGTCGCGCCGGCCGATTTCATCCCGGTCGAAAAGCTCGCGGACACCACAGTCTATCCGGAGGATATAAACCAGGTCAGGACTTTTTATTCGGAATCCGAGAAACTCGTGCGGTTCCTTTCCGCGGAAAGCGGGCCGGGCTTTCTGCTGTTTTTTGAAGGGCTTTCGCAGGGGAACAAGTTTGAAACCGCCCTCCAGAAGGGATATGGAGGGCGATTCGACGGGATGTCCGGTCTGAATCGTGAATTCGAAAAATACGCTACCCAGGATCTCGCCGCCCCCTCGCACTAGGGCGGTGGTGCGCTCCTCGTGAATTGTCGTGGGATTTTTCACGGGGCTGGTGCAGAAAGCCATATGAAGTGGCGCCACTTTCACTTACACCCGCCGTTTATTGGCTGGCGTCCTTCAGCATCTTTTCAAGCTGCTCCAAACGCTCCTTGAACCCCGTCTCGCGCTTCCGATGCTCTTCGACCACGGCGGAAGGCGCGTTATCCACAAAGGAAGGATTCCCCAGCTTTCGCGAAACCATTGCGAGATCGGCCTCGGTTTTCGCGATCTCCTTTTTCAGGCGTTCCTGTTCCGCCGCGGCGTCGATCAAGCCCGTCAGCGGCATATAAAGCTCGCCCATTTCGGTCAGGACTCCCGGCACGCCGGGCGGCGGTTCGTAGAGCGGCTGAAGCGAGATCTCCTCCGCGTTGATGAGGCGTTCGAATGTCGGGATCTCCCCGGCGGCCCAGGCCGGGGGCGAACGGAGGATGAACCGCGCCTTGCGGTTCGAGGCGATCCTGTATTCCGCCCGCAGGTTTCTCGCCCGCCGCACCGAATCATAGACCACCGCCGCCCGGCTCCGCGCTTCGGCCAGTTCCCCATGCCTCCATTCCGCCGGCAGCGCGGGAGGAAACTGCGCATACATCAGGTAACGGCCGGCCGGCCCGTGGTTTGGCGCTTTATACCCGAGAGTCGCCCAGAGTTCCTCCGTGATGTGCGGCATGAACGGGTGCAAGAGCCGCAGGAACCGCGACAACACGAAATCCATCACGGCGAGCGCGGAGCTTTTCGCCGCGAAATCCTCGCCGAAGATCTCCGTCTTCGCTGCCTCGACGTACCAGTCGCAGTAGTCGCTCCAGAAAAACTCGTAGAGCGATTGGGCGATCTCGTTGAAGCGGTATTCGGAGAACGCCGTTTCGATCCCGCGGATCAGTTCGTTCAGTTTTGCGACGATTTCCAGCGAGTAAGGCGAAAGCTCCACCCCCTCGAGGCTCGCTTCCGGCGTCGAGGGGCCGTGCATCTGCCGGAACCGGGCGGCGTTCCAGAGTTTATTGGCGAAGTTGCGGCCTTCTTCGACCTGCTTCTCGTCAAAACGGATGTCCTGGCCGTGCGGAGCGATCCGCAGGAGACCGAAGCGCAGCCCATCCGCGCCGAATTTCTCTATGAGATCGAGCGGATTGGGCGAATTGCCGAGGCTCTTGGACATTTTCCGGCCCTGCATGTCGCGGACCAACCCGGTGAAGAAGACGTTCGTGAACGGTATCTTTTCCCGGAACTCGAGGCCGGCCATGATCATCCTGGCAACCCACAGGAAAACGATGTCCGGCCCCGTGACGAGATCGTCCGTCGGGTAGAATTTCTTTTCGGTCTCCGCGTCCATGGTCGCGAACGGCCAGAGCCATGAACTGAACCACGTATCGAGCACGTCCTCGTCCTGCCTCCAGTTTTCGGGGTCGGGCGGCGGCGCGACATCCACGTGGAGCGCCTCGCCTTCGCCACCAATGCGATACCAGACCGGAATCCGGTGCCCCCACCAAAGCTGCCTGCTGATGCACCAATCCTGGATATTCGTCATCCAATGCTCGAAGACCTTCGTCCAGCGGGCCGGCGTGAAACCTATCGCTCCGCCGCTTACCGCTTCGAGCGATTCCGCCACCTTCGGGTAACGGAGGAACCATTGCTCGCTCAGGCGCGGCTCGATGGGAACGTCCGCCCGCTCGCTGTAGCCGACGTTATGCTCGTAAGGCTCTTCGCGCACGAAGAGGCCGAGGGAGATCAGCTTCGCGACCGCGAGGTCCCTCGCCTCGAAGCGGTCGCGGCCGTCGAACTCCGGGCCGGCCAGCGCGTTCAATGTGCCGTCGGGGTTCATCACGTCGATCACCTCGAACCCGTGCCGCGCGCCGATGTCGAAATCCGCCTTGTCGTGCGCCGGCGTCACCTTCAACACGCCGGTGCCAAATTTCGGATCGATCTTCGCGTCCCCGACGATCGGGATCTTCGCCCGCGGGAAAGGCCGCCAGCATTGCCGGCCGATATATTTGGAGTAGCGGGGATCGGAAGGGTGCACCGCGACGCCGGTGTCGCCCATCAGCGTCTCGGGGCGCGTGGTGGCAATCTCGAGGAACTCCCCGGGCGCATCGAGGGACTCGCCGGGCGAGTCGGCGATCTCGTAGCGTATATAATAGAGCTTCCCGTGAACCGGTTTCATGATGACTTCCTCATCCGATAACGCGGTCAGCGACGCCGGGCACCAGTTCACCATCCGCTTGCCGCGGTAGATCAGCCCGCGCCTGTAAAGATCGACGAACGCCCGGGTGACGCGGGTCGAGTAAGCCGCGTCCATCGTGAAGCGTTCCCGGCTCCAATCACACGAACAGCCCAGCCTCTTGAGCTGATCGATGATGATCCCCCCGTACTCTTCCTTCCACGCCCAGACGCGCCGAATGAACTCTTCCCTTCCCAGGTCGCGGCGGCTCTTCCCCTCCTTGCGCAAGGCGCGCTCGACAACGCTTTGGGTCGCGATCCCCGCGTGGTCGGTGCCCGGCAGCCAGAGCACCTCCTTGCCCTGCATCCTCGCGTGGCGCGCGAGAATGTCCTGGATCGTGGTATTTAGAACGTGCCCGAGCGTAAGCACTCCCGTCACGTTCGGAGGAGGAATGACGATGGAATACGCCTCCTTGGGAGAATGGGCGTCCGCCTGGAAACAGCGATCCGCCATCCAGCGGGCATGCCAGCCGGCTTCCACCTGGGCGGGTTCGTAAGCTTTGGAAATCTCGGACATCGCGGGCCTTTCAGTTTCGCCCAATCCGGATACTCCGTGAAGGAGAAATTGCAGCCGGCCTCCGCGAGGCCGGTTTCCCTGCCATGGCTGCTTTTCCGGGTCTCAGCCTTTCCGGGGTCTCAGACCCCGGCTACAACTGGGTCGTCTGGCGTATTATGTGGCAGAACAAAGTGTCCGCTGGTGCATGGACGGAATAAGCGCCATACTTCGTTAGGCATCCCAGTGTCGGGAAATACGTCTAACTCGTAACCATCAGAAAACCCTAGATGGAATCCCCCTACATCGTCGGCGACAGCAGAAATGACGCGAATCGGTGCAGTCTTATGGGCAGCCATGAATGACTTGAAGAACCTGTCACAGCGATTCGCTCCGGATACGTCCCAATCGAATCCATCAGGAATCGGCTCTGTCCACGGAAGGTCGGCTGGATAATAAATATCGTTGAAGCCGATGAGGATGCGGGAGGAGTCGCGGAACCTCCACGCGCACTGGACGTGCAAAGCGAAATCGCCAACCTCTCGCGTTCCACCGCTATGAGCCGGAATCAGGCGAGGTCCGCCAAAGCCAAACATAAGCATGTTCGCACCGCGAGAAACGTCACTAAGCGGAAGACCGACCAACGCTCCCAGCGCATTTTCAACATCGTTCTTCATGGCCACGGTCTGGGGGTCAAGTCTGCACACTCACTCACACTTGACGGATTCATTTCCGTCGCCCCGGATAGACCGCCTCTCGGCGGTCAAATGGCTCTTATCGCGCATCACCCTCTGGCGGCTCGGCGTTGGGAACGCGCGCGAGGATTTCGTCCACCTTCGCCCAATTCACGCGGCGGGCGCGTTCGGCGATGGTGGGACGCTGTGGAGATTTGTCGAGTTGCGCGGTGAGCGCGCTGGCGATGAGGTGATCCACGGTGATGTGCTCGCGAGAGGCGAGTTCGCGGGCTTGGGCGGCGAGACTGTCCGGGATGTCAACCTGGAGTTTCATGATGAGGGAATCATCGGCGCAAAGTCACGCGGCGGCAAGACTTCGATGCCGAGCGCACGGGACTGGATCGCACCGGAGGCGGCCAGGGGCTTGGTTCGATTGTGAAGCCGCATTGGCTTCACGTTTTATCTTCGACCACAACAAAAGATTTTTATACTTTCAACCTGCTTAACTTTTATGGATTCACCCGAACCCGTCCATGACCTGGGCCAACTGATTCTCACCCTGCGCGGTCAGCGCGTGATTCTCGATGCCGATCTTGCCACTCTCTACGAAGTTCCCACTAAACGGCTCAACGAACAGGTGAAGCGTAACGCCGTGCGGTTTCCGTCCGAGTTTGCCTTTAAACTATCCAAGGAAGAGTTCGCTGCCTTGAGGTCGCAGATTGCGACCTCAAGTTCCCATGGAGGGCGTCGCTATTTGCCTTACGTCTTCACCGAGCACGGCGTACTGATGGCTGCCAATGTGCTGAATAGCCCGCGTGCGGTCGCCGTCAGCGTGGCTTTGGTTAAAGCGTTTGTCCGGTTGCGTGAGGTTCTGTTCACTAATCAGGTCATGGGAAAGCGCGTGGCCGAAGTCGAAAAGACCCTTGTAACGCACGACGCCGCGCTACGCGATATTTATCAGAGGATCAAACCCCTTCTCCTGCCTCCGCCAGATCCGCCTCGCAAAAAGATTGGTTTTTGAGGTCGCAGATAGGGGGATATTTCCTGACAAAAATGATCCATTCTCGGAGGCTCTTGCGGATTCCAACCTGTCTTGCCACAAGCGTTTCCATTCTTTTCTCCTATTTTCATTGATTCATTGTCATATTATTGTATTCTGAAAGTATGAAAATCACAGTCGATATTCCTGAAAATGATTTAAAAGACATCATGCGTTTTTCCGGCGAAAAAAAGAAAGGCCCCGCCATCGCCAAGTTTCTCGCCTCCGGGTTGATGTTGCGGCGGCGGCGCGAGCTTTCGGACGAAGTCATGTCGGGAAAGCTCCGGTTTGAATTCCCCCATTATGAAGCCATGCAGGAACTGGATCGGAAAACTCCGTGGGACAAGTAATCGACACCTGCGTCTGGATCGATCACCTTCGCAAAGGCACGCCGGACGCCACGCGGCGGATGGCGGACGCCGCCGTGAACGATGCGGATGCGCTGCTCTGCGAGCCGGTGCGCTTTGAACTGGTCTATGGCGCCTCCCGTCGCGAGCGGCCGCTGCTGTTGCGCAGGCTGGAAACGATGCCGCAACTGCACACTCCACAGCGGCTTTGGCACGAGGCATCCAACCTCGCCGCCCAGGCTTGCGACGCGGGCTTGTACGTGCCTTCCGTCGATCTGCTGATCGCCACCCTCTGCATCCATCACGACGTGGCTTTGACGACTTTCGACGCGCATTTCGGCGAACTCGGCAAGCTTTCCAAACTCCGCCTCAACCTGCTGACCCGCCCTGTGTGAACGCCCCATTGACAGTGATGGCCGCTTTTTCGGGGTCGCGGACCCCGGCTACAACTGGACCGGTCCGTGGCGCCAATTCCATCACGCCGGTCAAAACCTCACCGTGAACTGGGCGGCAATGGTGTTGCTGTAGGCCGACACCGAGTCCTGGTGGCTGAGGCTGTATTGCAGTTTTAACTGCGTGTACGGCGTAAAACGATAGCCGGCCGCGATGTCCACGCTCCAGATGTTGTTACCCCAGGGGTCGCGATCGCCCTCGCCGTCGGGCACGGTGGCGAAGAGCTGCTGGTTCCAGCGCAGCGCGCCGAAGAGTTGCGCGGTGAATTTGTATTTCGCTTCGAGGTACCAGGCGACGGTGTCGGCGTTGCCGACGGTGGGAACCTGGAATCGCGTTTCGTAACATTCCGCCCAGAATTGCAGATGGTGCCACGCGAAGCTGATGTCCTGCCCGAGCAGCAGTTCGCGATAGTCGCCGATGCCGTAACCGGCTGGAAGCGTCGAGGCGGCTTCGGGCAGCAGATACGGGCCGGCGCTCGCGGAGAAGCCGAGGTTCCACATTTCATTCGGGCGGAATCCGAGGCGCGAGCTGAAGGTCGGGTGCTCGAAACCGGTCTCGCTGGCGTCCCACGAGTCGGGCGGCGACGAGAGTGATGCGTTTTTCACCTCGGCGGCATAATCGAATTTGCCGATCCTTCCGAAGAGGGAGAGGCCGCTGGTGTAGCTCGGCCCCCAGATGATGGGATTGCGCTCGTATTTTTCGGAACGAGCGGCGGCGGACGGAGTCGAATACTCGTCGCTGTCGTCATCATCCTCATCGTCGTCATCGCCGGCCGTATATTCTCCCTCCGCGCCAGGCTTGCCGGAATTCGCAAGAAAATCCTGGGGGGAGGAGGGCGCTCTCTTATCGGAGATCGCGGTGACGTTCGAGTAAGGCAGCGGCGGGGTGATGAATGGATCCTCCCACGAGTGATGCCGCGGCACCCAGTTGCCGACAACCGTGGCGAACTTCCCCACCTGCACATTGAAGCTCCCGTCCGCCCACGGCGAAACGCGCAAGGCGTATTCGTCCAGCCGCACCTGGGCGCCGCCGTCTTGCGGATCGAATCCGCGATCCAGGCGCGCTTGGGCGAATGCGTAAACGTGCGTCCCGGCCTGGGCGTCCAGGAACAGGGTGAGCCGGGGATTGAAGAGGAAATCGTGGTCCGTCTCGATGAGACCCGGCGCCGGCTGCGTGACGTAGTAGCCCTCGACGTCGAGCAAGCCGCTGACGCGGGCGCGGAGAAAGCCGTGAAATGCGCTCACGGCAAGGTAGTCGTCGAGCCGCTCGATGAAGTCGTCCGCCGCCGCCGCGCGGGCGAAGGCGACGAGCGCAAGGCAGGCGATGGAAAGCCGGAGCGGTTTCATGCGGCCTCCAGGGCGGTGGCGATTGCGTTGCGGAGCGCGGGAATGGTGATCGGCTTGCTGGCCAGCACGTCGATGTCGGGGAATTCCTTTTTGTCGTGAAACTGGCCGAAGCCGGTCAGCAGGATGATCGGCGTCCGCGGCGCCATTTGTTTGATGGCGGTGGCCATCTGGTCGCCGCTCATGCCGGGCATCGCCTTGTCGGTGACGACGAGATCGAACTTGCCGGCGAGAAAATGCTGGAGGCCGTCCACGCCGTGGTTGGCGGCCTCGACGGTGTGGCCGTCGGTTCCGAGGGAAGCGATGAGCAGGTCGCGCACTTGCGGCTCGTCGTCCACCACGAGAATCCGCAACGGGCGCTGCGCCGGCCCCCCGTCGGAAGCGGCGGTGACGCGCTCGGAGGCAGACTGGTCCTGCGGCAGCGTGATGATGAAGGTGGTGCCTTTGCCAGGCTCGCTGCGGAGGTCGAGCATCCCGCCGTGCCGCTTGACGATGCCAAAAACCATCGACAGCCCGAGACCCGTGCCGCGCTCGCCTTTTGTCGAAAAGAACGGCTCCAGGCAGCGCTTGCGGACGTCCTCGGACATTCCCGTGCCGGTATCGGCTATTTCAAGCACGACGGATTCGCCCTCGCTGCGCGCGCCAAGGGTCAGCGTGCCGCCGGCGGGCATGGCATCCACGGCGTTGAAAATCAGGTTCGTGAGCGCTTCGCGCAGCGCCGATTCGTCGCCCGCGACAGGTGGAGTGGCGTCGAGCGCCAGCTTTATCCGCACCGTCACGCCGTTCGCCTGCGCCTGATCCTTCCATTTTGGCCGTGTGAGCGTGACTGTCTGCTCGACGAGCCGCTTGAGATTTACGGGGAGCAAAACCTCGTCATCCGTGTGCGACCGGTAAAACTCGCGCAGCCTGCCCACGATGCTCGCCGCGTCCTTGGCCGCGGTCTGCATGATCTCGAGATAATGGGTGGTCTTCTGCGTGTCGCCCAGAGTCTCCGGCCCGAGCAGCAGCAGTTCGCAGAAACCAAGGATCGGCATCAGCGCGTTGTTGAAATCGTGCGCGATGCCGCTGGCCATCTGCCCGAGGGCGCGCAGACGCTCCTGCTGGATGACCTGCTGCTGCGTCGCTTTAAGGGTCGCGAGCGCTGCCTGCAACTCGGCGTTCAACACCAGCAATTCGTCCCTGCTCAGGTCGAGCGCCACCTCGGCCCGCTCGCGCTGCACGAGGTTTTCCGCCGAGTCTTCCGCCAGTTTCGCCACGGGCGCCGAAAGCCTTCGCGAGATGAACTCGCTGGCGGCGAGGCCGGCCAGCAAAATGAGCGCGCCCCACCCGATGATCCGCCAGCGCAACCGCTGCTGGCGGGCGATCGAGCCGGCCAGCGAAAAGAGGCAGACCTGATAAGCGGGCGGGAACCGCGAGCCGGGGTTGAGCATTTTATAAAAGAGGAGATTGGGGACGCCGTTGACCTTCACGACGAGGCTCTCGCCCGGGCCGCCGGGCGCGCTGACGGCCTTCGTCACTTCGCCGCTCAACGCCGCCATGGAGGCCGCCGGCATCGCTGGCATTTGAAGCCGGCCGCCGAGCCAGATGCCGCTCTCCAGCTCACCGATCGCCCGTCCGCCGATCTCAGCCGGCTTGAACCCGAGAACGATGGCGCCGAGGACTTCGCCCGTGTCCGTGGCGATGATCGGTGTCGCAATCACTTCCTGCAACGTGACGCTCCCCCGGGTTTCCGTGGCGATGTAACCGATCTGCTGCTGCCTGGGCACGCCACCGGGGATCGCCAGTTGCGATTCCCGCGGCTCCGGCCTCGACGGGCTCCCGGAGCCCGGCTGCGGCATCACCGCGCCATTCGCGTTCAGAAAGCGGAAAAATTTCGCGCGCGGCGAGAGCGTGTCGTCGGTGGCCTGCTGGCGGCCGTCGTCGAGCAGGTCGCGAAGCTCGACCTTTGCGTTGAGATACAAATCCTCGACGTCGTTTTCCTCGAGCGCGGCGCGAATCCGGACCGATTTCGCCAGCATGCGGCAGCGCTCCGCGATGGCCGCCCGGCGTGTCTCCTGCGAGCCGAGCAAAAAACCGAGCCGGCTCTGGAACTCATTCTGGAGGTTCCGCTCGACGGCGGCCTCGGCGTTCCGTTGCGCCAGCCAGAGCACCGCCGCCGTGATCGCGAAAAGCACGAGCATCATCGCCGCCAGCAACTTCACCCGGAAGCCGCCGACGCCCGCTTTTTTCAGCAGCCGCTGACTGGTCACGGGAAATCCACGCGCAGCGTCGCGCCGTTGTTCAACTCGACGGAGCGTTCGAGCGTTGTCTTGCTGTCCACCCAGGCCTTCAGCGTGTAGCGGCCGGCAGGCAGGCCAGCCAGCCGGTAGCTCCCGGCGGTATCGCTCACCGTGAAATGCGGCGTATCGAGGACAAGGATGATTGCGCGCATGAAATCGTGGATGTCGCAGTGCAGCGAGACCAGCCCCGGCCGATCGAAGAGTTGCGAGGGCACCGGCTTTTCATCGGAGCGAAACCGGCCGAGGTCGAAGCGCTTCGCCTTCGAATAGGAAAAGATGTTGTGGTACGTGTCGTCGTAGTTCGGAAACTCGACCGTCGTGCCGGTCTGGATCGCCAGCAGCGGCGTGACAAAAGCCAGGTCCTTCTGCGGCATCTGCGCGCGCGGCAGCGAGGCCGGAAGCGGGAAATGCCCTTCCAGATAGACGACCGCCACTGGCGGATCCGTAGCGATCACGCCGCCGTTCGTGACCACCTCGTAGCGCATGTTCACAACCTGGGCCGCGTGCGGTTTCGGCAGTTTCACATGCCCCTCGATCACGGCCTGCGCCCGCGCAAATCCCGCGAAAAAAAAGAGCCAAAGACAAAGCAGGAGTGCAGGACTGCGCATCGCAATCATGAGAAAAGCAGGCACCGTGCCATGAGGGGGCGTTCCGCGAGTCGCGACGCCCCGGCCTCGCACCCGCCGCCCGGTGGTTTTCCGCGGATAAAACTTCTTGCCAGCCCCCTCGCCGGGAGTGCAACCTCTGGCCCATGTTGCACGCGCCCATGCGATGGGGGTGGCTGACCCTTCTTGCCGCCTTCGTCATTTTCCGCTCCGCCTACGCAGGCGACTGGGATGTCATCCATTGCGCCGGACGCGACTACCTGACGCTGGACAATATTTCCCAGTTCTACGGACTGGGCGCGGTATCCCACGTGAGCAATTCCCTGGTCCTGGGCTCGCCCGGCCGCGGCCTTCGCGGCGCTGTCGGTTCGAATGAATTCTACATCAACAACCTGAAATTCATCCTCAGCTATCCCATCCTCGAAGAGAAAGGGGAACTCCTCGTCTCGCGCATGGATTTGACGAAGGTCATCGAGCCCGTCCTGCGCCCGAGCCGGATCCGCAATGCCGGCCTCGTCGATACCATCGTCCTCGATCCCGGCCACGGCGGCGCGGACAACGGCGCGACGAGCCTCTGGGGCAACGAGAAGAATTTTGCGCTCGATGTCGCGTGCCGCGCCAAGGATCTGCTCATCGAGCAAGGTTTCGAGGTAAAAATGACCCGCTCCTCCGACGTGTTCATCCCGCTCGAGGAACGCGTCCGCTTCGCCAATCAATTCCAAAACGCGCTTTTCATCAGCATCCATTTCAACTCGGGGGGCGGCGCTGCCTCGGGCCTGGAGACTTATACCCTGGCGCCGCGCGGCGTGCCATCCATGGCCGCGGACGGGCCGAGCCTCTCGGACTTGCAACTCTGCGCCGGCAATGCCGAGGACTCCGCGAACATGGCCCTTGCCACCGCGACCCACGCCTCGCTCGTTTACCACTTGCAAATGTACGACCGCGGCATCAAGCGCGCCCGTTTCGTCGTCATCCGGGATATCAACATCCCCGGGGTGCTCGTTGAAGGCGGTTTCCTGAGCAATTCCGAGGACAGCCGCAAGATAGCCACCAGCGCGTATCGCCAGCAGATGGCCAACTGCATCCTCGCCGCCGTCCAAAACTACCGCGCCGCGGTGGGCAACCCGCTTCCCGTGCCGTCGATCGCCGGAATTCGGTCGCTCGAGTTGAAAAACCTCGTGGAAAGCGTCAGCGCAAGGGGGGCCGGGGACGCCGCCCAGAGCCTGGAAGCGCCCCCGCGAAGCGAACCTCTCGTCATCACGCCGTCCTCGAACTGATGGCGAACTGACGGCCCGCGCTTTGCAACCTCAAACCAGGCCTCCAAAGCGGTCCGGCCGCAAACAGTCCGTTCGCCCGATCGGTGTCTTCGATTCCGGCATAGGCGGTTTGACTGTCGCCGCCGCCTTGCGGGAACTGCTGCCGGCCGAAGACATTTTTTATATCGGCGACACCGCGCGCGTCCCGTACGGCGGCAAGAGCCCCCGGACAGTCGAGCGTTACAGCATCGAAATCACCGGCCTGCTGCTCGCCGAGCAGGCGAAACTCATCGTCGTCGCGTGCAATACCGCCTCGGCCCTTGCCATCCCGCGCCTCGAGGAGCTTCTCAAGGCGCCCGTCATCGGTGTCATCGTCCCCGGAGCGAAGGCCGCCGTCGCCGCCACCCGCAACGGACGCATCGGAGTCATCGGCACCCGGGCTACCATTTATAGCCGCGCGTACGAGCGGGCGATCCATGCCCTCGATTCCGATCTGGAAGTCATCAGCCAGGCCTGCCCACTGCTCGTCCCGCTCATCGAGGAAGGGTGGCTCGAGGACGCCATCACCGACCAGATCATCCGCCGCTACCTCGAAAAACTGGTGAAATCCGAGGTCGATACCCTTGTTCTGGGGTGCACGCATTACCCGCTCCTGCGGGAGTCGCTGAAGAAGTTTCTTGGTCCGGAAATCGCCCTTGTCGATTCCGCGGAGAACTGCGCCGCCGCGGTCAAAAAGCTTCTGGATGAGCAGTCCCTGGCCGCGCCGAGAAATAACATTGGGAAACTCCAGGTCGCCCTCACGGATTCCTCGAGCAGCTTCCTGCGCGTCGCGGAGGAAGCGCTCGGGCTGCAAGTCGGCGACGTGCGGCTTCTAACCGTGCAGAACACGGCGGCGAACGTTTGAGGAGGCGGCCGTGCCAGCCGCCTCTTCACCAGGCCGCGCCGCGTCTCCGCGTTAAATTCTTTGCCTCCGCGGAGAAAGCTGAAAGGCTTGCCATGGACGTATTGTCTCTGGAATGGAAGAGGACTCCCGCAAGGCCGACAACGAACTGATCGCCCGCACCCAGGCGGGAGATCCGGCGGCGTTCGACGACCTGGTCCGCAAATACAGTTCCCGGCTCTATAGCCTGGTTTATAACATGACTTCCAACCACGAGGATACCAACGACCTGCTCCAGGACATCTTCGCGAAGGCATACCGCTCGATCAAGGGTTTCCGCGGAAAATCGAGTTTTTACACCTGGATTCACTCCATCGGGGTGAACATGACCATCAATTTCCTCAAAAAGAGAGGCCGCCATTTTCAGTTGAGCCTCAACGACGTCGATGCGAACATCGAAAACGACAAGGAGTTCATTGAATCCACCTCGATCACCAACCCGGTGCGCGAGGCCGACCTCAAGGAGCTTCAACAAAGATTGAACGAAGCGATGATGAAGCTGTCTCACGAGCATAGAGCCGTAGTTACGATGTTCGACATTGAAGGAATGCCCCATGCGGAAATCAGCAAAATTCTCAATATTTCCGAAGGCACCGTCCGCTCCCGGCTCTTTTACGCCCATCGGCAGTTGCAGAACTACCTTCAAGAATTTCACTCCCGCGGCCCTTCCTGACTCTTTTTATGGATGATCCAAATGAAATCTCCAGGCTTCTGCGGCTGAAGAAATACGAGCAGCCCGCGCCGGAATACTTCGAGCGCTTCTTGCAGGATTTTCACCGGCGCCAGCGCTCCGAATTCCTTCACCAGCCCCTTTGGCGGATCGCCGTGGATCGCGCAAACAGCTTCTTCTTCGGCCAGCCGAAGTGGGATTTGTACAGCTATGGGGCCGCCACCGCGGCGGCTCTCGTCCTTTTCTTTGGCATTTTGAACTTCGATTCTCGGAACCAGGGCCAGGGTGGACAGGGCGGACAAATCGCCGGGGCGGACAAGCCTGCTGCTTCTGAAAACGTCCGAACGGCTGCGTCGGACACGCGGACGGAACAACCCCGGTATGTTATCGATACCCGTCCCGTCAGCTACCATGAGCCGCCCTTCAGCTTTTAAAGCGTCCGCGTCGTTTCTTCGAACAAAAACGGCCCTGATCTGCATTCTCGCGGGAGGCCTTGCCCGTGCCGCGCGCGCCGAGAGCGTCTTCGAGGCCATCAGCAAGGAAGTCCAGGCGGTTTACGCCCTTCACCAAAGCGCCGTCGTCCGGGTTGAAGCGGAGGACGAACACGGCCGCCTCTCCGGAAGCGGCTTCTACGTCGATCCGAACGGCACCATCTTTACATCTTACACCATTGGCGGCGAAACGCGGAACATCGTCGTCTGCTCCGGAGACAGCAAGTTTCCCGCCGACCGGCTCCTGCGCGACGCGCGGAGCGGGATAGCCATTCTCAAAATCAAGGCGCAGACGCCGTTCCTGGCCGCCGGGAAGAGCTCCGATCTCGCCATCGCTTCGCCCGTGATGATCATCGGGTACCCCATGGATCTGCCGGCGACGCCTAATTTCGGGACGGTGGGAGGCTTCGACGTGAAGTACATGGGCCACTATTTTTCCCCGGCCTACATTCGCGCCGACATGCCCGTCCAACGCGGCGAGGGCGGCGCGCCGCTCCTCAACCTCAAGGGCGAGGTCGTCGGCATTCTCATCAGCCCTCTCGAAAATGGAGTCGGCTGTTTTGCCCTGCCGATCGAGGCCGCCGAAAAGGTGTATGGGGATTACATGCGGTTCGGCGAGGCCCGGCCCGGCTGGCTTGGCATCACTGTTGGAGACACGCAACACAACGGCCAGGGGCCGCCGGAGGTGCGGGACATTATCAAAGACTCGCCTGCCGAGAAATGCGGTTTACGGAGAGGGGACGTGCTCCTTCGCATAGGCGAGAAGAGGATTCTCGCGCCCGAGGATGTCCTCGACGCGTCGTTCTACCTCACCGCGGGCGACCCCGTCGCGCTGGTTGTTTCGCGGGACGGCAGGGAGACAACCCTCCAAGCGCAGCCAGCCGCCATTCCGTCCCCCCGCGACGCCCTCGCGATTCTCAAGGAATTTGAAGCCGCCCGTGCTGGCGCGTCGCCCGCGGAACATCTGGATGGCGGAAACTAAATGAGATCGCGGGTTTACCTGCGGTGCGCGCTCGTTCTTGCGGTTCTCCTGGCGGTTTCCGCGGTTTCCCGCGCGCAGATTTACCAGGGGGAGCAACTCGTCACGGCCAGCCTCGTCGCCGATACGACAGCCATCGTCCCCGGCAAGCCGTTCACCGTCGGTCTCGACCTGAAGACGGTCCCGAACTGGCACACCTATTGGCAATACCCGGGGGATGCCGGGATTCCGACGAGCATCGCCTGGAACCTCCCCGAAGAATTCAAATACGGACCGATCCAGTGGCCTCTCCCGGTCAAGGAAGACGACGCGGGCGATCTGGAGACCTACGTGTACAACGATGAAGTCCTGCTGCTGACGGAGATCACGCCGCCGGCGAATCTCAGCGAAAAGGAAGTCACCCTCAAAGCCGACGCCAAATGGCTTGTCTGCGAGAAAATCTGCGTGCCGGGCAGCGCCGATTTAAGTCTGGTCCTGCCGGTTGGAGCGAGCGCGGCTCCCGCGAACCAAGCCCTCTTCGCGAAATACCGCGCGCTGCTGCCGAAGTCCAGCGGGATACCCTTTGAAGTCGTCTGGACGCGAAAGCCGGGAGAGGTTGGTCTCGAAATTCGCCGCAATTTGTTGGGCAGCCTGGACTTCTATCCTCTGCCCGGCAAGGATGCAACCGTCGGCCATCCGAGAGCCTGGCCCGGGCCGGTGGGGAAGGAACGGTTCACGGTTCCCATACAGTCGGAAAAAGCCCCAGCGCTGCTGGATGGAGTCATTGTCACCTCGTCGAGTAACGGCCCGCGCATCGGTTGGTTCGTCTCCGCGCCCGCGTCGGCCCCCGCCGGAGCCGGGGGGGCGCCTGAGCCATCCGCGCAATCCGGCCTGCTCAAATTCCTGGCGTTCGGATTCATCGGCGGATTCATCCTCAACCTGATGCCGTGCGTGCTCCCGGTCATCGCCTTGAAGATTTTTGGCTTCATCAATCAGGCGGGCGAATCGCCCAAAAAAGTCTTCCGCCTCGGGCTCGCTTTTGTCGGCGGCATTTTCGTCTGGTTCCTCGCGCTGGCCGCGCTCGTCTCCGGTTTTAAAGCCGCCGGCAGCAACATCAACTGGTCCTTCCAGTTTCAAAACCCGTATTCCCTCATCGGGATGAGCGCCATCCTCTTCGTTTTCGCCCTGAATCTCTTCGGCGTCTTTGAAGTCTTCCTGCCGCAAAAGGCCGGAGCGGTCGCTGTAAACCTTGCCGGGCGCGAAGGGTATGGCGGCGCTTTCTTTCATGGGATGTTCGCCACGCTCCTGGCCACCCCCTGCACCGCGCCGTTCCTCGGTCCCGCTCTCGGCTTCGCCTTCGTCCAATCGCCTCCGGTCATTTTCGCCGTCTTCACCGCGATCGCCGCCGGCATGAGCTTCCCCTATCTTCTTTTGACGGCCCAGCCCGCATGGATGCGTTTTCTCCCGAAACCCGGCGTCTGGATGGTCCGCTTCAAGCAGTTCACCGGATTCCTCCTCCTGGCGACCCTCCTCTGGCTCCTCATGGTGCTGGGGGATGAGCGCGGTCCAGCCGCCATCATCCAGGCCGGCGCGTTTCTCCTCTGTCTCGGTGTCGCCTGCTGGATCAAGGGGAACTTTGTCACCGCCGAGGCTTCCCCCGCCGCGCGCCGTCTGGCCGTGGCGCTCATGCTGTTCATCGCCGTCCTCGGTTTTGTTCTGTTCGTCCCGGAAAGGGTTTCGGCGGAGCAAGCGCCGGGTATCACGTGGCAGCCCTTCTCCCCGGAGCGCCTCGAACAGTCGCTCCATACCGGGAAGCCGGTTTTCGTCGATTTCACCGCGAACTGGTGCCTGAACTGCAAATATAACGAACACTTCATCCTCGATTCCGAGCCGGTAGTGGACGCTTTCAAGAAAGCCGGCGTCATCGCCTTGAAGGCCGACTGGACGAACGGCGACCCCGAGATCACCAAGCTCCTGACGAGTTTCGGACGCGCGGGCGTTCCTGTTTACGCCATCTATCCCGCGGCCGGCGGCGACCCGGTCATCCTGCCGGAAATCCTTACGCAGAAGGCCGTTCTGGACCATTTAAAATAAACCCGTCCGTTGGACAACCACCTCATCATGGATTAGCGTCTCTAAAATTATGAAAACACTTCGCCAACTATTTCCCATCGTTCTCCTCTCCGCCGTTTCTGTCGCGTCGCTGGCGCTCTCCGCGGGCACGACAGCCCCTGATTTTTCGCTGCCGGACACGAGCGGCAAGACCCACTCGCTCTCCGAGTATCACGGCAAATATGTCGTCCTGGAATGGATCAACCCCGATTGTCCTTTTGTGCGGAAGCACTACGAATCCGGCAACATGCCCTCGCTCCAGAAAACCTATACCGGCAAAGGGGTTGTCTGGCTGAGCATCGATTCCTCGGCGCCGGGAAACCAGGGCAACTATCCCCCGGCGGACCTCGCCAAGTGGGAGAAGGACAAGGACGCCGCCGCGACTGCCGTGCTGCTCGACCCGGATGGCAGGGTCGGCAGGGAATATGGCGCGAAGGCGACGCCGGGCATGTTCGTGATCAATCCGGATGGCAAGCTGATATACCAGGGCGCGATCGACAGCATTGCCTCGACCGATAAATCCGACATTGCCAAAGCGACGAATTACGTCAAGGCAGCGCTGGACGAATCGATGGCGGGCAAGACCGTCACGACGCCGCAGACCAGGGCGTACGGTTGCGGCGTCAAATATTGAGCCGTCAGAAGCGCGGCCCGGGGTTGTTGCCATTTCAAGCCGCATCCTTTTCGCGGCTTGATCTCCCCTCTTTTTCACTGGCGTGCGGGGACTGAACACTGAGAGAGTCGCGGGTCGTGAAATCCGGTCTTAATATCAATCGAATCGCATTCGTGGGCGATTACATGCCGCGGCAGTGCGGCATCGCCACTTTCACCACCGATCTCTGCGAGGCCATCGCGACCGAATATCCGCAGACCCACTGCCTGGCGGTTCCCGTCAACGACCGCAAGGAAGGCTACGATTACTCGGAGCGCGTCCGCTTCGAGATCAGCGAAAAGGAGATCGATTCCTACCGTCGAGCGGCCGATTTTCTCAATATCAACAACGTCGACATCGTCTCCGTCCAGCACGAGTTCGGCATCTACGGCGGGCCGGCCGGTAGCCACCTGCTGGCGCTCTTGCAGGAGGTCAACGTCCCCGTCGTGACCACGTTGCACACGATTCTGAAGGCGCCCAGCGATACGCAGCGCCGGGTGATGGCTCAATTGGCCCAACTCTCCGACCGGCTCGTGGTCATGGCGGAAAAGGGCGCCGAGTTTCTTCGCGAGATCTACAACGTCGCGCCGGAAAAAATCGACGTCGTGCCGCACGGGATCCCGGACATCCCCTTTATCGATCCGAACTTTTACAAGGATCAGTTCGGCGTCGAGGGGAAGACCGTCATCCTCACGTTCGGCCTCCTCTCGCCCAACAAGGGCATCGAGCACGCCATCGACGCGCTGCCCAAAATTCTCGCCGTTTATCCCAACGTCGTTTACATCGTCCTGGGCGCGACCCACCCGAACCTGATCCTGAGCGAAGGCGAATCGTACCGTTTGCAGCTCGAACGGCTTGTCGAGGCGAGAGGGGTCAAGAAAAACGTGATCTTCTACAACCGGTTCGTGACATTGAACGAGTTGAAGGAATTCATCGGCGCGACCGATCTTTACGTCACTCCCTATTTGAACGAGACGCAGATCACTTCCGGGACGCTCGCCTACACTTTCGGCGCGGGGAAGGCGGTCGTATCGACCCCTTACTGGTACGCGCGGGAACTCCTCGCGGATGAACGCGGCATCCTCGTGCCGTTCAAGAACTCGGCCGCCATCGCCGAGGCTGTCATCGAGCTGCTCGATAACCCCGCCAGGCGTCACGCCATGCGCAAGAACGCCTATATGCTCGGGCGCGAAATGATCTGGCCGGTGGTCGCGCAGCGTTACCTCGAAGTCTTCGAGAGCGCCCGGGCGGGGCGGACGTTCCAGCCCCGGAAAGCGTTCGCGCGCCAGACGCTGGAGAATCGCCCCTACCAGCTTCCGCCGCTCAAGCTCGACCACCTCTTCCGCATGAGCGATTCCACGGGGATACTCCAGCACGCCTTCTACACCGTCCCGAACCTGAAGGAAGGCTATTGCGTGGACGATAACGCCCGCGCCTTCATCTTCACGGTGCTTCTCGAGGAACTCGAAAAAAAGGCCCCGGCCAATCTCGACCAGCTCGCCGCCACCTACCTGGCATTCCTCTCCTATGCGTTCGACCCTGCCGGCAAGCGCTTCCGGAATTTCCTGAGCTACGGCCGGCGCTGGCTCGAGAAGAAGGGTTCCGAGGACAGCCACGGCAGATCCCTCTGGGCGCTGGGCGCCGCGCTCGGCCGCTCGAAGAATGACGGTTACAGCAACCTGTGCGGCAATCTCTTCGAGCAGGGGCTCGCCGTGGTAAACAACTTCAGTTCACCCAGGGCGTGGGCTTTTACCGTTATCGCGATCCATGAGTACTTGAGAAGATTCTCCGGCGACCGCGCGGTGAATACGGCGCGCGAAAACCTGAGCGGGAAACTCATCGGTCTTTACGAGCGGCACAGTTCGGAGGAGTGGCCCTGGTTCGAGCCGGGCCTTTCCTACGATAACCCGAAGCTGCCCCACGCCCTCATCCTGAGCGGGTATTGGACATCCAAGCCAGAAATTCTTGAAATAGGCTTGAAATCGCTCCGCTGGCTCGCGAAGATTCAGACATTCGATGATGGTGTCTTCAGCCCGATCGGTTCGAATGGGTTTTACCCGAGGGGCGGCGAAAGGGCGCGGTTCGACCAGCAGCCCATCGAGGCCTACTCGATGCTCTCCGCTTGCCTGGAAGCCTATCGCGTCACCGGTGATCCCTCGTGGTATGAACAGGCGCAGCGGGCTTTCGAATGGTTCCTCGGACGCAATGACCTCGGGCTGCCGCTCTACGATTCCGCCACGGGCGGCTGCCGCGACGCGCTGCACCAGGACCGCGTCAACCAAAACCAGGGAGCGGAATCCACTCTCGCGTTCTACCTTTCCCTCGCCGAGATGGAACTGGCTCAGAATATCATCCAGACAGACACGGTATCCCGCACCTAGGAACCACCTATTTTGAACGACCTTCCTGTCACCGTTGTCCGCCGCGACGAGAGATTCGTTCCCGATTCCTCCCGGGTCCTGATCCGCCCTTTTCTCCCGCAGAGCGCGCAGCGGATCACCAACATCATCGGACGCGCCCTCACGTTGTCCGATGAGGAAGTCAACCGGTTGCTCGACGACGTGATGACGGAATTCAGCGGACGCCATTTCAACATCGCGCGCGTCTTCGAGCGCCATTACGAAAAGATCCGGCCGCACGTTTTCACCGACAGGGAGCTTCCCGAGGCCCGCCGGCTGCTGATCGGCTCGTATTTCACCAGCGAATACGCGCTCGAGTCGGCTGCTCTCTTTAATCCGTCGATTGTTCCCCACCCCGACCAATCCGGCTTGCCCGAAGGTTCGCTTCGTTTCATCATGAGTTTCCGCGCCACGGGCGAAGGGCACATCTCGTCCATCGAGTTCCGGAGCGGCGTCATCGACCGGCATAACGACATCGAATTGGATCCCGTGGGCAGGCATGTGACCGCTCCCGACGTCATCCCCAACCCGACCTACGACAGGACGACCTTCACCATAAAGATCCACGAAATGGGATTTCACGAGGGCGTCTCCGCCGAGGTGATCGAATCCCTTCCCGAAACGTTCGACTTGTCGGAGCTGGACGCAGCGGTAGCCGCCGCAAAACAGAAAATACGCATCCGTTCGCGGGATGAGAGCCGGGCGATCGAGTGCATCACCTGGCTGGCGGAATCCAATTACGAAGTCCAGTTCCGCGAGAGCGAAAAGCTATCGGAGAGAATCATCTTCCCGATTTCCGCCAATGAAAGCAACGGCATCGAGGACGCGCGTTTCGTGCAATTCCACGAGGAGGACGGAACCATCGCGTATTTCGCGACCTATACGGCGTACAATGGGCGGGTCATTTTGCCGCAATTGCTCGAGACCTCCGATTTCCTGAAGTTCAAGGTCATCACCCTGAACGGGCAGGCCGTGCAGAACAAGGGCATGGCGCTTTTCCCGAGGCGGATCAAAGGCAAATACGCGATGATCTCCCGGCAGGATAACGAGAACCTCTTCATCATGTTTTCGGAGAACATGCACTTTTGGAATGATGTCAAGAAGCTGCTCCGGCCCTCCTACCCCTGGGAGTTCATCCAGTTGGGCAACTGCGGCTCGCCCGTCGAAACCGAGGAAGGGTGGGTCCTGCTCACGCACGGCGTCGGGCCGATGCGGAAGTATTGCATCGGAGCGATCCTCCTGGATCTCGAAGATCCTTCGAAGGTGATCGGGCGCTTGAAGGAACCGCTCCTCAAGCCGAATGAAAACGAGCGCGAGGGGTATGTGCCCAACGTCGTTTACACCTGCGGCTCGCTGCTCCACCATCGCGAACTCATCATCCCCTACGCCATGTCCGACTCCGTATCGAGCATCGCGACAGTCTCCCTGGACGAACTGCTGGCCTGCCTGAAAAGCGGCGGTTAGGGCACGCTTGAAACCGCCTCCAGCGGTACCTCGAATGTCCGGTTCCGTTACCGGCCCGAAGCTTGTTGCGTTCAAGCAGGCTGTTGCATAAAGTCCAAGTATGAGTCTGACGGAAATCAAGAACGCTGTGAGCGAACTCTCGCCGGAAGAAGTCGCGGAACTGGCCGCGTTTATGCGTGAGCACGAGAGCAAGGTGTGGGACCACCAGATCGACGCGGACTTTGGGGAAGATGGACGCTTGCGCCGGGTGTTGGACGAGGTACGTACGGATTTGCGCGATGGGCGGGTCGGGGAATTGCCGTGACCGGCAAAACGCATGCACGCTTTTGGAAATGCTTTGACGCCCTTCCTCCAGCGGCTCAGAAGTTGGCTCGTGAGAAATACGCGCTTTGGAAGCGAGAGCCGTTCCATCCTTCGTTGAGATTCGAGGAGCGCCGCAATAACGTTTGCGTGGTGCGGATCAGTGACCATTATCGCGCGGTCGGCCTGCGGGAAAATGAAATCGTGGCGTGGTTCTGGATAGGCACGCACGAAGAGTATAACCGGTTTCGGTTTTAACCTTTCGCAACTACGTGCTGATGACCGCGATACGAACGGAGAAAGTGTTCACAGTGAGCGGCTTGCACAGCCGCCTCACTCTGAAGTGACAGCCCGCGGCTGGTGGCGGACGTCCTCGGCCGCGGCCGCATAGATGGCATCCTCGCCGATGGCCTTTGCGTGGTCGCCGACGCGCTCGAGGTGGCGCGCGATGAAGATCAGGTTCAGATAGGACGTTATCCTGTTCGGATATTTCGCCATTTGAGCGGTGATTTCCTCGCCCACCTTCCGGTCAAAATCGTCGAGCTTCTTGTCGCGCCCTTTCAAGGAAAGCGCCAGCTCGACTTCGCCGTCGCTGTAAGCCCGCACGCTGTCCTTGAAGATCGTCAACGCCTCCCAATACATCGGTTCGAGAAGGTGGAGTTGATCGAGCGACGGGGCGTGATTGAGCTTCCGGGCGCGCCTGGCGATGTTGACGCCCTGGTCGGCGACCCGTTCCAGATTCCCGCTCACTTTCATCGCCGAGACAACCTGGCGCAGATCGCTGGCTACCGGCTGAAAGCGGAGCATGATGCTGATCCCATCCTTATCGACCCCGACTTCCAGTTGATCGATCTCCTGGTCATCGGCGATAACCGCCGCGCAGAGGTCGTCGTCCCGTTTGAAGAGGCCGTTCATGGCCTTGTTGAGGCTTCGCTCGGTGAGGGTGGCCATCAGCAGGACGTCTTCCTTGAGGGCATCGAGCGCTTTGTCGAAGCTTGGTTGAATATGCTTCCCGTATTCGTTCATTATCGCGTCTCGCGCTCGCGCCTCAACCGAACCGGCCCGTTATGTAATCCTCGGTCTTCTTTTCCGAGGGCTGGAAGAAGAGCCGCTTCGTCTCGCCGTACTCGATGAGTTTTCCCATGTAAAAAAACATCGTCTTGTCCGAGACGCGGCTGGCTTGCTGCATGTTGTGGGTGACGATGACGATGGTGTAGTTCGCCTTGAGCTGCTGCGTGAGTTCTTCGATTTTCATCGTGGCGATGGGATCCAACGCCGACGCGGGTTCGTCCATCAGCAGAACTTCCGGCTCGACCGCGATCGCCCGCGCGATGCAGAGACGCTGTTGCTGGCCGCCCGACAGGCTCATTCCCGGCCGGTTCAGGTCGTTTTTCACTTCGTCCCACAGGGCTGCCATCCGGAGCGCCTGTTCCATCCGCTCGTTCAACAGCGCGCGATTGCGCACGCCGTTGAGCCGCAGCCCCACGACGACGTTTTCCCCGATGGACATGGTCGGAAACGGATTCGATTTTTGGAAGACCATGCCGACCCGCCGGCGCACGATGGAAGCATCGGTATTTCGCGCATAGAGATCCTGCCCGAACAGGCGCACCGTTCCCTCGGTTCTGGAGTGCGGCACCAGTTCATGCATCCGGTTGAGGCAGCGCAGGAAGGTCGATTTTCCGCATCCGCTCGGGCCGATGATGGCTGTGATCGTCTTTGACGGAATGCTCGTGGTGATATCGAAGAGCGCCTGCTTTTTCCCGTACCACATATTGAGGCCTTCGACCTGAAAGGCCGCGGGAGGAGTCTCTTCCTCGACCGCGCCCTGGGCCGGCGCGCCGGCCGCTGCCGTCCGCTGGTCGCGTTGGTTTTGCGCAGGGCTTTGCACCGCGCCTTGCGCAGGATTTTGGACAGGGTTTTCGGTCATTTTGGCCTCGCGAATACAATGGACTCTACACCCTCATGGCCTTTCCGCGCGTCAGAAAACGCACGGTCACATTGACCACGAGCGTAAAGCAGACGAGGACGAGCGCGCCGGCCCAAGCCTGCCGGTGCCAGTCGTCGTAGGGGGAGATCGCATAGGCGAAGATTTGCAGCGGAAGCGCCGCGATCGGATCCGAAAGCTTATGGTTCCAGAAGCTGTTGCCAAACGCCGTAAACAGCAGCGGCGCCGTCTCGCCGGCCACACGCGCGAGCGCGAGGAGCACTCCGGTCGTGATTCCCTTCAACGCCGAACTCATGACGATGTGGACGATCACTTTCCAACGCGGGATGCCGAGCGCGAGCCCCGCCTCCCGATAGCCTTGAGGCACCAGGTAAAGCACTTCCTCCGTGGTCCGCATGATGATCGGGAGCATCAGGAAACCCAGGGCCACTCCGCCCGCATACGCCGAAAAGGTCTTCGTCGGTTTCACGATCAACGCGTAAACGACGATACCCCAGATGATGGATGGAACGCCGTTGAGGACATCTCCGAAAAACCGCAGCCACCAGTTGCCGCGATCCGTCCCATATTCGGAAAGATAGACTCCCCCCAGCACGCCGATCGGCACGCCCACCAGCGAGGCGAGCACGAGCAGGGTGAGCGTGCCCGCGATGGCGTTCGCCATGCCGCCGCCCGCCTCGAGAGGCGGCTTCGGGAGTTTTGTGAAGAAATCCCAGTTGACGGAACTCGCGCCTTTATCGACCAGGTGAACGAACACGATTGCCAGCGGGGCGATGACCAGGAGCGCGCAGAGGAAAGTCGCCACCGAAACAAGGACGCTCAACGCCTTGCGCAACGTGTGGTTGTTGGCCGTCTGGAATGCCATGGCTATTATTGGACCGAGCGCCCGAGGCTTTCGCCGCTGAACCTCATCAGGAGCAATCGGGCGATGAGATTGACGACGATGGTGACGGCGAACAGCACGAGCCCGATCTCAAAGAGCGCTTGCAGATAAGTGTCCGTGGTCGCCTCCGCGAATTCGTTGGCGATGACGCTTGCAAGGGTGTAACCGGGGCTCAGCAGGGACGCGGAGATCACCGGCCGGTTGCCGATCACCATCGTGACGGCCATTGTTTCCCCAAGGGCGCGCCCCAGGCCGAGGATCACCGCGCCGAAAAGGCCGCGCCTGGCGTAGCTGAGCACGGCGATGCGCGTCACTTCCCAGCGCGTCGCTCCGAGGGCGTAGGCCGCCTCGCGCTGGAGGTTCGGCACCGAAATGAGGATTTCCCGCGAGACCGACGTGATGATCGGGAGGATCATCACCGCGATGATCGCTCCTCCCGCGAACATGCTGACCCCGTAGGTCGGGCCGCGAAAAAGGGGACACCAGCCGAGGTGATGCGGATTTTTCAACCACGCAAAGGGGTATTTCAAGAGCCACGGGACCATGACGAAGATGCCCCAGAGGCCAAGAATGACGCTCGGAATGGCCGCGAGCATCTCGACCAGGGAGATGATCGGCTGCCGGATCCAGCCGGGCGCGAGCTCGGTGAGGTAGATCGCCGTCGCGATGCTCAGCGGCACCGCGATGAAGAGCGCCAGAAAAGAGGAAACGAGCGTGCCGAAAATGAAGGGGAGCGCGCCATACTGTTCATTGACCGGGTCCCATTCGGTGCTGGTCAGAAAGCCGAAGCCGAATTTCCTGACGGAGCCGGATGCGCCGGAGGAAAGCTGCCAGCCGACCAGGATGATGAGGACGACCACCGTCATCGCCATCACGAAGGTCACCCACTCAAAGGCTTTATCCGCGAATTTCGATGGCTTCGCCATGTAATCCGCCACGCGCTTCGACGTTCCCGCGACAAGTGCCTCCTCCATGTGATTTATCGAGTTAAAGGGCTTGAGGCCGCAAATCAATACTCGATTTCGGAAATCCGCTTCAGGACGCGCTCCCTCAGCGAATCCGGAAGCGGGGCGTAATCGAGATCCTTCGCCATCGTTTCTCCGTCGCCCATCGCCCACTTCAGGAACTCGACGAGCTTCTTCCCCTTTGCGGCGTCCTTTTGCTTCTGGTAAACGAGAAGCCACGTGGCGCCCGAGATCGGGTAGGCATCCTTCCCCGGCGCGTCCACCATCGAAAATCGGAAATCGTCCGGGATTACCGCTCCGGTGAGCGCCGCCGTCACTCCCTCCGGCGAAGCCTTCACGAATTCTCCGTCCGCGTTCTTGAGGCCGGCGAACGAAAGCTTGTTCTGCAACGCGTAAATCAACTCGACGTAACCGATGGCGCCCGGCGTCTGCTTCACCTGCCCGGAAACGCCTTCGTTGCCTTTCGCGCCGAGCCCCACCGGCCATTTGACCGCCGTGTTCTTGCCGACTTCCTTCGCCCAATCCTCGTCCACCTTGCTCAGGTAATCGGTGAAAATGTAGGAGGTGCCGCTTCCGTCGGAACGATGGACTACCGCGATGTCCATATCCGGGAGCGTCACGCCGGGGTTCAGCTTTGCGATCGCCGGGTCGTTCCAATTCGAGATTTTCCCAAGGAAAATATCCGCGACCGTCTTTCCGTCCAGCTTCAGCGCCAGGTCGCCGGGAAGATTGTAGGTGACGACGACCGCCCCTGCCACCGTCGGGATGTGCAGCAGTTTCCCCGGCGCTTTCGCCAGGTTCTCGTCGCTCATCGGTCCGTCGGAAGCGCCGAAATCGACCGTTTCCGCCAGGATCTGCTTCTGGCCGCCGCCCGAACCGATTGACTGGTAATTAAAACGAACCGAGGGATCGACCTTCGCGTATTCATTGAACCATTTGGAATAGATCGGATAGGGGAATGACGCACCCGCGCCGGTGATCGACAATTGCGCGAAAGCGGCCGGGCCAAAGCCAGCGGCCACGAGGCAAACACTCAAGCTGAGAAGTCTGGGGATCGTTTTCATGGTATTCGAAGTCTCCTGTTTTTCTGGCGCAGGGGCAGTGTGCGACGCTAACATGGCGAACATATTAAGGCCGAGTGAAACTTCTGTTAAGAACCTCCGGGTGATGGAGCGATGATTTGTTTCTTCTCGAACATGGGCAATGATTCCTTCGCAATGACAAAACGGACCTGGCATGCGCAACAAAATCCTCGTGATCGAAGATGAGCCGGACGTGCTGCGGCTCGTGGCCGCGAACCTCGAGTCCGCCGGGTTCTCCGTGATAACCGCCTCGGATGGCATCGAGGGCCTCGCCAAGGCGCGCGCGGAGCTTCCGGCGTTGATCTTGCTCGACCTCATGCTTCCGGGCATGTCCGGACTCGAGGTCTGCAAAAAGGTGAGGGTGGACAGCGAGACAGCCGGCATCCTCACGATCATGCTTACCGCCAGGCACGAGGAGTACGACCGGATCGTGGGATTCGAACTCGGCGCCGATGACTATATTTGCAAACCGTTCAGCCCGAGGGAGCTGGTCCTGCGCGTCAAATCCGTCCTGCGAAGCAACGCGGGCGCCGCCGCGAGCCCGGGAGTTCTCGAAGTCGGCCCGCTACGGATCGACCGCAGGGGCCGCGAGGTCCGCGTGAATGGCGTCCCCGTTTCCCTTACCGCGACCGAATTCAACCTCCTGGCCACGCTTGCCCAACGCCGCGGACGGGTGTTGAGCCGCCAGAGCCTGCTCGATCAGCTCTGGGGCGTCGAGACCAGCGGGGAAAGCCGCACGATCGATGTCCACGTGCGCCACCTCCGGGAAAAACTCGGCGCGGCGGCGGAGTGTATCGAGACGGTTCGTGGATTCGGTTACCGCCTCTCCGAAACTCCGGGCCCGAACACTCCAGGCCCCGCGGAAACCGCCCTCGGGTGATCGCTTTACCAATTCTCCGGAAAGCGCTGCAATTCCTCGACCAGCGAGTCGATCTTCTTCAAATCCCGCCGCCGTCCCTTGTCCGGTTTGATCTCCAGCGTCCGGATGAGCGTGATGATGTCGCGCGCATCCCGGTTTCGGGCAGCCGTTCCCTTTTTTCCCTTGGCCTCGCTCATCACGGATTCCCGGACCGCCTCGATATCGCTCTCCACCCGCGCGGCATATTGGTCCACCGTTTCCCGGAACATTTTTCTAAGAAATGCAAGTTCCTGGGCCGCTGATTTCAGCGGCGATGCCTCCATTCCGTCAGTATCCGATTTCATCGGCGAAAAATTCCCACGACGTGATAGACCATCCGCGAGCCGTTTGCGTTCAAACTTCCCCCGTCCCGTGCGGCGCGACGCTTCCGGCATCGTCCGCCGGGGATGCCGACGCCGGCAAAAGGGCGTTCTGAGCGACCACCCATTCCCGAACCGGCCGGCCGCGCAGGATGTGCTCCTGAAGTATCCGCTCGAAACGCGCCGGTGTCACGCCGCCATACCAGATCCCCTCCGGGTAAACCACCATCCACGGGCCGCCGGTGCAAATGCGAAAGCAGGCCGCTTTGGTCCGCATGACCTTTGCGCTGGATTCCTTCACGCGCCGTTTGATGTAATCCCACAACACTTCGCCCTCCCGGCTCTTGCAGCAATCCGGCCCGATGCACACAAAAACATGCCGCGTCGCACCCCGAATGCACGCTTTCTCCAGCCCCTCCTTAAGATTGTGGCTCATCTCCGCTTGTCAGTTTGGCCGTAGCGGCGAATATTTCCGCTGATTTTGACCATTCGCACGAGAAAACAGCAATGACTAAAAAACTCTTATTCATCTGCACGGGTAATTTCTACCGCAGCCGGTTTGCCGAAGCCGTCTTCAATCACCAGGCGGAAGAGGCCGGTCTTCCCTGGAAGGCGTTTTCGCGGGGATTGGCCATCCACTACGTCCCGGAAGGCGATCTCTCCGGGCACACCGCGGCGGCCCTGGCGGAACGCGGCGTTCACCTCCGCCACACCGGGCCCGTCCGCGTGCAGATCAGCGACCAGGATCTCCTGAGCGCCGACCTGGTTGTCGCCCTGGACGACAATGAACACCGCCCGATGGTGCGGGAAATGTTCCCTGATTGGGAAACGAAGATCACCTTCTGGGGAGTCCAGGACATGCCGCACATCTGGCCCGAGGAAGCGCTTCCGGCCATCGAAGCGCGTGTGCGGGACTTGATCGCGACTCTCGCCGGGGAACCGCGGAGCTAGACGCCCAGCATCGGCGCCATCGTGAAACTGCGCCGCAGCACCGCGCCCCGGGCGATCTCCTGGATGCCTTCCTTTTCCTCGAAAGGCCGCTGCTCGTGATGATCCGGCAATCCCCAGCACGGCTCGACGCAGACAAAAGCGTGCCCATCGCTCCAGATCGTGACGTACGGCGCGCCCGCGAAATTCAGATAGACGTGACGCCTGGTCTCGTTGTCCGCGAAGACGAAGAGCGGCGCATCGACCTTCTTGAGCTCCAGCAGAAAGGACTTCAGCAGATCGTCTCTCTCGAACGGCATCGGGCCGCCCGGGAAGTCAAACTCTTCCACCTCGCCCGAGAGAAAATTGCCGGGAGCGAAATGCCGCGCGTATTTCCCCGGCGGCATCCTCACGTCGCACGCATCGAGCGAAGCTCCCGCGAACCCCGGGTGCAAACCGAAACTCACGTGCGAGGTGTGCGGCTCCCGGTTTTCAAATTCAAAAGTCACCCGCAGCGTATCCCCTTCCAAAGCGTAGGTAATGGCAAAGGCCACGCGATACGGGTATTCCTCCGGAAGGATTTCCTCCGGCTCGAGACGGTAGGTGAGCGACGCGCGCTCCTCGCTCTGCGCCTCCGGTTTGCCGAAATTCTTATGCCGCAGGAAGCTGTGCGTCTCCCCGCGAATCTCGTGCCCTTGATACAGCGACCGCCCGTCCTTGATCCGGTGCGTGTAATAACCCATCACGGTCGCATGGTTATTCCAGCCCGCCTCCGCGTGGGTCAAGTCCCCGTCCCGGTAAAGAAACCCGATCCACTCCCCCGCCTTGTCGCGTCGCGCGAGGCTGACCAGTTCCGCCCCCAGGCGCGAGACTTCTATCCGCAACCCGGATTCGTGGTCGGTCAAAATATCCACATCGTGTCCGTCGCGGGAGGTCTCCTCAAAGGTAAAACGCATATCCGAAGGATAAGGAGCTTTGCGCGATAAGCGCAAAGAAAATTAGCGCTTCGAGAATGGCTTGGGGGGACTCAACCGTTCTGACCGGAAAGGTGAGATCATGTGAGATTGTGTGAAGAAAGTCAGGGATTGGCATGGCTGCCGCCCGCGAGCCGCATGACTGATCCTCCGGCAGCCTTGCTTCCGGCTGGCGGAGCGTGATAGAGGTTGCCTATGCGTGACCGGAGGGCTTGCGGCGAATGAAACTCGTCATTGCCGCCAGCGGCGCGAGCGGGTCGATCTATCTCCAGCGTCTGCTGGATAAAATGCGGCCCGGCGAACAGGAAGTTCACCTCGTCCTGAGCCGGCACGCGCGGCAGGTCATCGCCCAGGAAATCGATGAACTCCGCGTCCCGGCGGGAGTTTTACAACACGAGGACGGCGGGATGAACGTCCCGTTCGTGAGCGGCTCGGCGCGCTTCGATGCGATGGTGATCGTCCCGTGTTCCATGGGGACGCTCGGACGGATCGTGGCGGGCACGAGCGAGAGCACGATCCTGCGGGCCGCCGACGTTTTTCTCAAGGAGCGCCGAAAGCTCATCCTCGTGCCGCGCGAAACACCGTGGAGTCTCATTCACGCCAGGAATGTGGTTGCCGCGATGGAAGCCGGGGCTATCGTCCTTCCAGCGAGTCCCTCCTTTTACAGCAGGCCGAAAACCGTGGAAGAAGTCGCCGATACCGTCGTGGCGCGCATCCTCGATCATCTTGGCATTGAGAATCCGGCGGCCTACCGGTGGAAGAGCGAAGACCCATAATGACGCAACCGGCAATATGATTCTATCCTGCGAGGAAATGAAGCGTCTTGAAGACGCGGCGTTTGCCTCGGGCGCTTCGGCCTACACTCTCATGGAGGAGGCGGGACGCCGGATCGCCCTGGCGGTGCGGCAGTTCTTCCCGTCGCCGGGGGTGGTGGCCGCTTTTTTTGGGAAGGGACATAATGGCGGCGATGCCCTCGTCGCGGCGCGGCATCTTGCGGCGGCGGGCTGGACCGTCCAGCTCCGGCAGGTCTATCCCACCGAGGATTTGAGCGAACTCACCGGACGGCTCCTCTCGCAGCAGCGCGATCGCATCGTTGGGAATGTCGCGGCCCTGCCGGGGAAAGCTCCCCTGGTCGTCCTCGACGGCCTGCTCGGCATCGGCGCGAGCGGGGCCTTGCGCGATCCGATCCGTCAGGTTGCGCGCGAGATCAATCAACTCCGCCAGCGTGCGGGCGGGGTGGTCTTCGCCATCGATCTGCCGACCGGCTTGGATGGAGACACCGGTGAAGCGGATGCCGATTGCATCGTGGCCGATTTCACCCTGACCATCGGTTTCTGCAAGAAAGGGCTTGTCGTTGACGGGGCCGCGAATTTCGTCGGGAGGCTCGCCGTGCTCCCGCTGGCCGAGCTTTCGGCGCAGCCGCTGGCGCCCGGGGATGACTCGCAAACCGCCACCCCCGCGAGCCTGCGCGCCTTGCTGCCGCGCCGGCAGTTTGAGTCGAACAAGGGGAACTATGGGCGCGTTGCGATCCTGGCCGGCTCGAAGGGGTTTGTGGGCGCGGCGCTGCTTGCGTCGGAGGGCGCGGTGCGGGCCGGCGCCGGCCTGGTCACCCTCTATGTCACCGAAGACATTTACCCGATCGCCGCCGCCGCGGCTTCGACATCGGTCATGGTTCACCCGGTTGCTTCCTTCCGCGAGGCGCTCCACACAAAGCACGACGCTTTCGGGGTCGGCCCGGGCCTTGGAAAAAGCCACAGCGAAGAAATCCTTGGCGTCGTGAAGGATGCCGGCGTTCCGATGGTCGTCGATGCGGATGCGCTGAATATCCTTTCCTCCCGGCTTCATGTGATCAACGCCTGCTCCGGTCCGCGGCTCCTGACGCCGCATCCAGGGGAAATGGAACGCCTCTCCCCCGCCGAAGGCCGTCACCGGGCGGAGATTGTCCGGGCATTCACAGCCGAGTTTCCGGTAATCCTCCTTTTGAAAGGATCGCGGACCGTCGTCGGCGAACGGGACCGCCCGCTTTCCTATAACACCACCGGCTCGCCCGGCATGGCCACCGGCGGGATGGGCGACGTCCTCACCGGCGTCTGCGCCGCGCTCGCCGGCCAGGGGCTCACCCTTTACGACGCGGCCCGGCTCGGAGCTTGGGTGTGCGGACGCGCCGCCGAAGTGGCGATTTATAACGGGATGAAATCCGAGGAATCGCTCGCGGCGGGCGATTTGTTCGAAACATTGGGAAGAGCGTTCCGGCAGTTGCGGGAGGATTCCGTGTAGCCAGTCCAAACGATGGCGGCCACCCCTGTTTTTCCCACCTCCGGCGCCTTCCCTCTTGTTTTACAGTCAAATCTTCGGCAAGGTTGCCCTCCTGATGACAAACAAGCGATTTGGCTGCTTCGGCATCTGCCTGCTGATTCTGCTCTGCATCAGTATTCTCTTTAACCTTATCCTGATCGCGGCAGCGGGACGCCGGCTGGCTGTCAGACGTGCGGCCATGCCGCGCGAGTTCGAGGAGACAACGGTGGAAGAGGGTTCGGGAGGCTCGACCGACAAGGTGGCCGTCGTTTCCCTCCAGGGTCTCATCAGTTCTTCCGTTGCCGGACAGATCGGCGACAGCATGGTGGACGACATCAAAACGGCGCTCCGGCAGGCGCTGGACGATGAAAAAGTAAAGGCGATCCTCCTTCACATCGATTCGCCGGGGGGCGAAGTGACGGCGGCCGATACGATCTATAGCGCCGTGCGCGACGCGCGGGCGAAGAAGCCGGTGGTCGTCTATATGGGCTCGGTCGCGGCCTCCGGAGGCTATTACGTGGCATGCGGGGGAAGCTACCTGATGGCTAACGACACGACGATCACGGGCAGTATCGGCGTCATCGTCGAGACGGTGAATTACGAGCAACTCCTCGGGAAGATCGGCGTCCAGGCCGTCGTCTTCAAAAGCGGCGCGTTCAAGGACATCCTGAGCGGCAGCCGGCCCATGACCGAGGAAGAGAAAGCCTATATCCAGGGGCTGGTGATGCAGACTTACGACAAATTCGTAGGAATTGTCTCTCACGAGCGGAAACTCCCCATGGAGCAATTAAGCCCAATCGCCGATGGGCGGATCATCAGCGGCATGGATGCGGTGCACGACAGGTTGATCGACAAAACCGGCCAGATCGAGGACGCCTTCGAGAAGGCCCGGCAACTCGGGCATGCGTCCGGCGCGGCGATTGTCCAATACAAGGCGAAGTTCGGCTTGGAGAAGCTTTTCCGGCTCCTGGGCGAGGCCGCCCCCCCGAAGATCGAACTGAGTCTTCCTCAAGGGCTGGCGCCGCAACTGGAGCCGGGAAGAATCTACCTGCTTCCGGGTATCTAGACCAAAACCGGCGGAGATGCCATCCGCCTCATCGGGATTCGTCCTTTCTCCATGAATCTCCTTATTGTGGCCGCTCTTTTTGCCGGCCTGTTCATTTATGCCTGGCTGGCACGCCAGATTAGCCTCCGGGGCGGCAAGGTCCGTTCCGATAAACTGGGATTGGCCGATCTCTTCTTCGGCTCCGCTCTCGCCTGCTGGTTCGGCGCGGTCATCTTCGGAGAGTTCGGAAAAGAATTGCCGCGCGTCATTCAAACCCGCGATGTCATTCAAAGCGGATCGCTGGAACTCCTCATTGTCATGGTGATCTGCGGTTTCCTGCGCTACCGGGGGGTGAGCCTCGTGGAATTCTTCGGGCTCCGCAAAGTGGCGCTCTGGAAGATCCCGTGGCTCGCATTTCTGCTTCTGCTCGCCGCGTACCCGCTCATCGGCGCGGCGGCCGGGCTCACGCAGCAAGCCGGCGGGAACGAGCAGCCTCAGGAGATCGTGCAATTTTTTTTGGCCGCCTCGGCGAGGTCGGACAGATGGTCGGTGGCAATCATCGTCGCGATGGGCGCCGTCGTGGCTCCCGTGGCCGAAGAACTCATTTTCCGTGGCTACATCCACGGGACTTTCAAACGTTATCTCGGGATGTCGGCCGGCATCCTGGTGAATTCGGCTCTCTTCGCCGCCATTCACCTGAACGGCGCCTCTCTCTTTCCGCTTTTCGTTCTCGCGGTCTGCTTTACGCTGGTCTATGAGGCGACCGGATCGATCCTCGTTTCAATGACGATGCATTCCCTCTTCAACATGGTCACGTTTCTTGAACTCGCCACCCATTCGCCCGCTTCATGAAACTGGCTGATTGCGGCGAAGACCGCATTCTCGCCAAACTCACGCGCGGCATCCAACACGGGGCCGGCGTCCGTGCCGGCATCGGCGACGATTGCGCGGTCATCGGCGGGAAGTGGGATCGGATGTGGCGGCTTTTGAAGACGGACGCCGTGGTGGAAGGCATCCACTTTTTGCCCGGGAGCCCGCCCGCCTGGGTCGGTTGGAAGGCGATGGCCCGGCCGATCAGCGACGTCGCCTCGATGGGTGGCCTGCCCGAATATGCCCTGGTAACCGTCGCGATTTCCCCCCAGGCGGAGATGGACTACCTTCAAGGAATATACTCCGGCATCAAACGGGCCGCGCGGCGGTTCGCCGTCGAACTGGTCGGCGGCGAGATGTCGCGTTCGCCCGGTCCCACCTTTCTATCGATCTCCCTTACGGGCGTCGTGGAAAGGGCGCGTTGCGCGACGCGCTCGGGCGGGCGGCCCGGCGACCTCCTTTACGTCACGGGCCGGCTGGGCGGTTCCGGTAAGGGAAAACATCTCCGTTTCATCCCGCGCATCGAGGAAGGGCGGTGGCTCACCGGGAACTTCGCCATCCGCGCGATGATGGATCTGAGCGACGGCCTCGGCTCCGACCTTCCCCGCCTCGCCAAAGCCAGCGGGACGGGCTTCGAAATTCTGCAAGACAACCTGCCGTGCACCAACGGTTGTTCCGCGAGCGACGCCATCTCCGACGGTGAAGACTACGAGTTGCTCCTTGCCATTTCCCCAAAGGACGGACCGCGGCTGGAACCCGCCTGGAAGAAGCGTTTCCCCCGCTTGAAATTGACGCGCATCGGTCATCTGACCGCTTCTTCCAAAAAACAATCCGGCTTGAGCCGGGGCCATGATCATTTCTCGCAGCCCGGCTGAAACCTTCCAGTTCGGAAAGGAGCGCGGCGGCGCCGTGAAATCCGGAGACATTTTCGCGCTTTGGGGCGACCTGGGAGCGGGCAAGACGCAATTCGTAAAGGGCCTCGCCGCCGGCATGAACATCCGGGTAAACGTCACCAGCCCGACCTTTACCCTCATTCACGAATATCCGGGCGGAACGCTCCCCCTCTATCATCTCGACTTTTACCGGCTCCAAACAGCCGTGGAAGCGTTGAAAATCGGCCTCGAAGAATATCTCGAAGCCGGCGGGGTCATCGTTATCGAATGGGCCGACAAGTTCGCGGAACTCATTCCCGGGGGAGCGGAGTGGATTCACTTCTGCCACGTGGAGCCCGAGTCGAGGGAAATACGGGTGGGCGAAGAACCATGAACACGCTCGCCCTGGAATGCTCGACCCCGAGCGGCAGCATCGCCGCGAGGAGCAACGGCGAACAAGTCTTCAGCGAGCGCTTCACCGCCGAACGCGGCCACGGTTCCGCGTTATTCGCCGTCCTGGAGCGGGCGTTGGAAACCCTTGGAAAGTGCGACCAGGTCATCGTTGGCCTCGGGCCCGGCTCCTACTCGGGCGTCCGCATCGCCATCGCCGCCGCGATGGGGCTCGAAATCGGCCTCGATTGCTCTCTCGCAGGCATCCCATCAATCGCCGCGATTGAAACCGAAGAAAAAAGCTACCTGGTAGTCGGCGACGCCCGGCGGCAGCAGTTTTTCCTGGCGCGCGTCGATGACGGCCTCATCACCGAAGGCCCGATCCTCCTCCCGCTCTCCGAACTGGAGCAACGCGCCGCCTCGATGGGACCGCTCCCCGTTTTTTCATCCGCGCCCATCGCCGGGTTGCCTCTTCTCAGCATCGCATTTCCTTCAGCCGAAGTGCTCGCCCGCCACGGCGAGCAGCGCCGTGGCATCATAGCCACCGGCCGCCTCGAACCGCTCTACCTGCGTGAGCCGCACATCACCCAGCCACGCGAAGTGAAAAAAACCGCCGTTTAGCCGAGAAAGAGTTCTCGAGAGATTCTGCATAAATGGATGAAAATGGATATAACAATGGATAGCGAGGGTTTGAATGGCGGCAATCGACCAATCGTTACGCGCTTGGAAACGGAGCAAGCGTGTGGCACCGTTTCGGACATGAGCACCATCACCGAAATCGAAGCCGAGAGGGGGAAAGGTGGGCGGCGGCTCGTGTACCGGGACCGAGCGGCGTTTCGGGTAGGCGAGGCCGCTGTGTTCGTGCGGGCAAGTGGGGGCGACGGCGGTGGAGTGGGCGATTCCTTGTTCTAGAGCATTTTCTATTTAATTAGTCGCATAGTTGGCGTGCAGAAAGAAGTTGAGGCATTGGGAGGCAGAGAAGGAGTCCAAGGCGCAAGCGGCGGCGGT
>Ga0302324_100002152_pt1 | contig 46474 bp, 57 predicted proteins | sample Palsa_T0_1_FD_201949 | JGI IMG/M metagenome (GOLD analysis project Ga0302324, IMG submission 201949) | Peat permafrost microbial communities from Stordalen Mire near Abisko, Sweden - Palsa_T0_1 | ecosystem: Environmental > Terrestrial > Soil > Palsa > Peat permafrost | place: Sweden: Abisko... | reverse complement strand
GTCCCAGCAGGCGTGCGCCAACATCTGCACGTTGTAAGGCACTTCTTCAGATACATCGAGAATGAATTGAAGCGCAGCGTCGTCTTCGATCCGATAACCGCTCCCTTCAAGCTTGGAACGGAGAAATGCCACAAAATCGTCTTGGGGTACCGGACCGATGAAGCGAACAGCACCCAGCCGATAGAAGGGTCTCGCCGCGTCCATCGTCATTGCGGTGAGCATCCGCGTCTTCGAGCCCGCGAACACATACCCGACCCGCTTGTGTCGCCGAATGGCCGCGCGAATCTGCGACTCAGCTTGAGTGCCGCCCAGTTCGATAACTTTCTGAAACTCATCGACAATGAGGCCGATCGGTCGACCTTTTGGCTGAGCCGTCGCAAGAGCTTCCAGGCCATTCAGCGCTTCAACCAGCAGGGTCAAATGGGCCTCTTGAGTTGATGCAACATTCATCCCCAACTTGGCGCTCCAGGCATCCTGGGTGATGTTGAAGCTCAGTTCGGGTCGAAGACGGGAGAAGAAGCCGCGGACTTGCTCTCCTACCCGTTCGACCAGCCCCTTTAGAGCTTTTGCTGTGGTTGAGATGAGGCTTGACACAAAGGTGTCCAACGCAGGGTAGCTCTCCGCGTCGAACCGCAGCACGACTGCATCCGTGTTGCTCAAACGATCGTCCGATGTTTTGAGGATTGAGGTCTTCCCGAAACGCCGTGGTCCGACGAGGAACAGTTTGGAGCCTTGGCGGATCGTTTGGACGACCGCAGCAACCTCTTCGGTACGATCTACGAGCTCTTCGGTGCCCAATTCGCGCCCGAACTGGGGCGCGAAATCAACTACACCGTACTAACGTCAAAGGAATTCAGGTCGCGCCGCGCTCGGAAGGATACGTTTCTGGAAAGCGTCTGGCACAATAAGCGTGTTTCACTTATAGGTCCGAATGAAGAAGCTAAAGCCGCACGCGGTTGACTGGGCACAAATAGACCGTTTCCTCACGAGCACAGATAAGAAGCTGGCCTCCGCTCGCAAGATTCTCGCGTTTGACGGAGAAGCCTCCCTTCAACAAGCTTACGATGCAATGCTCAAAGCTTCGCTGGGGTTCATGTTCAGCCACGAATTCCGTGCAAGAGGTCAACCTGGGCACCACATCGCCCTCATCGATTTTGTGCGTTCGCGGATCGACGAGAAAAGTGCAGGTCTGCTGACTGTCTCTGATCGGCTACGCCGGAAGCGCAATATGGCCCTTTATGATGACACAGGATTTGTCTCTCGCCATGACGCGGAACAAGCTCTTGAATCCGCCGGCGATTACTTGGATGTGACCCTAGCTGATATCGCGGCCCGAAAGCCGTAAATCGGAAGTCTGCCCTTCGCCCCGCACGAACGTCTTCGACTACTAGCTATAGCTAGATATCGCTCTAGCTACACCTTTAGCTGCTCTACTGCTCTAAGGTTGTACACCCAATGCCCAACACCTCAACCGGCAGAGGGACTAGAGAGGGACTAGAGTTGAAGATGTGAGGGGTGTCACAACTAAGCCGCCGCAGTATTCCTTCTGTGAAGAAGCACCCGGCGGCCTATGGCACATCCGACAATTGTCAGACGTGGGCAGAAAGCTCGGGGGTGGCGCGGATACGGACGCCCTCTGTGGACGACGGGTATCGTGGGACTTGAGCGTTGAGATTGAAGCCCATTACTTTAAACATTCCTGTCCGCAGTGTGCGCTGATGTTCGCAGCCGACAACAATGAAACCCAGTTGGAATCCAGTGGAGCGCCACAAAAGACGGTTATCGTGAGGCACGCGTCGCCATTTAATGAGAAAAGCGTCCCTTGGATCATGAAGGTACGGGATTGGGTCTTAACAATACCCAAAGCTCTCACATTGTAGTGTTACATATGCGAAAGCAATGGTTCTTTCGGATACTTCGGAGCACCGCCATAGGGGGCGTATCTCGCGACATTGCAAAGCGGAAAACAGCGGAAGAAACGCTCCTGAGGCTGGCATCGATTGTGGAGTTTTCGCAAGACGCCATCATCGGAAAGACAAAGGAAGGCGTAGTGACCAGCTGGAACCGGGGTGCGGAGAAGATGTATGGCTACAAGGGCACTGAAGCCATCGGACGGGATTTGTCGTTTCTGGTGCCTCCCGACCGCCAAGGTGAAGTGCAAGCCATCATGGAACTTATACGGACCGGACAGCTGGTAGATTGCTTCGAGACCCAACGACTTACCAAAGCGTGTTCCCTATTGGACGTGTCGTTGTCCATCTCGCCGATCAAAGACGGAAGCGGACAGATTATAGGAGCTTCGACAATTGCTCGCGACATCACTGCTCGTAAAAATGCCGACAAGCAATTGCGGTTGCAGTCAGCCGCTCTGGAAGCCGCAGTCAATGCAATCGTAATCGCTGACCGAGACGGAAGCATTGTGTGGGTAAATCAAGCGTTTACAGCCATGACTGGCTACAGCAAGGAAGAAGTGTTGGGAAAGAATCCTAGCCTGTTGAAATCCGGAGAACAGCCCGAAAGCTATTATGCCAAGCTGTGGTCAACTATTTTATCCGGGCAAGTGTGGCGGGGCGAGCTCGTGAACAAGCGAAAAGATGGAACAATCTACACCGAAGAAATGACGATCACGCCTGTGACCCAAAAAGTCGGCACTGTCGTCGAGACACACTTCGTCGCCATCAAGCAGGACATTTCTGAACGTAAGCAAGCTGAGCAAGCCCTTCGGCGCGCGGAAGAAAAGTACCGAACTATCTTCGAAGATGCTGTCGTTGGAATTTTTCAGACCACGCCTGATGGGCAGCCCCTAAACGTCAACCGCGCCATGGCCGAAATGTATGGCTTCGACTCCCCGGAACAGCTACTCGCGGAGGTTTCGAACGTGGTGCTCCAACTATTTGTTGATCCCAAGCGGATGGATGCACTAAGACGCATGCTCGGCAAGGAAACTGTAGTACGTGGTGCCGAGGTGGAGGTTTACAAGAGAGATCGGAAGAAAAAGTGGCTGTTAATGAATCTGCGAGCAGTGCGTGACGCCAGCGGGAAAATCGCGCTACACGAAGGCACTGCTGAAGACATCACGGACCGAAAAGTCGCTGAAGAGCGGGTTCGCTTCCTAGCCCACTTCGATCCTCTAACAGGACTCCCAAATCGCAATCTGCTCCAGGATCGATTGTCACAGGCACTGGCCGGCGCTCGTCGACGACAGGATAAGGTTGCAGTTCTATTCCTCGACCTCGACCAGTTCAAAACAGTCAATGACTCGCTCGGGCACTCATTCGGCGACCTTCTCCTTCAGGAAGTTGCGGAACGGCTGAAAGCAGGATCGCGCGAACTGGACACCGCCGCTCGCCTGGGCGGAGACGAATTCGTCCTCATTTTAACGACTGTAAAAGATCTGGCCGACGTAGCGGTTGCCGCTGAGCGCTTCGTGAAATTGGTGACCGATGAGTTCGTCGTTCAAGGTCACCCACTCAATATTAGTTGTAGCCTCGGCATTAGCATTTTCCCGGAAGACGGTGCCGATTGCGAAGCGCTAATCAAGAATGCCGACGCAGCCATGTACTGCGCCAAGGAAAATGGCCGTAACACTTTTCGGTTCTTCACAGAGGATATAAACGTCGAGGTGGCGGAACGATTGATGCTAGAGAACAGCTTACGGCTCGCGCTCAAGAAGAACGAGCTATTCCTGATGTATCAGCCGCAAATGGATATCGCCACTGGGAGGATCACTGGTCTAGAAGCGCTCCTGCGATGGCAGCACCCGGAATTGGGACTCGTGCCCCCCGATAAATTCATCCGAATAGCTGAGAACAGTGGCCTGATTGTTCCGATTGGTCTATGGGTGCTGAGGACGGCCTGCGCCCAGGCCCGGAAATGGCAGGACGAAGGGTTACTCTCCGTGCCGGTCGCCGTAAATGTATCTGCTGTTCAGTTTCGCCAGAGGGGCTTCTGCGAACTCATCCAAAAGGTGCTCCACGACGTGGGGCTCGCACCCCGATATCTCGAACTGGAGCTCACAGAAACTCTCCTGCTATCAGCTGCAGAGGTAACCCTTTCGGTGCTTCAAGAGTTAAAGGGCATGGGTTTGAGCCTAGCAATTGACGATTTTGGGACCGGCTATTCCAGTCTCAGTTATTTAAAGCGGTTTCCAGTTAGCAAGCTCAAAATCGATCGTTCGTTCGTTCGGGATATCGCCGTGAATCCTGATGACGCAGCGATCGCGACCGCAATCATCAGTATGGCAAAAAGCTTGAGACTGAAGGTAATTGCCGAAGGTGTCGAAAACGAATCGCAAATGTCATTCCTGCGGACCCATCAGTGCGACGAGATTCAAGGCTACTACTTCAGTAAGCCTTTAACGGTGGACAAGGTTTCTGACAAACTGCGGAACACTTTGATTCAGCAAGCCTCAGCCGCAACTCAAGGCTTGCAGTGAGGAAAGTACGAATCGAATTCGCGCGGCACCCTCAACTAGTCCCGGAAGAAGCTGGTAGTGCCGAACAACCATGGCCGCTGTTGTCTTGCTCCAACGGGAGATGTTAACAACAACCAAGATGGATGCTCATAAGCACAGCGAGGTAAACACGGGGAATTCAACACCGGAGCACCTTGCTCGTAGCGAGAGCGAGCAATTGCTGCAGTTGCAGGTTGCAGCTTTGAAAGCGGCACCCAATGCGATCGTCATCACCGACCGCGAGGCAAAGATCGTTTGGGTTAACAATGCGTTTGAGCAATTGACCGGTTATTCCAGCCAAGAAGTGGTCGGACAAAGCACCCGCCTGCTCAAGTCCGGCCAACAGCCTCCTTCGTTTTATGAGAACCTGTGGGACACGATCCTTTCCGGCAATAGGTGGCAAGGAGAGCTCGTCAATCGACGAAAAGACGCCACCCTATACTCGGAAGAAATGAGCGTCACTCCGGTTCGAGATCGCGCCGGAGATATCACCCACTTTGTCGCCATTAAACGGGACGTCACAGAAAGCAAGAACTCGGAACGAGAGCTTCTTGTGAAGACGGCTCTACTGGAGGCGCAGGCGGAAGCCACTCTGGACGGTATTCTCGCGGTGGACGAGGCAGACAAGATCATCCTCTCGAACCAGCGCTTCGCAATCATGTGGTGTCTGCCGCCAGCGCTGGTTAGTACGGGAAGCGACAAGGAGTTGCTCCAGTTCGTAACAGATCAAATTGAGGACCCCAAGAAGTTTCTAGACCGGGTGGAGCATCTGTACAACCATCGTGAAGAAAAAAGCAGAGATGAGCTCAGGCTGAAGGACGGAAGGTTCGTGGATCGATACTCGTCGCCACTCATTGATAAAGATGGCGCGTACCGTGGCCGGATTTGGTACTTTCGCGACATCACCACGAGCAAACAGGCCGAGGAGAAGCTGCGCGCCAGTGAAGAACAATTCCGGCAGTTGGCCGAAAACATTCGAGAGGTATTCTTCATCATTGCGCTGGAGCCGGTGCGCGTAACTTACACCAGCCCCGCGTACGAGGAGATCTGGGGAAGATCGTGCCAAGAAGTCTATGTCCGGCCTGGCGCCTGGATGGAGTCTGTCAACGTTGAGGATCGCGAACGAGTCGGTGCGTACTTTGCGCGGTGTTTGGAGGGAATCCAGTCAGAGCTGGAATACCGTATCACTCGGCCCGATGGGTCTGTTCGATGGATTCATTCGCGCAGCTTTCCTGTACGTGACACCGCGGGCAAGTTCGTTCGACTAGTGGGAGTTGCGGAAGATATTACCGTACGCATGCAGGAAGAAAAGGCGCTCGCAGAGGCTAACGAAAGGCTGAACGTCGCGCTGCGAAAGGCGGAGGAGCAGGCTCACGATAGCGCCAAGCTCACGGAACTCATCGACGTTCTTCAATCGTGCCAGACCGTAGATGAAGCATATTCGATCGCGACCGGCGTATTGCCTGGCACTTTTTCGTGCCGATCCGGTGCGCTGTGCATCACCAGCGCATCTCGCAATATCGTCGAAGCGGTGTCCGTCTGGGGCGCCGACGCGACTACCGAAAAAGCGTTCAAACCCGACGACTGCTGGGCGTTGCGGCGCGGCAAGATACACATGGTCAAAGACTCCACCTCGCCTATGCGATGCGCGCACGTCAAAGGGCTTTCCACCAGCGGCTATCTCTGCATTCCGCTGGCCGCCCAGGGCGAAACGCTGGGCGTGATGTGCCTGGAGTGCTCGCCCGCTTCCGCTTCTTCGTCATCGGGAACTGCGGCCGATCCGATGGCCTTCCTGGAACACCAAGCCATTGCGGTGGGCGAGCGCCTGTCGTTGGCACTGGCGAATCTGCGGCTGCGAGAGGCGCTTCGGCGTCAGTCCGTTCGAGATCCCCTAACCGGCCTCTTTAACCGGCGGTTTATGGAGGAATCGCTAGAGCGAGAGCTGGGGCGCGCCACCCGAGGCAATCAGACAGTGGTGTTGGTCATGTTGGATATCGACCATTTCAAGCACTTCAACGACACCTTCGGACACCAGGCGGGCGACACCCTACTGCGTGCGTTGGGTGATTTTCTGAAACAAAGGACCCGAGGGCAGGATGTTGCCTGCCGTTATGGCGGTGAAGAGTTTGCCTTTCTCCTGGTGGGGGCGTCCATCGATGCCGCCTACAAACGCGCCCAGGTCCTGCGCGAGGAGCTGAAACAGTTACAGGTGCAGCATGGAGGTCAACTGCTGGGAAGTGTTACTCTCTCGATGGGTATCGCCGCATTTCCCACACATGCCTCGAACGCAGAAACACTCGTAAAGGCCGCCGACAAAGCGCTTTATCAGGCCAAAAAGGAAGGCCGCGACAGAATCATACTGGCTCCGCCACCAAAAGCTTCCGCCGTAACCGCGTAATGCTTTCTAGATATTCGGCACTAGTGACGACTATGTGCTAAATGCTGTTGGCGTGAGCTACTGTCAACTTGGCGGCCACTTGAAGCAGCATTGTTCTGTTCTTTGTCAGGCTTTTTTACTCGGCTTCAGGCATAGCACGACGACCGCTCATTGACCCAATGTCGATCCGAAAGAACACAGGCTCAATCGACAGATCACTTGTTTGTTCGCGTCTTGCTGCTAGTGGAGTTCTCCACCATTCAGAATACTGCGCGAGCTGTTCCAATGCGTGTTCCCGCTGAGCAGTATGTTCCGGTCGTCGGAGTTCCAAGTACGTTCCAGTCACGACCACGCTGAGCCAGGTCGACCGACTCTCTATTTCGTCGGCTTGCAGAGAAACCTTGGGATTATGCCGCATCCACTCGATCTTTTTCCCGAAGGTCGAAAAGACGTAGATACAATTAGGCTCGTAGGAAAAGGCAACCGGCACGACATACGGTTGGTCGTCCAACGAACATGCGAGTCTTCCGACAGACACGCGCTTCAACAGCTCAATACATTCTTGTTGGGATATGGCAATGATCCGCATGACAACTTCTCTCCTCGAAGCAACGATCCGTTCTGAATCACGTCGATCGCGCGTGCTCAGTGGCGGATCCAAGCATCCGTGATTTCTGCGCCTGAGCCGATTTCGGGCGACTCCACGGCAATGGTCTCAACTTGTTGTTGCAGTCGTTTCTGAGTCGCCTGGTCGAGACCGGTAAACTCGATGCCCATACCCACTGCGCTATCGCAGGTTCTGACGATCGCTGTCGTCCGAACTCTTTCGGAATTGAGCCAGAACGTGATCATCGAGACTGTTCCCACTGGGAGGGGCAGCATCGTCTCGATATAACAGCCACTGCCAGCTATATCCGCCGTCCTTGTTCTCATTGGCGGGTCTTCGCCCCGTTCACCTTGGATTTCGATCTGAAAGGGAATCCGTAGGCGTGGGAATTTTCTTTTCTCCTCCACCCGAGGTTCGATTCGGGAAACAGGTGAGGCGCCCGTTGCACGCTGTGTCTGCACTTCCTTTTGCTAAGGATGCGGCTGCCCCTCGACCAGTTCCACGCCCACATCGATCTTATGTACATCGCTGGCATCCACCACCCATATCACGTTGCAGCGGGCCTTCTTATCGCCGAAATGCACCCCGATGATATCTCCGGCCTTTAAGTGTTCTTCGAGTCCGGCAAGTGTCGCACCGTGATCGCTTATATTTCGACTATGAACAATTTGAGAGAATGCATGATCGTCATCGTCCACGCCAAACACTCGGATGGGAAGGTCTACACTGAAACGAGGCTCTAGCTAGGTTGTTTGCCATATAGTCGTGGGCGCGCTCTAAACTAGTACACTCTCCGCGTTCTTTATACGCAAGACTTAACGTTATGCGAGTGAACCACGTGCTCCCTACCGCAATCTTACAGGATTGCGTGAACTCTATGTTTCTCGTCGGCATTAGGCAATTGTCCCATTTTGGAACTAAGAGTAACCTTACAACTTTGATAAGCCCGTAACGATAAGGGAACTTCCGATTCCAACTTCGGGACCGGGGGCAGGTGCTTAGTAAGCGTCTGACCAACCTGACCAACTGACCAACACACCTGTTCTGCAGGCGGGGTCTGTGTTGAAGTGTCCGGATGACCGCCAAAAACACAGTTGTCAGCGCCCAAGCGACGTACACGAGCACAGGTTCAGCAGTTGGTGGTAGCTGAGTTTGTGAGCAGCCGTATGCGGCGGAGCGAGTTTTGCCAGAGTCGAGGTTTGAGCTTCAGCACTCTGGTTCGCCATCTGAAAAGGCGGCATTGGAAGAAAAGGCGTAGACCAACTTTTTCGGCCGGTCGGATGGTGCCGGTGGAGTTGCCCGCCAGGAAATCGCCGACGATACACGACGCGACTTCTGCGCATCACCGGATTGCGGCCATCTGTACAGCCACTCGCTTCACCAACCTTGCATAATCAAGAGCTGACTACTTTCATAATCGAAAGAACTGGATACACATCGGCAGTCCAGAAGCGGGAACCAGTGCGCCACTATTTGGCCGCGATTCTACCCGGACTCACCGATCTCCGGATCCAGCGCCCACCAGACCTTACTCCCGTTGCGTGGGTCTCCCAGCATACGCCATCCCCGTAGGCTGATATACGGCTCAGAACTTCAATTCCACCACCGTAGTGGATTCCCTGCTGCTCGGCTCGTACTTCCAGCCCTTAACCGCCTTCAGTGCAGATTCTGCCAGTAGGGGATGACCACCAACGTATTCCAACCGGCGCACCGTCCCGTCGGGATTGATCCAGATCTTAAGCCTGACTGTACCGTGGAGGTTCATCTTCGCCGCAATAGGTGGATATTCGGGTTCGTCGTTGCTAACGACCTTGCGCTCCTGGTCCGCGGCGTTCGCGCTACTGACCAGAAGTATCACACAAAGCAAGATGTACTTCAGTTTCGTCATCTTCGGTCCCGGTTCTCGCCTCGGGTATTGCTAAAACGTGAGTCTCAGCGCCAGCTGAACCAGTCTCGCTTCTTGTGCACGACTTACTTGTCCAAACGAGGCTCCGTCGGTGATGTCCCCATCAGGGTTAAAGAATTGTGTGTGATTGAATACATTGATAAGTTCAGTGCGGAACTCAAGATTCATACCCTCCCGAATCGCCACAATTTTGTGAACACCCAAGTCTAGATTAGCCGTGCCCGGTCCGCAGCATATGGTGCGCGGCGCGTTGCCGATCTGGCCCAGAGGAGCATTGACGAAGGACGATGGATCAAAGTAGTATCCGCCGGATTTTTGTGGATCGAGGCGTCGGAAGGGTGCCATCTGGTTTGGTTCGCCCGGCGATTAGAAGTCATCACTGCTCATTAATTCCAGATCGCTGTCGGAGGTCACGCGAGTCGGGAAGCCCGACTGCAGCGTGAAAATGCCGCTATTATAAGGGCCCATCCATTGGCTAAGTGCCGGGTCCAATTCGAGATGCGCCATTCGGGAATCTGCCAATACTCGCTGATTACTAGACGGTTGGGCGCGTCAAACAGGACGGCGAACGCGACTTCCGTGGGTCGATCGGATTCACCGCATTTTCGAAACTGGAAGCATTGTCCAGTGATCGGCTCCAGGTGTAGGAAACAAGAGACTGAAGTCCGTGCGACAAACGCTGCTTCAGCAGAGTCTGGAAAGAGTTATAGGAGGAGTTGGCGACGGGCATCAGTCCGAAGATGCTGGCGAACACCGGTACACCGTCCGGCGGACAGCCGGCTCCTGTGGTGGGTTCGCAGAATGGGGAAGAATACTTGCGAAGTCCCACCAGCGTAATCGGATTCGCATTCGGACCAGTCACGGTTGGCACAGAACCGTAGGGCAAGTGCAGGGTCACGCCCGGAGGAATGGCACCGACGGGAACAGAGTAGGCACTGTCAGCTCCGAACGGACCGCAAGACATTCCCGGGATTTGAATCAGGTCGAGACAGGTCTGTGGGTTGCCGTAATTCTGGTCCAAGACGGCCAGGAGTCGGTGTCCCCGAGAACCGACATATCCAAACTGCCAGAGTGTGTCTCGCGTTAACTCGCGTTGCACGGTCAAGTGATAATGGTCGGAGAACTGATTGCGCAGGGTCTGTGGAAAATTCCCGTATAGTGTGATGGGGCGAAAGAGAGCGAAATCAACCGGCGAGCCCGGCTTTGGGTCCAGGAATCCGTGGAATGGATTGGGCGTAATGGAGCCATCCTGGCCCAGAAACGGTGTGTTGAAAAAAGTGTCGGTTATAGAGGTGCTGCCACCGAATGGTGGCTGGGCGGTGAAATTCTCCCCGAGAAGTAGTTCCTCGTTGCTGTCATAGAACATCCCCAGCCCAAACGGATGCTGGATTTGCCCGGCCCGCCGGTGACCTTGGCCAACCAGCCTTGGGACCACTCCGGCGACCAAACTAGCCGAGGGGCGAAAGCCTTCAGGTAGTTGTTTGTGAGTCCCGGTGGCACTCCCCGATCTCCCGGGAAAACCATGCCTAGAGGGAAGACGGAGCGGCCGGGTCCCTGCGGGGAGCAGTCGGTGCTGCCTAACAAACTCGTCAGCGGATCCGAGGGACTCAAGACGCAAGGATAAATTGTAGTGGCTTGGCCAGGGCGGAAGGCCTGGATGCGATCCCCCGCGTCGGCTTGAGGCGTGTTGAACTCCCAGCGGAGTCCGTAGTTGAGCGTAAGATTGGGCCTCAATTTCCAACCATCTTGTGCGAAGAGATCAAACTGGGTGGCGCGGACGTCCACCGCGGTCGCCGATCCCTGGGTATATTTGTCTGGGAGACCGAGGAGATAGTTGGGTATGAGACTGCTGAACCCGACGTCGTTGGGACCGCCTCCAAAGAAGTAAAAACCGCCACTGACATCGTAGGAGTACAACTGATGCATGCGCTGGTTGCGGATGTCGGTTCCGAACTTCAACGTATGTTGACCCTCAATTCGACTATAGGTGTCCAATCCCTGATAAACGTTTCCCGTTTGGGAGAAATTGCCGGCCGAGTTGTTGCCAAAAGCAAAGCCCCCATCTAGCCCGACATAAGGAACACCCTCGTAGCTGGCGCCGTACCCGGGCGTAATTCCAAGGCTCGGATTTGCGGGATCGGAAAAACACTGGTTGGCGGGGACTCGCGCCAGCCTTCGTAGGAAGAAAAAAAGAAGGTCTTGTCCTTACGGAGGGGGCCGCCAAAGGTGCCGCCGAAGTCATTTTGCTTGAAATCTGGCGTCGTCGGGTCGAAGTAGCCTTTCGCGTTCAGCACGTTGTTCCGCAGAAACTCATATACGCTGCCGTGAAACGCGGAGGTCCCTGACTTGGTGATGACGTTCAGCACGGAGCCGGAGTTGCGGCCCAGGGCTGCATCGTAGTCATGGGAAATGACACGAAACTCGCTGATCGTATCCGGCGATGGCTCAAGGGAAGGAGAATTCACCATTTGATCGCCCGCGTTGCCGCCATTGACACTGGAATTGTTCGAGCGAGAACGCCCGCCATTGACGGAAACCACTCCCGGTTGGTCATTCCCGTAGAAGAGATCCGCGCCCAGCGTGCCTTGCACACCCGGTTGCAATTGCAGCAGGTCGAAAGTGTCACGGGATTTCAGGGGGAGCTGTGTGACATCGAGAGCGTCCATCACCACACCCAGTTGAGCATTCCCCGCTTCAACCATCGGGGCGTTCCCAGAGTGCAGGGAACCCGCAGAGTCTTGCTTCTGTGAAAGGACGATGTCAAGATTTACCACCTGCCCGATGCTGGCACGAACACCGCTCGCTTCAAACGGCAGAAAATCGTCAGCCTTTACCTGCAGTCGATAGGTGCCGATCGGCAAGGAAGCGAACTCAAACACGCGCGCATCGTCGGTGCTTGCGGCGCGCATGAGGGATGTATCCAGGGCGGTGATAATGACGAACGCACTCACGACCGGCTTGTGAGAGGCGTCCGTGACTTTACCCTGCACTTCAGCCGTACTTTGCCCCCATGAAGGAGGAGTCCCAAGCAATACGCAAATCAGGAGAGCGGTCGTTACGCCCCGGTCGAAGCGTCTCATTTTCCTCAGATCTTTCTTTAGCTTGGCTATCAGTCGACCTGCCATAATCTCCGCATGTGCGGGCGCTACCCCACGCCGTGCGATGAATTCTGTAGTCTTTACTAGTCTTGGCTCTTTACGTACTCGACCCCATATTCTGTTAAACCGTTGCTGATCTTGCGGCAGCGTACAATACAACCGGCCACGAAAATGTTTGCCGCACCTTGCGTGTAAGGGACAGCAATTTGAACCCAGCTGTCCTCATGGTAAGTTTGAGAACTGCGGAAACAAATACCTCCGCGTGAAATGTTCACCACCGCGGTTTTTTGCCAGTCGCGAGGAGTTCCTCCGGTAAGGTTTTATCCGGAACTGGTTCCCACACGGTATTTGCAGAGCACACATCGCACAGGCGCGTGAGACGATGGGTGATTTGGAAAACGAAGAGTTCAACCTCGTTGAGGGTAGTCACGTGACAGGTTTGGCACACAGCGCATTTGAGAAGCGTGCGTGAGTGACCTTCTTCCAGTTCCTTTTGTTGAGGAAACCGACTACCCCATGGTCGAGGAAACCGAATACCCCAGAAATTGTCGCCTTGGTTGAGCACTTCGATTCCATAAAGATTGTGTTCGGAACGAATGCCACCTGCCCCACTACGCGGCCGACCGCTTCCTCGCCGCTGCCTATCCGTTGCAAACGAATTTTCTGCCCCGGAGCCAAGGAACACTTTAAAAGCAGACGGCAACCGTTCCGGCTGACATTCGCCGTCTGCACAACGTCGGTGAAGTGCTCACCCGCGAGATCGATACACGAGACCCGAACGCTGATTGAGATTGAAATACGATCACCCTTGCGGGTCGTTGAGGCCGCTGATTCTTGAGTTTCCATAATCAGAGGAAAACAGTGGACGACGGGGGAAGGGCCGCGTGAGTTCCTTCACATGTTCCCAGCTAAAATTTAGAACCGCGACATATCTTGGGAGTGTTCACAATTGCACACTGTTTGAAATAAGTGATCCCGATTTGGGAATGAGTTACAGAAGCCGCGAACTGCGTCACGCATGCACTAGCAGTGGCGAGCAATAAGTACCAGCACAGGATGTCAGGAAACACTGACTCCCGCTCGGTGCAGAACGTTCTCGCAGTCACGACATGCCGATGCCGCTCCGCCTTGACGGTTGCCACGCTCGTGTCGGATATTGGGACGGAATGGGCTGCCGAACAGACTATTGCCGACATCGAATGCCTTGAGCGAATGTTCGCGGTGCCCGACACGAGACCGCTGGGCGCAAGCGCCATCTCGGTCGCGAATCGACGGCACGACGAAATGCTCGCGCACAGCCCGTGGTTTCGGCTGTGGCAGCACTTGGGGTTTGCTGCCGAGGTGAAGCCGAAGGCGGGCTTCGGAGTCAGAGCTAGTGCCGCCTTCACCGTCTTGAAACCGATAGCCATGCTGGCTTTCTGGGGGGACTTGCATTCGCCGAAGCCCAGCGCCTTTCACGGCGCACGCTCCAATTGGCTATTGAGACCTGCTCAGTACTCCGACCAGACTTGGGCGATCTCAACCTTTCTAGAACTGCGGCATCATGTTCGAGGGTTTGGGCGAGGCCTTCCTGTTCGCCTTCGACGCGACCGTCCGGGGTCATGTAGACATCATAGATTTTCTTCAGCGTGGGTTCGGAAGCTTTGCGCGGCTGAAGCAGTTTTGTGCGAAATCGCATAACATTCACCTGCCACTGGGGCATTCAAACCCCTCAACTAGATGCCCGATAGTTGGGAAAGTGTTGGGAGCGAGCTTCGGCGACCAAAGTTAGGCAACAAGGAAGCATCTGGCCAAGCTGCTTCTGGGGTATAAAAGGCCGAGGGGATTTTGCTACACCTGAACGTCGTTCTCCGGTTGGAACGCTTACGCGACGCGCTGCAACTTCAATTGCTTAATCTGTTCATCCGTGATGGTCACCGGATCGGGCGATTGCCACGACGCCCATGAGTTGAATTTCTGCTGAAGATCGCTCAGATGTGCGGTGCTCAATGCTCCGGTGCGCAGTACCTCTCGCTCCAACTCATTAACGTTATTGAATGGTCGGGCAAACATTTTGCCATCTCTCAAAACGGCCAGCCGAACCGTGTTCATGTGTTTCTCTGGTGAACATTGAGGTGCCTGTGCGTGGCGGGCACAATCGAAAACTGGTGTGACGTAAACCGTGAAATTCATCCTTAGAAAAGGATAGCGCTGAGTCATTTCTTTTTCTATTGTTGATAGAGGTTCGCTCTTTGAGAACGCGCTCCCTCGATTGGCGGCGGAGAACCGTGATACTAGGGATGTACGGTAAGTAATAACGGAAAGCAGATCATTCGTCCCTGATCGCGCAGTTGAATTTCTTGCGATCAGCGGATAGACAACGGTAGGTCGTGCGACGGATGGTGCCGTTCATCATCTTAAAACTGAACCGCTCGTGCTCGATCTTTGTGGGCCTACGGTTTCTAGTCGTTGATATGGCGCTACCACTCGACGCAGTCGATGATGAAACAGAAGAACCGTTTTAATGGTGCTTGAGAAACTCGATGAGTAGTGGAAAGTAGGCATGGGCCATCCCGGCGCCCAATGCATGTTCAAGGATGTGTCGAGCCGACGTAAGGCTCTCCCGAGTAATAGCGTGCTTCGGCTTCGGTGATTTTATCTGTGCTTCGACGGTCACACATTCCGCCTTCAACTCTTTCTTGGCTTCGGAGGTCAGTTTCGCGGCGTTAAGCAGGGGCCGGATTTCTTCAAGAACTCGCTCGACATCCTGTTGATAGTTGATAGTCGCAGTTTAAGGATAATCCCGCGTTGCTGGAGTGCTGTATGAAAAAGGCTTGCGAGAAGGAGCCCAGATCTGGGAACAATCCGTAGGATTAAAGAACTATGGAGCGGTGTTGTCACTACTGGTGATCGTGGAAGCGGCGGAAAAGGGGAAGTAACGGAGAGGCAAGAAATCGGGCCCAGGCATAGTTACAAAGACCGCAATTGAGAACTTCAAGAGAAATCCAAGCGTGCAGAACGTTGCCGATGGCTCAGCTCACTTGGAGCGCCGCATTCCGCGCCTCGAATCTCGGACATGATCGACTTGCTCACATAGGCTCCTGACATTCTGCCATTTATCGTCAAACAGGACAGATGCTGTTCTGATGTTAATACTCGACAGGGTCTTTCCCACGACGCCGACCACTTCAGCGACATTGAATCTCACGCTCATCGGGTGCGAAGTATATAGTGAATCACTGGATTAGAGAGTCACACGACGTGGGACAATTGGGGGCTCATCACCATAATTCTCGCCGCTCTCTTCGATCGAGGCTTCTTTCTGATCACGATTTCTACATCGCGGTCAAGTGCGTTCAAGAAATTCATAAGCCGTTCTACCGAGAACCCCTCCAACCGATAATTCATCAAAGCAGAAATCTTAGGCTGATTGATGTCGAGGAGCTGTGCCGCTGCAGTCTGCGATAGATGACGTGCCTCTATGATCTGATTGATGGCGACCGCCAGGAGCACTCGTGTTTGCTTCTCGCCGGCATCGCGTAGACCAAGGTCTACAAACACGTTACCTGAACTTTGAACGACAGCTTCGCTATTTCTTCTGTTTGCCATATCGAGCCTCGTAATCCTCACTCGCTACTTTGAGCCTCCGAGAAACCAATTCCACATCCGTTTGGGCCGTCTTTATGCCCTTCGGCGATTTCTTCTGGAACGCATGTAGCACGTACGCAGCGTTCTCGAACTTTACGGTGTACACCGCCCGGTAAGTGTCTCCCCTATAGTCCTCGACTATTTCTAGAACGCCCGCCCCCTCGCCCTTCCAGGGCTTTGCGCTCGGATGCTTTCCGCCAAACTGCGCAACGCTTAAAGCAACACCAATTTCGTCCTTCACAGCCTCAGGAAAGTCCAGCAAATCACTCTTTGCTGATCCTATCCAAAACAGCGGCTTTTCGCCCGGAACCCTCTTTGATCGCGCCATCGACATTATCCCAGTTCTAGGATATTACGTCTACAACTATTTCCAATGAGAATCCACAGTTTACAGAAGAATGTAAGCACAAGTGCAGCAGAGGCTTTGCGCCTTTTGACCACTCCGCCCTCTTCCGAGTGGACGCCCCTTGGCCGCGGCTCGGACGGGCGTTTCGGACTACGCGGTTTCGCGCCAAACTATCCCCAACCCCGTTTGCACTGAGATCGGCATCCGAATGGCACTGTGAGCGCATCAGCACGAAGTGGTGCAGCTCGTAGTCAAAGATGGTGCCAAGTTTTCGGTTGTCGGTCTCTTGATCGGAGTGATTGGCGCGGGGCCAATCACGCTGCGGCACGCGCTGAAGCCGCGGCTTCCGGGCCTCGCCTCAGCCGGGTGCATGGCCATTACTAACGGGCGAACGCGGCCATTATGAAATAGCTGTCGGCCGCGATCCTGCACCTTACCTGCGGGTGCTCGAGAACTTCGCACATGGTATTGGTCTGATACCAGAGCAAATTTGGGACGGGCCGGACATGCCCACGCATTTTTTTCATTTCGGTGGTCCGACGGATGCTGCTGTACCCTGGTCTGGGGTCATTCTGAATACGTAAAACTGTATCGTTCCGCTGCCGACGGCAGAGTCTTTGATCTGGTCGAGCCAGTTCACGACCGTTATGTTCGACATATCGGCGAGCGCAAGACGATTGAAGTCTGGAAATTCAATCGCCAAGTGCAAATCATTGAGGCCGGCACAACCCTTCGGATACAAGCCAACGCTGGTTTCTGCTGCGTTGGACGATCGATAATTGGCAGCATTCGACCGATACACCATCGAAACCTACGTCTATGGGAATTGATTACGCCGACATCGTGGTGCCAAACAGCACGATTTCCGTGCAGTTTACATTCTTGTGGGTGGATGAAGATCGCTGGCAAGGCGAGGACTACAACGTTCAAGTCAGGGCAACTGCTACTTGAAGAGGGAGCGGAGGTGCGTCTGCGGCGCGTCCGCCATTTCGTTGCGGAACACATTATCCAAAAGGTTCCAGCGTGGGCCGAACATCGCGCCGGATGCACAAGGCGTATGAAGCGCCCACTGGTGAGGACGTCGTGTGTTTGAAATCGAGGGGCTGCAATCAACCGGAAAGAGCCCCACGGTATGAATACACAGCCTCGCAGTCACAGCTTATCGGGCGTGCGCCCCGAGCGAAACAACGCTGCACAACTCACGGCGGAAATCACAGTCGCAAGCCACAGTGCCGCTGAGATCGAGTAATGTATGACGACCGCACCCAATGCCGCACCCAAAAACATTGCGGCCAGCGACGCAGCCCTTCTCGCAAATCTCGGGTTGTTGCCGTTCGCGAGCGAAGAGTCCGCGCCGATGCCCGTAATCGTTAACGTCAGGACCGTTGTCGTCAGATCCGGGATTGCGAGTTTCCGGATAGCGGCATTCCGTGTGCCCATCGCGAGCGCCGTCAAAGCGATCAGAGCGAACGGTTGAAAAGAGTGTTCCGGCAAATCGCCACGGTATCCGATGCCGCAAAACGACGCAGCAAACAGAAAGACTCCCTCTAAGAAGAACGCTCTTGCCGCAAATCGAATCTGCGAATCGGCACTCGCCCGGGCCATGACCCGTCCGCCGAGTGTCGCCCCCACAAGAAAAGCCAAGAGTGCCGTTAACGAGCGCGCGATGGACAGTCCGGACACGTGCGCCGTTGCAAACGCGAGAAACACGATGTTCCCCGTCATGTTCGCAGTAAAGACGTGCCCGAGCGACAGAAAACTGACGGCGTCCATTAGGCCAGTGACCACCGTCATTCCGAGCAGGGCGTATGGTATGACTTTTTCAGTGGCTGGACTGTTCGCCATGAACAACAGCCAACCAAGTACATTGCTATTGCTCATTGCCGGCTCTCCCCTCACAAAACGGCTATACCACTCCTCGATGGCTCCCTAGAACTTGTATCCGGCCCACAATGCCCAGTAATTGAGGTTGCGGGCTGGCAGACTCTCCTTAACGAATTTCCCCGCGTAGAAAATTCCGTAGTCGGCCTGAAACCACAGGTGACGACTCGCTTGCCAGACTGGGGCCCGAAGGATGCACAACCCATTGTGTTTCACCACGGCTGGCCGCTGTCGTCGGACGACTGGGACACGCAGATGCTGTTCTTCCTTGCCAACGGCTATCGCGTCGTTGCGCACGACAGGCGCGGTCACGGTCGCTCCTCGCAAGTGGGCACTGGCCATGACATGGACCATTATGCGTCCGACGCCTCGGCCGTGGTCGAGCATCTCGACCTGAGAAATGCGATCCACATCGGCCATTCGACCGGTGGTGGCGAGGTAGCGCGCTATCTTGCGAAGTACGGCGAACCGCAAGGCCGCGTAGCCAAGGCGGTGCTCATCGCCGCCGTCCTCCCACTCATGGTCAAGACCGAGAAGAACCCGGGTGGTACGCCGATCGAAGTGTTCGACGGCTTGCGCAAGGCGCTCGCCGACAACAGCGCCCAGTTCTTTCTTGATGTGGCTTCAGGTCCGTTTTACGGCTTCAATCGACCTGGAGCGAAGGCCTCGCAGGGAATCATCCAGAATTGGTGGCGTCAGGGAATGATGGGCGGCGCACTCGCTCACTACGAAGGCATCAAGGCTTTCTCGGAGACAGACCAAACGGGCGATCTGAAAGCGATCACGGTGCCGACTCTGGTGCTGCGGGGTGACGATGATCAAGTCGTGCCATACAAAGACGCTTCATTGCTGCAGGCCAAGCTACTGAAACATGGCACGCTCAAGATTTACCCGGGCTTCCCACACGGCATGATGACCACGAATGCCGACGTGATCAATGCGGACATCCTCGCATTTATCAAAGGGGCGCCAGTCACGGCTGCCTGATGCTTGACCGCAGCCGGTTACAGTCCACTTTTGTGCGGCAGGGAGCAGGCTGTTCGCCGGGCGATCGTCAATGAACTCCTGGGAAGAACTCGATATGAGTCCGATCAAGCCCACGCTTTTCTCATTGCCCGACCTTCGGCGGAACTAATGGAGTACGCTGGTGAGGCCGAAAGTTCGGAACTGGTTGTGGTGACTTCCGTCTATAGCAGATGCATGCAAACCAGGCCCAACTATTGATCGACTTTTCGAAGGTTCAATTCTGGGTACGTTAAGGGGACGATAACAGAAGCCCTCTGGCATGCATTTGTACGAAACGACGTTCGCCGACACCGTTTGATATCTGTTACATGTCATTGTTGCCCTGTCACGGCAGAAGACCACATCGGTAAAAGCACCAGCATTGTGAGCGTCGGCAAGAGCATCCGGACGTCTCCGATATCGCATATCATGCGCGTCCTATTCCAAGGCTATGGCCTTGCTCCTCTTCAGAGGGCCGCACTCCTCGCAAGGAAAGTGGTTCGGTCTTCGGTGCAACTGAGTGCTGTTCTACCTCTACTGCTGTACGCTGCGAAGTTTCGCGACCTAGGCTGTGGGAAAGCTTGCTGCCGTCATTTGTGTAAATCTGAGCGTCGTGTTGAGCTCTTGAAACAGAGGCGAAGCGGTTGTTAACCAAGAGTTCGCTTTTCTCTGTGTCCACGTGGATTAACACCCGCTCCGCGGTCTGCCCCTGGCTGCTGTGGCTGGTCACTGCGTATCCGTGGTCCAGGTGCGCGTGCTCTCGGATGTTGAATCGAACCTCGCGTCCCGAGTCCAGGCGGACACTAAGGTTACCCTCAGAGCTGACTCTCTCGATAGTGCCGAGTTCTCGGTTAGCGACCTTTAGTTCTTTCGATGGTGCCGTGAACTGGATGCGGTCGCCTTTGGAGAATTCATGGTCCACCTCGCGATGGACCGACACTCCAGAGAGGCGTCGGGGATCGTAGGTCTGCAGTGTTCCCTTCTCGCGCTCGATCGTTATACGGTTTTCCTTCGGGTCCACATGACGGACTCGCGCATACTCTCCTGCTTCGATCTGCAAGGCTTTGCTTCCGCGCGAGTAGCGAACCACGTCCCCCGCCTCATATTGTCCAGCCCACTGGCGATCTGCCCCCGTCATTTCTTGACGCGACTCCAGAACCCGAAATTTGTGCTCGTCTTTGCTCACGTCTCCCCGATTCTGCATTTCGCGATGGATCAGCGAATTCAATTCGCGTCGGGATTTATTGTCGGGAGAGATTACGAGCGTTCCCTCTGGGAGTCGTGCATACTCTCGGGCAATTGCGCCGAACCGTTCTTGGGGATTAACGATCTCATGTACACGGCCCTGCCGTTCGAGGTTCGCGATTCCTCCACGAACGTCTCCGCGGGCGAGCTGCTCTACCGTCTCCTTGAGCATTGGGTCCTTCTGGCGCAAAATCTGATCCAACTTGGCCGTCTGCATGCCCGCTTCTTGTAGCTGCTTATATGGTCTGCCAGCTTCCACTGCCTCATGTTGCCGCGTATCCCCAACCAAGAGCACACGGTCGGAATTGTGAAGGCGATGAAAAAACTCGTTCATTTGCTTCGTACTTGCAAGGCTCGATTCATCGATTACAAAGAGCCGTTTCTGTCCATCCGTGGGTGCTTCGTGCCGAATGAGATGGCGTTGGAGCGTGCCTGACTCAATTCCTGATTCCGCCAATTTGTGGGCGGCACGCGACGTGGGAGCGAGTCCGATGACTTGGTAGCCTTCGCACTCTGCCGCTTCGCGGATCGCGGACAGCGAAGTTGTTTTCCCAGCCCCGGCCACACCCTCAAGCCCCATGATCTTGTCGCGGCCAGACACGATCTGCTCAACGGCGGCGCGTTGGCTCGGGCTTAAGTGCGCGTGACTTTCCTGGACGTGCTGCCATGTTTGGGGGTTGACGAGAGGACCGTTCTGGCCTTGTCCCCTTTGCATTTCGGCCACGTTGTCGCGTTCGTACTGAATCATCCTTTCCGTGGTGAACGCGCGGCCTGGAGATTTGTTCTCAACTTCGATGAAATTCCCTGACTGAATGCTCTTTTCGAATCTCTCTCTAATCTCGACGAAGCTCGCTTCACCGATGGAACGCTTTAGCGCATCGCGTATCAGCTCACGCTCGTCCGCGACCGCGTGTCTCTCAAAATTCTTGTCCCTGGCATATGTCAGCGCTGATTCGAAATGTTGCCTATCTGGACCGATTCTCTCGACCTCGTGTGCATGAGCTGCGCGGATGATCTGCTCTGGCTGATTGCCAAATCGCTCAGCCATTTCCTTATGCATCCGCTGCATCTCGGCGTGGCTGATGGTTGGCAGTTTGCCGTCGCGAGTCTGATGAGCTGCGATCTGTGCCGCACCTGCACCTTTCAGGCCTTGTTGTTCGAGGTATGCCTGGATTTGCTGACTTCTCGGACTGGAAGCATCGAGGTACTCACGGGTATAGCCGGCGATCTCCGGCTGCCCGCTCTTTCCTTTTTCGATCTCATAGCCCTCACCCTTCAGACGCAACGCAAGCTCGGAACGGTAGACCGCCGTAGCAAACTGCTGAGACCGGTACAATTCGTGCGGCTGTAGGGCCCGCGCTTCTCCGTTCTGGGTTTCAGTGAGATTGAAGAACACGACGTGAGTATGCAACTGTGGCGCGGCATACCCGTTTACCGGGCGCGCACTGTCATGTTCGAAACTCGCGGCGATCCACTTACCCGTTGTTTGTGGCGGACGGTTTCCTCCCATGCGTGCCTGGACGAACTTCTCCATCTCGTTGAGCGCAACTTTCACACTATCCCGGTGAGCGTCGCGGACGGCCTCGTCGCCACCCACCAGGGCGGTTAGCGATACGCTCTTCGGCGCCGATAAAGTTGCATCCCAGCCGGCCCGGTGCTCCATCGTGCTGACTGTTTGTCCGCGTCCGTTTAGGTATTCACGCGCGGTTTGATGGCGTACCAGTTGCTCACCCGTTATCGGGTGCTGCCCATTGGCCAGACGCTCGAAGTACTCCTCCCGCACCTCGCCGTGAAGACCCCATTCCTGTGCCAGTCTGCCGTGCCATTCGCCGCGTATCCGATCACTCTCGGAGTAGTAGTTCTCTTCGGCGTTGGCGAATTCTTCCTCGTGATATGTCTGCGCTTGTCCGGCGCTCAGCGGCTTGGAAATGGTGAGCATGATTCGTTCACTCGAAGTACAGTTCCTGCCCAGCAGCAATGCCTTTCGGGTCTTCTCCCAACCCTTGCGAACTGCTCTCGTGGCCGGCCGGAACTGTAGCTGGCTCGGGGTGCACACCTCTCGATTTTGACGAACCGAGATGTGCTTGCTCTAGGGACAAATCCCGGTTGAGACTTCAGTGTGCCAGGTAGGGAAAGCTGAACGGCACGACCAGATCTCCCCGCGACCCAACATCTGGCATCATTACCGACATTGCCCTCTACTCTTTATGAAACCGGAACCACAAGAAAACGATCAGGATTCTTCTTTCCGTTCCCTCTCCGACTCTTGCGCCTGCAAGAGCCGCTCCCTCGCCTTCCTCAACTTTTCCGAGTCGGCCCGGTCGATCAGCCCTTGCATCTCCTGAGCCGTGAGGGTCTGGCCCTGGGCCAGCTTGAATAGCACGTTGAGCAGGATCGGCCGCAAGGCGACCAGTTCCGCCATAAGCGCCACCTGGCCGGCGCCGGCGCAAGCAGTGGTGGCCCTCGGCTCCTGGCCGTGCACCCTCGCCAGCAGGGTTTCGCGACACCACTCGCCTACGTTCAGGCCGCGCGATGCGGCCAGCTTCTCGATCTCGACGTATTCCTTCTCGGTAACTTTGGCTCCTGCAGATCGCGTGCGTAGTTCCGGCATCGTTGTGACTCCCTACTCCGGTTTGAACGAGCGCCCTACGAGTTCTCCGAGTTCCCGCAGAATCATGAAGTTAACGCGCTGCAACTTTTCCAGCGCTGTACAGCGCCGCGAATCGCCGATCTCCTTTGCTTTCTGCAAGCGGAACCTGACTATCCAGGAATCGGCGAAACTCTATTAGTATGACGGGTAAGAGCGGCATCTTTCGTAACGAGTGATCCCAGACCCAATCGAGCGATGTATTCAAGCTTTCAGCGACCTGCTGGGGCGTGAGCAAGGAGTCGTTTTCACACCAATCGCATGCCGGTACAACCGGTTTCGGAATCGTGGCCATGTTTGCAATCAACGCCTGGACGAAAAATAGACCGTGCGCATCGTCGACTTCTGGAGGGCGGGTCGGGACGCTTCTCGCCAGAAGCGACAGGCCCGAATTTGATTTATTCCTTCCCTCACCCGCGAGGCGAATCAGGGTGTAGCCGAAACTGTTCCTGACCGCAGCAGAAAAATGAGTGTGGATGGGACATCGTTCGTTCTTGGGAAGGTTCATCGTGATTTCTTCTGCTGCTAGTGCGATCGAGCTGGGCTACTTTTTCGCCAGCTCCAAAAATTTTTCTGTGGAAATCTCCGGATCGGGCTGAGAAAATCTACGCATGCGCACCACAGGAAGAGGAAAGCTACGGAGGTTTTTCGCGCCGAAGTCGATTTCGAACAAGTGCTCTACCGCCTGGCGCTGCACGCTCAAAGTCGTCAGCAGCACTGTCTCCACCGGGCAAGACGAGTTCGTCGCGCCAGGTCACGGATGTGGTTGAAAGGGGCGAGGAGGTTGAGCAACGTGGCGCTGACGAGCGGGAGGCAGCCGGCAGCACCGGGTGCGGAAAACGTTCTTTCAGGAACACCGTGGATAAAAACAAAAGAAACCGTCGTTGATATTTTCAGCTCGCGGTGAAGCGACTGGACTTACGCTGCAGAAAAATTGTCCACTTTCGAGGACGTTTTGAGGCCAGAAAGTAGACCAATGTGGACTTGACGATCGACGATCCTTTTCGCGACGAGTTTGATCCCCTCGCGGCCTCCATGAATCATCCAAATGCTGGTAAGAATCTGCCAGCAGCCTACGTTGTCGAGAGCCACCAGGGTTCCATTGGCGTTGATTATGGCGACCGGGTAAGTAAAGCGGTGATTCGGCTTCCATCCGGGATTTCACCGGCTTCCACCGTTGGTGAGCGCCTTCGTTTCTAACAGCTTCATGCCGCGCAACGCATCTTCCGGCAACCTCTGTTCGTAATGCCCCTCTGTGATTTGGGTTGTAGCGTGACCAAGCACATCTCTTCCGGCAGTGCTGTTGCCAGTGAGACTGCGCAACGTTGTACCCAATCCGCGCCTTCCAGCGTGGAAGGCCTTCCATTCAATCTTTGCTTTGCGCAGAGCGGGCCGGATTACCTCGCGGGCGAACAGGTCAAGGTTCAACGCCCCGCCTTCGGTGTTCTGAAACATCCAAACCCCATCAGGATTCTTACCACGCCATAACGCCAACAGACCGCGCACAGGTTGAATGATGGGGATGGAGCGTACAGACTTCTTACTCTTTGGTGGGCCTACAATGCCCCGGCTGAAGGCGCGGCGAACGTGGATGAACTCACCATCAACATCTGACCACTGAAGGCCCCAAATTTCGCCCTTACGCATGCCGGCAAAAAAGGAAAGAGCCATCACCAATTGAGCGTCAACGCGGTCGACCAACGCGGTGATGACGTTTTCCATCTCCTCAAGCGTGTAGGACTTAGTATCACCGTGGCTCAATGTCTTACCTAGCACCTTCGCATCTCTGATGGGGTTTGTTTCGCAGTGGCCGGAAGCAACCGCGTGAGCGAAGATCGCAGAGGCCAGCCATTTGATGCTGTTCAACGTGCGCGGTCTGAGCGTCTTTGCCAGGCCGGTGAGGAAGCCAGACATCATGTGAGTTTTGTAGTCGGAGAGGTTCACTGAGCCGAAGTGTGATTTCAGGTGTTGGTTCCACACCTGTTTATAACCGTGGATTGTGGCAGGCTTCAGGTAGTCTGCTGATTCGATGAAGGGCAAGTACCCGGCATCCCAGAAAGCAACCACACCCATTGGCCCTGCGTTCGCGGCTCCAATATTAACGTGGTCGCGCATGTACTCATCGCGGAGTTGTTTGACGTGGGATTTCTTCTGCTGGTCGTCGCAGAGCCGGTGAGACTTCAGTTTGCGCCGCCCGTTCTCAGTGATATAGTACGAGACATGCCAGGCACCAAATCTTTTCCGCAGGTATCCTTCTTGGTAGCGTCTCATGATGTTGGCCCTCGAACCAACATCTTACTAAATGTGGGATACGGTGGGATAGATAAAATTGGCAACTGGTTGTAAATAAAGGCCGGAGAGGTGGCAGAGTGGCCGAATGCGGCGGTTTGCTAAACCGTTGTACGGGCTAACACCTGTACCGAGGGTTCGAATCCCTCCCTCTCCGCCAGATTCCTACAATCCCAATCACTTAGGCCCTAGTGAATCGTGGAAGGCTCCAGGTTCGAACTGCTGTCTAGTGTCCCATTAGTGTCCGATTCAATCCGACCCGCTTCCGTGATGTGGTTTTCCAGCGTCGCCATAGCACTCCGAACGTCAGCAGCGGCAGTCTTGATGTAGTACGTCGCCGTTGTGCTCACGTTCGCGTGTCTAAGGATTCGCTGAATCACCATATCCGCCACGCCCAAGCGGTATAGATTGCTTCCCAGTCCGCGACGCGCCGCGTGCCAGCCGTGCCACTCTGGGATACGCGAGTCGCGCTTGTACGGATGGGCAGCTTTATGGTGGTTTGACTCTGCCTTTCCGCACGCCTCACACCGATTCAGCGCGGGAAATATTGCGCGATTGACCAAGCTACCGAGCGACAGTGGTCTGCCCAAGGAATTTGCGAAGATCGGGCCAGCAAGCGGATTACCGGAGCGCAGCCGATGGATTTCCAGCCGATCAGCTAGCTGCCGAATCACCGGAACGGGCGCACGCCCCTTGCGAGTCTTGGGGTCCGAGACGCGGCCATTCCAGATTGAGCGGGAAACGTACAATTCTCCGTCTCGGTAGTTTTCCCAGAGCAGACCCTGTATTTCTCCGTGCCGCAGCCCCATGAACGCCGCAACTCCAAAGGCCGTTGCTGCGGGCTCAGGCAGCAGTCCGAGGATGGTCTGAATCTCCTCCAACGTGTAAGCATACGTTTCCTGCGGCTCTGCGGCCCTTGGATTGACGGCAGAATCGCGGGCGGGGTTCTCACCCGGGAAATAGTCCTGCTGCTTCGCCAGAGTGAACATTCCGCTGATTACGCTTTTGACGTGTTTCAGAGTGTTGCGGCTCAGTTTGCCCGCCCCAATCTGATTCAGCCAGCCTTGAACGTGGTACGTTCGCGTGTCCTTCAGCCAAACTTGCTCCGAGAGTGATTTGAGGTGATCTTCCCAGATGTCCCGATAACCCTCGGCCGTCGAGGGCCGCTTGTGTTCTGCAATCCAAGGCAGGTACACCCGCTCGACAAAATCGCCTATCGTGACGATTCGCTCGGCGGGAACTGTGCCGCTGTTGACGGTTGCCATGTGCCGCTCGGCTTCGGTTTTGATGTCTGCGGGTGGGCGTTTCCCGCGTGTCGAAACCTCGCCGATTGAATGGGTGACGCGCTTTCGTTCGACAGTACCGCCTATGTTCCGGCGTTCCCAGTAGCGGACGTACCAGCGGTCCCCAATGCGCATAATCTGCCCTTGCTGTTTTCGATTCCGCATCCTACTTCCCCCCTTTTCTCTTGCGTTCGCGGGCTGCAACCGCTAGCTTCGCTATCCGTCTGCGTTCAGCAGCGGATAGCTTGGCTGCCCTTGCCTTCCCGCCCTTGCTGGCAATCTTGGCGACCTCGGCATCGGACAGGTTTAGCGCCCGTGCCTTTCCGCCTAGACTGCCTAACGCCTGTGCGTGTGGGTTGAGTTTCTTTCCCATGCCGCCATTATCTTGCTTAGCGCTATGCACGTCAAGAGAAAAAGAATCCGTCTAGTGTCGTCTCTTCCCCAGCCATTCTGCGAGCCTAGGGCATCCCCATTCGAAGCGAACATAACGCCCGAGTCGTATGCACGGAATACGGTCTTCCCTCGGAGTGCGGGCGCGGGTGTGATTCCGAATCCAAGACTCGGGCACTTTCCAGCGGTTTGCCAACTCCCCCGAATCAATCAATTCGACCGGGTTTCCGCCGCTACGGGACATCAATGGGACATCGGCTGTTTCTAGGTTCATGTTTTCCGTCACTTAGCGGTGTACAGCGGTTACGGTAACCGCGATTCGTTTGCCTAGCAGGGCCAACAGAAAGCTCTGTCAGCCCTGCCTTCGGGGTAGCTCGTGCGCTATTCCACGGTGCGACTAGTTGGAGCGTGAAATTCGACACTTCTTCAACCATTGGACAGAGTATTTACTGGTAATAGCCGCGTCGCTTTGCTCTTCAGTCTCGCGTTTTTCCTGAAGTCACGCTCTTGGTTTATTTGCTCTGTCTGCCTTTTGCGACAGTCATTCGCAAGCTGAAGAAAGGCAGAGTCATCGAAACACAGCTTGTAGGTGCTGCACGCTCGGAGTCCATCGCTGTCGCGGCGGGCCTCCACCCGCAGAAACCGCAGTGCTCGAAACTGTTTGAGTGCGGTCGCTACCGTGCTTTGGCTCCGCACCCCGGCGTACCTCATCATGCCGCGATAGGAAATCGTCACCCTCTGCGTTCCTGCGTCTGCGAACATCTCCAGGACGGGGAGAATCTTACATTGCGCGGGTGTGAGGGAAGCCCAGATGCCAGAACGTATGAGTGCTTCAAGGGCAGATCCACTCGCGCCGACGCGGTATCGTTCCGGCCAGCGTTCTTGGTGCTGGATGTGTTCCCCTTTTACCAGGGCTGGAACTTCATAGCGCGATGTGATCCATTGCAGCGCAGCCGGAAAATCGAGCCCGAGCACGCTCATCACCAAGTCGAGTGGCGATAGCGGACGCGCATCGCAGACGAAACACTTTGCGACATTTCGACGCTTGTGCAGTCCTAGGGATGCGGTACGGTCGCCGTGTTCGTGATTTTCAGACCGCCAGCAATGCAGCATGCTGCCCGTGACCCTTAACCCGAGTTGACCCGCAACGTCGCGGATCGGCACAGACTCGCGTATGTACTTGCAATCGGGAATCGCCAAGATGAATCCGCATTTCGCTGTGTTGCAGCGTGGGTTGGGGAGGCGGTATAGTGGGCGTGACAATCGCGCCGTGGCTTTACCGCCCCGGTTGACGGTTCAAGGTAGCTAGTGTTCATGCACTCAGCGGCCTTTATGTTTGCTGTAGGCGAGCTCCCCGCCGGAATTGTGTTCCACGATCCATGCATCGAGCGCTTCTCGGTCGAAGCGAAGGGATTTGGTACCAAGCCGGGCGTAGGGCACGCTTCGGTTTCGCGTTGCCTTGCGGAGAAAAGCCACGCTCATTCCGATGTGCCGAGCAGCTTCCCCAATGTTCAGCCATTTCTTGTCGTGTTCCATGTTTGCTCCAATTTCCGATTTTCTAGCGAGTGGGGTAATACCAGAAGAACCGGCATCGCTCACCAGAGGCAAAGATAGCGGATGCGGTCACGAACGAACGGACATGTCGCCGCGAAGATTAACGAACGATATGTCCGAAATCTCTCATAGTCGGTACGCAGTCGCTGCGCAACCGCGCTGGCGATCTGGATTCCATAGGCGATGTGGCGGGGTGACCCTGCTGCCGGTATTTCTCAACTAAACGCAACACTCGTGGCACAATGCGGTCAAAGGTTTTTCGCAGACCGTCAGCATTGAAGGTCTTACTCTTACCCGAAGCTTCGAATGCATCTTTGAGCAAACGAGCCAATTCTTCGAAGTGGCAGACTTTCCGGCGCTTGGTCCAAACACAGACCGCAACCAGCAGCAGCACGATTCCTGAATCTGTTCGTGCGAACTTTCTTAGATATGTGCCGAAGGCGTCGGCATTCCGACGGTTTACCTTAGCCCATGTTCGCAATCCGCTAGTTAGAAAACCTACAAGTGGATCACTCTCCATCTGGGCAGCCGGACAATCCATTCCGAGAGTGCTTCCGTGGCCACAAAAGCAAACCCAGAACTCAAGCAGTGAGGACGGGTCTTTGGCCTGCCTCTCCGCGTCCTTGGCAAGCTTTTCCATGCGACGAGCATTGTTTCTCAACTCAACTTGCTTTGCACGCATCAGATCCTTCCACTGATTGTCGTCGGATGCGACCAGGGCTAGAAGCCTCACCAAACCGTCCCTTGGTGCTCCTGCCTGCTCTAACGCGTTCAGGTCCCGCCGCCCTGCTTTAGCGATCTTGGCTTCGATAGTGTCGACAGGAAACTGAGTCGAACGGCTCATACCGCCTCCCAAAACCCAAACAATCAGAACATGTGATCGCGCCAGAACACAAGGTCATACGTCTTGAACGATCCAGACGAAACGGTGTGCGGGATTACAGGATTACGGATGGAAACGAAACTGCTTGGTGCCCAGCCACTACCCGTGCTTTTTATGTGTGGAGTGATGCGGTATCGTGTTGTTACTATGGGAAGAGTCGTGACGCTCATTCATCGCAACCCGTCCCCGCCGAAGCCCGAGCGCGTGCCCTCCGATTCCATGCAGAACTTGACGCCGTTCGGTCCTGATAATCCGTCGCGCTTTCGATTCCTGCCAGGTCACGGCGGGCTGAAGAACGGCAGAGTACAGAGATCGCGGGCCGATATCATCCGCAAGTTTCTCGAATGCGCAAAGAGGTCAGCAAAAGACGAGTACGGTCGCACAAGGCTGGAGCAGATGATCGCCAACATGGTGGAAATCGCGAAATCCCCGGAGCATCCGCACGCTGTCGCTGCGTTCGTCGCGCTGTGTGATCGAGCTTATGGACGCCCGAGGCCATCCGAAGAGGAAGCGGACGCGATAGCGAAGGGCGGGATCACGTTGGTCTACGTCGACCGTCCGCAGCTCGATCCCGACATCCCGTTCGCGGAGCCAAGGCCAGCGTTACCCGCTGTTCCGGAGTTCGAGGTTTCAGAAAAGAACCCAGACCCCCCGCAGAAGTGGCGTTAACGTCGGTGCATGCTAACCGTACGCTGCGGGGAGCGGGGCGGCGTGCAGGCGTGGGCGCGAGCGGGGGAGCACCCTCACCCGTTTCTTGACCGCCGAAGGGCTGGCAATTAGACGCGATGAGTATGACCGTTCCCGGAATCTACGCTCACCGGCGCTTGAATCTTTCCACTTGCCCAGTCAGCCTCGGGGTCATCAATGAGAAGCTGTCTTACGCCGACGGGAACTTTGTCTTGAACTATCGAGTACTGATCCTGTAGCGCTGGTATCGGATGTTGCCAGTTATGAATGTAGTAGAGAGTGTGCACCTTCGCTTGCAGCAATGCTTTTGTACAATCAAAGCAAGGTCGGAGAGTCGAATAAACGACGGCACCCTCAATCGCTGTGCCAAATCTCGCCGCCGTGATGAGTGCATTTAATTCGGCGTGGACGCAAATGCAAACGTCATACCCAACGCTCTGTGCGTAGGTGGGTTTGTCTTTACAACGTGCACAACCACCATCCAAGCAGTTCGCTACGCCCTCGGGAGTTCCATTGTACCCGGTGGAAACGATCCGGTTTTCTCGGACCATAACCGCACCGACTCTGCGTCCTAAGCAGTTCGCCTTTTTGCGAACAGCCATTGCAATTGTCATGTAATACTCGTCTCGTGTCATTGGAGCGACTCCGTGCCTCAGCGTTTGTGTTGTTGCATCGGTTCACTCTAGTGTGAAGCCGGGAACGTGCTTGTCAAAGACATTACAGGTAAGATTTGATTACGCCGGTAATAGGCTGCCGAAAGAGATCGCGGGGGAGCCCGGAAGCTGGCGCAGTACGATGGTGGGAAGCGGGTACCGGCTACGGTGGTTGCGATTTCGGATCGCCGCGCAAGAAAATTCCTACACCCCAGTCCAAAATCGGCCAGCTTGCGCGCGGGGAGACTTTACTGATTGGAGTTTACGCTCAGAGACTTGCTTTGGTTGGCGATTGCGCTAATGTTGTTCTTCAGTCAGGAGTGGCGGATGCGAGCGTTGCAGATACGGTGACGCCCCGTTGGTCGAAGATCGACTTGAATTGTGAAGAGCGCTCACGCTATCTCGACTTAGCTTGAGCAGTCCACGATTGAAGCCAGTACATTCCGATTTCTTGGGGCTGTGTGCGTTGATGCTGGAACAGCCTCAGGGCGGGATCTACACCTGTGGAGCAACAGGCGGTGGCGGGGGAACCGGAGGGTGAAAATTCTTTCGGGCGAGCTGCACTAAATGGCGCTGGAATTCTAAAATCCTCTTCTTGCCAGAGGCACCGGTCAACATCTGGTATCCCGTGACGATGGCATGGGCACTCACGCAATCACCCCACAAAGGGTCGTCTTTCTGCCTTACGCTGATCCAGGTGGATTGCACGGGTTCCAGGATCTCCCCGACGTTCAATTCGGCGACCCCAAAAGCTTCACCATAACGAGAGGTTAGAGAGCTTAACCCGCGGAACTGTTCGAGCGTTATCAACTCTGTTATAGCCATTGAGACGCCATCGTCTTGAGGATGACTCTGCTCCATAACGAAATGGTTATCACCGGGCAAGCCGTCTTCATAATGCTTTGGATTGAGGGCACGGAACAAAGCACAGTCATCGGGGACACGTCCCCCGGGCGGGATTACCGGAGCAGCCAATCGATGTGCTCCGGAACGTCAGAAACAGGAACCTCCCACAGATTTTCCGCCTCAAACGCTTCGAGAGGCTGCCAGCGAAGGACCTCAACGGTACCCTCATTAACGATACACTTCAACTCCTTGTCAGCCCGGACAAACTTAAATGTAATTGATCCGTTAGCCGATGGGAAAATCTTCGGAACTGCCTGATCCAGTGTTCGAGCGGAATCTCCCAACAATGCGGCTGTCTCGATGAGCACGGTCGCGGTCCGCATTGTTTCTTCCATCACTGGTGCAGCATTTTCTCCGTCCCAATTGAGCTCCAGGCTGCTTATTCGCAATAGCTCCAGACGAGCACGGTCCCAAGGATTCACGGAAGAACGTTCACCGACCTGGCGCATAACGGCGTAGAGGACATCGTTGGGATCAGGCTGAGCCTGCTCGTATGCCAGCGTCAGAGGTACTGATTCGGGTGTATCTGGCCGAAGTTCTTGCAGTGAACCAGGAATTACCTCGGGAATAATCGCCAGCTGGTTATTGTCGATTTCAGGTTCGGGAATGAGCACAGTCGCTGCCACTCAAGCCTCCCTCTGCCATATTTTATGCGCTTCAGGGGTGGTGAGATCAGTAAACCCGCGAACAATCCATTCGTGGGCCGTCTCGAACCAGTCATTGAGTGAGTACGTTGTTGCCTTTCCTGCCGGTCCTGAGCAGGCAAGCGTGAATAGCACAGCAGAACCGCCCTCGGGCCGAATGACACGGTTTATAGACACATTCATTATGCCTTTACCGTCGGGCAGCAGAAAAGACCAGCCGATGTTTGTCTGCTGCGGTTCAGTGAGAAATTCCGCCTTCAGCTGTTTCCAATCGAATAGCTTCACTGACTGTTCAACTCGAATGGATCCTAAGGCGTCGAGCTGATTCACATATGTCAGTTCGTACCTATTCGGCGTTGGTTCACTCAGACGCGCTCGTTTCAGAAACGCAGAAAACATACCCCATGTATTAAGAAAACCGTCGAAGACCTTCGGGAACCTTGGATAAACGGAATCAGGGGATAGCCTTCGCCAGTTGTAGTGAAACCGTGAATCCTGAACCTGAACAACAAAGTCCCTACCCTTGCTGAGCATCAGCACTCGCCTGAGCGGAGGCATGATCATCACGGTTATCCCTAAGGCTCCCAACTGCCCGCGCTGACCAGGTGTTGTTGCGACCTCAGGAGTCGGCGGTGCGTCCTGCGTGGACGGGTAGTCTTGTGCAATTTCTGTCCAGAACTGCCCGAGATGCGTTGTTTGAAGACCAATAGGCGCAAACTGGACGCCACACGCAACCTCGCTCAGGGGGGGGCGCGCATAGCTCGGAATCGCGGCTGCCATGTATAGCTGGAAATATACACCACACAGGGCATTACGCGACTAGCAATTCTTTCAATTCCCAGACGTGATCGGTGAGCCCCGGCTTCCATCGCAGGCCGTCGGAGTCCCTCGCGCTCCAAAAAAAGGAGAAAGGGGCGGGGGGGCGGAGCCTATAGAGGAGAAAACTGGCAAGTTGTTGTCAAACAAAAGACTTACGAAAATACTCCGCGCGGTTGAGGCATGTCATTTGGTTGGTCCGACCACCACCGTGGTCTCGTAGATGCTCGAATAGCGGCGGTAACGTACTGCAACCTTCGCTCCGGGCGTGTAGCGACGAACCTCGTCAACTAGCTCCTCGACTGTGAACAGGTAGTGATTCTCTATCGCAAGAATCGTGTCTCCAGCCTTGATCCCTGCCCGGTCGGCTGGCCCGTTTGGTAGGACCCGCGAAAGCAGAATCCCGTCGCGTCGGAGCCTGGGCTCTTGGTCTGAAAACGCACCGATAGATCCATCAGGGACCACCATTGGGGCTGGTGGCTCAGAAGGGGAAGAAGCAGCTACCGATGGATTAGCTCGAACAGGAGCGACCGTGGAAGTAGGAGTTGACGGTGTTTCTTGGGGTGATGAAACGGTAAAGTCGTATCCCCTTCCGTATATCCCCCTTATCGAATCAGGAGAACCGACAACATAAATGATGTATTCGCCTTTCTTCAGGGGATCAGCGCCCAACTGAAATTTGTTGCCACCGAGTGGAGTTACAGATGTCTTACGAATTGCCTCCGCCCGAATACCGTTCTTACCGCCGACAATGCCACCTCGGGATTCGACCTCTAATTCTCGACGATCGCTCTTCCCATCCATCTGAACCAGAATATAGTTGTCGATCGTATCGCCTTTCGGTAGGTCTATCTCAATCACCGGGCTGGAGCCAGCAACAATCGTTGAATGCGGACCATCAAGGTAAGCTTTCTCCTTAACAGACTTAACTCCCACAGTCAGATCATGACCAAGGCGACCGCCCACTTTAGATTGTCCCATGGTGTGTACTGGGACCTCCCTCTTGTTTATCGTGACTCGTGGCGAGGTCAGAACACTGGAGTCCAGCATGGCGGCGATTACCTTTGGTGAGACGCCAGCCTTCTTGAGATCGACGAGGTCAGTGTCCCCCAATTGAAATTCGCAGCTCCCGTTCTTGATCTTGGCAATTATGATCTCATCGTCCAGGCCAAGTTTCGACATTTCGATTACCCGCGCATTGGTGATGCTCGTTCCTTGCTCGGTCGTCCGTGGGTTCTGGGAAAAAGCGGAAGACAGGGTCAGGGCCGCGAAGACTACCACCAAGGGCAAACGCTGAAGTTTCATCATTATCATCTTTCAAACCGACATTTCTCTCTGACTCCCGGAACGGTTGCCATTGTAGACCCAACTCCTGTTAGGGCGAATGTGAAGCCCGACAGGTGTTCTTAGCGCTGCGCTTTTAGGAAAAGCAATCCCATGAGTTCAGCAATGAATTATCGAGCCTACCAACTCTCAATTTTGGTAAAGACAGGATGCGGGTTGCCCAGGAGTCCCACGCGGAGTAAAAAAAGGGAAAGGGGCGGGGGGGTCGAAGCCTATAGGGGAAAAGGTTCTTTGATCGTGTGTCCCGAGCAGTGTCCCGTAACTGCCGAATGAGGTTACATTTGGTGAGTTTTGGTGCGTGAGTGCGACTGTAAGTGATTGGGATTGCTGGGCGTCGCATCGAGAGAGACAATTGCTAAACCGTTGTACGGGCTAACACCTGTACCGAGGGTTCGAATCCCTCCCTCTCCGCCAGATTCCTTACAAGTCCATCAAGCAAAGAGAGTTGTATAGCATCGGCTCTCAGCATTACACGACTCCTTTTGTGCCCGAATCGGACTGTCTGGGTGTCATTTAATGCGGTCTCGAGTCTCTGCATCGCGGCTTTCGCATCTTCGCTCGCGGTCTTGATGTAGCAAGCTTGTGTCACCGCAACATTGCTGTGGCGAAGGATTCGCCGAATCCCTGAATCATCCACGCCCAGTCGGTTGAGATTGGTCACGAGGCCGCGGCGGAATGCATGCCAGCCACGCCACTCAGGTAATGCAAATCGTGGTGGTGGGAATTGGAGTCAGCATTTTTGTGACTGCGCACCACTACGGCAGTTTCTAGATCGCCGCCACGATCTTTCTGGCTCTGGCTGCAATCACCTGCCCCGGCTACGTTCTGGTTCTGCGAGGTCTGGATCGCATCGCGCTCGACCGGCGGGAAGCGCTGGTGGCGCTCGTGCCAGCGACCGCGTCCAAAATGTTGTTGCTCGGATTGACCGCCGCTGAGGCGACCATGAGCAGATGAGCGTGGGAATCTATCAGCCCAGGGAGCACAGTGCCCTTACTGAGATCGATGGTGACCGCGTCCTTCGGTAGATGAGCCTGTAAGTCGGCGAATGCAGCAATGCAGCGACCTCCTTTATCTTGCCGTTTTCCACCAGGATGCCTTGGCCAGCGAGGTATCTTCCAGTGCGCACGTCGAGAATACGACCGGCCTTGATCAGCGTAGGCTTCGGAGGTGTTGTCGGTACTTGCGCGCGCACCAGCGTGGCGATGGAGAGCAACGAAATGGCCGTTAGGAGTTTTCTCAACACGGACTTTCCCTTTCGACTTAAGCCAAACCGTTTGCGCCTGCGATTATTGGCAGGAAGCGGGCACCTTGAGGTGAACAACGTCCATCCCCGGGTGAACTGTCAGTTGTATGGGATCAGAAACGCAATCGTGGTATTCGGTCCGACGATACGAGGAGCCGTAAAGTTGAACCTTGTATGAGGCACCGCGAGCGGCAGCACGGACCACCGTGTCGCTGCTCCTCCATCTGGACGACACGTTGACCCCGACCGTTCGCCAAGAATGACCCACTGGTACTTGCCTAAGACGACCCTGTCTTGAATCGTAACTTGGAATGAGATTCGTAATCGGAACGTGGATGAAGAAAAAGGGGCAATAAACAACCGTTCTTGGTTGGAATGGAAAGATTCGCGGGAAGAGGTCGAATGGAGTGATCAACCCTGAGGTTCACGCAAGGAAGGTCCGTTGATATGCTCTGGTTGCCGTTCCCGCCAACGCCGTTCGCGCTCCAGAACCCGCTCCAGGGCGCGCCGACAGGAGTGCGAACAAAATCGCTGCAGGGGAGAACGTCGACTCCACTGGAATTCCTCATAGCAGCCAGGCCGATCGCAGGAGCAGCAAAATATTTTTTCTTGCGATGACCCTCGCGCGTTCTACGAGGCCCTGGCTTGGCTGCTCTGGCTCGTTTCGAGCGCAGCCGGTAGCGCCGGCTTTGCCCCCGCCGCTTTTGTTTGCCGCCTTCGGATTGGCGATAGTGATGTCGTGCTTTCCACTCTCGCCACCTCCGTGCTTCCTCCCGGCACTCCTCGCTGCAGTAGCGCGTCCGCGGATGCAGCGGGAGAAATCGTCGCTCGCATCCTTTCAGCAAACAAGCCCGACGGCGCGGACGTCGGACTCGCCCCCGCTTCCCCGCTATTCTGCGATGGCCAGCTTGATTTTTCTCGCCAGTTGAACGATCTTCACTAGGGGCCATGGGAGGTCTTGCTCCCAGAAGCTCAAGTCCCGAAGGGGATTGCCTTCCTCTTCGGGGCGCCTTCTGTAGGATGGGACGCCGCTACTTTAACCCAGGACCCAACCGGCCAGCAAAAACCTGCTCGCCTAGCCCTTCAACTTATGGGTAAGATTCACTACTGCTGGGGTGGGGTGGGTCAAATCTGGGGTGGGTCATTTCTGCCAAGCGCCCAAGCGTTGACGTAGTTCGAGTTTATAAATTGCACTTCCCATGAGAATCTGGTTGAGTTGCCGGGCGGGCCCATCGTCACCACACAGGAATGAGAGGAAAAGGTTTCGGATTGAAATCAAGCTCCTCCCCTGCCTTCGCAAGTGTGTGGTTGACGACCCTGATACGGGCAGCTTTTCGCCGGTCATACGTACCGGGATAGTAGAAGTCGCCCGTTGCGCCGGGGACCCAGCCCGACACCGCGAGCAGGTATTCGCCATCGGGGACATTGCGGAAGTAGAACCTGCCGTCTGGCTCGACCGGGATGCTCCCCGTTTCTTCCGGTTGCACGCTAGTCCTCGCCAGCTTCACCGTGACGTAATCTTTGAGGCCGGGCAACACTAGGCCAGAAAAATCGTAGTTCCAAAGGAGCGTGGGCGCCTCACGACACGTCCCCTCTGTTACAGATACGGTTCCCGAAGAAGCATACTGATTCTGGCTGAACCGGGAATCCACTGTGTAGGTACCGGGAGCGAGATGCTGCAATTCGTAAATCCCGTCGCCGTCGCTTTGCGCGGTGAAGGCGCCGTCCAGATTGCGGAACGTGACCGAGACGTTCGGCGCCGGTGGAGTGGGTCCACGAAAAGTATCCCTGCCCTTGTTTACGTGCCCGATGAGTGTGCCCCCCCCCGGTTCGACGCAATGCGAGCCGTCGAGGGTCCGAAGATCGATCTGTGCAGTTTTCAACGGTTGAGTCCGGCTGCACAAATTTACCTGAACCACGCCATACCGCTCCCGCCCTCCGGAAACCAGGTAATCTTCGCCTTCAGCCATTGCGATGTCGCACGGATACGATCCGTCGAGACGGACAACCTTCGGCCAATACCACGGGAGCCCCCAATACCGGTCCTTTACGACCGCGAGCGCCTGGCTCGACATTCGCTTCGGTTCCGACTTGAAGTCGTAGATCCTGCCTACCAACTGGATGACGTGCGCTGTAAACACCGCCCTATCGCGATACCTTTCCGAAGTCCGCCGGATGGCGTGCTCTTGGCACACTCGTAGCCAAAAGCGACATTTACAGAAACGAGCAACCACAGGACTATAGGAGCCGCGCCCTTAAACACACCCTCTCCTCTACGTGATCTGACACCAATCTGTCGCGTCTTGTTCCATCCTGCACACCAGAAGTTGCTTCCAAAAGTCACTTTCGAGCATCCCGACGGGTGGGAACGAAATGAAAAGGGCGGAGTCTTGGAAATACAGCGATAGAATGTTCGAGTTGCTATCCCGAGCGACAACGAGTAGCCTCTTCATCACTTCATCGACATGCGCCTTATCTTAAAGATGGCCGTATGGGCAGCCGTCCTGGCCAGCATCATTTCGGCCCTCTTGTTTACCGCCCTCAATGCAGTGCCTCCACTTCCGGGAACGCTGTTGCCAACCGCGTGGGACCTCGCCAAAACGACCGTGCTGCTCCTGCCGATGACAGCGGTCTCGTACGGCTCGTTTGGTGCCCTGGCCGGAATCGTTGGCGGTGCGTTTTTGGTGCTGCGCAAGCCGCGGATTCACTCGACGAGAAGACTAATGATCGAGTCCGGGATTGCCGGTTTCATCCTCGGGCTCGGCTTTCCGTTTTTTGATCGGCTTGTAAACCACTACACCAGGGGTTGGGGTATCCTGTCTGCACCGATCGGAGCGCTTTGCGCCCTGATCTGCGCGGTGAGTTTCCGCAATCAACTTGTACCGAGCGCGGGAGCCGAGTCAAGCCTCGACAACTGAAACAGCGTAGGCTCGTTTTTCTTTTATTGGCTGCTCTGGCGCCTAGAGAAATTTCTGCATTGGTGGATTGGCGATTATTGGGTGACACATTAGGTGTCAGCTAACGTGATTGTGGAGTGCGTTTAGTACGACTGAGAAGCACTCGCAACGTGCCAAGCGCTTGAATATACATCGCAAGATGAAGGCCCGATGCTTTGCTAAACCGTTGTACGGGCTAACACCTGTACCGAGGGTTCGAATCTCTCCCTCTCCGCCTGTTGACTCATAGACAGGCACTTAATGATTCCCACTGAACTGAACCCTTCGGTTTGACGTTCCCATCTGCAGCACAAGTGGAGCACAAAAAGGCTTAGGAGAACTGCGCCATCGCTGCGATCGCATCGGGCGATGCGGTCTTGATGCAGTGGCTCTGGGTGGTTGCTACTGTGCTGTGTCGCAGAATGCGCTGGATCACCGAATCATCCCCGACCGGCACCCCCACCCGCGTAAACATCGTGTCCGCGGTCAGCCCTGGGACAGTGCCTTCGCCACTCCAAAATCGATAATCTTCTGCTCCGCCATGCCAGCTACTTCCATGACTAGAATGTTTGCGGGCTTCAAATCACGATGGATAACGGACAATTTCGATGATTGAATACTCTTGGAGCACTCCTGAATGAACCCGATCTCAACGACCACACGATTGTCCCGGGCTATGAATATCGAGGACTTGCGCGAACTGGCGCGCCGTCGTGTGCCGAGAATTGTCTTCAACTACATCGACGGTGGTGCGGAAGACGAGTGGACGCTTCGCGAAAACCGGCGAGCTTTCGACGCGATTACGTTTCGGCCCAGCCACGCCGTTGCCGTGCCAGCGTGCGATCTCCGAACTCGCGTGCTAGGTATGGAACTCTCCATGCCACTTCTCCTCGCGCCCGTGGGTTATCTCCGCGTGATTCACCCCGACGGTGAAATCGCGGCTGCTCGGGCGACTGGCAAAGCCGGCGTTGGCTTGATACTCTCAACTGTCTCCGGTCACCGACTCGAAGACGTGAAGGCTGCTTCTACCCGAGAGGTCTGGTATCAGCTTTATCTGACTGGTGGCCGCGCTGCTGCAGAGAATGCACTCCGGCGAGCGATGGACGTGGGATACACGGTGCTTGTGATTACCATCGACTCGACCGTTATTGGACAGCGCGAGCGTGAACTGCGGGATGGAATGGAACAGCTTTTGCGTGGGAGTATTTGGTCCAAGATTCCTTTCGTTCCGCAGGTTTTCGTTCGGCCACGCTGGTTAACACGTTTTCTGCTGGATGGAGGTCTCCCCGGCATGCCCAACATTGTCAGCCCGGAAAGCGGTGTACTCCGGGTTCGGGACGCGCACACTGCGATGAAGCGCGAGGCATTCTCTTGGGACGACATGCAGTGGATTCGGGCGTTGTGGAAAGGACCAATCGTCATCAAGGGTGTTCTCTCGGCAGAAGACGCCAAGCAGTCGCTCGACAATGGCGCCGCGGCGGTGGTTGTTTCCAATCATGGAGGCCGCCAACTTGACGGTGTTCCTGCGAGTCTCCAAGTCCTGCCGGAAGTAGTCGCGGCAGTCAATGATCAGGCTGAAGTCCTGATCGATAGCGGGATCCGGCGGGGATCAGACGTGGTCAAGGCCATCTCTTTGGGTGCGCGTGCCGTCCTCTGCGGGCGTGCGTATGCATATGGACTCGCCGCCGGTGGCGAGGCGGGCGTCACGCGAGCACTCGATCTGCTTCGGTCCGACTTGGAGAGGTGTCTCAAACTGTTGGGGTGTCCTTCGGTTAGCGCCTTGAACAGATCCTACGTGCGGGTGGCGTCGCACGGCTGACAGGCGGCCCAGTCGCGCATTCTTGTTGGGATCAACTCCGCAATGCTATCTCGTCCCTTGGCAGTTCTCTCGACCAGCGCAGTACTTAAGCGACCCCAGTAACCGTCGGAGAGCGAATGCAGTTACGTCTGAGAGCTTTAGCTTTCGAGCAGCCGTTTGGCGGCATTGGAGTAGATTCCGGCAGAAGCCTTATTCTGCGCAGCAGAGGGCGTGATAACGTGCTCTCGCCCCGGATTTCGTCTGCCTGGAGGAAGGAATGCAAAGACGCACATTTATGAACATGGCTGCCGGTTTTACAAGCGCGCTTGTGTTTGAACCGTTGGGCTTTGGAGCGGAGCAAGAACAAAAACGCCCGGTGCTCTATCCGGATCCGGCGGTCGAAGTGATTGATCCGCGTTTCGCAAAATACAAGGTTGCTAACGCGGCCGTCGAGCGCCTATATACCGGCACGCGATGGGCGGAAGGGCCTGTGTGGTTCGGTGATGGGCGTTATCTGTTGTTCAGTGACATCCCTAATAACCGTATGCTGCGTTGGCAGGAGGAGACGGGAGAGGTCAGCGTTTTCCGCAGTCCGTCTAACTACAGCAATGGCAATTTCCGCGACCGGCAGGGCAGGTTGCTTACCTGCGAGCACGACACTCGCCGGCTAACGCGAACGGAATACGACGGCACGATCACGGTGCTGATGGACCATTTTCAGGGAAAGATGCTTAACGCTCCGAATGACCTGGCAGTGCATTCCGACGGGGCGATCTGGTTTACCGATCCTGGTTACGGCATCATGTCGAATTACGAAGGCCACAAAGCTCCCTTTGAGTTGCCGGACAATGCCTACCGCCTCGACCCGAAAACACGTGAAGTGACTGTCGTGGTCAGCGATTTGGACAAGCCCAACGGTATATGTTTTTCCCCGGACGAGAAAAAGCTCTACATAGTGGACACCGGTGTCCCAAAGCATCCCACCGATCCACATCCGACTTACGTGTATGACGTAGTCGATGGCGCTCAACTGACCAATCGGCGCCTTTTTGTAAATATGGCGCCGGGCAATTCCGACGGCATTCGTTGCGACGTAGATGGCAATGTCTGGTCCGCTGCTGGATGGGGGGGGGAAGGGTACAACGGCGTGCATGTATTTGCGCCCGACGGCACGCTAATCGGGAAAATCCACCTCCCTGAAACCTGTGCCAACCTATGTTTCGGAGGGACCAAGAAGAACCGGTTGTTCATGGCTGCCAGCCAGTCCCTGTACTCGGTTTACGTTGAGGCTCAGGGAGCTCAAACGCCGTGAGTACAAACGTTCTCGCCGAAGATCGCTTGCCCTAGGAGTCTTGGGGCTTCAACTCCCCGACGACAAACCAGTAGGCGAGCACTCCTGCAAGAAGAACAATCGACGCGAGTTCAAAACCCGGAACGTACGAGCCGCGCGATGCAATCAAGAAACCTACGGCCAGCGGAGCCATGATCCCAGCGAGGTTCCCTGCAAAATTCTCCGCTCCGGTCCAGATTCCCACCGCTTCCACTGGTGCACACGACTGAAGAATCGCGAGCAGGTTTCCGGTCGCAAGCCCGACGAGAGAACCACCAATGAGCAGCCCAATCGCGATTCCAGTATGGGCAGTGCGCATCGCTGCGATAAGGAACACCCCCATGGCGAAAGCGATGGTCACGATTCTTTTCCGAGTGCGAGTTTCATCCCACCCGCGACGGATCATGCTATCAGCGATCCATCCGCCGATCGGTTCGGCAATCCCGAACGTGAAGAACACGAGTGAAGAATAGAAGCCCGCTTGAACGATGCTCAGCTGGCGAACAGTTACCAGATAGTCGGGCAGCCACGTCACCAGCACGTACCAGTAGTAATCAAAACAAAAAAATCCGAGGCATATTCCCGCCAAATTGCGATTGAGCAAGTTCCGACCAACCGCGCGCCGCGGAAGGTCAGTTGCTGCCCTATTCGCGTTCACGGCTTCCAAGCGACGAGGAAAAATGCGGAACCAGGGTGCAATCCAGGCGAGACCTGTAAAACCCAAAATGAGAAAGGTGTGGCGCCATCCAGCATGAACCAAAAGCCAGGGGACCAGGACGCCTTCGAGGACCAGCCCGGTTCGAGTCCCAAAATCGAAGAGCCCTGAGGGCAGTCCGCGTTCTTTCGGCGCGAACAGCAGACTGACGATTTTCGTTCCCCCCGGCAGGTAAATGGATTCTCCGACGCCAAGGAGAAACCGGAAGGTCAGCAACGCTGTAAAACTGCTCGCCAGGCCAGTAAGCCCTTGCGCGAATGACCAAATGATGAAAGCTCCGGCATAGAGCCAGCGCAGGTTGAATCGGTCTGCGCACCAACCGATCGGGATTTGCATCAGCGCATACGACCAGAAGAAAGAGGAGAGCAGCAAGCCCTTGCTTTGCGCTGTAAGTCGGAAATCGATGGAGATCACTGGTAGGGCGAATGAAATGGCTGCGCGGTCTAGGTAGTTGATTAGCGATGCTGCAAAAAGCAAACTGACAATCGACCAGCGCTGCTTGTTAGAAGATTCCGACAAATGCATTTTGCTAATCCATTCAAGTCTGGGACAGGATATTGGCTGCGTTCTTTATGAAATGGGTTGGGGTGCGATTCCCTTTCGTGGGGAAAGTACCGCCGCGACTTTCGCTTCCATCCTCAACCGGCCGCCAGTCTCGCCCATGCGTTTGAATCCAGACTTGCCGGCCGATCTGGAGCGCATCATCACTATTCTGTGTCGAATACTTCAAGTTTGGTGGGCTACTCTGGAAATATGAGAGCCTTCACCGCAGGACTCACACGTCACGGTATCATCTATTTCCTCAACCAACAATTTTCGAGCCAATCTCCCCGGGTACGGGGAACTCGCTAAGGTCACCATTGGCGCCTTGAGCGTGCAGGTGGGGTGACCCATTGGGTGTCAGTTAAGGTGATTGTGACGTACATTTGGCACGACTGAGAAGCACTCAGAGCGTGCCAAATGATTGAATACAGGTTACAGAAAAGAAGCCCGATGCTTTGCTAAACCGTTGTACGGGCTAACACCTGTACCGAGGGTTCGAATCCCTCCCTCTCCGCCAGTCCTTGAAATCCAATCACTTTCATCCCAGAGTCGCGCACCTACTGGACTGACATAAATTTCAAAGCTTCGATGGTTCGCGTCCGTCACAAACCAGAGCGAGGCTGGACGCCAAAGGCGTACAAGGAACGAGAAATTTCCGATCGCGGCAAAGTTCGCAACCAGTCTGAAGGCGTGGAAGGCGAAGGCAGATAAGCCGTGCGATTTAGTGTTTCCCACTGCGGGATGCAAAGGTAAGGATGAACTTCCTCGATGATCGGAAGGCCGTCGCCCAGCGTGCGGGACAGAACCCGGAAGAGTTTTGGCTCCACAAATTCAGGGCTAGGTTGGCGACTCGGTGCCTCTGGGCGGGTGTTGATCTTCGCACCGTGCAGCAGTGGCCTGAACACTCGGACCTGGAGAGCACGATGCGCTACCGGAAGCCTTCTCGGAGTCAAAAGGTGCGTGACAAAGTCAACGAGATTGTCGGAGTGGTGAAGTGAACGGTGAGTGAAACGCCTGATGGCGACAGTTAGATTTACATTATGTTGCGAGCGATTCAAGCCTGCAGTTTCAGAAATTCAGATCGCGGGATCGGAGAGTCCCGCTAGGGGATTCGGCTCATCCGGCTGAACTCGCACGACCACACGCTTGTTCAACAGAATCTCGATCCAAACTCGAAGTCCGATCACGATCGCCATCCGTAACGGGTGCACCTTCCAGTAGCTTCGGTAGACCCGCGCCACTTCGTTCCGGTCGGTAATGATTTGGGCCGTTCCAGAAATCGTGGGACCGTCCTTGCTCCCCACAGAACAAATGACACGCGGATTCCTTCGTACCCGCTTCACTTTGTAAGAACTTCCCGGTGTGAGGAATTCGATCCGTCCGCCTTTCACAACGAGCCACACCTGTATCTTCTTCAGTTCGCCGGATGCCTTGTAGGACCCGAACCACTGGGTGTGTCGTTTGAGGGCGAGTTGTAGTTCTGGAGTCATGGGACTCTGCCATCATCCTAGCCCCGCCATGGCAGTCTGACAATCTGGCGTTTCCAACGACCCGCGTCAATAAGTGCTATCTGTTAATGACAGTTTGAGCGTGCGACGTGGTGTTTTCGAGTGTGGGTACCTAGACGCTTAGCTACTGACGTTGAGCGATGATGGCGTTGCCGTTTACAACGAAAGACAAGCAGCAAATCCTGCCCTGAGCGTCGGTGGTGAAGTCAACATAGCTATTCTCGGCTCCGTCGATAACGAACCTCGCTGGGGACACAGGCGAGAGAGCAAGGCTTGGGCGTTCTGCGGCAGCCAGCGAAAGCGAGAGGTGATCGCCTCTGAGAGGATCACCTTCGATTTGAATCGAAATCCTCGCCGGTGGGTAGTTGGAGATGTATTTCCCGACATACGGGTCAAGCCAGATCGTCACTCCGCGAGTTCGGATGGGCGCAGCAGTAGTACGAGGGCTACTCGATGCGATGGTCTTACTTTGAATACCTTCCGGCTCGGTGGGAATGACATCGAACTGCAGGCGTGTCTGGGGGCCAACTTGTTGGCTTGGATTGACCGCGACGCTCGGAATACGCAGATTCAAGACATGAATCCAGCTATAACGGATCGCGAAGACACTCATGCAGAACAGAATCAGCGACAGCACCGTGCCGTTAATGATTGCTGACGCGCGAGGCCGGAACGGATCGAGTGTCTCGAATGAAGGAATTTGGTCCGCCGCTGGACTTAGCAGAGGAGCGGCGGGTAGCTCGATGCCGACGTGTGGTCGCAACGTCCACTGTCTTAAGAGTGAGAAAACACAGTCCAGAATTACACCGAGCGCAGACAGCGTTCCCTTTTGCTGATCGAAGATGTAGAGCATCTCCTCTCCGAAACGTCGGCGAAAGCCGGAAGGATGCGAACGCACGACACAACGATATAGACGCCTAAGCATCAGACTCTCCTAGGGTTTGGGCCTCGCAGTCGCGAGCGGGCCTCGCGGACAACCTGCGTTAGGCGCGCGGTCTCGGCTGTGAGGACCTCTCGTCCAGCATCAGTGAGTCGGTAATAGCGCCTGCGAGGATCATCATCTCCCCGGCGTGGTCCCAATTCCCGAACCCATCCAAACTGAACGAGCTTCTGCAGATTGTCGTACAACGTGCCGGGGCCGAGTTTGTATATGCCCACCGATTGCCTTGCGATTTCCTGCATGATGCCGTAGCCATGGAGGTCTTCCCCGGCTAGAGCGAGAAGGATGTGCAAGGCCGCCGAGGACAGCGGTAAATATGAATCTAATCGTTCGGCCATAGTCGGAAATAGATATATCGCAGTCCGAGCTAGTCGTCAAGTATTCTCTGTCCAAAGACCCTTTTCAGCTAACGAAAAAGTGCGCCGTGAAAGGCGCTGGACTTCAGCTGGTGCAACTGCGGGGTAGGGTCCTGGCTCAAAAAATCAACGGCGACCGGCATTGGGATGGTAATTTCTCCATGAGAAGGCCGGTCGGAGCCAAGTGGGTTCGTTTTGTTTTTCGTTGGACAAGATTTTTTCTCGTCGAGTTTGCCACTATCGCCATCCTCCATCTGGCTATTCGATGCGGGGCGCTTTCATGGGCTCGATGCTAGCTGCGCGGCGGGCGGGGATGAATCCGGCGAAAGCAGCAGATGCGCCGAGCGCCACGACGGCTATGAATAGAGTGAGCGGGTCGTAAGCGTGCACACCGTACAGTTGACTTCGCATGAGGCGGCCTCCGAGCAACGCTATCGGAATACCGAGGGCGAGGCCGACGCCAA